>Ga0209736_1000593_pt1 | contig 11661 bp, 7 predicted proteins | sample BlaSpr_A8_Ref_M3_FD_187992 | JGI IMG/M metagenome (GOLD analysis project Ga0209736, IMG submission 187992) | Forest soil microbial communities from Thunder Bay, Ontario, Canada - Black Spruce, Ontario site 2_A8_Ref_M3 (SPAdes) (version 2) | ecosystem: Environmental > Terrestrial > Soil > Boreal... | reverse complement strand
CCACGGCTGCGGCGCGCCCGCCGACCCTTAGCGAAGGCGGCTCAGGGCAAGCGGAAGGCAGGCCCCATAAGAGCCTCTTACCCTATTCATAGCGCTGGCAAGTCCGATGCGCCCGCGGACTGGCCGGATGCCAACCCGTTACCAGATTTAACCGCTATTTGCGGCATTTCATTCCAGGGTAGAGAAAGTAACGAGGTCGGAAATGGAGAGGTAACGACAGGTATTTGGGGCTGAGGATGGTATGCTCTCGGGTTTCCTGGAGGTGGCGGATGGTCAAGCGGGTGGGAGTGGCGGGATTGCTGGCGGTGGTGGGGTTCCTGGCGGCGTCGAGCGGGACGGTCGCGCAGCAATTTGACCCGAAACTTTATTCGGAGATGCGCTGGCGGTGCATTGGGCCGTTTCGCGGTGGGCGGACGGTGGCGATTACCGGGGTGCCGGGGCAGCCAAACGTGTTTTACATGGCGGCAGTGAATGGCGGCGTCTGGAAGACCAACGACTTTGGCCGCACCTGGAATCCGATATTTGATGAACAGGGGAGCGGGTCGGTGGGAGCACTGGCGGTGGCGCCGTCGGATCCAAACGTTATTTACGTGGGCAGCGGGGAGGGCTTGCAGCGGCCGGACCTGGCGACCGGCGACGGTGTTTACAAGTCCACGGATGCCGGTAAGACCTGGACGCACTTGGGGTTACGCGACGGGCAGCAGATTACCGCGATTCTGGTGGACCCGAAAGATGCCAAGCGCGTGTTTGTCGCGGTCGAGGGGCATCCTTACGGGCCGAATACGGAGCGCGGCGTGTTTCGCTCGCTGAATGGCGGCGAGACCTTCGACAAGGTCTTATATAAGGATGAGAACACCGGCGCGGCGGATTTGGCGTTTGACCCGGCGAATTCGCAGACGGTCTACGCGGTGCTGTGGGCGGCGCGGGTGGCGCCCTGGGAAGTGCGCAGCGGCGAGTCGTTCATCACCTCCGGCAGCGGGATCTTCAAGTCCAGCGATGGCGGAACGAACTGGAAACCACTGACGAAGGGATTGCCCGGCACGGAGGAAGGGTTAGGGCGGATCGGAATCGCGGTGGCGCCGAGCAAGCCGAATTTGATTTATGCCACGGTGGAAGCGAAAAAGAATGCCGGCGTGTACCGCTCGGAAGATGCCGGCGAATCGTGGACGCGCGTGAATGACGACAAGCGCATCGGCGGACGCGGGCCGGGGGCAGCGGGAATTGCGGTGGCGCCGGACAACGCCGAAACGATTTACGTGGCCAATACCACGACGTGGAAATCGACCGACGGCGGGAAGACATTTGTGGGATTCAAAGGCGCGCCGGGCGGCGATGATTACCAGCGGCTCTGGATCAGCCCGGAGCATCCGCAGATTATCGCGCTTTCGGCGGATCAAGGCGCGGAGATCAGCGTGAACGGCGGAGAGACGTGGAGCAGTTGGTACAACCAGCCGACGGGACAGTTTTATCACGTGACGACTGACGACCGGTTTCCGTATTGGGTGTATGGATCGCAGCAGGAGAGCGGTTCGGCGGGAACGTTGAGCCGGAGCGATACGGGAGAAATCACCTTTCACGATTGGCATGTAGTGGGCGTGTTCGAATACGGCTACATCGCGGTGGATCCGCTGGATTCGAATGTGTTGTACGGCTCGTGGCTGACGCGCACGAAGCAGGACATTTTCGAAGTGGCGCAGGTGACCCCGGAACCGTTCCGCACCGGGCAATACCGCTATGCGCGGACGCTGCCGGTGGTGTTTTCGCCGCTGGAGCCGCACACGCTTTATTTTGCGACCAATGTTTTGTTTAAGACCACAGACGCGGGAAATAGTTGGGAAGCGATCAGTCCGGATTTGACGCGCAAGAGTTACGAGATACCGAAGAATTTGGGCGTGTTTGCCACGAGCGATCCGGAAAAGGGGAAGCATCGCGGCGTGATTTATGCGCTGGCGCCATCGTTCAAGGAAGCGGGAACGATTTGGGCGGGCACCGATGACGGATTGATTCAGTTGACGCGGGACGGTGGGAAAACGTGGACGGATATAACACCGCCGCAACTGGTGCCTTGGAGCAAAGTGTCGATTATCGAAGCGAGCCATTTTGAAGCGGGCACGGCGTACGCGGCCATCAATTCGTTCCGGCTGGATGATTTGCGCGCGCATATTTACCGCACGCGCGATTTTGGGAAGAGCTGGACGGAAATTACCAAGGGGATTCCAACGGGCGGGGCCAGCAATGTGGTGCGCGAGGATCCAGCGCGCAAGGGTTTGCTTTTTGCGGGGACGGAAGGCGCGGTCTACGTTTCGTTCAACGACGGAGAAGACTGGCAGCCGCTGCAACTGAATTTGCCGCACACGTCGATGCGCGATTTGGTGATTCATGGCGATGATTTGGTGGTGGGAACGCACGGGCGATCGTTCTGGATTCTGGATGACATCACGCCGCTGCGGCAGATGAGCGCGGAAGTGGCGCCGGCGAAAGCCCATTTGTTTGCGCCGCAGACCGCGGTGCGCTTCCGGTGGAACCGGAGCACAGATACGCCGCTGCCGCCGGAAGAGCCTGCGGGAAAAAATCCGCCGGACGGCGCGATTATCGATTACTACCTGGCGAGCGCGGCGAACGGGCTGGTGACGCTGGAGATTTCTGACGCCAGCAATAAGTTGGTGCGCAAGTATGCGAGTACCGACAAGCCGCTGGATATGGCCAAGATTGCGGCGGAGAATCCGATTCCGATGTACTGGGTGCGGCACGAGCAGGAGCTTTCGGGCGCGGCGGGGATGCACCGGTTTGTGTGGGATGTGCATTACGCGCAGCCGCAAGCGCTGGCGCATGAGTATCCGATTGCGGCGATCGCGCACGATACGGCGCGGTATCCGCTCGGCGCGTTTGCTTTGCCGGGAGAATACACGGTAAAGCTGACGGTGGACGGCAAGACGTACACGCAGCCGCTGACCGTGAAGATGGATCCGCGAATCAAGACTTCCCCGGGCGATCTGCAAAAGCAATTTGCAATGGAGCGGGGAAGCGTTGTCGGCATGAACACCAGCTATGAGGCGCTCTCTGCTGTGCAATCAGTGCGCGCGCAACTAAAGGAGCGCGCGGAAAAAGCAGGGAAGGGCGCGGTGAGCGAAAAAATCGCCGCGCTGGACAAGGCCTTGGCGACGGTCGAAGGCGCGGCGGTTCCGGGGTTCATCGGTGTGCCGCCAAGCGGGAAGCAGCCGGAGAATTTGTCGACGTTGAACCAGCATTTTGCGGCTATGCTGGCGGTTGCGGACAGCGCCGACGCCGCGCCGACAACGCAGGCGGAAGCCGCGTTCCGCGAGCTGAACGATGCGCTAGTGGGACTAGTGGTGCGATGGAAGAGCCTTCGCGATTCCGAGATCATGGCGCTGAATGCGGAGCTCAAGAAAGCAGGACTAGCGCCCATCGATCCGAAAGAGCCGCCCAAGGAAGCGCCCTCAGACGATGCGGGCGGAGACGACGAGCCGTAAAGAACGGATTCGGGTTCCTCTTGATTTACAGGCAATTGACACAGTAGGAATTTGCAGACCAGAATAGTAGCATGAGCGGTGGCGCGAGGACTTCCGTGCCGACTCACCGAGGCCCATGAGACTCTCCCCTTTTTGGATTCTGGCATTGGTGTTGTTGTTTGCGCCCTTTGTCGGGCGGGTCCGCGGGCAGCAATCGAGTCCAGCAACATCCCCGACGACGCCTCCTGCTGCAGCGACAACTGACCGCCCTCCGAAAGCGTCTCCGAGCGCCGAAGCCTCGCCGCTGCTCGAAGCGCAGCAGCTTTATCGCAAAGGCGAGTTCGATGCCGCGGTGGACAAATACCAGAGCATTTTGAAGCAGGAGCCGAAGTCGGCCGCGGCGTACGCCGGGCTCGCGCGCGTCTACTTGAAGCAGAAAAAAGTGGACGATGCCGCGGCAGCAGCCAAAAGCGCCATCGACGCCGACGCGACTTCCCCCGCCGCGCACATCGCGCTGGGCGAAGTGTATTTCCGCCAGGGCAAATTCATCGAGGCGGAGCACGAATTTCTTCCGGTGGTACAGACCAACGCCAAGGAAGCCCGCGCCAACTATGGATTGGCGCGGGTCTATTTTGCTTCGTCGTTTTATTTTCACGCCAAGGTGCAGATCGATCTGGCGCACCAGCTGGATCCGGAGGACCCCGACATTCGCCGGAAGTGGATGAGCACACTGGGATTCAAGGAACGCCTCGCCGCGCTGAAGGGATACCTCGAAGAAGGCAGCAACGACGATGATGACGAGCGCGAACACATGGAAACCGCGCTGGCGTCCATGCAAGAGGCGGACGAAAAGGGCAGGAGAGGCTGCCGGCTGGTCAGCACGGCGAAGTCCGCGGACATGAAGCTCGAAAGGATGATGCGCGATGCCAGCCATTTGCGCGGCGTGGGCTTGCACGTGGAATTGAACGGCAGCGGTTCCACCTTGCTGCTCGATACCGGAGCCGGTGGAATCCTGATCGACAGAAAGCTCGCCGAGAAAGCTGGCGTGAAGCGCGTGGCGACCTCAGACATCCACGGTATCGGAGACAAAGGGCCGGTTGGCGGATACATCGGGGTGGTGGATTCCATCAAAGTGGGAGACATTGAGCTGCAAGGGTGCCACGTCCAGGTTGTTGATCGACGCTCGGTCGCCGAAGGCGAAGGCTTGATCGGGGCCGACGTCTTTTCGCACTTCCTCGTGGACATTGACATGCCGAACTACCGTTTCCGCTTAACGCCACTCCCGGAAGATCCGCCCGCCTCGGCAGAGCACTTGGCATTGCAGAAGAGATTTCCCGGGTCCGAGCACTTTCACGATCGCTACGTGGCGCCGGAAATGAAAGGGTATACGCCGGTTTTTCGTTTTGGCGCCCACCTCTTCCTCCCAACGCGAATTAACGAGTTGCCGCCCAAGCTCTTTCTGATCGATACCGGAGCATTCAACGACACCATTTCGCCGGCCGCCGCGCGCGAGGCCACCAAGGTGCGCATCGATTCCAACCTACACGTCAAAGGGTTGAGTGGCGAAGTCAAGAACGTGTTCACCGCGGACGATTTGACGCTGACTTTTTCCCATTACCGCCAACCGGCCCGCAACATGGTTGCTTTTGAGACCGCCGGAATCAGCGAAGGCGCCGGCGCGGAAGTGGCAGGCATATTGGGCTTTGGCATGCTGCACTTGATGGAGCTGAAAATCGACTACCGGGACGGACTGGTCGATTTTGCGTACGACCCGAACCGGATTCATTAGGGACAAGGAGTGCGATTTATTTAGCCGCAGGAGACTGCTGGAAGGTTGCAAGCGCGGCGAGGATGTCCGCGCTGTGCTCGGAGGGTTTGACGTCGAGGTAGACTTTGCGGACTGTGCCGCTAGGGTCGATCAGGAAAGTGTGCCGGGCGGAGAGTTTGGCTACGGCAAGGTTCACCACGGACCCGTACTCGGTGGAGACGGTGGATTTGGTGTCGGCGAGGAGCTTGAAGCTCAGGCCCTCTTTAGTGCAGAACTTCTGGTGCGAGTCTTCGTCTTGCATGCTGACCCCGAGAATGACGGCGTTTTTCTGTTCGTACTGCGCGAGATCGCGCTGGAAGTTGTGCGCTTCCACGGTGCAGCCGCTGGTAAAATCTTTCGGGTAGAAGTAGAGGACCACCCACTTGCCTTTGAATTCGTGCAGGCTGACGGGCTTGCCTTCCTGGGAATTCAGAGTGAAATCCGGCGCGGGAGTTCCCGCTTCGGGAGCGGCGCTGCCCGCGGCCTTGGCGGTGCGGTAGAAAAAGGCGAGCGCGACTACGATGGCGACGGCGAAGAGCAACCAGATCATTTTTTTCATTGTACACCTTCCCAGCGAACGGTTAGCGAGAGCAAGACTATCGTTGCAACCGCAATCCTATCTTACCGCGGTTGGGTAAAGAGCCCGAAGCCGATGCGAAATTGGATGGTGTTGATGCCGGGGTTGAGATTGGCGATGCTGGCGTTGGAAATGTGCATGTAACGCACTTCCGCGCTGATGGTGTATTTGTTGCGCGGGAAGTGCAGGCCGAGCGCGCCGCCGCTAGTGAAATTGACGCGAGAAGTATTTTCAGGAACTTTGACGTGAGTGAAGAGCGTCCCTGCGCCAATTTCAAAATAGGGCACGACCGTTTTGGGTTTGGCGAGAGCCCACTTGAAAGCAAAAGGATCGACGCCGAAACCGTAAGCGGCGCCGGTTTTTTGCGTGACCACGAAAACAGGAACGACGTCAACGGCGTATTCGAGACGCCCGCTGAGAAACCCCGGGCCGTGAGGAGCGGTGAGCACCAAGCCGAAACGTCCACCGAGATTGAAAATGCCGTCGTCCTGCTGGCTGCCGTTGATGCCGTGGCCGCCACCGGTCCACACTTGCCATTCCTTGGAGCCTTCGACGGGGCCGGCTTGGGCGGAGGCGCGAGAAGGGCACAGCAGCATTAGGAGCAGAAACGCCGGCAGAAGTCTGGTCACGGAAAAAGTTCCTCCCAAGTTTCGATGCGGCGCGCGCCAGCCGGAAAAGACAAGATACACAAAATGGGGCTGCGGTGCACGCCGCAGAATGCTGGGGCGCGGCCCTTCCTTCGCCGCCAGCGATCCATCGACTTACCCACCCATAGGTACTATTTCCACAAAAGACTCTCTGCCCGTATCTTTCTGGGGTTAGAATCAGTGCAAAGAAACAGGAGTTAGGCCCTGTCCCCCGGTAGCCGAAAACGAATTTTTGGGAGTCGATGAGGCACACGCCCCCAGTCTGGCGAAACCTATCACCACGGCGAAGCCTGAGCTTCGGCGCGGCGGCCTTGGCGCTGTCTTTTCTCGGTGCGCTCAGCGTTCGCGCTCAAGAGCAAGTGCAGGATGTCGGCGAAGCGGCGCGCCAGGAAAAAGCGCGCAAAGCCGCGCAAGCGCAACCCCGCAATCACGTCTACACCAATGACGACTTGAAGCGCTCCAAGATCCTTACGCCCGAACAGCGAGCTCGCATCGAAGCGCGCAAGAAAAATCTGCCCGCCGCCGTTCCTCCCTCGGACCAGCCGGCGCAATCACTGGACGCCACAAACTCCAACGTCGCGCCCGCCGAATCTCTCGGTGATGTCGCGCGCCGCTTCCGCCGCGAAAAAGCCGCGCGCCAAGCCGAGCAAGCGCTGAAAGTTCCGCCGCGTTCCGGCTTCCCCATGAATTTGTCGCGGCCATCTCTCGCCGCTCCCGCGCCACTTCGTGCACCGTTGGGCTCCGCCGCGGCGCCGCCGCTTAAATCCGCTCGACCACCTATGGTCATCATCGCGCCGGCAAAACGTGATCCCTTCGCTCGCCCCTTGCGTGTTCCGCTGTCTTCTCCGCAATCGCGCGCTGCGATTTCTGCGACGCCCTCTCCCGCCCGCGTGAGCCCAGTCGCCCCCGTAGCGCCGGTCCAACCGCCAGCCGTTGCGGCGGCGCCTCCCAACAAGGCCGTCGACTTCGGTCCAATATCGGTCGTGCCGAAAACCAAAATCGCGCCCGCCGTCGCGCCCACTCTCTCCGCTCCCAGCCCAACCGCACGAATCGATTCCCGCGCCATAGTCACCGTCCGCTCCGGCGACTCGCTCTGGAAAATTTCCCGCCAGCATTTCGGCAAAGGTGCGCGCTGGCCCGAATGGCTCGCCGCCAATCCGGAGCTTGTCGATCCTGGACTCATTCGACGCGGCGCCACTTTGTTCGTACCGCAAACCGCTAGCACGCAAGAGGCGACTCGGGAGAGCGCACGGCCACTCAAGATTTCGGTGCAGAAGGGTGATTCCCTCTGGAAGATTGCCAACACACACTTGGGCAGCGGCACGTATTGGCATTGCCTCGCCGACGGCAATCCGCAGCTACAAGACGCGGACCACATCTATCCTGGCCAGTCTCTGACGATTCCTGCTAGTTGTCGCCTCACGCCTTAGCCGCGACCACTTCTTCTCTTTTCGTGCAGCTTCGCGTCTCCGATTTCGCGGCCGCTGGTCAATTGCCGGTGATGGCTTTGTACTGAGTGGCGGTCAGGGGCACTACGGAAAGCCGGCCCTGGCGGACCAGCGGGGAATCAGCGAAGAGTTTGTTGGCTTTGATTTCGGCGAGAGAGACGGGCTTGGCGAGTGGCTTGCCAGCTTTGAGCTCCATTTGCGGATTCTTGGGGTCGGAGACGTCGTTGGAGACGACGGAGGCGGTGCCGACGGCGCTTTTGTGTTCCCCCGTTTCGTAAATGATGAGACGGTCGCCCGGTTTCATCTGCGCGAGATTGCGCAGCGCGACGGGATTGTGCACGCCGTCCCACACGGTAACCTTGTCGCGTTGCAGATCAGCAAAGGAATAGGCCGTCGGTTCCGTCTTGAGAAGAAAGTCTTGCGCCATGAGTGCGCCTCCAAAGTAAGACGGCATTTAACCACAGCCTGACAGTTGCGAAAAGGACCCGCGAAATCAGCGGGCCTTTTTTTGTTTCGGCGGACCGGCAGTGCTGAGGCGTTCTAGGGCGGCTTCGAGAGTTTGCGGGCGTTGCCAGAAATTTGACCAGAGGTCCCCGTGTTTTTCGAGGCGCGCGAAGATGGTTTTTATGTTCAGGGTTTCGGGTAGCAGGGTGGGGCGGAGTTCGCGGGGCAGCAGGGGAGTGGATGCGGGGGCTTTGGGGAAGGCGCGGATGGAGTAGGGTGAGGCGAGGGGGCGGCCCATGGCGTTTTGGTGCACGTCGATGAGGATGCGGCCGGCGGGGCGCTTGGCGACGATGCGTTCATGAGTGACGAGACTGGCGTGTTCGGAGGCCACGAGGCGGGCGACGATTTCGGCGAAGGTGCGAAGCTGCTCGTAGGTGTAGCGCGGCTCGACGGGAATGTAGAGATGAATGCCGGTGGCGCCGGAAGTTTTGAGGAAGGCTTCGAGTTGCAGCTCTTCGAGCTTTTCGAGGATGGCGCGGGCGATGGTTACGCCGACGGAGAATTCGGTGCCGTCGGAAGGATCGAGGTCGAAGAAGAAATAGTCGGGATGCTCGAGATCGGTGTAGCGGCTGGACCAGGGATTGTGGTCGATGCAGCCGAGGCCGGTGAGGAAGAGAAGGGAAGCGAGATCGTTGGCGGTGGCGTAATGAATGTCTTCGCCTTTTCCCTCGGAGGGGACGGGAACAGTCTTGAACCAGTCCGGGATTCCTTCGCGAAGGTCTTTCTGGAAGAAGGCTTGACCTTTGATGCCGTCCGGATAGCGGCGGAGCACCAGCGGACGGTCCTTGAGAAAGGGAAGAATGTAGTCGGCGATTTGGTAGTAGTAGGCGAGCAGGTTGCGTTTGGTGTAGCCGGATTCGGGGAAGTAGACTTTGTTGAGATTGGGGAAGCGGAGACGCTTTCCGTCGATCTCCATCAAGATCGTGTCCGACCGGCCTTTGAAGAGTTCGGCCTCGATTTGCGTTCTTTGCGTGATGACGCGCCCTATGATAGCCGGCGCGCGAACAATGTCTGCCGTGGCAGCGGCGGCTGCTTCTGTCTCCCACTTGCAGTCTTCGGGGCGGACGTCTTCGCGCAGAGCGAGGAAGACGGGATGGCGGAGGGCGTGTTCCTGAGTCCAGCCGCTGAATTTGACGCGAGCGACCAGACTGGGCGAGATCCACGAAGCTGATTCATTCGTCTCAGGGATGCGGTCGAATGGAGGTTTCGTTGCGGCTAGTTCTTTGAGTTGAGCGGCGATTCCTTTGTAGGTTGTGGCGTCGAAGCCGGTGCCGACGTGGCCGATGAATTGTAATGTTCTTTCTTTGTAGAGTCCGAGGAGCAGCGACCCGAACGGGATGCCGGGCGTGCGAGCAGCGGTCCAGCCGGCGACTACGGCGTCGAGTGTCTGCGTGACTTTGAGCTTGGCCCAATTGGGGCTGCGATCGGAAACGTAGCGGCTGTCGATGCGCTTGGCGACGATGCCTTCGAGGCCTTGCTGTTTGGCAAGCTCGAAGAGTTCTTTGCCTTGCTCGAGTTGATGATCGGAGTAGCGAAAGCGATCGGTTGCGTGCAGCAGGCGCTGCAAGAGTTGCTTGCGTTCGAGGAGCGGCGCATCGCGCAAATCGTAGCCGTCACAGTAGAGGATGTCGAAGAGGTAGTAGACGACGGGGACGCTGGAGAGCAAGTTCGGCGCAGGAGCGCGGACGTGCATGCGTTGTTGGAGCAGGCCAAAGTCGCTGTGGCCGCGGGCGTCGAGAGCGACGATTTCGCCATCGAGAATCGCTTGATGAGCGGAAAGCGATTGCGGCAACAACGCGAGTTCTGGATAGCGTGCGGTGATGTCGATGGCGTTGCGCGAGCGCATGGCCAATTTGCCGTCTTTGACCCAGGAGAGGGCGCGGACGCCGTCCCATTTTATTTCGTAGAGCCAGTGGGGATCGGAGAAGGGCCGCTCGGTAAGGGTAGCGAGCATGGGCTCGACGCGCGCAGGCATGGCGGCTTTGCGGGCGCCGTGCAATTCGCTGACGCGGATGGGAATGGCGGTGCGCTTGGGCGGCTGCTCGTCCTTGATTTCTTCGAGAGTGCGGCCGGTGAGAACGGAGCCGTCGTGGTCGTCGATATTCCAGGCGGGATCGGCTGCGGCGTCTTTGTGCTTGATCATTAGCCATTCGTTGCCCTTTTCGCTGTGTTTCAGCTTGACGAGGACGAAGCTGCCGCGAAGTTTTTCACCGTTGAGAGTGAATTTGATTTCGCCGCGGCGGAGCTGTTCGGATGCGCTGGCGGTGCCTTCGACGGCGTAGGTGCCGCGATCCCAGACCATGACGGTGCCGGCTCCGTAGCTGCCTTCGGGAATTTTGCCTTCGAAGCCGGCGTATTCGAGGGGATGATCTTCGGTTTGCACGGCGAGGCGTTTGTCCGCTGGATTCATCGATGGGCCTTTGGGAACGGGCCAGGAGACGAGGGTGCCGTTGATGGCCAGACGAAAATCGTAGTGCAGGCGGCGGGCGGCGTGTTTTTGCACCACGAAGGTGTGGTCGGTTTGCGGGGAGGCGTCCTTTCCGGGAGGCTCGGGGGTGCGGTCGAAGCGGCGTTTTTTCTGATATTCCTCGAGCTTGGGCATGGGGGGCATTCTACCCTCAGAAGGTCCGCCTCAGAAGGCGGACCCTACGGCAGGTAGACTGCGCTGCGGCGCGCCGCCCTAAAAGGACGGCGCCTACAAGTAGTTTGGCCTCCCTCCCCCTGGTTATGTGTAAGTGTTGATTCTAAACGTGGTTAAAGTGCTTTGTTTTGATATAGTTTTGTAAGTGTTCATTCTAAAGGGGTTATGGCGAATATTTTCGGGTAAACTGGATGAAGGCTTCAAGTAATACTTTAGGTGCCGACGAAAAAGCGGGGTACACCCCCATGTTTTTGCAAAGAGTGCGGAAGCGATAGATTCAAAAGAGCTTAGCCCTCGCTCTGGTGCAAAAGAGTGCAGCAAGAGTGTGCAACGCTTTGATTTTTAAGGAGATAAATTTTGCGGTTTTTTTGCAGCAAGAGCAAGGAGGACGACATGAAGGGCTCTCGCAGTATTACCCAGAAGTAAGTCTACCACAGAACGGGAAAAAGTCAAGGAAAATCGGAGAAGGTATCATAGCTCGTTAGAAATGTCCCCTAGGTTAGCTCGTTAGAAGTGTCCCCTTGTGGGGTTTGAAAGGGTGGCGTGGTGGGGGCCGGAGCGGAGCGC
>Ga0209736_1000592_pt1 | contig 11671 bp, 8 predicted proteins | sample BlaSpr_A8_Ref_M3_FD_187992 | JGI IMG/M metagenome (GOLD analysis project Ga0209736, IMG submission 187992) | Forest soil microbial communities from Thunder Bay, Ontario, Canada - Black Spruce, Ontario site 2_A8_Ref_M3 (SPAdes) (version 2) | ecosystem: Environmental > Terrestrial > Soil > Boreal... | reverse complement strand
CTCCCGGGTTAAGGCAAGGATTGCTCCTTTAGATGCGGCGTAGCCGGATGTGCCGCCTTGCCCCGTGAATGCTACCTTGGAGGCGATGTTGACGATAGCTCCCTTTGCGGCCTTAAGCGAGGGCAGCGCGTAATGCGCCATATTGTAGTAGTGCAGCAGATTGCGCCCCAGTGACGCAGTGAACTCTTCGGGTCCACCCTTTTCGAGGCCCACACCATCGTTGACGCCGGCATTGTTGACCAAGGCGTCGAGTCGATTGGCTACGCTGAGCGTGCGTTCGAGTGCCGTGGCGCAGCCGGCCGCGGAGCAAAGATCAATTTCGATAAAGTGGCTGACCGAGCCATAGCAGCTCAACTCCGTGCGCAGACTCTCCGCCGCGGCAATGTCGCGGTCCAGAATCACAGGGACCGCACGTTCCTGCGCCAAGGCACGTGTAATAGCAGCACCGATCCCTTTTGCGCCACCGGTGACGATCACGACTTTATCTCTTAGCTGCAGGTCGATGGGTTAGCCTCGTAAGTTAAAAAAACCGCCATCCAAGGGATAATCCGCGCCGGTGATGAAGGATGCTTCATCCGAACACAAGAAGAGGGCGAGCGAGGCCACTTCATCCGGCTCAGCCATTCTCCCGATGGGTTGCGCTTTGGACAGTTTCTCGAACATTTCCTTTTCTCGTCCGGGATAAGCATTTCGCAGGTAGCCATCAACAAATGGCGTGTGGACCCTGGCCGGTGAGATGCAATTACAACGAATGTTGTAACTCAGGTAGTCTTTTGCGACGGAGTACGTCATAGCGATCACGGCGCCTTTACTCATCGAATAAGCGAACCGGTCGGAGAGACCAGAGGATCCCGCAATGGAAGCCATATTCAGGATCACGCCGCCGCCGCTGGCTTTCATGTGCCCAATGGAAGCGAACATGCAATTATAGAATCCCTTCACGTTCACTCGGAAAATTCGCTCGAAGTCCGCTTCCGTCGTGTTTTCCAGCGATCCGATGTGCGAAACACCTGCGTTGTTCACAAGAATGTGAATGGGCCGTGAGCCGGAGAGTTCATCGAATCGAGAAGTTACTTCTTTCTGGTTCGTTACATCGCATAGAAGTGCCGACGCATTTCCGCCCTCGGCAGTAATTTGTTGGCAAGCTGCCGTCGCATCTTGTTCATTCAGGTCCAGAATGCGAACCGTGGCCCCATTCGCTGCGAATCTCAGGGCGATGGCTCGTCCAATGCCGCTACCGCCACCGGTTACGACGGCGACTTTGCCGTCCAGTCGGAAACTCTTCGTATGGGTGTCTTGATTTATCAGAGAAAGATGCCTCTTTTCCGGGGGATGAAGTCTTCTTGCCCCTTTAGCTCAGCGTTGGTTCGAACCTCGCCGTTTGCAACCCCAATCACATAGTCTAGGATGGCTTCGCCCATTTCGTTTTCCCTAACTTCCAAAACTGCTGCGCGTTTCCACCCAATGTAGCCTCTTGCACCTCGGTCGCGTGCTGGCTGAGGTAACTCTCCACCAGATTGATGGCGCGCGTATATGAGGCGGCTAACGTGCATACGGGCCAATCGGAACCGATCATCAGCCGATCGGGTCCGAAGGATTCGAAGGCGACATCCATATATGGATATGGAGCAATATGCTCAGGCTTCCAGTTCTGCCAGTCGTCTTCCGTCACTAATCCAGATAATTTGCAGAAGACGTTCGGAAACGTCCCCAGCTCCCGCATTCCGTGCTCCCAAGGGCGGAGGCTTCCGCTCTTGATCAGTGGTTTGGCAAGATGATCCAAAACGAAGCGTTGGCGAGGGAAGCGTCTCACGAACTCCGCCGCCACAGGAAGATGCTTGGGATAGATGAGTACGTCGTAGGCGAGATCAAACTCTTCAAGCAAGGAAATGCCCCGGAGGAATTCCGGTTGCAGCAGGAATCGATCGTTTGGTTCACTCTGAGCGATGTGGCGAATCCCAACCAGCTTGGGGTTTCCTGCAAAAGCTTCCAATTGCGAACGGACGTCGGGGGACCGCAGATCAACCCATCCGATCACACCAAGAATGAACGAAGCGTCCATGGCCAGTTCGAGAAGCCATCGAGTCTCTTCCAGCGTCTGCCGGGCCTGAACTACCACAGATCCCTGAAATCCGTTGCGCTCTAGTTCGGGCTTCAGATCATTCGGAAGGAAATCACGACGCAGCGATGCCATCGAATCATCAATCCAAGCGTATTCGCGTTGGTCATAAACCCAGAAATGCTGATGAGCATCAATGCGCATCATTCATCGCCTATCCTATAGTCCTTCCAGCGGAGGCCCCTCCGAGTTGTCAACTGGACGACACTTCATTTCCTACCAATCCTTTTTATGGCTCAGGACAAAGGTCCTATAACTTTCAGCACGTTCGCGTAACGTCCTGGAAGAGTAGCGGGCAGACTGACCTTGATGGCGTCGCCCTGTTGAGACCAACTAAGTGGACTTGCCTGGCCGAGCAGGTAAATCTGCGAGCCGACCTTCAGGGAGAGAGATTTGAGCGTGATGCCGGTTGTCTTTGGCTGGCCGAGGAGGGTCGCATAAACTGCAGAATCTTTTTCGGTGAAACGGACGGGGATGCCTTCAGCGGTCTCGCCAGCAGCTCGTTTCCACGGATGTGTGCCATAGATGGCGTCGCCATTCATCTGAAGCCACGCACCGAGTGCAAGCAAACGATCCATTTGGACCGGAGGGATGGTGCCGTCGGCTTCCGGGCCTACATCGAGCAGAAGGTTCCCATTCTTGCTCACAATGTCCACCAATAGATAGATCAGATCGGCTGGAGCGATGGTCTCGGCTTCACCTTCGGCGCGGTTATAGCCGAAAGAGCGCCCGAGGCCACGGCACTCCTCCCACTTGGTGGGACTGATCTTGTCCAGGGTCACGTACTCCGGAGATACAAAATCAGAGTGTTTGACGCCGAAGCGGTCGTCGATGACGCCGTCCGGGACCGTGTTGTAGTACTCCGCCATAATCTGTAGAGGATGGCCGGACTTAGGATAGTCGATGTCGTTCCAAAGCACCGCTGGATGGTAGCGCTCGATGAGCTCCCGCATCTGCGCGTCAGCGTATTTACCATAAGCCTCGCTTTGCGGCTTCACCGCTTCATAATCAGCGGGAACACGGATAGGACCAGGGACAAATGTCCAGTCGTAGCCGCCGGAGTAGTAGAGGCCCATGCGCAAACCCTGTCTACCGACGGCAGCAGTCAACTCGCCAACGAGGTCGCGCGTCGCATGCTGCCGTTCAGCTGGCAGTTTAGGGTTCGACGTCAAACTGGGCCAGAGCGTAAATCCATCATGATGCTTGGTGGTGAGCACGACATATTTCGCGCCAGCGTCGTGGAATATTTTAGCCCAGGTGTCCGGATTCCACTTTTGAATCTCCCGGTTAAACACCGGAGCGAAGTTGTAGTAATCGTAGTCAGCGCCATAATGCTCGCGATGATAGGCCTTTGTCGGTGCTCCCTCGAGCCGCATGCTGTTCAAATACCATTCCGCATAGGGGTTGTGTGTAATGTAGTCCGGTGAAGTGAAGTCATGTTCAGGATGAACGAGCGGCGCCCATCCAGGAACGGAATAAAGACCCCAATGAATGAATATCCCGAGTTTTGCGTCGGCATACCATTGAGGAAGCGGATGCTTGTCGAGCGATTCGAGATTTGGTTCGTAGTGCGAAAGCGAAGGCGATTGCGCCTGTAGACAGGGAGAAACAAGAAAGCACAACAGCAGAATGATAGCGGTCCTGCTCGGCCTACAACCCTGAAATAGGAACATTCTGTATCTCCTCGCTGAACGAATGCACAACCGGAAAACTAAAGCCTTGCGGCCCCTTTACCGCGGGCTCCCGGAGATCAAGCTTCGCGCGGGCTTTGTATTATACGGATTGCCTGCTCAATGTCAGCGTCCTTGACCGCTTGCGCTGGTCACTTCCCTCTGATTGCCCGCCGCAACTGGCGCATCATGTCCATGGAGCTCTGTTCAACCGTGCCATCCTGATAGATTCCAATATTGATCGTGGTGACCGCCTGATGCTCGACGTTGGTTCTGACATAGGCGATCAGGTCCTCCGCGCTAAATTGAGGCGCGGGAATCGGCCCTGGTTTGCCGTGGACCCACGACTCCAGCGTGGATAACAGGGCATGCGCTTGAAATCCCTTGCCAGCGCCCTGTTGGATGTAACGAGAAGTGAACGGATTATGCAGGCTGTTGAGTTCGCCTGCCCAATAATCCTGGTACGGCGTTAGAACCGGGAAGATCCAGAAGTTAAAACAGGTGATCCGTTCGGGGTTTCCTACTTTGCAGGCGCGGTAAACGGCATCGATCGGAACATCCGGATAGGCAGCCAGCGATTGATACCACGAATCGAACCAGTACCCGGCGAGTCTTTTCCCGTAGCGGGCGCCGATTTCACTCAAAACATCCCTATGAATTTCCGCAAATTGCTCTTCACTGAAAGTCAACTGGTAGAGCCCCGTTGGCCCGATGTTGCCAAGCTTCGTCAATGTCGGAGAGTTGATGTAAAGCAGAAATCTGATATTGCGCGCCTCCAAAGCATCGGCGAGCTCACCGAGTAAGTCGCGCCGCGTTGTCCATCCCGGATGAATCGCTTCCCAGGATTGGATGGGGGCGGCGCAATGGGGATGCGCATGGTTCAAGGTGAGAACTACGTAACCCGCTCCCATCTCCTCGATCATGCTCGCAAAGGCGTTGACGTCGAAAGCATCGACCGCATCCTTATAAGGCTTCTTCTCGCCCTGTCTGGGTTGGGTGAAGTCCGTCCAATGAAACATCACTCCGTAACGGGCTTTTACAAACCAATCGGTATTCGCTCGATGGACACGGACACTTTCTTCCGAAGGAACGATTGCGGCACTGCCAGCGACGGGAAGAATCTCCAAGCATCGGAAGCGAACTGATCCACTCAATTCTGGTCCGGATACCTGCACAGTTACAGGGTTTACTCCCCGGGTCAGATGTAGCTTGCCGTCCAGCCTGGTCTTTTCAAAATTAAAATACCAGCCGCCCTCCGTTTGCCGATAAACGCCGTCCGTAACTTTCAGCTCGACCCTAACGGAGCTGGACCCGGAGCGAATCTCCAGTTTGAAGCCCGAGACGGAGACTGCGCAGGAGAGGAACAGATCGAATTCACCTTCCTCCGGAACAGTAACATTCCACGTCATGCGGCTTGAGTTGCTACAGTCTACGGAGATCTTCAGGCCATCTAACTTTGCCTTGCCGCCAATCTCCACGGCAGTTGAGCCGTAGAGACGGGTATCCTGTGTAAGTCCAACGACAAGAGGTTTGGACTGGCGGGAAACTGGTGATTGAAGTAATCGCGCAAAACCAGTACCGGCGGAAAACGCGCTGGCCGCTCCGGCCAGCATGACCTTTAGAAAGCTTCCTCTGCTCAGGCCGTCGGATTGAGCAAATGTTTTCGTATGGTTCTGCTCCTGCTTCTTCCAATCGCTTCGGTCATAACCTTTTGCCTGCATTAATCTGCGACCCCCACCCACCATCTACAATCCGCGAAGGGATGAGAGCACACCCTTTGCATCGAGAACTTTTATATGTAAAATGAATCTTTCATTCATCAAACGTGCCACTTATAGCCACTTTTTGCGAAGCCTGTCAAGCACTTTTGTTGTAAATGAAAATTGTTTTTCAGAAAAGTGGCCACTTAAACGGCACAGTTTCCGTAGAAACGGCGTACGGATGTCACTCTAGTGAGTCCGTTGCGAGCTGTTGCGTCGTGGGTCGCACCCCGGGAGATACCCGGGATGGGCTAGATCGAGCAGACAAGATCGAGCAGAACTCTTGCGTTGGAGGCCATTTCCTGTAAGATTTACCGCCACTGTCGAAACATCCTTAGCGCGGGGCGAGAACTGGAGCTTGTTGCTTTGACCAAGACGAATCTCTCGCGTGACCAGGTAATGCCCACGAAGCGGGCTAAAATTGCGCCCCGTTATCCTACCCCTGCCCTGGAGAAGGGCTTGGACATCCTAGAACTCCTTGCCAACCACCCCACCGGACTCACGAAAAGCGAGGTCGCCCGTAGCCTGGATCGTACTGTATCCGAAATCTTTCGGATGCTGGTGTGCCTCGAAGAGCGCGGTTACATCTCCCAGTCGAGGGATGGGGAACGCTACTGTTTGACATTGCGGCTGTTTAAGCTGGCGCACGAATATCCGCCTACCAAGCGGATGATTACCGAAGCCCTCCCGATCATGCAGCAAGCTACGCACGAACTTAATCAGTCTTGCCACCTTGGCGTACTCGATGGCGGCCACATCGTGATCATTGCGCAGGTCGATTCTCCCATCAGTCCCGGCTTTTATGTAAAGGCTGGCGCGATCGTCGATCTTATGCACGCGGCTACTGGGCACGTAATTCTTGCGCATCAAACTCCAGAAGTCACTTCTAGGGCGGTGCAGATTTGGTGCCAGCAAAACAACGCGCAGGTGCCTCGCGACCTGGCCGCACATTTGAACAAGATCAAGCGCCAGGGATATGAGGAAAGAGAAAGCTACCAAGTCAATGGCATAGTTAACGTCTCCTGTCCAGTATTCGATGATCGTGGAAACGCCATCGCCGCTATGACCGTTCCATTCATCCAAAGAATTGGCGACCAGACGACTCCGGCCACCGCGAGAAGAGTTTTGAAACAAGCCACTTCTCTGCTTTCGGAAGCAATTGGCGGGGTGGCCAAACCTCTGGCGAGTGATTAGGCCGCGTTTGCCGGCGTCGAGCGATCCTCTGATTTTTCCTTCCCCAAACACCTCAACGCAGCAAATTCTGATGCCATAAATTGATTTTTATTGACAAATATAGTCTTTCAGGAATAGAAATGCACGCTGGGTATGCGCGGACGGCTGCCATACCCTCGCGGCAGGAAGTTCTCTAAATTGAGGAGAGTTGATCCAGTTTGCGAGACCCAAAAATCACTAACGTTCGCGTAATTGACCTCCGCTTCCCCACATCCAGCCAGCAGATCGGGTCGGATGCCGTGAATCGAGATCCCGACTATTCGGCGGCGTACTGCATCCTTGAAACGGACGCCGGTGTGGAGGGACACGGGCTAACGTTCACTCTCGGCCGTGGAAATGAGCTGTGCGTCTCTGCACTCAAGTATTTGTCCCGATTCGTTCAGGGCCGCTATTTGTCATCACTGACGGTTGACTTCGCGGCCTTCTCAAGGCAACTCACCGGCGATACTCAATTCCGTTGGCTTGGGCCCGAAAAAGGTGTCATTCATCTTGCTGCTGCTGCTCTCATCAACGCGGTCTGGGACTTATATGCACGCGTCGAAGGTAAGCCGCTCTGGAAACTGCTCGCGGACATGGAGCCGGAGCAGATCATCCGCGCCATCGACTTCACCTACATTACGGATGCGATCACCAGAGAGGAGGCCCTCGATCTTCTGAAGGAGCGGGCCCCTTGCAAGGACACACGCCTGCGGCACTTGCAGCAGAATGGCTACCCAGCTTATACCACCTCGGCGGGCTGGATCGGCTATAGCGATGACAAGATTCGCCATCTATGCGGCGAGGCTCTTGCCCAAGGCTGGACCCACTTCAAGTTGAAGGTCGGGGGGGACCCGGCCGACGACCTGCGCCGGGCTCATTTGGTACGGGCAGAAATTGGCTCCGGTAACAAACTGATGATGGATGCCAATCAGAAGTGGGACGTCCTCGAAGCAATCCAACGCACGCAAGAACTAGCCGAACTGGACCCCTGGTGGATGGAGGAGCCGACGAGCCCGGACGACATCCTCGGGCACGCCCGCATCCGCCAGGAAGTTTCCCCGATCCGGATAGCTACAGGAGAACATTGCCATAACCGGGTGATGTTTAAACAGTTCCTGCAGGCCGGGGCCATCGATGTTGTTCAGATCGACAGTTGCCGGCTCGCGGGCGTCAACGAAAACCTTGCCGTGCTTCTCTTGGCGGCAAAATTTAATATTCCAGTCTGCGCTCACGCCGGGGGTGTCGGCCTATGCGAATGCGTGCAGCACTTGGCGGCCTTTGATTACCTTCGTGTATCCACGACGCTGGAGAATCGTGTAACGGAATTTGTAGATCACCTGCACGAACACTTCGTTGACCCGGTCCGAGTGGTCAAAGGGCACTATCTTCTTTCCGACAAACCAGGATATAGCACGGAAATACGCTCCGAAACGTTGTCAACCTACTCTTACCCCGACGGTCCGATTTGGAGGGACAGGTGAACCTCATCATATTTGCGCACCCAAACGGCACTGATGCAACTCCAGTTATTGCCTGAGTTCCGCGATTTAAGAAACCCAGCTTCTGCTTCTGTGAGGATTGAGGAATACAAGGATTCAGCTTGGATAGAAGAGAGTTTCTGCGGGAAGCGACTGGCGCGGCCGTGGGATTTACGGCGTCCGGGAAGATCGCTACGTCACTTGTGCGCGAACCACTTGACGCTCCGTCGCCGGGCGATCAAACCCAAAGCATTCTTGTAAGCACCGCCGGAGATGATCAGAATCCGGGAACGATATCTAGGCCGCTAAAAACTTTTCAGGCGGCTCAAAGCGCCGTTCGCGAGCTCAAGAAGCACAATCCCGGAACTATATCTGTTTACTTCCGGGCTGGCACCTACTACCTACCAAACACAATCGTCTTCACACCGGAGGATTCCGGGGAGGCCGGAGCACCGATCATCTATGCGCCATACCCAGGCGAGCATGTCCTGCTAAGTGGCGGAGCGCGGTTGTCCCCAAAGTGGACAGCCTATCGAGACGGAATCATGAAGACCTCCGTTCCATCCGGCACCACTACCGACCAACTCTTCGTAAATGGTCAGCGACAAATGTTGGCCCGCTACCCGAACTACGATTCGAATGCCAAATATTTGGGCGGCTGGGCGCCGGACGCGATCAGCCCAGAGCGTGCCAAGCGTTGGGCTGATCCACGAGGGGCCTACATTCACGCAATTCACCAATACCTGTGGGGCGACATGCACTACGTCATCACCGGCAAGAGCGCGGACGGCAACGTGCTCTACGAAGGAGGCTGGCAAAACAACCGACCTAAGCCGATGCATGCTCAATATCGTTTTGTTGAAAATGTTTTTGAAGAATTGGATGCTCCCAGTGAATGGTATTTGGACCGAGCTAATTCAGTCTTGTATTTTTATCCTCCCACAGGGCTGGATCTCGAAAACGCGGTTGTCGAGACCGTGCGCTTGAAGCATCTGGTGGAGTTTCGCGGAAGCCAGGACTCTCCCGTGAAATGGATCGAGCTGCGTGGATTTACGTTCCAGCATGCTTCCCGGACGTTTATGGTAACTCGGGAACCGCTTCTCCGCAGTGACTGGAGGATCTATCGTGGCGGCGCCCTGTTCTTCACCGGCGCCGAAGACTGTTACGTGGACGATTGTTTTCTCGATCAGCTCGGTGGGAATTGCATTTTTGTGAGTGGATACAACCGCCGGATTCGCATTTCGCGCAGCCACATCGCGCGCGCCGGAGCCAACGGAATCTCTTTTGTCGGCGAGCGGAAGGCGGTGCGAAATCCATTGGATAGCTACGACGATAGACTGGGCATCGGGGATCTCGATCTTACTCCCGGACCGCGTACGGCGGACTACCCGGCAGAGTGCCTCGTTGAAGATACGTTGATTTACCAGACGGGGCAGGTCGAAAAACAGACTGCTCCTGTTGAGATCGACATCGCAAGAGCGATCACCGTTCGGCACTGTTCCATCTACGACGTACCTCGCGCGGGAATCAACATAGGAGACGGTTGCTGGGGAGGGCACCATATCGACCACTGCGACGTTTTCGATACCGTGAAAGAGACCGGCGACCATGGCTCTTTCAACTCTTGGGGTCGCGATCGCTGGTGGGGCGTCAAGGGTCTCGACCTGGACACCGCGCTACAAGGCCCTCATACAAAACTTCCCGTGCTGGATGCCGAAGAGACCAATATTCTGTCGAACTCGCGCTGGCGCTGCGATCACGGCTGGGATATCGATCTGGACGACGGCTCCACCAACTATCACATCTACAATAATCTCTGCCTTAACGGTGGGCTGAAGCTGCGGGAAGGCTTCTACCGCACCTGCGAGAACAACGTTCTGGTAAACAACTCACTTCATCCGCATGTCTGGTACAACGACAGCCATGATATTTTCCGCGGCAATATCGTCTTTGCGCCCTACAAACCGATTCAAATGAGGCAGTGGACGCAGGATATTGATTTCAACCTCCTCCACCAGCCGGCAATGCCACAAACCAACCCCGCCACCGCGCTGCAAAAACTAAGCTCACAGGATGCCCACTCCCTGCAAGGAGACGCTCTCTTTGTGGATCAGGCCACAGGCGACTACAGAGTCAAGTCGAATTCTCCCGCGTTGTCTCTCGGATTCGTGAACTTCAACATGGACGATTTTGGCGTCCAAAGCCCGAAGCTCAAAGCCATTGCCCGGCAACCGGTGATGCCCTTGAGGTCAAGCGATACCACGCCAACTCTCAGTGAAACTCGAAGTCGAGAGGTTGCGGTTTGGGCAGGCGCGAAGGTGCGCAACATTGTTGGCCTCGGTGAGGTCTCAGCCGCAGGGAGTCCAGGTGAAACGGGCGTGATCTTGCTCGAAGTACCCGACACAAGTGATGCAGCCAAAGCCGGCTTTTCTGCCGGTGATGTCTTGCTGGCATTCAATGGAAAGCCTATCAAGGAATTGAAGGACCTCTTGCAGGATACGCAACAAAATGTTGCCGGGAAGGCCGCGAGCGTCACGATACTCCGCTTTCAGCAGGAGTCTACCATCCTGATCGTGCTGAAACCCTGATCTCGCTACGGGAAAACCGTCGGATATGCCATCCACTGGGAGTACCAAAGTTGCCACGGCGTTAGGCGCTTTCGCTCTGCTGCTTTTTCTGTTTGCCCAGCCAATGACGGCAACCCCAAGCAAGCCGAGGATCAGAGTTCTCATCCTGGATGGCTTCAGCAATCACGATTGGCATCAGACAACGGCACTGTTGCGCGGCATCCTGGAAGCTTCGGGGCTGTTCACAGTTTCGGTTTCGACGGCTCCATCCACCACCGCGTCTCCGGGATGGGAACAGTGGCGTCCGAACTTTAGCGACTACGACGTGGTCATTCAAACCTGCAACGACATCGGCGGCGGCCCTTCCTGGCCGCGTAAAGTCCAGATTGCTTTTGAAAACTATGTCAGGAACGGCGGCGGCGTTCTGGTTTTCCACTCCGGCAATAATGCATTTCCGGACTGGCCGGTCTACAACCAGATGATCGGACTCGGTTGGCGGAATAGGCAGCAAGGCGACGCAATCACTATTAATAGCCGTGAAAGGCTGCTTCGCATTCCCTCCGGCCAGGGCGAAAACACCGGGCACGATGGCCGCTCCGACGTGGTTGTCCACCGCCTGGGCGACCATCCCATTCATCACGGCATGCCCCGCGCCTGGAAAACCCCTACCCTGGAAATTTACTATTACGCGCGCGGCCCGGCGAAGCGCATGCGTGTGCTCTCCTACGGATATGACCAACACACCCGAATGAACTGGCCTCTGGAGTGGACAGTCCGTTTTGGCCGGGGACGTGTCTATAGCTCCACCTTTGGGCACGTTTGGAAAAGTGATGTCCAGCCCCCCAGCATGCGCTGTGCCGGAGAG
>Ga0209736_1000590_pt1 | contig 11679 bp, 10 predicted proteins | sample BlaSpr_A8_Ref_M3_FD_187992 | JGI IMG/M metagenome (GOLD analysis project Ga0209736, IMG submission 187992) | Forest soil microbial communities from Thunder Bay, Ontario, Canada - Black Spruce, Ontario site 2_A8_Ref_M3 (SPAdes) (version 2) | ecosystem: Environmental > Terrestrial > Soil > Boreal... | reverse complement strand
CCCGCCGCAAGCGCGGCCTCGAGCGTCTTACCCTTCTCGAGGGGTATGACATTGGACGGCGCCTGAAACTCCGCCACGTGCTCGTCACCCGAAAGCACCCAAGTTATCTTGTCGAGATCGACGCCGTGCTCGTGCTGCAGGATGCCGCGCGCCCACACTCCGGTGGTCACGGTGTAGCCGCGGTTGACGCCAACCTTCCCGCCCTCGAGGTCCTTTGGGCCGCCGATGCCCAATCTCGTATTGTACAGAATGGCGCCGTGATGGAAGCCGCGCACCAGGAAGATCGGCAGCGCGGTGAAGCGTTTGTGATAAGCCCGGGCGGCGAGATACGTGGGGAGCGCCATCTCGCAGACATCGAATTCGAGCCCGCGCACCATCCGCCGGAACGCCTGGATGATGGCCGGCACCTCTTCGAATTCGAACTCGAAATCCGGCAGCCGGACCGTGCCGTCCTTGAGAGCGCGGGTATGCCCCAGCGTCTGGAGGGCAACCTTCAACTTGTGCTTCATCATCGCGTAATCTGCCCGCTCGTACGTTGCCGGCATGCAAGTGATAACATCGGCGGGAACCTTAGAACCGATCCCGGCCGGCGACGCTGGGTGTCCCGTATGCAACGATACTCAGCATGGGCAGACGGGGGTTCCTCAGCAAGGGTCCTCGATGAAAGCTATTACTCCCAGAGAATTTCGCAACGCATTCGTTGCGGTCATGAAAGTCGAGCATGAAAATTTTCGAACTGCGGTCGGCTTTGAGCCGAAATCCTATAACTACTTCATACGCTCCGCCATTTTTCCCAAGATTGCAAAGCATCTTGGCCTATTGGCTTGGAACAAGGAGTACTACACGCTCAATGGGATGTTTTACGAAGAACGCGGCACGAATAAATCCGGTAACTACACCGCGTACGCACAATGGATTTCAGTCGCTTTGGAACACGAGAGCAAAGCGTCGAAGACACCTGAAGAAATCAACAAGCTTCAGTTGTTCAACGCGCCGCTGAAGGTGTTGATCACCTACGCAGCCGAAGGCGATGAAACCGATTCGCTCTTGCGAAGGTATGAAAGCATCATGAGCGCCGCTGACGTGTTCAACGACTTAGCCAGTCTGCGCAAGCAACTCGTGATTTTCGGGACACCCAGAACCGTCAGGGAATGGCGCTCCGTTGCGCCGGTCCGCGCCAAGGCGCGGACCGGCTGCCGACCAACCGGGTCTTATCTTTAGCCCAGAGGCACCGGAACGAAGAGACGCGCTTCACCCCGCTGAATCAGCAGCGCGATCTGTTTCCCGTGTTTCTGCACCATCTCGCGCAGCTGCGCCACGCTGTGGAGCGCCGTTCCATCGGCGGACAACACCACATCCCCCGGCTGAATGCCGGCATCGGCGGCGCGGCCTTGGGCATCCTCGACCACGAGCCCCCCGGGAACGCCTGCTTGCTGCCGCTCTTCCTCATTCAACGGACGCAGGGACAAGCCCAATCGGGCAGGCGCCGCTGCGCCGTCGCTCTCGTCGGCGGAAGCCGCCTGCGCAGCGTTGCCGATGGTTGCTGTCAAAGATAGCGCCTTGCCGTCGCGCCAAACTTCAAGCGAAACCTTTTCACCGGGCGCGGTGACACCCACCCTCGCCGACAATTGACCGGCGTCGAGTATCGGCGTGCCGTTGTATTTGAGGATCACATCGCCTGCTTTCAGACCCGCTTGAGCGGCGGCGCTGTCGGGAACGACCTTCGCCACGAGCGCGCCGCTCGGCGACTTCAATTTGAAGGAATCGGCCAATGATTGATCGAGCGTTTGTACTTCGACGCCCAGACGCGAATGGACGACCTTGCCGGTCTTGACGATCTGGTCTTTGATTTGCACCGCAAGATTGATCGGAATGGCGAAGGACACTCCCTGATAGCCGCCCGAATTGGTATAGATCTGCGCGTTGATACCGACCACGGCGCCGTTCGCGTCAAATAGCGGGCCCCCGGAATTGCCGGGATTGACCGCCGCATCGGTTTGAATGAACGGCACGTAGCCGTCGCCGGGAAGCGAGCGGCCCTTTGCGCTGACTATCCCCGCAGTCGCCGTTTCTTCGAGGCCAAACGGTTCGCCGATGGCGAGGACGTAGTCGCCTACCCCCAATTGGTCGGAATCTCCCAGCCGGACGCTCGCGAAATCGTGTCCCTCGATTTTCAGCACCGCGATGTCGCTGCTGCGGTCAGCGCCCAACACTTTGGCCTTGAATTCGCGATGATCGGAGAGTTTGACGGTGACTTCCTTTGCGCCGTCGACCACGTGCGCATTGGTGAGCACCAACCCGTCGGAAGAAATCAGGAAGCCGGAACCCTGCGCATGCGTCATGTGATGGGGGATTCGGGGAACCTGGCCGCGCTGAAAGAACTGGGACAGCGGATTATCGTTGCCGTCATTGGGATTTCCAAAGCCGAACTGTTGCGTCGAAGCTGTGTTCATCGGACCGGCGGTTGTGATGCCGACGACTGCCGCTTGATTCCGCGCCACGATGGCTCGATAGTTGGGGGCGGTCATCTGAGGAATGGATTCCGGCGTCGCGGCGGCGTGGATTGCATCGCCGGCCGCAGTGACCGCCGCCGGGGCGGTTGCGGGTTGTAAAAACGCGGGCGCCGATAGGCCGGTCGCGGTTCCGACGGCGAGTAAGCCTGCCGCCGACCATACCAGCGTGCTGGTTCGAACTTGCATGTGATCTCCTCTCATATAAAGGACTGCTGAGCAATTGCTCGGATTCGCAGCTTCACATGCCTTGCTTAAGGCAATCTTAAGGCGCCGGTGGGAATCTCACTGCAACGCGCAAACCGCCGCCGGGCGCCTCGGCGAGGACAACTTGGGCACCGTGTCTCTCGGCGATTGCCTTGACGATTGCAAGCCCGAGGCCGGTGCCGCCCTCCTGCACCGTCGCGCGACGATAGAACCGGTCAAAGACCCGTTCCCGGTCGGCCGCCGGGATGCCCGGGCCCGTATCGGTCACCTCCAGCAGCGCCCCCTCGGTGGATGACCGGCAGCGCACCTGCACCGACCCGTGAGGAGGGGTGTAACGCACGGCATTGTCGACCAGATTGCGCACCAGAATTCGAATGGCCTCGCGATCGCCGTGCACCCAACTATTGGGCGTCGCGTCGAGGCTCAAGTCGATCTGACGGGCAAGCGCCGAATCATGAGTATCGGTGATGGCCGCCGCGGCGGCCGCAGCCAAATCCACGGCCTCGAAGCCGCCGGTTGTCTCCCCGCGATCGCTGCGAGCCAGGGTCAGCAGCTGTTCGGCCAAGTGGATGGCCCGCTCGACCGCAGCGCCGAGGCGAGCCCGCGCCTCGCGGATCGCTGACTCGTCCGGAGCGCGGTCAAGCAGCTGCAACTGCAGACGCAATGCCGTGAGTGGGGATCGCAACTCGTGCGCCGCATCGGAAATGAACGCTTGCTGAGCGGCGAACGCCTGCTGCAGGCGTGACAGGAGGCGATTGAGTTCACTGACCAACGGCGCGATTTCGCGGGGCAGATTATTCTCGCCGAGCGGCGTCAGGCTGTGTGCATCGCGGCGCTGTATCTCGGCGGCCGCGTACTGCAGCGGCAGCAACCCGCGGCGCACGCTCCAGGCCGCTGCGATGATCATGACGGGAAGAAGGAAGGCGAGAGGTATGGTTACGCGCACCGCCGCGGCGCGCGCCAGCTCTTCGCGCACCCGGACAGGTTGGGCGATTTGAATCACCCCGTCGGCCGTTTGCAGACCGAAGGCTCGCCAAGCCTCACCGCGCAGACGCAGATCCGCGTAGCCCAGCACCGTCTGATTGATCATCGGCAACCCGGGCCGCGACAGATAAGTGCGCGCTCCAAAAATGTCCCAGATTTGCACGACGAAGTCCGTGTCGCCTTGATCCGGGGGCACCTCGATCCGCGGCGCCAGCGAAATCTGACTGCGCAGCGACAGCGCCATTTGCCGCAGCTGATAGTCGAACAAGGTCGATGTTTCGCTCAAGACGCGGCGATAAGTCACGGCGGCCGCGAGCACCGAGACGAATGCCACGAGAATGATCAATGCAATCAGCAGTCGCGCGCGAATGGAATTCATGCTTTCGGCACGAAGTAACCGACCCCGCGGAGAGTGCGAATCGCATCGCTCCCGAGCTTGCGGCGCAAGGCATGCACGTACACTTCGATCGCGTTGCTGCCGATCGGTTCGTCCCAGCCATACAGCCGGTCTTCGAGTTGGGTGCGCGACAACACCGCGCCCGGACGCTGCATCAGCGCTTCCAACACGGCGTACTCGTGCGCCGACAAGCCGACCGGTGCACCGCCGCGCTGCACCGTGCGGGTGACCGGATCCAGCCGCAGCTCGCCGTGCACGATGCAGGGATCGCCGCGCCCGGCTGCGCGCCGCAATACCGAACGCATGCGAGCAGTCATTTCGTCGAGATCGAATGGTTTGACGATGTAATCGTCGGCGCCGGCATCCAGACCGGCAACGCGATGTTGGATCTCATCGCGCGCGGTGAGAATGATGACGGGAGTGGCGTCGCCGCGTTTGCGCAGCTCGCGCAAGACCTCGAGGCCGTCGAGCTGCGGCAAGCCCAGATCGAGCAGCACCAAGTCGAAAGCCGTCGACTTCAAGGCGGCGGCAGCGCTCTTGCCGTCGCGCATCCAATCAACCGCGAAGCCGCCTTGGCGGAGCGCCGTCTGCAGGCCATGCGCAATCATGTCATCGTCTTCAACCAGCAGCACGCGCATACGGAGTAATTCCTTGGGTGCGAATTCTCGCCTGGACGCAGTCTAGGCTAATTGGGTGCTGTAACCTATTGACGACGCCGGGAGGCGTGGACCTTAGAAAAATTCATCACGGAGACCAGCCTTGCTGCAGCAGATCCTACGATTGCCGATGTCCTTCACCGGCGCGCACCGGGTGGCAGCCGACGAAATCGACGAGTACGCGCACGTCAACAACACGGTCTATCTACAATGGCTGGACGGCATTGCCTGGGCGCATTCTTCGAAGCTTGGCTTGCCCCTCGAGCACTGTCTTGCGCTTCGGCGCGGCATGGCGGTGCGGCATACGCGCGTCGACTATCTCGAGGCTGCGCTTCTCGCCGACACTCTGCTGATCGGCACGTGGATAGTCGCCTGTGACGGCCGCCTGCGATGCACGCGCCGTTTCGATATTCTGCGCATGGCCGACGGCAAACGCGTTCTGGAGGCGGAAATTGACTATTTTTGCTTGAACCTCGATACGGGCAAGCCCTGCCGGTTCCCACGCGAATTCGTCGAGTGTTACACCGTGAATCCGGATGTGGCTGCGGCATACGCGGCGCTGCCGGAGGCATTGCGTCATGTCGGTCAGGCCTAATCGTCGACGTCCTTGCGGCCGCCCTTTCCGCTCGGATGCGTCAGTGCCGCCGGCAAGGGCTTATTCCCCATCGCGTCCCGCCACAGGATCACGTTCAGCAGGCGCGGGTCGGCCTTGTCTGCGTGCCTGAAGTCCATCCTGTCTGACTGCCTCGCGCCGGGTGCATGCGCCGAGTTCACTTCGTAGATCATGCCGTTGTCCCGATTCTCATACTCCGCGTCGAAGGGCGGCTGATCGCCCGCTCCGCCGAAGAGCGGCCCAATCAGAGGCGCCATCGCATCGTTGTTGTTCATCGGCGGAACGCCGAGCAGATCTTCCATGGTGCGCACCACGCTCACCGTCGTATAGAAGGTGTTGTCGACCATGGGCTTCGCACCGTGGGGAGAGAATTTGCTCACAATCAGCGCAATGCTTCGATGGGCATCGACATGGTCCGCCCCATCCTGCGCGTCATCTTCGAGAATGAACAAGGCCGTGTCGTCCCAGTAGGCGCTATGCGAGACCGCCTCGACCACTCGTCCCACCGCGAGATCATTGTCCGCGACCGACGCGCGCGGCCGCGGCATGCCGGTGCGGGTGCCCGCGGTGTGATCGTTCGGCAGGCGCAGCATCACGAAGTTCGGCAAACTGTCGGCGCCGCGTTCGCGGTCGCCGGCCCACCTGCGGAAGTGCGCGAGAAACTCCTCGGCGCGGAGCTGGTCCGGAAAGCTCAAGTTGAAGTCCGGAAAGAGCGGATCGAAATGCCCTTCGAGCTCCGGCTTGGTTGCCACGTTCTTCAGAATGAGCGGTATGGGCCACGGCCATGGGCTCTTGCCGCCGCCGTAGTTCTGCGGCACCTGCTCGCCCAGGCGCACGTGGCTGCGCGCGCAGCCGGTCCCCGTGGGTACTGGGGTGCCCTCGGCGGCCGGCGGATCCTTCGGTGCCTCGCCCGAGTCGTCGCAGAACTTCGTCGAGATGAATTCGCCAAAGTGATAGAGCGACTTGCCATGCCGCGCGAAGTTGCCCCATAGGTAGCCGCTGGCGGGCTCGCCCACGTCGGGAATCCTCTGCCGGATGGGGTACGCGCCCGCAACCACGCCCTCGAAATCATAGCGGCGCTCGCTGCCGCGATAGGTCTGCTGCCAGGTCTTCTCCGTGTAGTCGCTGGTAATGCCCGCTGTGGACCAGACATGACCGTTGCCCGAGACTTCGCCGGAGTCATGGAAATTGTCGAGTACCCCAAACTGCAGGGCAAGCTTGTGCTGATTCGGCGTGATGTCCTTGCCGTACATGGTCAGCGATGAATCGCCGTCGCCCACACCAAGATCGCCGAAGATCTGATCGTAGGTCCGGTTTTCCTTGATGATGTAGATGACGTGCTTGATCGGATGGCCGCCGTTACGGAAGTTGATGTGCTGCTGCGTTGCCGCCATCAGATTGCTCACCTCAACCTCATGGGTAAGGGCGCCGAGGCTCTTCTCGGCCCCGGCCAGGTCAATGGTTGCCAGCGAGCCATACAGCAGCGTTCCGATGTAGGCGTGCGCACGATGGCTCCGCGGGACCGCCTCGACAATGCGCTGTGCATCCACGTTCGCGCCCGTACCGCGGCCCTTCGCCGTTGCCACATAGAGCTTCTGCTGCCCGACGGCGAGCGCGGTGGGATACCACTCGGTCGGGATGAATCCCAGCGGGCGGACCGGCATAGAGGTGCCTTGTGCGCCTGCTGTCTCGTGTGCCAAATCAAACACAGCCACGGCATCGCTGCCGGTGTTCGCCGCATAGAGCCGCCTGCCGTCGGCGGAGACCGCCACCGCGTCAGGCATGGCGCCGAACAGCTCCTGGCTGGGAAGCCGGGTATCGAACATGGCGCGCACACGGAGCCGAATATCCTGGAGCGCGACCGCGGCAACCATGTCGCGGTTGGCAAGAGCGACATACAATGTCTTCTCGTCCGGGCTCAGCGCGAGCGCAGCCGGATGCGAACCGGCGGCGGCGGCGCTTCGTGGCGCAAGCAGCGGCAGGCGCGCCAGAACCCGGCCGCTGCGGAGGTCAAGCTCCGCTACCGCTGAGCCGTTCCAGAGTGCAACGAACCCGCGCCGGCCATCCCGCGTGGCTGCGACGCTGATCGGAAAGGCAGCGGGAACGGTGGACGCGGTCGAAAGATCGAAGCGGTGAACGACCTTGGCGGTCACGGTGTCGATGAGCAGCGCGTCGTCGGAGAACTCATCGGCAACAAGCAGCTGTTCATGCTTTCTTCCATTCGCCACGAGCGCGATTCCCGCGGGTGCCGGAATGGCGGCTCCGGCCTGCAGCGCCTTGCCGAGCGCATTCTGCACCTTGCCTGCGCCAAGGCGCTGCAGCGGAACCGGAATCAACCGCTCGGCGACGAGTGCGCCATCCTCGAGCGCATACACGGCGATCGCGTTGCCGGTCTGACCGGGTTTGCCGGCCTCGGGGGCGGTCAGCGAATCGAGGCTCGCGTAGAGGTGCTTGCTGTCCGCGCTGAAGGCGATGCCCTGGTAGAATGTTTGAGGCGCCTCCAAGTGCGTGCGCAGTTCGGGGAAGTCGCTGAGCTTTCCGGTCTGCGTATCGAGCAGCGCGATCGACTGCGCGTACTGCGACTCGTAAGTTCCGTAGCCTGCGTTGAGGATGGCGAGATAGCGCCCATCCGGCGAGGCGGCAATACCCATTGGCAGGCTATTGAGGCGGACAGATTCGCCGGGCACCGGCTCCCGCAGTTGCTTGCTCGTGGGTAGGTTCTGCGCCGGGCCCTCGGCGTACGCGGCCGCAGCGGCGGCCAGTAAAAACGCGGTCAGGGTGGTGGAGGTTATCGTCTTCATCGCCGCCCGAGAAAGGCGGCGGTCGCCAACCCAAGCTCCGGCTTCGTCACCGCGCTCATATGATTCCCGGGTATTGAAACATACTTGCCATTCGGCAGCGCGGCGGCCAGCGCCTCGGCAGAACCGTTATCGTTGTCATCGGCGCCCGTCAACGCCAGTGTCGGAGTCTCGATCTTCGCAAGGTCCGCGCGGGGCGTATCGACGAAGGTGTCGAGGACATGGAGCAACGCCACCGGATCTCCACCCACGGTGTTGAGAAAGGCCTCGGTCATCCATTCGAGCGATCCCCGGTCGAAACCGCCGAGATTGGTGAGGACGCGGCGGAAGTAGCCGGCTCGCCCGCCCGTTTGGAGGATCCCTTCCAACCCCATCCCCGCCACGATCGCGCGTCCCGGCGTCGCACCGCGCACCAGCATGCGCAGCGTCGTTCGTCCCCCCAGCGAATAGCCGCCAAGGTCATACTCGGTGAGCCCGAGATGATCGATCAACGCAAATCCGTCATCGGTCAACACATCGGGCGGATAGGCGGCGGCGGCGTGTGGCTTCGCGCTGTCACCGTGACCGCGCAAATCCGGCATGATGATCCGATAGCCATGCGCCGCGATCGTCGCGGCGTGCCCGTAGCGCACCCAGTTGACCAGCGCGGTCGAGAAATAGCCGTGGATCAGCACCAGCGGCCTGCCCTCCCCCATCTCACGGTAAGCAAGCGCAATACCGTCGGGAGCTTGGAAGTAATGGAGCGGGAGCTCTGTGGGCAGTTGCGAACTTCTATGGCGAAGCGATCACGACGGAGCTATGAACGGCACGGCGGCATGAGCGCGAGCCTGCGCCGGAAGCGATGCTGCTTCTTCGAATAGACTTTCCGCGTCCAAATCATCCTCGGACGAAATATCCAGGGAAGTCTTATCCAGGGATGCGCGGCTATACTTATCCGCGAGCCTGTTTGCGCGTATCGACAATGCGAGAATCTCGGCGAGCTTGATATCCAATTCCATTCCCGAGCGATCCGTGGTGTCGATATCGGCCGCAGGCAGCTGCGACCCCAGGAGTTTCGCTTCGGTGAGGTCTGCTTCTATTTCGCTGGCAACCGCCATCCGCGATCGCCGTGCCGATTCCAGCCGTTCGGGCAGCGCTGCGACCTCGCAGCGCAACGATTCCCGCTCCTCGCATACTTCGGCGTACAGCTTGCGGCTGTTCCTGCGTGCACGCCTCGCATACACACGATAAACGAGATAGGCGATGGCAGCGCCTGCCACGGCGATGGGGATGGGAATGCTGGGGAAACTCGGCATTGATAATCCCGATGTGCGTTCTACTTAGTGCATCTTAAGTATAGATATTGACATGGCATAGCGTGTCCCGTTTGTCAAATAAATTCTGTCGGCTTTATCCCATGTCAACTTCGCCCTGAATATCAGCATTCGCTCGTAAGTTGCTGATGTGCCTATCCTGCTACGCAGCCAGGATGGCTGCGCAAATAAAGGGCGCGACATCACCGTCGCTTTTTGGATAGGTGCATGGCGGCATCAGCGCGGGCGATAAGGCTTGCCGCGTCCCCGGCATCGTCCGGGAAGATGCTAATGCCGAGACTCGCAGACAGCCGCAGCACGTGATCGCAGACCCGGCCCGGCATCGCGATGGCGGACAGCATCTTAGCCGCGATCACCGACGCGTCGGAGGCCTGGATGACGTCGGGCAGAAGGACGAGGAATTCGTCGCCCCCGTGCCGGCTCACGGTGTCCGAATCGCGAACGAGCAGCAACAGCCGGCGGGCGACCAACTGCAGCGCGGCGTCGCCGACGGAATGACCCCATTCGTCGTTTATCTGTTTGAAATGATCCAAATCAATGTACACCACCGCGACGCGCGTTCCGTGACGTCGCGCCATCGCGATGGCATTTTCAAGACGATCGATCATCAATGCGCGATTGGGAATCTGCGTGAGAACGTCGCGCTGGCTCCACCAGGTGAACTCGCGTAGATCGCTGAGCGCTTCCGTGGCAATGCTTTGCGCATGCAGTGCAGCGATCATCAGCTGCTCATTCGCGTCGAGCGCGCGCTCGGCTAGGGTTGCGGTTGAATCGTGTCGCAATCCGTCCAAATCGCAGCGCAATCTGCAGAGTTCGGTGCGCAGCCCTTCCGCTTGTTCCCCTAGCCGGACCAGGTTGGAGCTGAGGGCATCCCCGGTGCGTTTCCGTCGAGCTGCGCGCATGTTACCCACGATATAAAGCTATGAACCGGCGCGGGCGCCGTCTGTTCGCTGGCACACATAGCGCGTGGACCTAGGCACGTGTTTGGCGCCGCGATTAAGTGCGATGCTGTACAGACGGCCCGTTCGGCGGTGACTTACCGTGTGCGGTGTAAAGCTTATTCGTTACCGGGGGCGAACAATGAGCCAACGTCCAACTGCGGGGATTGCGAACGATAACGCGGCAACATTTCAGAAATCTTCCGCTGTCAAGGCGCAATGGCAGCTGGTGAACTCGTTTGGCCCCTATTTGCTGTTGTGGTACGCCATGGATCGTGCGGTCGCGATTTCCTATTGGCTGATGTTGCCGATCGCCATTCTCGCCGCCGGATTTCTGGCGCGGATATTTATCATTTTCCATGACTGCGGCCACTCCTCTTTTTTCAATTCCAGAATGGCCAACAACGTGACGGGCGCCATTGCGGGGCTTCTCAACCTGACCCCCTACGTGCACTGGCGATGGCAACACGCGTTGCATCATGGATCCTCCGGTAATTTGGACAGGCGCGGCGCGGGAGACATCTGGACCCTGACGGTGCGGGAATTCCGCGAGGCATCTCGCGGGAAGCGCTTGGCTTATCGATTGGCGCGAAATCCGCTGGTTCTCTTCCTCATCGCACCGCTCTACGTGTTTGTGATTCATCACCGCTTTTCGTCATCCGCGGCTTCCCCGCGCGAACGCCGCTCGGTGCGCCGAACGAACTTGGCGCTGCTCGCGGGGATGCTCGTGATGAGTTCGCTCATCGGCCTCAAGTCATTTCTTGAGATCCAGTTGACCGTGACCGCATTGGCAGGCGCCCTGGGCCTCTGGTTGTTTTATGTGCAGCACCAATTCGAAGGCGCGTACTGGGAGCGCTCCAAGGACTGGGACTACACACAGGCGGCCTTGCAAGGCAGCTCATTCTATAAATTGCCGCGCGTGCTGCAATGGTTTACCGGGAATATCGGATACCATCACGTCCATCATCTCAGCCCGCGTATTCCGAACTACTTTTTGCAGAAATGCCACGAGGCGCAGCCGCAGTTCCGCGAGGTACGGCCGGTCACGCTCTTGACGAGCTTGAAATCCCTCACGTTCCGCCTGTGGGATGAACAGCGCAAGATGTACGTCGGATACAAACGTCCGGCTCCGTTCTAAGACGCGGTCCTCGAGCGGGCCTCGCCCCAGTCGGGGAACGCCCGCAAGGCGTCGACGTAATTGTGTATGACGTCCGTGTGCGCATCCTCCTGCCAGCCGCCGGCCACGGGGTTCTTGTGCAGATC
>Ga0209736_1000589_pt1 | contig 11700 bp, 12 predicted proteins | sample BlaSpr_A8_Ref_M3_FD_187992 | JGI IMG/M metagenome (GOLD analysis project Ga0209736, IMG submission 187992) | Forest soil microbial communities from Thunder Bay, Ontario, Canada - Black Spruce, Ontario site 2_A8_Ref_M3 (SPAdes) (version 2) | ecosystem: Environmental > Terrestrial > Soil > Boreal... | reverse complement strand
CACCAGTACTCGCCACCCCCTCCTCTTTGTACTGGCGCAGCATGCTGCGCCAGTATGGTCCACCGTCCTCTCCACCTTCCGCACCAGCCGCCTATTTCTCCCCGTCCTCCGTGCTCCGGCCTCTGTGCCCTCTGCGTTAAATCCCTTCCGGGCACCCGTAGAAAATCTCCGCACTTCCCCCATGCAACCTCTTGCCCACACACCGCTCTCCCATTAAAGTGGAATAAGAACCCAGCGAAACCGTAACGCCCGTGAGCGCGTTCCTGAGTTTCTCTAGCCCTGCGGGGCCTCTTTAGGAGGATTTTTCATGCAAACTCGCAACATCGCCATCTTCTGCGCCGCCGCCGTCGCTGGTGCCATCGTCGGCAGCGCCATCGGCCCGCGCCCTGCCCTCGCCGTCGCCCGCGAAATCATCGAGCTCCAGCGCGACGTCACTTCCATCCTGCAAGGTCAAAAAGATCTCGCCACCCAAATGACCCAGGACCACACCGTCAGCAAGACTCTCGTCGAGCAGTCCAGCGACAGCGTCAACAAACTCGGCGCCACCATGAGCGGCCTGCAAAAATCCGTCCAGGACGTCCAAGCCAACGCCGGCGCTCGCCTCGACACCATGTCCACCCAGGTCCAGGGCCTCTCCGACAATCTCGAAGAAATCAAATCCCGCCTCGGCAAGCTCAATCAACAGCTCGTCGATCTCCAGAACACCGTGCAATCCCTCGACTCGAAAATCTCCGGCGGATCTGCCCCAGCCACCAATCCCTCCTCGAACCCAGGCTCCGGCTCCTCCTCTTCATTCGCTCCCGCCACCGGCTCCGTCAACCCTTCCGGCCCCGCTCCTTCCGCCGACACTCTCTACTCCAACGGCCTTCGCGACATCACCAGCGGCAAATACGATCTCGCCCGCTCCGAATTCCAGGATTACCTCAAGTTCTATGCCGACACCGACCTCGCTTCCAACGCGCAGTTCTATCTCGGCGAAATCGCCTATTCCCAAAAACAATTCGATCAGGCCGTCGCCGAGTACGACAAAGTCCTCACCAACTATCCCAAAAGCTTCAAGCTCGCCCCCGCGCGCTTCAAAAAGGGCATGGCCCTCATCGACCTCGGCCAAAAAACCGCCGGCGTCCGCGAACTCCGCGAAGTCGTAAAGCGCTACCCCAGCACCGAAGAAGACCGCCGCGCCCGCGCCAAACTCAAAGAACTAGGCGTAGCCATCACCGCCACCCGCTAGCCCCGCCCCTCCTCGCCCGTCATTTCGACGAAGTCCCGGCGGCCTTTGCCGCGAATATCCATTAAGGACAAGGTTTATGGCGAAGAATCAATTATCTTGACAACAACGTTACATCCCCTCATGCTCACGGCACTCACAGGCTCCCGTTCCAGGAGGCCGCATGCGCCCCAATCGCATTTCCCCTTGCCGCACCATCAACGCAGCTATGCTTACGCTAGCCGCATTCGCTGCGACGGCGCCCTTTTCCATTGTCCGGGCGCAGTCGCCCGCTCTGCCCGCGAGTTTCGTAGTACCTCACAGCCGCCAAATTCTTTATGCGCCCATTGCCGGCCTCGAGGATTTTACTGAGTGGGACGTCGCCATCGTCAATCGCAGTTCGGACAAGATGTCCGGCACTCTGACCATTTACTCCGCCGCAGGCAACCCTTTCCCACCATCGAAGATCACTCTAGATAGGGACGCGACCCGGCACTTGGACATACGCTCTCTCATACCGCCGCAGGAATCTGCGGAAACCCTTGGCGGCATCTCGATCGATTTCACCGGGCAATCGATGGGCATCGCGGCGCAAGTCACCATCAGCGGCTTTCATGGCATCGGAAACATCGATGCGCCGGTTTTCGGCGATATGATGTACAAATCCAATAACGCCGACGCAGTTTGGTGGGAGCCTAAAGGCGCCGGGTCCCATCTCATACTAGGCAATTCGTCCGCCGACCCGGTCCACGCCCAAATTACCTTCGCCAATGGCGAACGCCGTGAAGTCGACCTTCCCCCCCACGCCACGATTGTCCAATCCGTCCCTCATGCCGATGCGGCCCATGAGGCCCATCAGGCCGACGAAGCTCGCGTCCACGGCATCAATTCCGTTCATGTCGTAGGCACTGGAATGGCCGGGACCCTTCGCGTCTCTGGCTGGGTCTCCTCCTCCAAGGACGGGTACGTGGACACCATCCGCTCCTACGACCCCGCCTCCAGCACCGAATCCGCCGTGTACGCCAATGGCCTCCACTTTTGGGACGGCGCCAATCATCTCCTCGTAAAGAACCTCACCGCCAATCCCATCACTGTGTCCGGCACGATTTATCCCATCGCCACAAACGGACCCGCCAAACCCCTGTCAGTTCCCGAGAAAAACTTGCTTCCCGGTGCGTCATCCGAATTGCAAATTCCCGATGCAGGAAATCGCGAGTTACTCGACGGTACTGCTATCAAACTCGAAAGTTCCGGTCCCCGCGCCTCAATCATTGCCAGTTACTCTAACCATGACACCGCCAATCAGATCACTCGCTCCGTTCCCTTCAAGGATGTCGGCGATTTTTCCGCCTTGACCGGGGCCTACCCCTGGCGTCTCGATGGAAACTTCCACTCCAAAATCTTCGTCACCAATGTCGGCAAGTCCCGCGCCTCTATCGGCGCCAAAATCCTTCCTGTCGCCGGCCCCGAATACTTCATCGATACAAAGTACTTGGAAGTAGGCGAGACTACGGTATTTGACATCCGCAAGCTGCGTGACGAGCAGATTCCCGATTCCAAGGGTGTCAAACTTCCGAAGGACGCTCAGCTTGGACAATTCTGGTGGAACACTATCTTCGGCAACGGTAAGGACAAGTTGATCGGTAGAAACGAAGTCGTCGACCGCTCCTCCGGCATCAGCGCCAGTTTTAGCTGTCCCTACTGCAACTGCCCGTATTCCACGAATTCCGCATCGATCAACCCCTTCACCCCGGTAGTCCTCATCAACGGAGTCGCTAGCGTAGTTGCTACCGCGGGCAGTTTTGATCCCTGCGGCCGGAACAGCCCAAGCAACTACACCATCTACCCCAGTTCTTGGAGCATCGCTCAGCAGAATTTCTTCAGCCTTACCTCCAATCAACCCACTTCGACCATGCACGGAATGGCCAATGGCAATTCTTCTTTCTATACTCCGTTCACCGGCGTTCTTTACGCCTTCGACGGTTTCAGTAGTTGTTTTGTCTACTCCCAGCCCACACTCAACCCCGGGGGTACCGGCTGTTCAGGCACCTCGATTATGGGGACTAACCCCTCGCAAGGTTCGGCTGGAACAACAGTATCTGTAACCATTTCTGGCTGTGGGTTTAGCCCCACTCCAACAAACAACACCGTCAACGCTAGTACGCAAATCGCTACGATGCCAACTAAAGTGTCAACCGATGGGACCCAGCTCACCGCATCTTTTAGAATTGCGTCCAATGCGGGCGGAAGTTATCAGGTCGCTGTGACCGTCACCAAATCCGACGGTGGCCAGGTAACCACGACGGACGTTGTTTATTTCAACGTCCCGGCTGCGATCACCACCGCAGCAGTGACACAACGGACCTCCGGGACAGTGTCCAGCGACGACACGGCGTCGTCCAACTACCAAACGACCGAAGGTACCACGAAAGTGGGACCGATCATTGGGAGTGGCACGTCAAAGGGCTGCTTCGTCGGCTTCGAAACGATTGGCGCAATCACTCCGAGCACGTATACGGGGAACGTTATACTGCACCGTACCATCGTAAGTGATGCCACATACACGAATTCTACATCAACCGGAGGGGCGCCACCGAACACAGATGACACTTCAGATCCCACCTGAGGGCTGATAACCCCCAGTCTAGTAATCCCGCGGGTAAGGTCTACGATCTCGATGCGTTGGGGGCACAGCCGCCAAACGTGGATGGCAAGACGTATCGGATCAGGACTAATTTCTATGCATACGCAGCTCTTCCAGACGGTACGAAAGTATCTGCAAACTATAAGTTCTACGTCCGCGTATCCTGTACGAAGACGGCGTCCGGCTACCAGTTCGTGAATAATATTCCTAATAATAATCAGATAGGACCGAATACTACACCTATAACCTGGAACCTGCAATGAGAGGCGCAATTTTGAGAGGAATCAAACTAGCGGCAGCCCTGATGGCAGTGTGTCTAACGCTCACGTGCCGCGTTCTGGGCCAGGAGTATGACAGCATAAAAAATGAGTGCAAAAGCCTGCAAAATACAACCTCGGCTGACTTAGTCCTATTCCTCAACGGCGTCATTCCCGATGAGAAAAACGGAGATTGCGTAACGTGGGCGATCAAGAAACTGGGTGAAAAGCAATACGAGCCGGCTATCGCGGTGCTAACGAAGCTGCTGGATTTCCAGCGTCCGCCAACTCCGAGGGAAAAGAAAGGATTTATTATGCATCCGCTAGGTGTGTGGGACCTATATCCTGCTGTGGGTGCGCTAGGCGTAATCGGCAAGAAGGCACTGCCCGAAGTTCTGCAAGCGATCGAGGCAGAATCGAGTTCCGCGACGGCGCGGGAGAACGCTGTGGCCGTTTGGATGGAGATACATAGATACAGCGACGAACACTCGAAGGCAGTGACAATCCTTAAACAGGAGGAGATTAGTGCGAAGGATGGCGCGACCAAGAAAAGACTCAGGTGGGCTACTCGGAGGGCCGTGGCGTGGTGTAATCCCACGGAAGAGGCCGCTTGCCGAGCAGCCGCGGCGAGCTCGGATAGTGGAGCACCCTTAACGCAGTAAGTATCTACTGGAGTGGCCTACGGTTTGCGGTTTTTGACGAGTGGCCCGGACTCCTTTTTCGTTTCTTCCTCCGCGCGCAATCGTCCGCGAGCATAAACTGTCTCTTTAGAACAACTCACAACCAATACGGAGGGTGCCACATCCCTCGGTTTGTGAGGGTGGGTCTGGTGTTGCTTCGCTCTTTCCGCGTTGGGCCCATTCCGTTCACTCCAGCGCTACCGTCAAACGTTCTTCCTTCCTCAGTTCTCCGCATCCGTCCGCGTGGTTTGCGGACGCGCGGAGATTCTTCGCCGTTCTCTCTTTAGGAGGGCACGGGCTTCAGCCGTGCCATAGGCCCAGGCCAAAACGATCTTCGTACCTTAGCAACTCCGCATCTTTATCCTGAGCCTCGAAGGGCGCGACGATTCTCAGGCGCGTACCGAGATTCTTCGCTTTTCTCCTCGCCTATTCCGCCTGCCCATTCCTCTATCTCTCAGAAGACAAGCCACTTACTAGATACCACTTGACAAATCCTACAAATGTGGTATAATGGGTTAGTATCGCGGGCACCGATCTCGTCCCTGCCCGCCCTCTTATGCCTCGCCGCCCGGCTGTCCTTCTAACTTCCCCACGCTCCACCTCCGCCTCCCCACTCGCCTGCCCTGAGCTGCGAAGGGTACACTCTCCGTACACATCGTTTGTGTACAAGAACGAAGCACATCCCCTTTCCCCTCAGCCACTTCCGCACTCGTACACAAAAACACCGGGATGCCACCATCAGCGTTTTCCAATCTCGCCTCTCGTTCACCCTCAAGCCAAGCAGGACTGCCACGCACCTGTAGCGCAGGGCGGAGTCCGCGCAGCCCTGCGGTTTTTCCCCCGGCGTTTCGCCAGCCTGCCGCCGCGAACACTGCCGCCGCCCCGTACCGCGCTTGCCGAAGACGGTGGTATGCTCCCACCCGCGCTAACGACGGAGATCGCCCATCAGCCAGCCCGACACTCCACCCCGAGCCACCCAAGAGGCCGCCGCAGTCCCCAACGGCAACCGCCAATTCTCGCTTCTCCGCGCCGCCGCGGTCCCGTTGGGTGCCCTCCTACTAACTTGGCCAGCACTTTTCAACCGCTATCCTCTGCTCTACCCAGACTCCGTCACCTACATCGCGGACGGCAGCCCCGTCGCCCGCGCCTTATTCCTGCACCAATTCTCCGATTACTACGGCGTTCGTTCCCTCATCTACAGCCTGGGCATCCTCCCGTGGCACTGCTACGTCACCCTCTGGCCCGTCGTCGCCCTCAATGCCCTGCTGGCCGCCTTCGTCCTCTGGCTGGTAGTGCGCTCCACCCTTCCGCGGCACACCGTCGCCTCCTATCTCGTCCTTCTGCTGCTGCTCAGCTTTCTCACCAGTTTGAGTTCCTTCGTCAGCCTGATCATGCCGGACATTCTCGGCCCGCTCCTGTATCTCGGCATCTATCTCCTGGTATTCGCCCGCGACACCCTCTCCCGTGTCGAGCGCTGGGCACTAATCTTGATCGTCTGGTGGGCCGCGGCGTCTCATGCCACGCACCTGATTTTAGCCACCGGCCTTTGCGTACTTCTCGCTGCGCTGTTACTTCTTCGGCGCCAATCGCGCCCCCGCCTGAAAGCTGTCGGCGAAGTAACGATTATCATTCTGCTGGCTGCCTGCGCGCAGGTGGCGCTGCACGCTTACCTCTACGGCGAGCCTTCGCTCAATGGCGATCGCCCGCCATTTCTGACCGCTCGCATCATTGCCGACGGTCCCGGGCGCTGGTATCTCGAGCACCATTGTCCCGAAGCGAAGTTTGCACTGTGCGACTACGTTCGCAGTCTTCCGACGGACTCCGACGAATTCATCTGGGGAGCCGGAGGAATCTGGGAAAGCGCCTCCGAGGAAACCGGAAAGCGCATACGCGAGGAGGAAATTCCCTTCGTGCTGGCCACGCTCCGCGCGTATCCCCGCCAGCAGATTTTGATATCAGCCGCGAACTTCTGGCATCAGTTGACAGCTTTCGATTTTGCGGTGGACGCCAACGACTGGATGCTGAAGGAATTCGCGACGGTGCTACCGCGCCAGCACGCGCGCTTGTTGCGGAGCCGACAAGCGCAAGAGGATCTGCCGTTCGAGTTCTTCCTGTCGGTGCAGAACTGGACGGTCATCGCGTCGCTCGCCGTTATCGCCGGGTTCGCCGTTCGGCTTTGCTGGCATCGGCCTTCGCGAACCGTATTGCTCGGCGGCCTCGGACTGGTCATCGTTTCCGCCGTGATTGCCAACGCCTTCGTCACCGGCGCCTTGTCCACGGTCGAGGACCGCTACCAGAGCCGCGTCGTTTGGCTCATTCCCTTGCTGGCGATTGTTTTGCTCTTGGATTGGAGCAGTCAGTGGAAACAAGTGCGGTAGGCGCTTCCGCAGACATCCGGGAATGGTTGCAGCGGGATAGGCCCTTCGTTTCTCGGGGCAAACGGGAGTGCCTGTCCTACTTAAGCGGCGGATTCGGAGCGGAAGACGCGCTGAAAGCGCGGGCCAGTGAACTGCACACCGACGAGGCGCTCGCCGTCGGGCGCGGTGTCGCCGACGTGCACGACGCGGCCTTGTGTGGCGAAATCGCTCTCCAGGCGGCGCGAGGCGTAGTGCGAAATCGGGATGCGAATCTCCAAATCGGAACCGAGGGCGACGTCAAAGCGCGTGACGAACGCGGCCCCGTTGCGGCACAGATTCTCGCTCGCGGTTTCTTCCTCGAACACCACGCCGCGGCTGTCGCGGCCGCTCACTTTGAGCGGCAAACGCACCGCAATCCTACGCTCGGACCGCTGTTTCGATACCATCGTCGAGATGGGCGGGCTCGCTTGGACCATGGGCCGGGTCCTCTTTTCCTGCGGCGGCTCGGTCCTCGAAAAAGCGTTCTACGCTTTCGAGAACTTCACTGGGCGTTCGCGCCGCATGTACGATTCTGCGAAGTTCGCTGCCGTTCCCCACGCCATGGGTAAACCAGCAAGCGAACTGCTTCATTTTTCCCACAGCGTCGGGGAGCTTAGCATCATTTATTTGCCTATAGTAGCCGGAAAGTAAACGGTGCCGCGCGTCCTCGGTTGGAGCGTCGTAGCGGCCGGTCGCCGCAAATTGCTGCATCTGCGAGAAAATCCAGGGGTTGGTGGCGGCGGCCCGGCCGATCATCACGGCGTCACAGCCGGTAGCGCGAACCATGTTCGCGGCGTCTTCAGGGATGTTGATGTCGCCATTGCCAATCACGGGAATGCGCACTGCCTGCTTCACGGCGGCGATGATACTCCAGTCGGCCTTGCCAGCATAGCCCTGAGCGCGAGTGCGCGGGTGCACCGCGACAGCCTCGACGCCCACGGACTCGGCCAGCTTGGCGACGTCGACAGCGACGATAGAATTCTCGTCCCAGCCGGCGCGCAGCTTGATCGTAAGTGGGACGCGCACGGCGGCGCGAACGGTACGGAAAATTTCTTCGAGCAGTGGAAGATCGCGCAGCAGGCCGGAGCCGCCGCACTTGACGACTTTTTTGGCGGGGCAGCCCAGATTAATGTCCACGGCGTCGTAACCGAGATCTTCGACCATACGGGCCGCTTCAGCCATGACTTGTGGATTCGCGCCGAAGAGTTGCGCGGTGATGGGATGCTCATCTTCCTGAAAATAGAGATAACGCAGCGTTTTGGCGGCGTTGCGGGTGATGCCTTCGGAGCTGGTGAACTCGGTCATCAGCAAGCCGCAGCCACCAAGGCTACGGATGACGCGGCGGAACAGCGTGTCCGTAACGCCAGCCATAGGAGCCAGCACCGTCGCGGGGCGGATGGCCAGGTCGCGAATTTTGAGCGTGTCGGGAAGCATTGCGCTTTGTGCCAACTACTGAAGTGTAGCGCAGATTGGGGGACAGAGAACAACGGGCAGTCGTAAAGAAAACCCGGAGAAGCAAAGACATTAACGCAAAGAAATTAATGTGCGGCCACGCGCCAAAGAGCGGACTTCGGGTCTGGAATATTTCCGCATTGCCCCTCATATGGCCGAGGGGATACAGTGCCGCCGGGTGGTCTCTGGAGGCGAGACATGAAAGCGTCTTTGTTTTTTCGAATCGCTGCTGTTCTTCTGCTGCTTTTTGCCGCTGGACATACGCTTGGGTTTCGCCAGAATAATCCGGCATGGGGAGCGGACGCGGTTCTTGGGTTAATGCGCTCCGTGCACTTTGACGCGCAAGGGTTTAGCCGGACGTATTGGGATTTCTTCAGCGCATTCGGTTTTTTTCTCTCGGTGTTTCTTTTGTTCGCCGCGGTATTGGCGTGGCTGCTGGGCGGACTTCCGACCGAGACATTGGCACGCGTGCGTAGCATTGCGTGGGCGCTCGCCATTTCCTTTGTAGCGGTCACAGCGTTGAGCGTGAGATACGCCTTCACTACCCCCATCGTTTTCTCGGCGGTGATTACCGTGTTTTTGATGGCGGCCGCGTGGCTCTCAGCGAAGACCGGCTGAAGCTTGGCCGGACGGCTGGCCGGACGGGGGCCGGACGAGTGGCCGACGCGCGATCCGCGGAGAAACTGGTGCATCAATGAAGAAATACAAATTCAAGGCGAAAATTGAAGCTGGCGATGGCGGAGGAGCTTATGTGCTTTTTCCGTACGATACCGGCAAGGAATTCGCCACCAACGGGAAGGTGCCGGTAAAGGCGACCTTCGAAGGGGTTCCCTATACGGGCTCGCTTATCAAGTACGGTCATCCCCTTCACTCGCTGGGAATGCCTAAAGGCATACGCGAGCAAATTGGGAGAGGCCCGGGCGATACGATTGAAGTCATTGTTTGGAAGGATGAAGAGCTAAGAACCGTCGAAGTGCCCCTATTTTTCGGTAGTATCCTCAGTGTAATATCTAATTTCCACAACTCAGACGAAAGATTCTGCGGCGGAGATTGGACTCGGGATGAGATCAATAATCATTGTTGGCGTTTTGATCTTTAACATAGTTGGTGCTGGCCAAGCGCCGCCAAAGAAACCTGCTCGGAAAACTCCTGCCCCGCAATCAACCTCTCTTTGCCCTGACGCGGAGGCTCAACCGGGTTGCAAATCCTATCAGGAGTTACTTAAAGCGAAAGACAAGAGTCTTCCCGACGACGGTTACGTTTGCTTTCGTAAGAAAGAGGATGAATTTTTCGTGGTCACGTTTACTACAGCTACCTTCACCATTAAACCGTATTGGGACGCAGAAGCGAAAAAATTGGTCCTGGATAACCCGCAATTGGGGTTCGGATATGCCCAGACCTACAAAGACGGCGTACTAGATTCAACCAGAATGCCTGCCTTCAATTTCTCAGGGCAATGGAAGCAGAGGTATTCAGGATCGGGTTACTTCAATTCCGACGAGCTTAACGATAAGAAGCAGGACGAGAACGACCACGACGTGGGCGTTTCCATTGATGAAACGCAAATCATGGTTCTATTCAAGTATCAGAATCCGCTGGACAAGACCATGCACTATACCTTGACTATTCAGAGGTCAACCGGGCGCTTCACCGAGTCCTTTCGCCCGGAATCGGAGAAAATCTCATTTTCGGAAAATATCGGGTATTGTACTTATCACTGATTCATCCGTCGATCTGTTACTCAAGGACAAAGTCTATTTCGTAGGAGCAAATATGAGTTCGTCCCGTAAGTTTGACGAGAAAGAAAGTGCCGTCCTCTTTGCACTGTACGATGTTCCCAATGGAACGCACACCTCATACAGCCTCGCTCAGAGACTGAATCCGACAATCCCACTGGGAACCCCGCCCTTTGGAGCGGCGTTCGCCGAGACCCGAGGTGCGACGGAACGACTGATCGCCCGTGGCCTTGTTAGCGGAGAAAGGCTTACTGCCACTAACGATGGAGTCTATTTCAACAAGCTGAAGCTGACCGCTAAGGGGCAGCGGGCGGCAATTCAACAACGGGAACTAATTCAAGGGCAGAGGAGTATTAAGGCCATATCTGAGTTCTTACAGGGAAAGCCAGAGGCAGAGATTGATGCCCCCAAGCAGGTAGCCGAGTTCTTAGGAATTAAGCACAAGGACAATAGGTGAATCCCTGTTGAAAGAGGGATAGCGGCGGGTGGCCGTCGTTCGATGGCTCAGGGTGAACCGCAATGCAAAGAAAGATGCCGCCCTGAGGGCGGCGCGACATTGAGTTCTCTGAGGGTAGGTCAGGCCTTCAAAAAAGATTGGCGGGTGGAGCACCCTTAACTTAACAACGGAGGATGCCCCACCCTTTCGTGTTTGCTTTTTGAAAGGGTGGGCCATTCTTCTCTTCGCTCTCTCATAGAGTCCTGACTTGGAAGCCAGCGACAGATGAGGTGTTTTCCGCGAGGAAGTGGCCCGCCACGGCGGGCAGGCGAGTGACCAGGTGGCGGCAAGACTCATCCAATCCCGCCAGGAGGGCCGTAAAGGATGCATCACGTGCGCCAGGAGAATCTGCCTTTTGTTGGTAGTTCGCGTGAGTTTGTTGGAGCTGAGCAAGGCGACACCGGTGTTTCGGTGTTCCTGTTCCATGGTAAGCCAGGTGCGGGGGGGGGGAAGCCCGGTTCGGGACAGGGTCCGCACCGGCACCCTTATGACGAGATCCAGTTCATCCGTGAAGGCCGGGGAGTGTCTTCTTTAGCTTAGGGTTTGCAAGTACAAACCCTGAAACCCGCAACGGCAAGACCTTCGAGGGCGGCGCGGGAGATATCTTTGTGATTAAGGCCGGTGAGATTCATAGCTTCAAGGCGGTTGGTGATTCGCCGCTGGTGCAACTCGACGTTCACCTCAGTCCGCGCTTCATCCAAGAGAACCTGCAGAGTCGAAGACTGAGAGGGCCGGGTGCCCCTCGATAAGAGAGAAGGCGTTGTCAAGCAACACTTTTCCGCTACGCTGCTGTGAAGCATCGCGTGGTCACAGAGTGGTTGAGGACCGAAGC
>Ga0209736_1000588_pt1 | contig 11703 bp, 7 predicted proteins | sample BlaSpr_A8_Ref_M3_FD_187992 | JGI IMG/M metagenome (GOLD analysis project Ga0209736, IMG submission 187992) | Forest soil microbial communities from Thunder Bay, Ontario, Canada - Black Spruce, Ontario site 2_A8_Ref_M3 (SPAdes) (version 2) | ecosystem: Environmental > Terrestrial > Soil > Boreal... | reverse complement strand
AATATAATTCGCACACTCGATCGGGACTCGACGATGTGAAAAAGGGGCACCACTACCTTGAAGTGCTCGTCAGTTTGCCGCAGCATTCAGGGCGTGACGGCAAAGCGGCGCGATCCCAGCCGCCCCCGAGCGCCTGGACTAGCAGAACGGCACTGGACATTCGGCGGCCGAGAATATTGACGGCGGTCACTTCGTCAGTGAGGGCAGCGCTTTGAGCTGTGGTCACTTCCAGATAACTGGTTATACCGCCTCGATAACGAGTGAGGGCCAGCTCCAAATATTTTTGGGCAGCGAGTACCGCGCGCTGTTGTGTTTCCGCTTCGTTCTCGAGAATGCGAAGCGCCGCCAAGTTGTCTTCGACTTGTTGAAAACCGGACAGGACGGTTTCGCGATAGTTGGCGACGGTCTGGTCGTAGGCAGCAATGGCTTGATCCGTGTTGGCCCGGCGACGACCCGCATCAAAGATGGGCGCAACTGCCGACGCGCCGGCCGACCAGAGGACGCTTGGGCCAGACAGGAGCGTGGTGATTACACCGCTTTCGAAACCGCCTGTAGCGCCCAGACTGATGTTCGGATAATAAGCCGCCTTGGCTACACCGATTTGCGCGTTGGCGGCAGCCATGCGCCTTTCTGCGGCCGCAATGTCGGGGCGGCGTTCGAGAAGTTCAGCAGGAAGCTGTAGCGGTATCGCAGGCGGAGGTGAGGTAAGAGGAAGCGATGAAAGCTGAAATGAAGAGGCTGGCTTTCCGATCAATGTGGCAATCGCATGTTCGTACTGGGCCCGGAGCACTCCGACATCGATGGCCTGGGCACGGGTCGTCTCCAGCTGCGTGCTGGCCTGCTGGACTTCCACTTCGGAGGCGAGTCCTCCCTGGAAGCGGCTGTCAGTCAATTGAAATGCCTGCTCGTATTGCGCGACCGTGGAGTTCAGGAGTTGCTCTTGCGCGTCGAGGCTCCGTGCCTGGAAGTAGAACAGAGCGAGTTGCGCATGCAGGCTTAGATTAACGGTCGCGAGGTCCGCGGCACTGGCTTGCGCCTGTTCGCGCTGCGATTCGACGGTCTTACGCACACGTCCCCACACGTCCAGCTCGTACGACAATTGCACCGGAATTTGATAGTCGTTGTAGGTAGCGCCATTCGAGCTCAAGTGGCCGGGAGGACGATTGTTCGAGATCCTGTTCCGTGTAGCCGACGCGCCAGCATAGATCGAAGGGTAGTAGTCCGCGCGGTAATAGCGCAGCACGGCGCGAGCCTGAGTGTATTGGGCCTCTGCTGCCTTCAAGTTTTGATTGGAGACGTTGATCTGCGCTTCGAGGGCATTGAGTTGCGCATCCTGAAAAATCTCCCACCAGTTGCCGCCGAGGTTCTGATCGTTCGGCTGGGCCGGTTTCCAGTCGCCCACTTCTTTATAAACTGGAGGAACCTCTGCTGCCGGACGCCTATATTTCGGCCCCACAGCACAGCCGGCAATTGAGAGCAAGCTGACGGCGCCGACGACGGTCAGAACTCGTTTCGAAACTCGAATCTGTACAATCGGGTTGTATTGCAAACTCACTGGCCCCCTCCTGCGCCACTGGTTGGTGCATTGGTTGTTGCAGCCTTGGCGATCTGCACCTGCTGTCCGGTGAGAACGGAATCTGGGGGATTTTGAATTATCGATTCGTCGCCCTTCAGACCCGATACGATTTCGATCTGATTCCCGAAATCGTGACCGGGCGTTACTTGTGTGAGCACCACTTTACCGTCTTTCACAACGGCGACCTGGAGACCTTCGGATCGAAACAATAGAGTGTCAACTGGCAAAAGGTGAGTGGAGGCCAGCCCCGCCAGCTTCAAATGGACTTCTGCATATGAGCCCGAGAGCAACTTGCCGGTGGGATTGTCCACGTCAACTTCGACCTGTAAGGTGCGGGTTGCGAGATTGATAGCGTTGGCGGTGCGCACTAACTTCCCTGGGAAGCGACGCCCGGGAAACTCAGCAAGGGTTAGCTCTGCCGTCAGCCCTGGCGTGGCAGCTTGGGAGTACTCCTCGGGTACGTAGACATACACTCTAAATTTATCGGGTTGCGCGACATGGAATAGGTCGGTCTTCGTGCCTGGCGCGCTGCCGGAGTTGATCAGGTCGCCGACGTCGACGTTGCGCACGGTGACAATGCCGTCGAACGGAGCATAGATCTTCTCGAAAGATTGCAGCGTTTCCAGTTGCTTCACATTGGCTTGCATGGCTTGAACGGTCGTCTGATTTGCATTAAATGTTCCCGCCGCATTGTCTGCATCCTGCTGAGCTACCGCGTTCGTCTTCAACAGGCCCTGGTAGCGGCTGTTAGTAATCTCCGCAAGCTTGAGGTTGGCCTCGGCTGTGGCCAGGTTGCTGCGTGATTGCTGGAGCTGCTGATCGACTTCAGGTGTGTCGATTTCAGCGAGAAGCTGACCCTTTTTCACGCGCGCTCCAATATCGACGTACCACTTCTTTAAATACCCACTGGTGCGCGAGTAAATCGGCGCGGTCATGTAGGGTTCTACGTTGCCGGGCAATACAAGCTCGTTCGACGGTGCCGTACTTTGTGGAGAAACGACGTTGACTACGGGGACGGCCATGGCAGCGGTTTCAGCTCTTACGGCGGCACCTGCTCGAACGCGCCGAAAAATCCCGGAAACCAGGATTCCTGCCACCGCCAGAAGAACTATCCCAGCGGCGAGCCAGCCACGTCTCGCGCGATGGCTCTCGTTGAAGGCGCTTTGTATTTGCGGCGCGTTCCCAACAACTTGTGTTTCTGTTTCTTGCGGCATTGGCACACCTTCTGCTCGTAAACGAGCTCTATTGTTGAATTCCAGCTTCAGCCGGGCGATGACGGAGACCGTGCACCATACTGAATACTGTTGGGACGAAAAACAGCGTAGACACCGTAGCGAAGAGCAACCCGCCGATAACGGCGCGTCCGAGAGGCGCATTTTGTTCTCCACCTTCTCCCATTCCGATGGCCATAGGCATCATTCCGATGATCATCGCCAGAGCTGTCATCAGCACTGGCCGGAAGCGCGCAAATCCTGCCTCTACGGCCGCTTCGGCTGCAGAGCGTCCCGCAGCCAATTGTTCCTTTGCGAAGCTAACGACCAGGATGCTGTTCGCCGTAGCGACTCCAACGCACATGATCGATCCCGTAAGAGCGGGCACGCTAATCGTTGTGCCGGTCACAAACAAGAACCACACAATTCCAGCGAGCGCCGCGGGAAGCGCCATGAGAATAATGAAGGGATCGAGCCACGATTGAAAATTGACGACAATCAGGAGGTAAACCAGGACGATGGCGAATGCGAGTCCTGTCAACAAACCCAGGAACGAGGACTTCATCGTCTGGATTTGGCCACGCACTATGATTTGCGAACCTCGGGGAAGTCCCTTCTGACTAGTTTTTAGAATCGAGAAGATGTCCTTCGAAACGGCTCCGAGGTCACGGCCCTGCACAGCGCCGAATATATCGATCACCGGGGCGACATTGTAATGAGAGACGACGCTCAAGTCGGAATTGCGGCTAAACAAAGCGAGACTCGCGAGTATGGAGGGCGGCGCAATACCTGTACCGGTAACCGGAATGTTCTCCAGATCCTGCAGTGACTGAACGCGGTACTGCGGCGTTTGCGTCGCAACCTGATAGCTAACGCTATTTTTCGGATTTAGCCAGAAAGTTGGCGCCGTCTGGAAGCTCCCGCTTAGAGTTATCAGGAGATTATTCGCAACCTCTCGCTGGGTGAAACCGATCTCTTGCGCTTTGGTGCGGTCCACATCAACGTGAAACTTCGGCTGGTCAAAGGTTTGCTGAATTCGGAGATCCGATGTTCCCGAAACGTACTTGACCTTTTCCAGTAGCGTGTCCGCGAACCGTCGATTGGCCTGTAGATCATTTCCGATCACTTGAATATCAATAGGTGCAGGCAGACCAAAGTTCAAGATTTGCGTCACCATATCCGAGGGCAGGAAATAAAAGGTGACTCCAGGAAAATCCTGTGCCAGCTTCAACCTCAAGTCATGCACATAACCCGCTGTTGGCCGGTGCTTCGGAGAGAGCGCGACCATAATGTCCGCATCAGCGGTTCCGATCGGCGCCGAACTGCTGTAGGAAAGGTTGATGCCGCTATAAGGCAATCCAATGTTGTCGATCACTCCAGAGAACTCGGCGGGTGGTATTTGATTGCGGATCTCGGCCTCCACGCGGTCACACAATGCGGCCGTCTCTTCGATACGCAGGCCGGTGGGGGCGCGGAGGTGTAGCGTGAATTCGCCGCTATCCACGGCTGGGAAGAAGTCTTGTCCCAACCACGGGTACAGCAGGAAGGACAGTGCGCACGCGGCGAGAAATGAGCCGGCAAAAAGGCGGCGGTGACGGACACAACCCTCGAGTAGTCCGCGATACCCGTTCCGAATCCTCTCAAAGCTGCGTTCAAACCAAGCTTGGAACAGGACCAGGGGATTCTTACTCGGGGCGTGCGAGCCTTCTTCAGCATGGGCTTTAAGAAGATATTTGGCCAAGGTTGGTACAAGAGTCCGCGAGAGCAGGTACGAAGCCAGCATCGCGAAGACGACCGCTTCCGCCATGGGCACAAAGAGATAGCGGGCAACTCCGGTGAGCAAAAACATGGGCACAAAGACGATGCAGATACTGAGTGTTGAAACCAGCGCCGGCACTGCAATCTGGTCCGCTCCAAGAAGAATGGCCTCTTCCGTCTCTTTGCCTCTGCTCAGGAATCCGTGAATGTTCTCGATGGTGACCGTCGCGTCATCTACCAGGATGCCGACGGCCAGCGCTAGACCGCCCAGGGTCATGATGTTGATCGTTTCTCCCAAGGCGCTGAGAAGGATGATCGAAGTCAAAATGGAAAGAGGAATGGAAATAGCGATAATTAGCGTGCTGCGCCAACTTCCGAGAAACAGGAGAATCATGATTGCCGTAAGACAGGCCGCGATGAGCGCTTCTCGCAAAACACCGGAGATGGCGCCACGGACGAAGACGGATTGGTCTCCGAGCAGCCTAATTTGAAGGTCCGAAGGAAGCGTGGTCTTTACCGTTGGCAACAGTTTCTTGATTGAAGAAATAATGTCCAATGTGGACGCGGTCCCGATCTTTTGAATGGTCATTAGAGTTGATCGCCGTCCGTCAACGCGCACGATATTGGTTTGCGGAGGGAATCCGTCGCGAACGTTAGCGACGTCGCGGATATAAATTGTCGTGCCTCCCACAGCTTTGATCGGCAGGTTGTTCAGCTCTGCAATAGTTGTGGGACTCCCATTCATGTCGACGTTGTATTCAAATTTCCCCATCTTGGCGGTCCCGGCCGGGAGAATGAGATTCTGAGCACTGATGGCATTCACTACGTCAGCAGGCGACAAGCCTTTCGATTGCAGTGCCGTGGTGTTTAAATCCACCTGTACCTGACGCTGTTTGCCGCCATAGGGATACGGGATTGCCGTGCCCGGTACCGAAGTGAGCTGGGGCCGGATGAAATTGAGACCTAGATCATTTAACTGTTGCTCCGAAAGCGTAGGACCGGACAAAGCCATCTGGAGAATGGGCACGCTGGAAGCGCTGTAGGTGATGATCAGTGGCGGCGTCGTGCCTGCCGGCAACTGCTTGAGCTGCGTTTGGGATTGGCCTGCAATCTGCGCAATCGCCATGCTGATATTGACGCCGGGGTGGAAAAAGACCTTTATGACCGCAACGCCATTCAGTGACTGCGACTCGAGATGCTCAATATCATTCACGATGGTCGTTAAGTTGCGCTCTTGCAGAGTGATGATTCGGTTGGACATCTCCGCCGGTGACAGCCCGTAGTAGTTCCAAATAATGCTGACCACGGGAATGTTGATGTTCGGAAAAATGTCCGTTGGCGTGCGGAAAATCGAGAGCGTGCCAAGAATTAAGATCAGGATAGCCAGCACTACGAACGTGTACGGCCGGCTCAGTGCAACTTTAACAATCCACATGATTCACGCCCTCATTCTTCTGTCCGACGTTGGCCGGACTGCATCAGTCAAATGGCCCTACGACCTGTGCCTCGGGGTCTTGGCATCCAGAGTTGAGATCAATTCCTCGGCTGCTGGGGGCACGGCAACGGTTCCGGACAGAACAATCTCCCTCGCAGGAATCTTCCTGCCGTAGATACGGCGGTTGTCGCCATTGTCCGGACGGATTGTCGAGCCCTCGAGGGAAACTCCGGCAAACAAGCCACGCGCCCTTGAATAACTCAAGATTTCGGAACGCAGGGTCGCGTCGGTATCGACGGATGCATCGCGGCCAACCGGGCCAGCGGCCACGGAAGCGTCGCCTCCCAGTTTCACCTTGCTGGCGAGAATTCCTCTCGCACCGCTTTCATTCATGACGAGCAAAACAAAATCCGTGGCTTGCCCACCAATCTGAAATCCGAAGCTGCCGCCCTCCAGAGCCATCATCGTGGGGGCGCCCCATGGTCCGCGGAAGTCATCGCCCTTGCGGCAGGACATCGCGCCGCGACCATAGCTTCCGCCGACGATGAACGCGGCCTTTAGGACGGATGGAAAGACCACGACGCAATCTGCCTTGTCGAGCAAGTCCTGCGGAATGTTGTCAGGGACATCGAGGACCTCCTTCAAGACCGATCCACAATTTCGCAATCGGTCATCGTCTTTGGTCTGGCCCGATGCGTTCGCCACCTCAGCGAGGAGTGGCGTGACAACCAACAGAATGCTGCTCAGGTAGCTCAAAAACTTTCGCATGTGATTTCCCTTCGGCGAATTTTCTTGTCTGACCTCCTGGACGATGCAGCCCGCATACCACTGTGATGATTGAGCGACAGTTCCAGGAAATCATTGAAAACAAGGGAGTTCAAGGAAGTGCACCCCAAATCACGCGGCGAAGGGGGAGGAGCGAAGAGTCCAACGTATTGGACGGCTGTTGACACGCTGACATGGAAATTCGAGCTGAGCGGGAGCCAGAGTGGGAATCTAGGCAGGACTGGGCGTCGTCGTGAGGTCCCCACAGCGCTAACAGCGTCTTTCGGTGCCACAAATTATGAGATTTTGATCGAGGAGTCGTTAAAGTCGCACTTGACGACGACAATGGTTACATCATCTTTGAATTGATCGCCGCAGAAATCTGCTGCGGTGTTATAGATATCGACCATAAGGTCCTCGGCGGACAGCGAAGAACCACGGCGCACTGTCGCGGAAAGCCGCTCCATGCCGAATTCTTCGCCAAACCGATTCTGTGCCTCAGTTACCCCATCGGTATAAAAAACCAGCACGTCGCCGGCGCTAAGGCCCGCCGAGGCCAGTTCACAAATTTCTTCTGGAGATAAACCGATGGGTGGACAAGACGAGTTCAGGGGAGTGAGCGTGCCCGTCTTCGATCGAAACAGAAGGGCGGGGTTGTGGCCACAATTCACGTAGTGGATTTTGCGTTCATGCGTATCGATTTCCGCAACCAGCAACGTCACGTATCGTTCCGCGTCCGACACCGCCTGGATCTCAGTATTTAACCGTTCCACCTGCTGCAGCATGTTTCGATCGTGATTCGCTTCAAGCCGCAGGCCTGCCGCCGTCGCGGCCATCAAGAGGGCGGCTGGCACACCCTTTCCCGCTACATCGGCAATTACGACCTGAATGGTGTGCGCGTCGATGGGAATGTAGTCATAGTAGTCGCCGCCGACGCCCCGCAGAGGCAGCATCATCCCGGCTACCTCTAGTTCATCAATCGCTGGTTTGCCCGAGGGGAGAAATAGGCGCTGGACTTGCGCGGCCATTTTTACGTCCTCAAGCAGATCGTCACGCTGCTGCTGAACGGTCCTAGTGAGCGCCTCCCGCTGCTCCATGTACCGCCGGATGACATAAACAACAAATGCGAAGCACAGCATCGCGGAAAGATTGTGGAAGATCCGAATCGCTGGAATGATATTCCGCGGAGAGTAATAATCATGGATCAAGATACAAGCGGCGATAAGGCTGTAGCTGATTGCCCTACGCAGGAAAATCGCGCCGACGCTAAGCGGGAGTATATAGAGATAAACCAGTGAAATCGATGAAATGAAATGGTCGGCATAAGCGACTGCAGCAATCGCCCCCAAGACTAAGACGAGTGGCAACCATGCCGGCCCATTTGACGCTACATCCTTGCGCAGGAGGGGCCGCAGCGGAACTTTCTCGCGAAGCGCGATCAACTCGGCGCCCATCGAATCTTGTTGTAAGGCGGTATTCAAGTTAGTCACTCAAAGAGAATCTTCGCCATCATTCCTTTATCTTCATGATTGAGAAGATGGCAGTGAAATACGGACATACCCCTGATGACGGGGTCCGTGAAGTCCATAATCACATCGACGGAACCGCCGAAGGGAACATTCACGGTGTCCAACCACACGGGATCGGCAATGGGTCGATCGTTCTCAGCGTACGCCAGGAAATGCACTTGATGGATGTGCATGGGATGCAGCTCTCGCGTGGCGTTGACAATTTTCCAATGCTGATAGGATCCGACCTTGGCGCGCACCATCGGGGCAGAATCGGGCGCGAATTTTTCGCCGTTGATGTAAAAACCGTTCTTGTCTTCCGTAAAGGTCACGGTGAATCGAGGAGGCGCTTTCTCTTCGGTCGCCAGATCCACGGCACTGAAATCAGGCTTGACCGAAGTTGCCGAAATCTTCCCTGCTGGCGCTGCCCAGGACCGCAGGGCAATGTCAGCCAACACCATAGCCGGATTCGGATCGCCCGCCGGCCCGGTATCCACACAATGCGTAATCAGCCGCCGCCCGGTGCCGCCTGCCGGACCAGTAACAATCGCTTCGAGCCTGCCCGCCGGCGGCAACAGCACACGATTCGCCACCCGCGTTGAATGCTCAGGATCGTGCAGCGCGATCGGCTCGCCGTCCATGGCGACAATCTCGAAGCTTTCTCCCTCGAGCTCTAGGTCCAGATAGCGATCCGCCGAAGCGTTTGCAATTCGCCAGAACTGCTGCTCTCCATGCGAAATCTCAATCTCCGGCCGCACGGCCCCGTTCACCGTCATGACCTCGTCCGGCGCCTCGTGTTCGCTACCGCAAGTCTCCGAACTGAGGTCAACTCGGTGCGTCAAATCGGACGACTCGGGATCTTTCTTAAGGGAACGCCCACGCACCACCAGCACGCGCTCCCGCATCCCGATCAGCGCAGGAAAATAGGATTCTATTCCCTCAATCACCAGAGCTCCGGACATCCCATCCAATGCTTGTCGGTAGCTCTCGCCGTGAGGGTGAGTGTGATACCAATACAAACCGGGGGGATGGTCCTTCGGAATTTGTACCGAATAGTTCAAGGTTTTTCCGGGCATGGCCATCGTCGTCAAAACATCGTCCTGGGGAGCGTCCGGAGAAATCGCCAGGCCGTGAAAGTGCAAATTCGTCATGTCCATGCAAGGAGTAGCCAGGCAACTCTCCTGGGGTTTGGCCGGAAGGTCGTTGATGTAGGTAATCTTTAGCTGATCTCCAGGCGACATACGCAAAGTGGGTGCGTTTGGCTGGCCGTTAAAATAGAACGAGTCCTTTCCCTCAGGTGTGACGGCAGCGTGTAACGTGAGCGAAAGGGTATGATCTCTCGCGTGGAGTTCTGGCAGTTTGGGCAGCAAGCCTGCGGGTTCACCCACCAGTTCAAACAACCAGAAAACGACGAACGCCGCTATGGAGGTTTGGGCAATGGCGGTTAGTAAAGCGGGCTTTTTGCGCGGTATGGGCACGACGTTCGCTCAGTCCGCTTGATGCCAGGTAGCATCCGGGTCATAGGTGGTCATTGCTTCTGCAGTTTTCGTTGTGTCGGGACCCAGATCTTTCTCATAAATGGTTCCCGATTCATCGACGATGAAGGTCATGACTCCCGAGGAGCGATACTCGGCAGGATAGGCGATGAACGCGAATCCCTCGGTCATTACGCCGTCGACGACATAGCTCTTAGCCCCGCCCGGTGCGTGAGCTCCCTGTTTGGTGAGGATCCGAAAGAAATAACCGTTGTATGGCACTGGATCGCCAACGCGGTTCTTTGAGCTTGTTCCGTACGCATAGGCGATCAGGGCGTTGATCGGACTATAGAACTCATCGTAAGCGCCGTGCCAATACAGACCGTCGTGGCGGCCTTCCTCACTGACGAGTTTCTGGGCAAATTGCTTTGGGAGCCCAGCCGGTGGGCGTGCAAAATATTCCTTTTCCGCTTCGACTAGGTTTTTGCACGCGTCCTGGGCCGTGATTTCATTTTCGCCGATGCGCCGGAATAGGATTTCGTCTTTGCCCGCATCGGTGTCGAAATACCATTTACCTTGGTTGTTCACCAGCGGAATCGGAAAGGGCCAGTTTTCGGCTCCCACAATCAGGGTTACTGTGCCGTCGGCCTCTGTTACGAACCGATGCATCGCCTGGTATCGGACCACGAACCCAGCCCTAGCATCCGCATCTTGCGTCGTATCCCCGGACGAGAGAACTTCTTTTGCAGTTGGTCCGAGGACGCTTAAGGCCGCTTGCTCGTTCACTGCTTGCATGGCCACAAACAGAGCATGAGCGGCATCTTGGGTCGAAGCGAAGGTTTGTTGGCCGGCCTCCTGCGCGAACGTCTGCGCAAACGAACCTCCGAGTAAAAGTGCCACGACAGCGGCCGTCGCGAACCGTGCAAACCTTTTGCATTTACCTTGAACAAAATTTGAGATCCTCTGCAGCATGATATTTCTTCTCCCTTCTGAAATTCTTAATACGTTCCATCCTGCGGATACATGTGATTCCCTAGTGCCGTCCGCCACCGCCACGCGAACCACCTCCATGGAAACCGCCCCCTCCAAAACTAGAGTGCCCGCGGGAGGAAAAACCTCGAGCATCTCCGCCGTGATTAAAGCCACCGAACCCTCCCGCGTGCGCTCCTGACTGCGCGTGAAAGCCTGAACCTCCGTGAAACGCGTTGCCATGGCTACCCTGGTCAAAGCCGCCATGGCCGAAATGGCCATGGTCAAAATTACCGTGATTGAAGTCGCCGTGATGGAACCCGTCGTGACCGAACTCTCGGCTATGCGAGACGAACTCGTGATGGTCGAAGAATGCTCGACGGTCATGCCAGTCGTATCCCCAGTGGCCCCAGCCCCACCCAAAGCCTCCGAAGTACCCGATTCCAAATCCAAGACCGAACGAGAGTCCGACGCCGCCCCAAAAAATTCCGGGCACCGGATACCAGCCTGGGTAGGCGACGATTGGCGCGCCATATACCAGCCAAGGATCATAGGCCGGCACGTAGACAACCTCCGGACTAGCCGGTTCGATGACGATTGTGCTTCCTTGCGTCGTTACCCGTTCTTGTTCGTTGCTGTTCAGATGACCGGCTTTCTGAGCCTGCTGACGCATCTCCTGGACAGCATTGGTCACATCTTCCGGCTCGTTGGCATACGCTTCACCTAGTGATGAAGTCCAAGACAGATTTTTGTCCATGTTCTCAAGCACGGAAGGAAACTGGGCGAGGGCTTTTACGCTCGGATCCCAGTCCTGCTTGTCGACTTCCTTGGCCAGTTTTTCACCTTTGAGGTCGGAATGCCGTTCCATCCACCGGTCCGCCTCTACAATCTCGGTTGGATATGTGGAAGCGGCGAGTATCTGTGCGACGAGGGCGTCCGGGTACAAGGCGATCGGCGCGACCAGTTGCTTCAACTCCTGAGGGGACTGTTGGACAGGCGCAGTTGG
>Ga0209736_1000587_pt1 | contig 11706 bp, 11 predicted proteins | sample BlaSpr_A8_Ref_M3_FD_187992 | JGI IMG/M metagenome (GOLD analysis project Ga0209736, IMG submission 187992) | Forest soil microbial communities from Thunder Bay, Ontario, Canada - Black Spruce, Ontario site 2_A8_Ref_M3 (SPAdes) (version 2) | ecosystem: Environmental > Terrestrial > Soil > Boreal... | reverse complement strand
AGGGCCTGCGAATAGGATCCGCTGCGGCCGCTCAGAACGGCGCGCGAGATCGCCTCATATTCCTGGAACTGCTTTTCGCGCTGGCGGATCGTCACATAAGGCTGGAACTGCAGGCGCAGCAGGTGGATCTGCATCAGCGGCATCAAACGTTTCAGTTCACCGTTGCCGCCGATGCGAAGCAGTGTGTCATAGTAGGAGCGGCGCTGGTCAAGGAATGCGATGCTGTCACCCTGATCCCGGAACGTCATGAGCTTCTCGTGCTCGGCGGTGAAGGCCTCGCGGTTCCCTTTCAGGTCGATATGCTGTGCTGCAAGCCGTGCGACCAAGCCGGTAAGAACTTCCAGTATCATCAGCGTATCGCGCACCTCGTCGCGCGTCATTGCGCGGACGAAGGCTCCGCGATGGCGGTTCAGCGTCACGATGCCTTCCGCGGCAAGCCGTTTCAGTGCCTCGCGGACCGGCCCGCGGCTCACGCCAAGATTACGCGTCAGATCCGCCTCGACGAGACGCTGGCCGGGCACCAGGCGGCCGGCGTGGACGCCGCGGATGATGGCGTTGACGACGATGTCAGGAAAACTCGTGCGCTCACCTTCCGATCGCCTATCGACAGCATCAGTCACGCCGCGAGTGGGCACGATCAGTCCCAGACTTTCTGCCATCCTGCTAATACTTCCGCCGGCTGCTCATCTTCATCCTTACGCTATAGGCGTGAAACGATTCTGAGGCAAACGCAATATGTGCAGTATTGTCGTACAAAATTGTCGGTCAGCCATGTGCGAACTAGCCTTGCAAGGCTGTTCTAAACCGCAACCTAAGAAATCAACCCCGGGTCACCGGCTGTCGTCTCCCGAGGAAGGGACGCGGTTTTCCGGGTGGAAGATTTTCTGAGTTCAGGGAGCCCGAGTGCGGCAAGCGGTGGCGCCCGGAACGTCGATGTGCTATCATATTGACCTACGATAATGTCATACAATGGGAGGAGACAATGGGTGGGCGATGGATGCTTGCTTTGTTCGCTTTGGCCTTAGGTACGCTTTCGGCCCGGGCTGGGGATGTTTACGTCATCGACAATGCGGCGGGAAAAACCCCGGTTGCGATCAAAAAGGACCCCTTCGCAGTGACCGCGGTGCCGGCGATGGGGGAGGGCAAGCCGAACCAGGGCTTCGCTTACACAACGGCCTTTGAGCTCGCCGGAACCGGCGTTCAGATCGCAAGGGGGCGCGTCGAACCCGGCGGAACCGTGGCGACCCACGACGGACCTCAGCAATACATTCTCTATGTCATCGGCGGAAACGGGACGCTTGGTCTCGTTGACCGGACCGGCACGACAATCAGCGAGATCAAGTACAAGCCGGACGACGTCATCGTCTTCCAGCCCAACACGCTTCACAATTGGAAGAACGCTGGCGCCGCCCCGTTTGACTTTCTTGGAGTGGATCTTGCTCCGCCACGGAAGTAACGCTCGCCTGGCGCGCAGCATGGGTCCGCACGGCGGCAGAACCGTCCAGCTGGCAAAGCCTGCGGTTTGAGTCTCGGGTCCAAATACTCCCGTTTTTCGCCTTGTGAAGATGTCAATTTCGTTGCGCGGTCCAGTAGCCCGCGCATCGCGCGTTTCCTGCGTAGCCGCTCCATGTCCCGCGGCCAGAGGTGCCGAAGAGTCTGCCTGAGCCCGAGGCGTATTTGTCTTGAACGGTCACCGAAGCGCGAACCGCGCCGGACCTTGCGACGTAGCCTCTGAACCTCACGAGGTTAGGTTCCGTCACAACTCCGTTGGAAATGTTGACAGTGAAGTTGTAGGCAGGATCGCATGCGCCGCGTTGCGTCACGAAGGCGAGGTCCCAGGAACCATCGTAGGCCGATCGCGCGTGCGCGGTACTCGCTAGAGCAACAAAAAAGCATGTTGCCGTTGCGAAAAGCGAAAGCTTTTTCATGTTGATTTCTCCGAAGCAAGCTAGCGGCGTTTGGGTTGGCTATGGAAATGGTGAAGCGATCGGTCCGCCAAAAGAAAACATTTCCTCACATCGTATCAACGACGCGCGAGTTCGGAGGGTCGCACGATCACGAGTTCGGCAATCGGTCCGTACCGGAAGTGAGCGGTGAGTTGGCCAAGCGGATCGATCCGGAGATCGAGCGACGTACCTCCACACCGTCATTCCCCGATGCGCAATTGCGCATCGTGGATGGTGCGCTAGCACCAGACCTGTAGGGTGGGCAAAGGCGCACTTGCGCCGTGCCCACCTCTCTTGAGAATGGCGGGCACGTGGAGCCTGTCATCGGGCGGCGCTTCGCGCCGACCCGTTGGCTTTGCCCACCCTTGCTGCTGCCGCTCGAATCAGGCGCCCTCAAACGTCGCGGCCCCAGCCGGCGTTGCGACAGATATTCCCAGGAGAAAGAGGATTCGGCCGACGACAATAAATTTGCTAAGGTATTTCATGACGTCCCCCATTTGTCAGACGTCGGCATCGTCACACAACATTTCGCTTCGAATGTGATTGGAATCACATCGCTGGTTCAGAGCGATGAACTACCTTCAGGCTCGACCGAGCGATGCACGGTCTTCGCCTCGAACCACAGACGCCTTCCGTGTTTCTTGAACGGTGACCGCAGAAACATGCAGGACTTTCTGCACACGCGAGCAAAAAAGTGTGTGAGATCAACAATATAAAACAGGGTGGGTGACTCTCCCGACATCCTGGAGAATTTGATGAAGCGAGCCTTTCTGGCAGTCTTTTGCGGCGTTGCTCTCATTGCGAACTCTGCGATTTGTGCCGCCGATTCGATTCCCGACAAGGAGATGGCCGATCGCTATTCTCAGGCCGCGCAATCCGGCGACAACGACGCCCAGTTTTATCTTGGTGCGCTCTATTCGTCCGGCGTCGGTCGGCCAAGGTCCGACGAACAGGCATTGCAGTGGTTTTCACGCGCCGCCGAGCAAGGTCATTCGCATGCGATGCTGGTTCTCGCCGGACTTTATGCGATCGGGCGGGGCACTGCGAAAGACAACGTCAGCGCCTACAAGTGGGCCTACATCGTTTCAGTCGGGAGCCGCATGGACGAGTTTCGCAACGGTGCCCGCCAGCTGATGGGCGTTCTGGAAACCAAGATGACGCCGCAGGAACTCAACCAGGCGAGGGCCGACGCCGCGCGCTGGCATGCGGTCCCGACCCAGGCCAGGCTCGCCACTCCGGCCGACAACCCGCCACCACAGCCATTATCTCCCGTCTCCAAGCAAGCGCCGACGGCGAGTGCCGCGCCGGCCACGTCGGCCCCGTCAGCGACTTCGGCCGATTCCGGCAATTCGCAAGCCGCCCGCAGCGGCAAGAAGGACGATATCGACACGCTGATTGATAAAGTACCCGAGCTGCGCAAGCGGCTCGGTTTCTAGGTCATAGAGGATGCCAATGCCCTCGCGCAGTCTGCTCTGGTCCGGTTCGATGCTTGCCGTATTTGCGGCTTTGGCCCTTGGCGGGGCCTATCTTGCTGTTCCGGACTTTTTTCGCCCCCCAACGGTAACCGCGGCCACTTCGATCCTCGCGCCGGTTTCGGAGGCGATCTATGGAACGGGCACCGTCGAACCCGAGCGCTGGGCCAAAGTCGTCCCGCTGCAGCGACGCCGGCTGGTCGAAATCTGCCGCTGCGAGGGGCAGGCCGTCCGAGTTGGTCAAATCCTTGGCCGCCAGGACGACGCCGAAGAGGTCTCTGCACTGCACGAGCTGGAAATCAACCATGAACAGCTGCAGCGAGATCGTGATCGCGCCGAGCGCGATCGCGACAAGAGCGATGCGGCGAAGAACGAATACGAGCAACGCCAGACCCAGTTCGATGAATCCAAATCGCGCATCAGCGCTCAAAAAGTGCGCGTCGATTCACTGGTGCTGCGAGCGCCGCTGGATGGAATGGTGCTGCGCCGCGACGGCGAGGTCGGTGAGATCGTTGGACCAACCGACGTGCTGTTCTGGGTAGGCCCGCCGACGCCGATGCAGATCGTGGCCGAAATAAACGAGGAGGAAATCACCAGGATTGCGGTCGGGCAGAAGGCATTCTTGCGCGCCGAGGCATTCGCCACGCAGGCGCTGCGCGCTACCGTTTCGCAGATCACGCCAAAAGGCGATCCGACGCGAAAGACCTTTCGTGTCTATCTGCGATTGCCTTCCGATACGCCCTTGCGGATCGGGATGACGGTCGAAGTCAACATCATCTATCGCGAAAAGACCGCGGCGGTTGTGGTGCCGGCCGAGGCGGTTATCGACAATGCGGTCCAGGTCGTGCGCGACGGCAAGGTCGAGCGCATTCCGATCACTGTCGGGATTCGCGGCAGCCGCAATGTCGAGATCATCGGCGATGTGCGGCAGGACGCGACCGTGTTGTCGCCGGCACGCGCCGATCTGGCTGACGCTACGCGGGTCCGCGTGGAAAATGCGGCTTTGCCGCCGAAGCAGACAACAGAGGTTGCCGCAGATACGGCTCCGGACCCCGTTCCCAGTCCTACGCTTGATCGGAGCACCGCCGCGCCCGCTTCCGCGCCCGTTGAGACCAGCGTCGCCGATCCCGATAACGCCGTCATCTCCGCGGCCCTGTCGGCTCACGTAGATTCCATTGTCAATGACGCACGCAGGAACGTCGGCAGATACCCTGCGGCCCGGTGATATGCATGGCAACGAACCTTTTGCTCAGTATTGCATGGACCCATGTCTCAACCCGTGTTCGGCAGACCCTGGTCGGCATGTTCGGTGTGGCGATGGGGGTCGGCTTCACCATCATGATGGCGGGGCTGATGCAGGGCTCGCAGATCGATTTCCTTCGCCAGCTCGTCGACACCATGCCGCACATCACGGTCAATGATGAGCGCCGATCGGTTCCAACCCAACCGGCGGATCAGGAATACGCGGCGGTCGCGATGTCCAACGTCGCCAACGTCAATCCGCGTCCGGGGATCAGATATCCGGATGCCGTGATGTCGTCGCTGAAGTCGTGGTTGCCGGGCGATGTCGCGCCCTCGGCAAAGACCACCGCCATCATCGATCACGGTGGCGCGCGGATCGGCGTGACCCTGACCGGTATCGACCCGCGGTTCGAGGTTCGCGTGTCAAAACTCGCTTCCCAAATGCGCGAGGGGCAATTGAGCGATCTCTCGAAGGCGGCGAACGGCATCGTTATCGGCCGCGCGCTGGCCGATAAGCTCGCCCTGAAAACCGGGAATACGGTCGTGCTGGCGGGAGGCGAGGGAGCCCAGATTTCAGCTACAGTCGTTGGCATCTTTCGGTCCGGATTGAAGCGCGTCGACGAGGGGCAGATCTATTCGCTGACCGGTCTGGCGCAGACTCTCATGGGGCAAAACGGGATCATCAACGAGTTGCGGTTGCGGCTGAACGATCCGCTGACTGCGCAGAAAGTGGCGACGCAGGTCGAAGCGCAGACCGGTTACAAATCGGTATCGTGGCAGGAAGCCAACTCCGATCTCTTGTCCAGTTTCGCAACCCGCGACTTCATCGTGCTGACCGTGATGGGCGCGATGCTGCTGTCCTCCTCATTTGCGACGTACAACATCATTTCCACGATCACCCACGAGAAACGCCACGACATCGCGATCATGAAGTCGCTCGGCATGCGCGAAGCTTCGGTGCGGCGAATTTTTATCCTTGAATCGATGATGATGGGCTCGGTCGGTATCTTGTTCGGATGGATTCTCGGATATCTGCTTTGCTACGCGTGGTCCAAGATTACCATCTACAATACGCTGACCGGCGCCACGGTACCGCTTTCGATCTATTATTCACCGATGCACTATATCGCCACCGGAGCCATTGCCGTTCTCTGCTGCGCGATTGCGGCCTTCTTTCCGGCGCGCAAGGCGACGCGGGTGCATCCCGTCGAGATCATCAGGGGCGCGTCGTGAGCGAGATTGCGCTGGAGGTCTTGGGGTTGGTCCGCCGCGTTCAGGGCGCGATCTCTCATACGCTTGTCAATGGCATCGATTTGTCGGTGAAAAAGGGCGAATTTCTCGCCATCACCGGACCTTCCGGGTCCGGCAAATCATCGCTGCTCTATCTGATCGGATTGCTCGATGCACCGACCGAAGGGGAGGTCGTCATCTGCGGCCAGCCGACATCCAAATTGTCGGAAACCGAGCGCGCCGATGTCCGCCTGACCAAATGCGGCTTCGTGTTTCAGTTCCACTTTTTGCTTCCCGAGTTCACCGCGCTTGAAAACGTGCTGTTGCCGATGCGCGCCCACGGCAAGATGTCGGCCAAGGAGATGCACGATCGTGCGATGATGCTATTGACGTCGCTCGGCCTCGGCGAGCAGACCGCGAAACGCCCCAATCAGCTCTCCGGCGGTCAGCGGCAGCGCGTGGCGCTGGCGCGGGCGCTCGCCAACCGTCCCGAAATCATCGTCGCCGACGAGCCCACGGGAAATCTTGATACCGCCTCCACCGAGCAGGTATTCGGCATCCTGCGCGATATCGCCGACGGCGGTCAGACGGTGGTGGTTGTAACCCATGATGCCGCGCTAGCTGCGCGCGCGGACCGGCGCATCCATATCGTCGACGGCAAGATTCATGAGACCACATTTGGCGGTGCCGGGAAACCCGAGATAACAGCGGCAACCGCGACGGCAGAAACTCAGTCGTGACGCCGCGCGAGACTTCCACCGACGAAGCCGCCCGCCGACCCGCTCAGATGCGGTGCGCGGTCCAGGTGCCCGAGCACATCGTGCCGCGCCCAGTGCCCGATCCGGATGTCGTCGTGAGATGGGCTCGCCGCGACGAGGGCCCTATTCGGGCCGCGGCTTATCGGTAGAACTCGATTTCCGGAGGCTCATCACCATGCCGGCATCTTCCGGCTTGAAACCCCGTGGAAAGACCGTGCGCTGGTCGTAGATCGCGCCGGTGAGCTGGGCGCCGCGGAGCCGGGCCCCGGTCAAATCGGCCCCTTGGAAGCGCGCCGGGCACTCCGGTAATTCGCAAAGGGCCCTGGCGCCGGAGAGGTCCGCGCCAACAAGTTGCGCATTGGTGAAATTGGCGCCGCTGAGATTGGCATTGCGAAGGTCAGCGCCCGAAAGGTCGGCTTTGATGAAGTCGGTCGATCCACCCAAATTATCGAGCCCGCAATTGGCGCCGGAAAGATCGGCGCAGCGCAGGTTTGCCTCCTGAAAAATCGCGCCCCGCAGATCGCAGCGCGCCATGATCGCTTTCTCAAGGATCGCGTGATGGAACAGGGCCCAATAGAAATTAGCCTGCGTTAGATCGACGCCCGCAAGTTCGGCCAATATGAGATCGCGGCCTTCCTGCATCGTCCCGGCAAGCGATCGATCCCCAGGCGGCAACCGAACTGCCTGCCACAGGCTGTCCTCATAGTCTGCCGCATCATCGAGAGAGCTGTCACTGGAGCTATCAGGTTTGGCCATACCACGTGGTCGCGCTATCTCGACCACGCGTTCGATTTGGCCTGCAAAAAATCTTGTCGTCACTCGCGGCGCGACGCGGCTTAGTTGACCCGGCTCCAGGTCTGGCCGCCGCAGAACATGCCGCCGAAGGCGCAGCCCTGGACCCGCAGCGTATCCGGGCCCTTCAGCGCGATCGTCGAATCATAGGTCGACCCGGTATTTGGGTCGAGAATCCGCCCGCTCCATTTGGCATCCTTGCCGGGGCGCATATTGATCAGAACCTGCTCGCCGTTCTTGTTCGATTTGGTATCTACCGAATAGCCGCAGAGATTGGCGCCGCATTGCTCGATCCGGACCTTGCCTTCCTTCTCTTCCGTCAGCCACACGCCGAGCGGCGAATTAGCCGCCTGGACGGGAGCGGCAGGAGGGGACGGCGCTACGGGCGGAACCGCGGCGACAACCGGAGGCGGCGCGGGCCTCGGGACAGGGGCAGCATCCTGCTGGATCGGGGGCGCGGGAGTGCTGGTCGCGGGCTGCGTCGAGGTAATGGTATCCGATGGTGGTGCCGCCGTCGCGGTCGTGGTCGATGGCGCGGGCGAAGCGGCCGCCGGAGCAGGCGCGGGAACGGGCGCCGGAGCCGGGGTCTGTTCGGACGGTGCCGGACTAGCCGCCGGCGCCTGCGGATCGATCTTGGCCTGCTCAGGTGCCTGCTTGCGCGAACTGTCCTGGTCGCCCCGCGCGCGCTTCGATTTCCGCCTGCTGTTGTCGTAGACGCCCGGGATCGAAACCGTTCCGCGATCCGGATCGATGCGAATGGTGTGCCCACCATATTCGAAGGTGTATTGGGCCTGCGCTGCGGTGCTCGCCAGCACAAGCGCGGCAATGACAAAAAACCCCTTCATGATCTTCATAGTCACCCCCTGAGCAGGCGGAATTCCGGTCCCTGATTGGGACGTCCCGAGTTCCGACCCTATGCTGCGGCAGCTTTCGTCAACGTGACCTACATCACGCTTCAACGCTATGAGTCGTGAAATAGCAGCCTTTGGTTCAATCCATATCCGCCCGGCCAGCCTAATTTAGCACCGCGGAGGCGCTATTCAAACCAGGCGGCATAGATCCTCTTAAAGCTGCCGTCCTCGAAGGCGATGTGCAGCCATTGATCGACGAACGCCTTGAGCGCGGCGTCACGCTGTAGCCAGTAGGCTTTCTCGGCGAAATCGAACGGTTTTTCCGGATGCACCGCGCAAAGCACGCCCGGGTGAAGCTTTTGCTGATACCGCGTCTCCGATGCGTCCGTGATCATCAAATCGGCGTTGCCTTTGGCAATCTCGTCAAAAATCGTGACATTGTCGTTGTAGGTTTTGATCTCGGCATTCTTGACGTTAGCCTTGGCAAATCGCTCATTGGTGCCGCCGGGGTTGGTGATCACACGGGTGCCCGATTTGTCGATCTCGGTGATGGTCAGGTATTTGTCCTTGTCCGCGCAGCGCGCGATCGGCGTCTTGCCTTCGCGCATGACGGGCGTCGAGAACATGCCCTTCTTCTGCCGGTCCAGCGTGATCGAGACGCCGCCCATCGCGATGTCGAAATTGTCGGCCTCAAAATCTTGCATCAAATGCGGCCAAGCGGTCTGGACATATTCGACTTTGACGCCGAGCGCCTTGCCGAGCGCCTCCGCCATATCGACGTCAAAACCGCGGAATTTCTTGGTCTCCTTGTCGAAATACGTGAAGGGTAAATAGTCGCCGGTCATGCCAATGCGCAGGGTGCCGCGTTTCATGATCTCGTCCAGGCGCGAAGGCTCTTGCGCGTGCGCCGAGCTTGCGATGAGAACAAATGCGGCGGCGAGGCAGGATAAAACGCGAACCATCAAGCCTTCTCCGGAAGCCAGGTCCGGTGTCAAAAGTCCGGGACCACAATGCCGCGCAACATATCGCGACGATGCCCTGTATCAACAAGACAAATGCCGAAAAGCGATGGTCTGTTGCGAAACGGGAAGCTAGGGTCGGCGATCAAACCGGCAGTTTCGGACTTCGCTGCCCCGCGGACAGGATCGCAACGATGTCTATCTCGATGTACAATTCGTCAGTCGTCGTCTTCACGCAATTTCTGGGCAATTTGTCCCATCTTCTTGATCGCGCAGCAGATCACGCCAAGACGCGCAAGATCGATCCTTCCATTCTGCTCAATTCGCGGCTCTATCCCACCATGTACAGCCTCACGCGTCAGGTCGGAGAGGCGATCAGGCACGTGGTGCTCTCCTGCAGCCTGCTGACCGGCGTGGAGCCGCCGGTGTTTCCAGATACCGAGCCGGACATTCTTGAGCTCAAGGCCCGTATCGCGACGGCGGTCGAGTTCATCCGCAGCCTGCCGCCCGCTCTGATCAACGGTGCCGCTGACAAGGCGGTGGTTTTCACGTTCAGGAACGGCTCAACGCGAGAATTTACCGGCCAGTCGCTTTTGCTCACGTTCAGCGTGCCGCAGTTCTTTTTCCACGTCACAACGGCCTACGACATCCTGCGCCATTGCGGCGTCGATCTCGTCAAGAAAGATTTTTTGGGAACGCCAATCCAACTACTGGCAGACTAAGCGAGCTAGATTTCGCCGCCGTCTTTACGGACAAGGTTAGCGGCGGCCGCGCGTCCGGACATCTCGCTTTTGAGCTCTTCGAATCGTCGCCGCGCCTCGCTCTCGCGATCGTCCACAAACCAGACTGCCGCGTCCCTCGACATCGGCCCGCTGCTGACAGGTGTTGAATTCTCGCCGATCGTCTCGTCGACGTAATACTCGCTGCCATCGCGGCGAACCGTCCACTTCAAGCGGATGGCGGCCATCGGGCCGGGACCGGTTTTCGAGTAGCCGTCGGCCTCGGTCAGGGTTGGGGCGAGGGGCTTTTCGTCGATTGCGGGTTTGTCCTCAATCGCGGGCTTTTCCGGCGCACGAACGGATTCCCCTTGATCTAGAATGCTGGCGATGGTCGCAAGCGCATTGTCGGTCGGGTCGCTTTGGTCCAAGAGTTCAGCCTCCGGATGTCTGGCACTCGGCGGCAATGCGAATCCGCTGTGCCGATATCTTTACCTTGTCCCCGAATAAGGCTGAGTTTTGTCGGTTTAGCTGCAAACTGGCGGCAATTTGTGCTTCCACGGCCGCACCTGCTCGAGCTGAGCCGCCAGGCGAAATAGCCCTGCCTCGTCGCCGAAGCGCGCCGAGAACATCATGCCGAGCGGCAACCCGGCGGCGTTCCACGCCAGCGGCACCGACATCGAGGGCTGACCGGACATGTTGAACATCGAGGTTGCCGGCATATAGCGCCGCAAGGTCGGCGCGATCTGCGACAGGTCCTGCGACATCGTATCGAGCTCGCCGATCCGCAGAGGCGGCGAGCACAGCGTCGGACACAGGAACACATCGCAGGTCTGGAAAAATGCCGCCAACCCGCGCGAAATCTGGAAGGCGCTCTGTTGCGCTGCGACGTAGTCTGCAGCGGTTGCCTTTTGCCCGTTATGCGCGGTTGCCAGCGTCAAAACTTCAAAATCCTCGTGCGTCATTGCACGGCCAAAGCGGTGCTCGGCAAGGCGCACATTGAGCGCGGTGTTGGCGCCGATGATGGTCGACATCACGGCAGCGGGATCGGCGGCCAGCTGAGGGGTGCGCTCCTCGACATCATGGCCGAGCCCGGCCAGCAGCGCGGCGACCTCGCGCGTTGCCGCCGCGATTTCTGGATCGATGGTCTCGCCATAAGGCGACTTGTCGGTGAAGGCGATGCGCAAGCGTCCGGGATCGCGTCCGACTTCCTCCGCGAACGGCCGTTTCGGGGGTGGCGCGACATAAGGGCTCGACGGTTCAGCGCCGTGGATGGCGTCGAGTATCGCCGCACTGTCGCGCACGCTCATGCTCACCACATGGCCGCAGGAGAACCCGGCCCAGCCCTCGCCGCGATCCGGACCGATCGGATTGCGCGCCCGCGTCGGTTTCAATCCGAACACGCCGGATGCGGAGGCGGGAATGCGGATCGAGCCGCCGCCGTCGCTGGCATGCGCGACCGGCACAATGCGTGCGGCAACCGCCGCCGCCGCGCCGCCCGACGACCCGCCCGAGGAGTGCGCGAGGTTCCATGGGTTTCGGGTCGGGCCGAACAGGCGCGGCTCGGTGGTCGGCATCAATCCGAATTCCGGACTGGAGCTCTTTCCGAAGATCGTCACGCCGGTCCTGAGAAAGCGCAGGGCGAGGGTGCCGGTATGATCGGCCACATTGTCCTTGTAGACGCTGGCGCCCCATGTCGTCCGCGTCCCCTCGAGCAATTCCAAATCCTTCAAAAGAAAT
>Ga0209736_1000586_pt1 | contig 11714 bp, 11 predicted proteins | sample BlaSpr_A8_Ref_M3_FD_187992 | JGI IMG/M metagenome (GOLD analysis project Ga0209736, IMG submission 187992) | Forest soil microbial communities from Thunder Bay, Ontario, Canada - Black Spruce, Ontario site 2_A8_Ref_M3 (SPAdes) (version 2) | ecosystem: Environmental > Terrestrial > Soil > Boreal... | reverse complement strand
CCTTGAGACTGGTTTTACCAGAGCTCGTCATGAACCGGCGATCGGAGCCACAACCGCCACACGCCTCGTCGGTCTGAGGCGAAGCCTCGCTAGATTCTTGCCTTGACGCGTTTTCTTGACGCGAACCGGTCTCCACTTCGCTTGAAAACGCTATCGGTGCTCTGCGTCAACCAAATCCGCCTTCACGGATCAGGACTTGTCGCCGCTCTTCGCCTTGATCGGCGCGGCGGCCCATCGACCGGCGGCAGCGACTTCAGATATTCGGCGATTGCGGCACGATCCTCAGGTGACAATTGCGAGGTGTTCTTGATCACGCGCGCCATCGAGCCGCCGGCGCTGTCGCCGTCCGGCGTTGCTCCGGTTTCGAGGAAATAGGCGATGTCCTTTTCACTCCAATCGCCAAGTCCTTTTTGCGTGATGTTCGGTACCCAGCCCTCGCCTTCCGGGTTGGGTCCGCCCGCAAAGCGTTGCGCGGCGATGATGCCGCCGAGGAAATTCCGCGGGCTGTGGCATTCTGCGCAATGGCCGAGGCTGTTGACGAGATAGGCACCGCGATTCCACTGCGGCGACCGCGCCGCATCCGGCATCAACGGCTTGCGCTCCATGAACAACAATTTCCAGATCCCGATATTGCGCCGGATGTTGAATGGAAACGGCACGTCGTGATCGCGCACCTTGCCGGACACGGGGGGAAGCGTCTTCAGGTAGGCAAACAGGTCGCGGACGTCGCTTACTTTCGCGTGCTGGTAAGACGTATAGGGAAAGGCCGGAAAATAATGATATCCGGCTGGAGCGATTCCTTGCGTGACCGCATTGACGAATTCAACCTCGGTCCATCGCCCGATGCCGTCGGCCCGATCGGGTGAAATATTCGGCGCATAGAAGGTCCCGAACGGTGACGGGATCGCAAGGCCGCCGCCGAGCCGCAGGCGATCGGGCTGGCCGGGCACGGCGTGGCAGGAGGAACATCCTCCGGCATTGAATGTTGTCAGCCCGTTGGCAAGGTTTGGCGTATAGGCGGGCTCGGTGACAGCCAGTTTGAACGGGGTGGCCGTGAGCCACCAGTACAGCGCCAGAGCGGCAGCGCCAGCCAGCGCGGCGCAGAGGAGAATTCGTCGCGGCATGCACCGATCCGTCACTATCAGCCTTACTTTATCGGCTAGTATGGCGGCTATTGCCGCCATAAGCTGCCTGATAATTTCAGGCGTTCAAGCCCGATCCGGGAATAAAACCGGAACCTCATTGTTTTGAAACTGGCACCGTGATTTGACGACAACAGGGAGAAAACCATGCTGACCAACAAGACCATGCTTGCTACGCTTGCGCTGGGTGCAACCATTGCCTTCGCCGGACCCGCCTTTGCCGAGAAGATGAAAGCAACCCTGAGCGGCAAGTCTGAAGTGCCGGCCAACTCCAGTGCCGCCACCGGCAACGCCGACATCGACTACGACGCCGCGACCAAGAAGCTGACCTGGAAGCTGACCTATTCGGGGCTCTCCGGCCCGGCGACCGCAGCGCATTTCCACGGCCCCGCTGAAGCCGGCAAGAACGCCGGCGTCGCAGTCGCGATCCCGAATGCCAGCTCGAGCCCCGCCGAAGGCAGCGCCACGCTGACCGATGCCCAGGCCGCCGACCTGATGGCCGGCAAATACTACGTCAACGTCCACACCGCAGCCAATCCCGGCGGCGAAATCCGCGGCCAGGTGACGAAGTAAGAGGCTATCGGGCTTAGGCTCGAAAGACGAAGGGCCGGACGCCACGGGCGTCCGGCCCTTTCTCGTTTTTACCCGATGCGTTCGCCCCCGCCCAGCGGCCCGTATTCCCGCTCGCCGCGCGCGCCCAGGGGCCTGAGCATTCTCGAAACCAGTCTGCGGTTCGGCGATGCGGGCGGCCTCCATGGTCGCCGCCAATGTTGAATACATGAATCATGAGTTCGCCAGCGAATTGCAGGAGCCGATCCAGTTTGGGATCGGAATTCACGGAGGCGAGGTGATTATCGGCGATATCGGCTTTCGCGATCACACGGTATTCACCGCACTTGGCGACCCGGTCACTTGAGCTTGAGGCGATAGGTCTCGTGACAATTGGTGCATTTGTCATTGATCGACTCGTAGGCGACTTTCAGGCTGGCGACGTCCTTGATCTTGCCCTTGACGTCCGCGATCGCCTTGGCGACGGGCGGTATCTTGGAGTCGAAATCGGCCTTGTTCTGCCAGACTTTCTGCGATGCTCCGTAGGTGGCGTTCACCACATCTTGCTTGGGATTTGTCGCAAACACGTCGGCGATGGTGGGCACGCTCGCTTCGAGCTGGGCGATGGCGGCATCGACCGCCGCCTGGTCGTAGGGAATCTCGCCCTTCACCATCTTCAGCATCACCGTGTACAGGCTCTTGGCCTGCGCCCTCATCAAATTATCCTGCTTGACCGCGACATCCTGCTGCGCCATCGCAGCGCCGACACCGAGCAACAAGGCTCCCGCAACAACAACCATTCGTATCATCGCCAAGTTCATTGCCAAGTTCATTGCCAAGTTCATTGCCAAGTTCATTGCCAAGTTCATTGCCAAGTTCATCGCCAAGTCTCCGTCTCGCAAGCGTTCCCAAGGGCGCCGCGAACCCGCTTGCGCGGGCCGCGATCAATCTCTCAGCAGAATCCCGGGTGTGGAGTTTTATTCCCGCGCGGACGAAGATATCAGAGGCTGTGCCGGCGTTGATGCTCGCGAATCGCAATCCAGACCCGCTCGGCGGTCGCGGGCATATCGATGTGATCGATTTTATATTCCCGCCACAGTCCCTCGATGATCGCATTGACGACCGCCGGACAGGAGCCGATCGCACCGGCCTCGCCGGCACCCTTGACGCCCAGCGGATTGGTCGTGCAGGGCACGTTGTGGGTCTCGAACACGAATGACGGGCCGTCGGCCGCGCGCGGCAGCGCATAATCCATGAAGGTTCCGGTGACCAGCTGGCCGTCGGTCGGATTGTAGACCGCCTGCTCCATCAGGGCCTGGCCGATCCCCTGCATGGCGCCGCCATGAACCTGGCCGGCGAGCAGCAGCGGATTGAGCGTCACCCCGAAATCGTCGACGATCACATAGTTGACGATTTTGATGATGCCGGTGGCGGGATCGATCTCGACCTCGGCCAGGTGGGTGCCGTTCGGATAGGTGCCGTCTGCGGCGGTGAAGGTCGCGCTCGCGTTCAGCTTCGAGGGATCGACACCCGGCCGTTTGGCAAGGTCGGCAAAGGCGACCGAGCGATCGGTGCCGGCGATCCGCACCATGCCGTCGCTGATCTCGAGATCGCCGGCGCTGGTCTCCAGCGCTTCGGCGGCGATCTCCCGCAAATTCTTGCCGAGTTCGCTCGTCGCGCGCTGGACACTGACGCCGCCGGTCGGAATCGAAGCCGAGCCGCCGGTGCCAAGACCCGTGGGGATCTCATCGGTATCGCCCTGATGGACATGGACGCGCTCGGGCGGAAGCCCGAACTGCTCGGCGACGAGTTGAGCGTAAGCGGTCTGGTGGCCCTGCCCGCTCGACTGGGTGCCGATCAGGATGGTGACGTCGCCATCGGGATCGAGCCGCACATTGGCGGTCTCCTCGCCCATGGTGCCGCAGATCTCGACATAGGTCGAAAGCCCGATGCCGCGCACCAGGCCCTGCTTCTTGGCGGCCTTGGCGCGCTTGGGAAATTCCTTCCAGTTGGCGATCTCCATCGCCCGCTTCATATGCGCGGTGAAGTCGCCGGAATCGTAGACCTTCCCGGTCGCGGTCTTGTAAGGCATCGCGCGCGGCGAGATAAAATTCTTGCGACGGATCGCATCCGGCGTCATCCCGAGCTTGCGTGCCGCCGCATCGACCAGCCGCTCGACCACGTAGGCCGCCTCGGGGCGCCCGGCGCCGCGATAGGCATCGACCGGCACGGTATTGGTGAACACGGTGCGGACCCGGCAGTGGAAAGCCTGGATGTCGTAGAGGCCGGGCAGCATGCCGGCGCCGCCGTGGGGAATATAGGGCCCGAAGGTCGAGAGGTACGCGCCCATGTCACCCATCAGATCGACGTCCATGGCGAGGAATTTGCCATCCTCGGCGAGCGCCATCCGCGCGGTGGTGACGTTATCGCGCCCCTGCGCGTCACCTATGAAGTGATCGGCGCGGTCGGCGGTCCATTTCACGGTTTTGCGCAGCTTGCGCGAAGCCACCGCAATCAGCGCATATTCGCGATAGGGAAACAGTTTGGTGCCGAATCCGCCGCCGACATCCGGGCAGATCACCCGCATCTTTTCCAGCGGCATTTTCAGCACCATGCCGCCAATGATTTCGCGCAAGCGATGGCTGCCCTGGCTGCCGATCGTCAGCGTCAGGTGATCGCGCTTGGCATCGTATTCGCAGACCGCCGCACGGGTTTCCATGAAATTGGTAATGACGCGCGGATTGACGATGGAGATTTCGGCCACCGCATGGGCTTTGGCGAACGCCGCTTCGGTGGCCTGCTTGTCGCCGATCGGCACGTCGAACAGCACGTTGCCGGGATGGTCGGGCCAGACCTGCGGCGCGCCCTGCTTGACCGCGTTGGCGACGCCGACCACGGCCGGCAGCGGCGTCCAGTTGACTTCGATGGCCTCGATCGCATCGCGGGCCTGGTCGATCGTATCGGCGACGACGAAGGCCACGGCGTCGCCGACGTGGCGCACCACGCCGTGGGCGAGGATGGCATAGGGCGGGCCGGTGAAGGGATCGACCTCCAGATTGAACAGGCAGGGAAGACCGCCGAGGTCCTTGACGTCCTCGCCGGTCAGGATCGCGCCGACCCCGGGCAGGCCGCGGGCGCGGGCGGCATTGATGGTGAATTTGGCATGGGCGTGCGGCGAGCGCAGCACCAACGCGTGCATCGCCGCCTGCGGCGCGTGGTCGTCGGTGTAGCGGCCCTTGCCGCGAATCAGCGCATCGTCTTCCTTGCGAAGCACGCTTTGACCGACGCCAAATTTGATGGGAGCCATCGTATCGTTTCCCCGGTGTGATTTTCGATATATTGCAGCGGATCGGAGCGAAGCGCAAACGGCATTAATTGCGCACCAGCGACTTCAGCCAGCCCCCGCCAAACAGCAGCAGGATCGATCCGGCGTAAACGATCGAACCAACCGCGATCAGCAGCAAAAGCGCGGCCTCGTCACGCAGCGCAGTGAGCGCGGCGAAATGCGAACCTGCGAACCTTCCAGCCAGCCACAGTACGGCCCCGAGCACGACGCCGCAAACCAGAAACTTCACCAGCGATTGCAGCAGCGCCTTGTCGAAATCGAGATACCTCGCCCGCACCGCAAACCCGATCACCAGCAACAGATTGATCCAGGCGCCGACCGCGGTGGCCAACGCCAGACCGACCTGCGCCAGCGCTCCCACCAGCGCGATTTTCAGCGCGACATTGACGGCGACCCCGATCAGCGCGGCCTTCACCGGTGTCGCGGTATCCTTGCGGGCGTAGAAGGTCGCAACCGCACTGCGGATCAGCACAAAGGGGATCAGCCCGATAGCGTAGGCCGCCAGCGTTGCGCCCGCGGCCGCGGCATCGGTTTTCGAGAACGCGCCGCGCGCGAACATCGCCCGCGTGATGAGGTCGGGAACGGTCAGGAACGCGGCCACGAACGGCACCGAAAACAACAGCGTGAATTCGAAGGCGCGGCGCTGCGACGCCATCGCGCCGGCGTGATCGCCCGATGTCAGCCGCCGCGACATTTCCGGCAGCAGAACCGTGCCGATCGCGATGCCGATCACGCCGATCGGCAGCTGGTTGAGCCGATCGGCGTAATACAGCGCCGACAGCGCGCCCGCCGGCAGGAACGTCGCGATGATGGTGTCGGCAAACAACGCGACCTGCGTTCCCATCGAGCCAAGCGTCGCCGGCCCCAATGCGCGAAAGAATGCGCGGACATCGTCGTCGAGTTTGAGGGGGGCGAACCGCGGCAGGCCGCCATGAAGCGCAAGGTCGCCGGCCAGCAGAAAATATTGCAGAAAGCCGGAAATCAAAACGCCCCAGGCGGCGGCGTAGCCGGCGTTCGGGAAAAACGCCGCCAGCGCCAGCGTCATCATCATCGAAAGATTGAGGAAAATCGATGCCGCCGCCGCGCTTGCGAAGCGATGGATGACATTGAGCATGCCGCCGTACAGCGTCACCAGCGTGATCAGGAGAAGATAGGGAAAGGTGATCCGCGTCAGCTCGATAGCGAGCCGCCGCTGCTCGGCGTCGTCGCTGAAGCCGGGTGCCAGGATGCTCATGGCCTGTGGCATGAACAACCAGGCGACAACCAACAGGACCAGCTGCGATATGAACAGCAGGGTGAAGATGCGATCGGCGAACAATCGCGCCGCCGCCTCGCCGCGTCCGCCGTGGACGTGCGCATAAGCCGGAACGAACGCGGCGTTGAAGGCGCCTTCCGCAAAAATCGCCCGGAAGTGGTTGGGCAGCCGAAACGCGACGAAAAACGCGTCGGCCATCGGTCCGGCGCCAAGGATCGCCGCAAGCATGATGTCGCGCGCAAAACCGGTCAGCCGCGAAAGGAGCGTGTAGCCGCCGACGGTGAAAATACGACCGAGCATGCGCCGCTTCTACAGCATGCGGCGGCGCTTCAAAACGGCGAAATCAAGATGAAACGGCGCCGCGCACAGCCTTGATGATCCGCGCCTGCGTCGGCTCGTCGAGATAGGCATGCATCGGCAGGCTGATGACATCGCCGGACAGGCTTTCGCTTGCCGGCACGCCGCCGTCGGCGACCGGGAAATCCCGATAGGCGGTCTGCTGATGCATCGATTTGGGATAATAGATCGCTGTCGGAATACCCTGCGCCTTCAGCGTGGCGGCAAAACCGTCGCGATCGCAGCCCTTCGGCAGCCGGATGGTGTATTGCGCCCAGACCGAGGTGCAGCCGCCGGCGACATGCGGAACGGTCACGACATTGCCAAGGCCTTGCGCATAGCGCTGCGCGACCAGATTGCGCGCGGCGATCTCGTCCTCGAAGATCTTCAGCTTCTCGAGCAGGATCGCGGCCTGCATGGTGTCGAGCCGGCCGGTCAGCCCGAGACGGACATTGTCGTATTTGTCCGAACCCTGGCCGTGCACGCGGACGCTGCGCAGCGTTTCCGCAAGCGCGGCATCGTCGGTGAAAATCGCGCCGCCGTCGCCAAAGCAGCCGAGCGGCTTGGCCGGGAAAAAGCTGGTTGCGGTGGCGAGCCCAAAGCTGCCGAGGCGGCGGCCCTTGTAGCTGGCGCCGAAGGCCTGGGCGGCGTCGTCGAGCACGAACAGGCCCTCGGCCTTGGCGATTTGACCGATGGCGTCATGGTCGGCGCTTTGCCCGAACAGGTCGACCGCGATCACCGCCCTGGGCTTGAGGCCGAGTTTTTTCGCGGTCGCGATCCCCTGTTTCAGCGAATTCGCGTCGATGTTGAACGTCACTTCATCGACATCGACGAACACCGGCGTTGCGCCGGTCAGCGCCACCGCCTCGCCGGTTGCGCAAAATGTAAAGGACGGGCAGAGCACCGCATCGCCGCGGCCGACACCCTTGGCCATCAGCACCATCAGCAGTGCGTCGGTGCCGCTGGAGCAGGTCACCACATGCTTGGCGCCGCAGAAGGCGGCGAGCGCGGCCTCCAGCTCGGCGACTTCCGGACCGTTGATGAATTGGCAATGGGTGAGCACGCGGCAAACCGCCTCATCGACCGATTTGCCGAGCCGGCGGCGCTGCGCCGCAAGGTCGATGAAGGGGACGGGATCTGGACGCAGGTGCTGGTTCATGGAGCCTTGCAAAGGTTGAGAACGGGACATCGCCAATGCGATTAAGCGACGACGCGGCGCGGGCCCTTGCGCGCGGGAGAAGCCGCGGCGGGCTTGGCTGGAGTTTCCAGGCAACGGGTCGCGATTTCCAGGCTGGCGACGCCCTCCTCGCCGGTCACCGCCGGCACGCCACCGGTGCGCACCGCGTGCAGGAACGCGATCAATTCGGCGCGCAGCGGCTCGTCATGGCCGACCGGCAGATGGCGCATCGAGTAGCTGCCGTCCGGCTTGAACCCAAAACACTCGGTGACCTGACGGGTGAGAAGGTCGCCCATCACATATTTGCCGCGGGTGGCGACGGTGACGTTGCGCGCCTTGAACGGCGTCAGCCAGTTGGTGTTGATATGGGCGAGCACGCCGGAGGCGGTGCGGAACTGCAATAGCGCGATGTCCTCGCGCTCGGCCACCGCGCTGGAGAGCTGCGGCTGCACCTCGACGATATCCGACTCGGTGAACCAGCGGATCAGATCGATGTCGTGGACGGCAAGGTCGATGACCACGCCGACATTGGACATCCGCGGCGGAAACGGTCCGACCCGGGTGATGGCGATGGAAAGGATATCTTCGCCGGATATCGCCTGCTTGATGGCGGCCACCGCCGGGTTGAACCGTTCGACATGCCCGACCATCAGCGTCACGCCGGCGCGGCGGGCGGCGGCGACAATGTCCCGCCCCTCTTCGACCGTGGAGGCGATCGGTTTTTCGACCAGGACGTGAATGCCGCGCGCGATGCAGGCGAGCGAGATCTCGTGATGCAGATGCGTCGGCGCGGCAATGGTGACGGCATCGACGCCTTCGGCGGTCAGCTCGTCCAGGCTGGTGAAGGTGCGGCAGCCCGTCAGTTCGGTCGCTCGCGTCCGGTGCGCCGGCAGCGGATCGACCACGCCGACCAGCGTGGTATCGGGCAAGCCGGCCAGCACCCGGGCGTGATTGCTGCCCATGACCCCGGCGCCGATCACCCCGATACGAAGCGAACGCTGCGTCTCGGCCTTGCCGCCCGATGCGGGCAGCCCTTTGGAACTCATATGGTCAACCCCAGTAGTATTGCTGTGCTGATATCCCGATCGCTCTCCTAGCACGTCGCCACACATGTGGCGAATGCTCGGTACCTTATCCAAACACGTTTTGATTCAAAGAATTACACCCATTACTTCCGGATACGTCTTGCCATCTTGACCATGAGGGCAAACTCCGTGGCATTCCAAACACAGCTGATTTGTAACAATTACAACCATGTCGCGCAAATTATACTAATGCTCCTTGATGAGGTGTCGTTGCGATGCAGCTCATATGGCGAAAATCATATTTCTTATGGCGAATATCGATCGAGACAGTTGAGGCCTATGGCGGAAATCAACTCTCTTGTAATAATAGCGAGGGGCCACGTTGGAGCGGCGCAGATTAATTGCGTCAATGAGCCAATCGGGGGTGGAAATGTCTCCCGGCCCGAGTTCCTCCACCACGCATGTCGCCCATAGCTTCGAACTTATTCGTGCACAGTCCGATATCCAACCGCTAGCTTTATTCAGTTGAGCGGTTGCTGGTCTCGTCCTGTGACTGGGGATTCTTTTGTCGGCGTGAGATTGATCAACTTCGGTTCGAGCCTGCCGTACATCTGCTTCATGGTCTTGACTTGCATCAGGCGCTTGATCGTCCTGTCGATCATCGCGTCCAACCGCTCGACACGGGCGAGATCGTCGTCAAACGTATCCAGATCGAAAACCTCGACAAACTCATCGGCTCCTTCGTGGCGCGTTTCCGGTTTCCACCGCGCCAGAGCCTTTCCGATTTTGGAACCCCATGTCGCCGGATCCGCGCCCACCTCCAACGGCCATTGAGAGAGGATGGCGCGTTCGTAGCCCGCGGGAAGTTTTGAAAGAATGGCCTCGACTTTCTCTACGCTATCGGCCGCCTTAAATTCGGTCGCAAATGCGGCAACATACTCGCGGTTGCGAATGTTTTCATTTTCCTTGCGGATTTCGTTCAACCGCTTTTGGGTTGTGATTCGATCATAGCAATCGAGGCGCCGCCTGCGCCAACGAAGATCCAGTAATGCTCGGACCAGATATTCCTCCGTGCTACCCGCGGGGCTAAATTCCACGTACAGGTCCGCGCGGAGTGACTCATAATCTTCGTATTTCTCGCTCCAGAGCATGACCTCGTTTGCGTTCGCGCCGTGTTTGAGCGCGTTGCGTTTCTTGCCTGCCATAGACGGACCCTCATCCCGGTTGTGAATAGACGACGGAAGCGCACCATCGCGCTCACGCTGAGCCAGTTAGAACCTGACGAGAGTTGGTGTCATGCCTTTCAATATGGCGATAATTATTTTGTTATGGCGAATATCGCATCACCATCAGAATCCATATGGCGAAAATTATTTTGATATGGCGAAAATTAATTGGGGTCGACGAGAACGTATGGCGGAAATTAATTTCAAATGACGTTGTTAGGTGGCCGCTATGGCGACGGCTGGCTTTTTGCCGCGGCCATTAGCTTTTTCCACTTGATCACTCGCGCAACGTGTCGCCGTTCTTGAAGTGCGAAGCGAGCCAATCGCGAGGCCGAGAGCGGCCTGCGATGCAGATCCGTCGTCAGATAGTCGTTCAACGGTTTAATTGTTGCCTTGATGAACTCGAACAATAGTCCGTCTTCCTTCTGCCCAGGCTTGCCATCGATCGAGGTCGCAACCGACTGTCGGCCGCCCGAATTGTGGCAGCGCAGGTACACTGAAAGAAGCTGCGGCCCCAAATAGGGAATCATAACATCGCAGGGACGACCGACGCGGCGGCCGGAGCTATTGGCGATCTGCTGAGATGCTGCGTCCAGTGCGACTGCTTGCACCAGAAACCCGGTGAGCTCTTCGATGATTTTATGCTCCTCGCCTTCACCGGTGTAGTTGGCGCCGGCGGGCCCATACTCCTCCAACAAACCGCTGAGCCGACAGATCTCCGATTTGTGAAGGGTCAGCTCTGACTGAAATCGTGCCGGTAACACGCACCAAACGAGACTTTGGCTGGGAGGCTCAGACCGCATTGGATTTCCATCCTCCTGTTCTAGAGAACCCTCCGTGTTTGAGAGCGTTAGGCTTGCGAAAGCGTCTCTCCGACATTACCGCGGGCCCTTTCTGGCAAAGGCGGCTTCATGTGGGTGCAGAGCAAGCTGCCGAGCCGCGTGGAGCGTTGTTTTCGTCACGACCCTTACTTCCGTGCATGAGGTAGGTAGCGTCATTTCGGTTCGGTCCCGAGCACTTCGACACCGATCGCCATGGCGGCATTTCGTAAGTCCTGGTCGAGCGTAGCGAGTGGCAGCGCTCTTCGCAGGGCAAGCTCTAGGTAGGAGGCATCGTAAACGGTGAGCTGGAAGCGATCAGCGAGATTCAGCGTATCTGTCCAAGCGTAGGAATCTGTTTGCTGGTCAGTCGTGATGTCGAGCAGGGCGAGATCCGTGAGCGCGGCGCGGCGAAAATCCGGATCGATACGGCGCTTGCGGACGGCCATCGTCAAACTGTTGGCGACCTCAAGTCGCCAGTGTGCCGGCACCAACGCGCCATTGTCGGCTATGGCATCAAATACGCGACGTATGGCCTCGGTGATCTCGTCACCGTAAATCCAGGCAAGCGTGGCGGAGCTATCGAGGATCAGGAAGCTCACGGACGGCCTTCGTCGCGGAAGGCTTTCCATTCCGGCCAGTCGAAGGAGCCGAGCTTCAACTGCTCGGCGCGCTCGCGGATGCGGCGCAAGGCGGCATGGGCTTCTGCGCGGTTTACGCCAGGCTTTGCGGGAACAAGACGCGCGACCTCCCTGCCGTGGCGCGTGATGGTGATCTCTTCTCCGCGCTCCACCCAATCGAGCAACTGACCGAATTTGTTCTTCGCCTCAAAGGCGCCGA
>Ga0209736_1000585_pt1 | contig 11727 bp, 10 predicted proteins | sample BlaSpr_A8_Ref_M3_FD_187992 | JGI IMG/M metagenome (GOLD analysis project Ga0209736, IMG submission 187992) | Forest soil microbial communities from Thunder Bay, Ontario, Canada - Black Spruce, Ontario site 2_A8_Ref_M3 (SPAdes) (version 2) | ecosystem: Environmental > Terrestrial > Soil > Boreal... | reverse complement strand
CGCGGATACCGCTGTTGTTTGCCGCGATCAGTTATTGGCTGATCGGATTCACCTCCGCGTACGGGCTCGCCTTCTGGACGCCGCTCGGCGCGGTCGGCGTCTGGATTGGCCTGTCCTGCGGCACGACGATTTACGCCACGCTTGGCGTCTTGCGTTTCTGGTTGCTGGCGAGCAGATTGGTGCCACATGAAAATCAGGGAAATCTCACCCGAGGTTGATTCCACCACGCTGCTCGCCGGCGCCCAATTCGTCGATGCCTATCGCATCGCCATCGACGGCACTGCGCTCAATGCGCGCAGCGCCGCCGAAAAGATGTTTGCGCGCGGGCCGCGCTGGATCGAGGCGCTGCTGCGCTTGCGCAATATGGTTGTCGCGCCGTTCGGGCTGAAAAAATCCGGTTTGGGCGAGCCCGCGCCCTGCGGCATGATCGGGATATTTCCGGTTCTGAGTGAGACGCCGGAACGGCTGGTCGCGGGCTTCAACGATCATCATCTGGATTTTCGCGTCGTGGTGGATGTCGCTGCCGCTGTAGCCGGCCAGCAGGTCACGACCACTACGCTGGTGCTGACGCATAACCTGCTCGGCAGGGCGTATCTCGCGGTCATCCTGCCGTTTCATCGCCTGATCGCCCGCGCCATGCTGCGGCAGGCCGCGGAATGACGCGATGACACGGATGTTGACGGCACGCCGCCGCAGCCATACCTAATCCAACAGAAAACCAACGGGTAAAAACGAGGCAACGCCATGGCCGATGAAACCGCAACGCTTGCCGCCTATGTCGCCAACCTGAAATTCGAGGATATCCCGGGCGAAGTGCTGGAGCGCGCCAAGGTGCTGACGCTGGATTTCCTCGGCAGCGCGATCCGGGCGCGCCGCGAAGCGGAATCAACGCCCTCGCTTTTGAAGATGCTCGAAGCGCTGGCGCTCGACGGCAGCGGCGAGGCCACCGTGTTCGGCGACGCCAAGACCTGGACCCCGGCGGTGGCGGCCTTGCTCAACGGCGCGCTCGGCCATTCGCTGGATTTCGACGATACCCATGCGGATTCCTCGCTGCATGCGAGCGCGCCGGTGGTGCCTGCCGCTTTCGCGGTCGGCGAAATGGTCGGCGCCTCCGGCCGCGACGTGCTGACCGCCATCGTCGCCGGCTATGAAGTCTGCTGCCGGCTCGGCAACGCGCTCGATCCCACCTCGCATTATGCCCGCGGTTTTCACCCCACCGCCACCGCCGGCACCTATGGCGCCGCGGCCGCGGCGGCGAAACTGTTCGGGCTGTCGAAAACGCAGATCGTCGCGGCGTTCGGCGTCTCCGGCAGCCAGGCCGCGGGCTCGCTGCAGTTTCTGGTCAACGGCGCCTGGAACAAGCGCTATCAGGTCGGCGCCGCCGCGATGAACGGCGTGATCGCGGCCACGCTGGCACGCAATGATTTCGTCGGCTCATCCGAATCGATCGAGGGCAAGCATGGCCTGTTGGTCGGCTACAGCGACAACGCCCACCCCGACAAGGCAACCGCCGGTCTCGGCAACATCTACGAGACCATGAAGATCGGCGTAAAACCCTATCCGAGCTGCCGCTACACCCACGCCGCGCTGGACGCACTGATCGCGATGCGCCGCGAGCACAATCTGACGCCGGACCAGATCAAGCGCGTCGAGATCGGCCTGCACCGCAACGGCATCACGCTGACCGGCGACGCCGCCACCAAGCGGCATCCGACCTCGATCGTCGGCGGCCAGTTCTCGATGTTTTTTACCGGTGCTGTGGCACTGGATCAGGGCCGCTTCGGCTGGGACGATTATGCGCGGCTCGGTGACGCCGCGGTCGACGCGCTGGCCGACAAGTTCGACGTGGTGCAGGACGATCGGCTCGAGGCCGGCCGCAGCCATCCGTTCGGCGCCCGGGTCAGCATCACCACCGACGACGGCGTGCACGAGCGGCTCCATGCCGATCCCTCCGGCGAGCCGAACTCGTTCCCGGACGCGCAGGCCATGGCGCAGAAATTCTTGACCCTGGCCCGCCCGGTGCTGAATGGCCGCGCCGACCAGCTTGCCGACGCAATCCTTTCATTGGAACGATTCGATCGCGTCGCGACCGCGACGCAACTCGGGCGGCAGTAGAACTACGCTCAATCATCGGCGCCGACGTGCCGCTTGCCACCGGTCGCGGCGATGACCTCGGCGACAAGTTTTGAGACGCCCGCGATTTCGTATTGATTTCCGGAAAAGCCGAAGCGCGCGACGACCAGCCGCGCCGAAGGCACGATAATGACGTATTGCCCGAACGTGCCGCTGGCAAAAAACGCATCGTGCGGCAGGCCCAGCGACGTGCGGAACCGCGATCCCTTGCTGTCGCCGCGGTTGGTCCAGAACCCCGCGCCCACGCCGGCCCAGGCGCCCGGCGTCAGCGAGGCCGAATAATCGACCCATCCCTCGGGCAGGATACGCCTGCCGCCGCCCACGCCGTCGTCAAGATAGAGCTGGCCAAAACGTGCCCAGTCGCGCGCCGACGCCAGCATGTAGCTCGATCCCTCCGGCGTGCCGGTTGCATCGAATTCCACCGTGACGCTGCGCATCCCCAGCGGATCGAACACTTCGCGCCTCGCAAAGCGCAGCACGTCCGCGGCATGGCCGCCGGCGGCGTCGCGGATCAGGCGCGACAGGATGATGGTGTTGCCGTCGTGGTAATTCCAGGCGCTGCCGGGCGCGGTCGCAAGTTCGGCGTTTTCGGCGAAAGCGGCCATATCGCGCTCGATATATTTCATCCGGTTGACCGGCGCCCACGCGCTGGCGAGGGAAGCATTGAGCGAACTGCCCATTGCCAATCCACTGGTGTGGCGCAGCAGTTGATCGACGGTGATGGCATGGCGGGGATCGCCCGGGCGTTGCCACGCCTGAACCGGCGCCGGTTCATGGACACTGAGTTTGCCCTGGCGAACCAGAATGCCGATCAATGCCGAGATCACCGATTTGGCCGTGGAGTAGCCGAGGATCGGAGTATCGACGCCATAGCCCGGCGCGTAGCGCTCGGCGACAAGGCGGCCGTCCTTGAGCACGACGACCGCCTTGGTGTGGCGCAGCGGCGGCTGCTCGGGCTCAATGAAGGCGCGATCGAGCGCCAGCTTGAGGTCCGGATTGTCAGGCGCAACCAGCGAATCCCCGGCGATCTCCGGCAGCACCGCGCGTTGCATTTCGTTTGGCGCCGGCGGCGGCGCGGCTTCGACCGCGTCCTCGACCGCGTCTTCACCCTGCGCCACATAGCATCCAAAACCCTCGCGATAGATGGAGCGGCTTTGCGCGCCGCCCAACAGCGTTGCGGTCACTTGCCTTGTTTCGCGGTCGATGCGGTAATCCAGCGCCCAGGCGATCAGCCCGACACCGGGCATCGCATCCAGGGTATCGGCATAGACCTCATCGGGATCTACTTGCGACACGAAGGCCGCCGAACACAGGGTGTGGCTGACGAAGCCGGTCGCAACCCGCGGCACGTCATGCGCACGCACCGCGGTCAGCACCAGCGCGCCGCACAGGATTGTCGTCACAGCAAGGATGACTCGTTTTTTGCGGGTCACGGCGTTCTCCGGCAGTCTGCGCCATCATGGCGTGCCGGAGACGATCGCAAACCCGGCGCGAGCGCTCGCCGGCTTCGAAATTGCGCTGATGGGAAACTGAAGGCGGCTCGTCGATTCCAAAATATACCATCTTACCCAATGGGTTAGAGGGCTGGCGCGCGGGCCTCGTTGCGCCTTCGATATTCAGTCGGGGTGACCCCGGTGGTCGCCTTGAAGGCGCGGTTGAACGGGCCGAGCGACTGAAAGCCCGCATCCATCGCGATGGTGATCACGGGCACCTCGGCCTGCGAGGGGTCGGCCAGGGCGGCCTTCGCCTCCGCGATTCGGTGATTGTTGAGAAAGACATTGAAATTGCGGAAGCCAAGCTGCTGGTTGATCAGCCGGCGCAATTTGTATTCGGGCACCCCGAGTTTGGTGGCCAGCGTTCCGATCGTGATGCCCTCATGGCGATAGATGCGCTCATCGGCCATCAGACGCATCAGGGCATCGAGCAGCTTTCGATCGGCGGCACTCGGCTCATTTGAAACGGTGGACGGGCGCGGCAATTCAGCCGCAAATATCGTCTCGCCCTTGATGCGCATCAGCGAATACGCAATCGCGATCACAACGCCAGCGAGAATGGCCGCGTTTGCGGTGACGACGATGCCGGGCGAGCCGCCCGCGGGCAGGAAAATCTGCACGACGGCATTGAACCCGGCATAGACCGCGGTCGTCACGACGACGAACACTCGCAGCCGCCGGCGCTCCTCGACAAGATCCGTGGACCAGGAAGTGATGGTCTGGCCGACTGCCAGCGCGACGAAGGCGAGCGAAATCATGCTGATGGCGACTGCGAAAATTCGCGGATCGAGGATCTGCGCAGGCACCAGCACGAGGCAATTGGTCAGACTCAAAGCCACCACCACGGCCCAAGCCGCGGCATGCCAGCGCCGGACCTGAAGCGCATCGTCGAACAGCGCCCGCGCAAACAGCCAGAACGCCACAACATTGCCGGTCGAAACCGCAATCAATACCGCCTGCCATGGCGCCACCGGCGGCGTAAATCCGGAACTGGCCGTCACGGCACGGGCCGCAGAGCCGATCGCAAACGCGATTCCCAGACGGCCGGCGATAACGGTTCTGAAATCACGGAACAGCAGCGCGGCGAGCAGCAACAGCAGCGTCGCCGTGCTCGCGCCGAGCGCCAGATCGATTTGCGACAGCATGAATCACGATTTTCCGGAAAGCCGCGATGCCGCCAAACCTAGCGCAAGCCGTCGCCGATTTCAATTTGCGGCAGGCTTTGCGCGCTGCCACTTGTCGCGCTGCGTCACCCACACATCGGCGACATGACCGAACAGGTCGATCTCGGGGCCCTTTTCGGCGCCGAGCCGCCGCGCCACGGCCTGTGACGCCACGTTTTCGCAGTCGATGCAGTGCATGATCTGGTCGAGTTCAAAGGTCGCAAACGACCAGTCGATCGATGCCCGTGCCGCCTCGACCGCATAGCCCTTGCCGCGAAACTCGCGCGCGATGCCCCAGCCGACCTCAAAGCCGGGCCAGCCCGGCGGAAACCACGGCCCGACCCGTCCGGCGTATTTTCCGCTTTGCTTTTCCTCGACCACGAACATGCCGGCGCCGTGCAACGCCCAATGCCCGGCCATCACCGCCGCGTTGCGCCAGCCCGCCAATTCGCTGGTGATGGGCTTTCCGTCGACGGTGATGAACCGCGCGGTGCCTGGATCGGCCAGCATCGCCGTATTCGGCGCGACGTCGGTGCCACGCCATTGCCGCAGGATCAGCCGCTCGGTTTCGATCACCGGGCCGCTGGATTGGGCGAGTGTGACGCCGGGCCTGAGGGGCGCAATCATCTGGAACTTCCATTTTCATGGACGACTATCTGCTATCTTATATCAGGATATCAGGTGGCAAGTGCGGCCCGTATCATCCGTGCCAGATCCGACTTGCGATACGGCTTGGCGAGCAGCAACACACCGGCATCGAGATGACCGTGGTGGATGATGACTTCGTTGGAATAACCCGAGGTGAACAATATTTTCAGCGAGGCCCGGCGCTGCAGCGCTGCGTCGGCGAGTTGGCGGCCGTTCATCGAGCCCGGCATGATCATGTCGGTAAACAGCAGATCGATTTTCTGGGAACTATCGATCACGACCAGCGCCTCTGCCGCATTGGCTGCCGCGAGCGTGACGTAGCCCAGACTTTGAATTTGGCCGATCACGAAGGTTCGCACCAGGCTATCGTCCTCCACCACCAAGATGGTCTCGTCGCCGCCTACGATGCTTGAGGGGCCCGCCGGCTCGGCCGGCAGAGCGCTGCCGGTCGCCTGCGGCAGGTAGATCCGCACCGTGGTGCCGTGGCCTTCTTCGCTATAGATCTTGATATGTCCATTGGACTGTTTGACGAATCCATAGACCATGCTGAGGCCGAGGCCGGACCCCTTGTCGACGTCCTTGGTGGTGAAGAAGGGCTCGAACACATTATTCAAAATCCCGGCCGGAATGCCGTGGCCGGAATCGGTCACCGCGACCATCACGTACTGGCCGACCGTGACATCGGCGTTCAGGCTGGCGTAATTGTCGTCGAGCACGACATTGCTGGTCTCGATGGTGAGCTTGCCGCCGTCCCTCATCGCGTCGCGGGCGTTGAGCGCGAGGTTGAGGATCGCATTGGTAAGCTGGCTTGGGTCGATCAACGCCCGCGACGCGTCGCCTGCGAGCACCATGTGGACCTCGACATGCTCGCCGAGCGTCGGCCGCAGCAGATTGGCAGTTTCGATCACCAGTGAATTGACGTCGACCTCACGCGGTTGCAGCGGCTGCTTGCGGGCGAAGGCGAGCAGGCGCTGGGTCAGGTCGCCGCCACGCACGGCGGCTTCGTCGATCATTTTCGCGATCGCCACCAGTTCCGGCCGGTCGGCGACGGCTTCGGCAAGGATCTCGATGGTGCCGGTAATGACGGTAAGAATATTGTTCAGGTCGTGGGCGATGCCGCCGGTCAGTTGACCGACCGCCTCCATTTTCTGGGCCTGGCGAAGCTGCAGGTTCGCGGCGCTCTTCTCGTCCAGCAGCCGGTCCTTCTCCTCGACCAGAGCCTTCATCAGATCGACGGTGACCTGCAACTTCGCCCCGCGGGAGGCGGTCGAGACCGCCTCGGCCAGGACGTTGGCGAAACCGGTGAGAAAATTGATGTCGTACTGGTCGTAATCGTGCTGCTGGTCGTTGTCGATCTCGAGAATCCCGTAGGGCTGGTCGTCATTGCCCTTGATGATGACGTCGATGATCGAGACGATGCCGTGCGCGGCATAAAACGGCGGCGGATCGAAGCCTGCGTCCTTTTGCAAGTTGTCGATGATCGACGGTTTGCCGGTGGTGAAGGCGCGCCCCTGCGGCGAACTCATATCGGCGCGCGACACCACGTCACCGATCACGCCGTCCTGCCAGCCATAGCCGGCAACGATCAGAAGATCGTTGTGCTCGGCGCGGTATTGGCACACCTTGCTGAACGGAACGCTGAGGCCTTCGGCGCAGACCCGAGCGGCTTCGGTCAGGATTTTCATCAAGTCGCGTTCCCGCAGCGCAAAGCTGCCGAACCTGGCAATGGCCGCCTGCTGGCGCAGCAGCTTGTGGACTTGGTCGGTGGCGTCGGTCATCGGTCGGCTTGACTGCTCTGTCGGGATTGCCCGACCCAACATGGGTTGCCCGGCAAGCGACTTATATCCGTAAACTTACGGGATTCGGCTCGGGTATTGTCGCGGCTTGCTTATTTGGTCGGCGGGAAGCTGAATACTGAGCAATTTTGACCGCACCAGCCGCGGCGCCGGTTGCTCCGAGCGACGCGATGAGCCGTTCGTCGGCGGTGAACATCGCATCACCGGCGCTCGCGGGTTGGATCAGCGCTGAGAATGACCAGGAGAGGGGTAACTTTGTGTCGTCCCGTGAACGCGCCGATCCATGCGCCACAGTGCCGGGATGGTACGCGCCGGTCGACGTTCTCAAACGACCGGCAGAGGTGACAATGGTTCCCTGCTTTCGCGGCGACGACGAATTGAGTAGTTCGTGTTAAGGTGCCCGCAAAACTACGGAGACTTCATGAGCTGGCTTCCTGATAAAGACCCCGTGCTCGGCGATGCCAAATCCTGCGAGGCGCTCGAACTCGTCATCGTGCCGCGGACCCGCGATCTCGGCGACGGCTTCGAGGTGCGGCGCGCGCTGCCGCATGGCAAGCGGCAGATGGTCGGGCCCTTCATCTTCTTCGATCATTTCGGCCCGGTGCAGTTCATGTCCGGCAAGGGCATGGACGTGCGCCCGCATCCGCATATCGGGCTCGCCACCGTCACCTATCTGTTCGACGGCAGCATCATGCATCGCGACAGCGAGGGCAACATCCAGGAAATCCAGCCCGGCGCGATGAACCTGATGACGGCCGGGCGCGGCATCGCCCATTCCGAGCGCACCCCGGAGCTGCAGCGCAAGAGCGGCCAGAAGATGCTGGGCCTGCAGAGCTGGATCGCGTTGCCGGCAGATTCGGAGGAAATCGCGCCATCGTTTCAGCATTACGCGTCAGCAGACCTGCCGACGGTGCAAGACCGCGGCTTTGCAGCAAAAATCATCGCCGGCAGCTCGTTCGGCGCGACGTCGCCGGTCGCGATGGTATCGCCTTGGTTTTACACCGAGGTCACCGCCGGACAAGATGCCAGCGTGCCGCTCGACCCCGACCATGAGGAGCGCGCCATCTATGTGATCGATGGCGAAGTCGAGATATCCGGCGATCGCTTTGAAGGACCGCGGTTGCTGATCTTCCGCCCCGGCGACCGCATCACTGTCAAGACGACTAGACCAACGCGGATGATGTTTCTCGGCGGCGACGCCCTGGAGGGCCCGCGCCACATCTGGTGGAATTTCGTCTCCTCCTCCAAGGAACGGATCGAGCAGGCAAAACAGGACTGGAAAACCGGCCGCTTCGCCGCCGTTCCCAACGAACATGAGTTCATTCCGCTGCCGGAGTGAGCTATTCCCCTCTATCGTTTGCCGCTCGCGCGTAAGCGCGACCCCTCCGCTTTGAAAGTTTGATCGATGACCACCATGCTCGCCAGCGACCTGCCCCTGCCACGGATCGGGCGCGGCAAGGTCCGCGACATCTATGACGCAGGCACCGACCGCGTGCTGCTCGTGACCACCGACCGCATCTCAGCCTTCGACGTGGTGATGGCCGAGACCATCCCGATGAAGGGCGCGGTGCTGGCCCAGATCAGCGCCTGGTGGTTCAAGCAGCTCGAAGGGGTCGTGCCGCATCACATGATCAGCGCCGACGCCGACGCAATCATCAAGGAAGTGCCTGCGCTGCAGGGGCATCGCGGCTCGCTCGCCGGACGGGCCATGCTGTGCCGGCGCACGACGGTGTTTCCGATCGAATGCGTGATCCGCGGCTATCTCTCGGGCTCGGCCTGGAAGGAATACGCGCAACAGGGCACGCTGGCGGGCGAGAAGCTGCCGGCCGGCCTGGTCGAAAGCGCCAAACTGGAGCCTGCGATCTTCAGCCCGGCGACCAAGGCCGAAACCGGCCATGACGAGAACATCACGATCGCCCGGATGCGCGAGATTCTGGGCGGCGAGGTGGCCCATACGCTGGAGCGCATGGCGCGGGCGGTCTATACGCTCGGCGAGAAAATCAGCCGCGACCAGGGCATCATCATCGCCGACACCAAATTCGAATTCGGCCGCGACAGAGACGGCCGCATCATCCTGATCGACGAGGTGATGACCCCGGACAGCTCGCGATTCTGGGCGGCGGATGCCTACCAGCCCGGCCAGTCGCAGCCCAGTTTCGACAAGCAGCCGTTGCGCGATCATCTCGACGCCGAGCGCCGCGCCGGCCGCTGGAACGGCGATGCCCCGCCGCCGCCCTTGCCGGCAAGCGTGGTGGACGCCACCAGCAAGCGCTATCTCGAAGCCTATCGTCGCGTTACCGGGAAAGATCTGGCGTTCTAATTCGTCATTCCGGGTTCGATGCTTGCATCGCCCCGGAATGACGACCAATGAAAGAAAAGTAGCAGGGAGCGCCTGACATGACCGACACCGATACCGTGCTTGTCGAACGCGATGGGCCGGTGACCATCGTCTCCATCAACCGCCCGCAGTGCCGTAATGCCGTCGATGGCGCCACCGCGCGAAAACTGTTCGACGCGTTTCTGGCTTTCGATGCCGATGCGCAGGCCTCGGTCGCGGTATTTACCGGGACCGGCGGCTATTTCTGTGCCGGCGCCGATCTCAAGGCGGTGGCGTCGGGCGATCCCCACAAGAAGCGCGAGATCGGCGGCCATGGTTCGATCGCGCCGATGGGACCGAGCCGCCTGCGTCTCTCAAAACCCGTGATCGCGGCGGTCGAGGGGTTTGCGGTCGCCGGCGGAATGGAATTGGCGCTGTGGGCCGACATGCGCGTGGTCGCCGAGGACGCCACCTTCGGCGTGTTCTGCCGCCGCTTCGGCGTGCCGCTGATCGATCTCGGCACCATCAGGCTGCCGCGGCTGATCGGCCATTCCCAGGCCATCGACCTCATTCTCACCGGACGTCCGGTCGGCGGTGCGGAGGCGCTGCGGATGGGCCTCGCCAACCGCCTCGTTCCCAAAGGCGAAACTCTGAGACACGCGATCGAGCTCGCCAACGACATCGCCCGCTTTCCGCAAGCCTGCCTGCGCGCCGACCGGCTGTCGGCGTTGCGGCAGTGGGATCTGGAAGAAGAAGAGGCCATCGCCAATGAAATGCGTGGCGGACTTGGAGTCATTGCATCCGGCGAAACGCTGTCCGGCGCGACACGCTTTGCCTCCGGCGCGGGACGCCACGGCGCGTTCGGTGCGGATGACAGGAGGGGATAGCAACTCGCGGTCGTTTGAAACCGGGGCAAATCAAATGCGGAGCAATTCGCGGCCCCTGCTTTCAAACTTTGCGAGAGTGTCCGCGTAACCCAGCCACTCCCGATGTTTCCGTCCTGCCTCCCTGGCTCGCTGCGCCAGCATGTTGTCCTGGAACAGTTCGTCGATCGTCTTCGCGTCAATCCTTGAAGCGGGATCGTAGGCTCGAATGAGCCGCCCCAATCCGGCGTGGAGTAGCGCCGATCCATTGAGGTCCTGTTCGACCTGCATGCTCAGGACAAGCTGAGGAACGCCCGCGGCCAGCGCCTCGGCTGCCAGGCCGCCGCCGCCGTAGTGAACAATCAGGCGCGCCGATGCCAATGCATTCGCCGGCTGAACCGGCTCGACCTCAACGATGGCTCCCGCCTGCCTCAGCTCGCCGGCCAGCGCATCAGATAGACCCGGGGCGTGAATCCGAAGCCTCGGCGCAACGGCGCGGAAAGCCGCGGGGATGTCCCGGTGCAGCCGGTATTCCCGCGACAAATAGGCAAAGATGGTACCGGCATCCGGATCGGATGCGCGCGGCACTTCATCAAGAACCGGGCCATCAACCGGCTCTACGCGTTGCAAGCCGTATGGGTCCAGAAGCGGGAATGTCAAAACCAGGCGCGCGTCCGCGGCAAAGACCTGAGGCAGCCGATCCAGCTGCGCCTGGCCGCGCCCTTGCAGAACAGCGTTGACGACTGACAGGGTTTCCTGTTCCGCCGACGCCGGGGGTGAGATCTGATGGAGTGGCGGAAAGCGCTGCATCTCGGCGGGAGGCAGGGTGTAGCCGTTTCCGACAAGCATCAGGGGGATCCGACCTCGCGCCGCAAGACCGGCGGCGGGTGCGAGGTCAGCCACCACAAGATCGGGCCGGATGCGCGCGAAATGATGGTCCCATTCGCCCAAAAGTCGGCTCAGCCCCTGTCTGTCGGCAAGCCCTGCGGTAGCCAAAACGTCGCCCATCGTGCTCGACGAGCTTTTCGCGATCTGCGCGTCCGTCATCGACGCGCTCGGCCAAAGAGGTGCCTGGACGATCTCGACGCCCAGCGCGGAAAGCGCACCCGCGGCGTCAGGGTTTTTCACCACCGCGACAAACCGGAGATCGAGATGTTTCAGGCGTTTGGCGAGGCGGGATAGCGTCGTGATGTGGCCCTTGCCACCGCCGAGTTCCCAGGCAAACAGAACGGTCTTCATGGCTCGCGATACTCTTGGAAGGCAGAGGCTTAGACGCTACTGGAGCCCTTTCCGCTTCGATGGAATCGAAGCGGG
>Ga0209736_1000584_pt1 | contig 11731 bp, 9 predicted proteins | sample BlaSpr_A8_Ref_M3_FD_187992 | JGI IMG/M metagenome (GOLD analysis project Ga0209736, IMG submission 187992) | Forest soil microbial communities from Thunder Bay, Ontario, Canada - Black Spruce, Ontario site 2_A8_Ref_M3 (SPAdes) (version 2) | ecosystem: Environmental > Terrestrial > Soil > Boreal... | reverse complement strand
GCATTTGAAACGGAGAAGCTGAAGCCTTGCCCAAGAAGCCTGAGGACTGGCTGGAAGTCGCGTCGCCGCCACAGAAGGCGCGCGGAATATTTAAGCTGTTTCTCGGCTACGCTCCGGGCGTAGGCAAAACCTACAGCATGCTAAGCGAAGCACTCCGCCGTCGGAGCCGCGGCGAAGACGTGGTCATCGGCGTCGTGGAGACGCATGGCCGCAAGGGCATCGAAGAATTGTCCACTCAAATGGAATCCGTCCCGCGCAAAAGAATTGAATACAAAGGAACGGTCTTCGAAGAAATGGATGTGGATGCCATCCTCGCCCGGAAACCCGGGGTAGTCCTGGTGGACGAACTGGCGCACACCAATATTCCCGGCAGCAAGCACCGTAAACGCTACGAAGACATTCAGGATCTGCTCGCCGCGAAGATCGACGTCGTCTCTACCTTAAACATTCAGCACATTGAAAGCATTGCGCCCGTGGTCCGCTCGATCACGGGAATTACCGTACGCGAAACGGTTCCGGACTGGGTGCCCTTGACGGCCACGGAAACCGTCATGGTCGATCTCACTCCCGAGGCACTCCACAACCGCATGAAGCGCGGCGACGTTTACAGCACCGAAAAAGTTGAACGCTCTCTCAAAAACTTTTTTCGCCGCGGCAATTTGATCGCACTTCGCGAACTCGCCTTGCGCCAGGTCGCCGAACAGGTCGACCGCAGCCTCGAAACCTACATGGAAGACGAGGACATCCGCAAAAACTGGGGCGTCCGCGAACGCATGGCGATTTGCATCTCTGGAAATCCCGCAGGCCAGTATCTTGTCGCCCGCGGCGCTCGCATGGCCCGCCGCATGGACGCGGAACTATACGTCGTGCATGTCGACCGTGAACTGGGCCCGAAAGAGGCTAATACCAGCACGCTCGCCGCTAATTTGCGCTTTGCCGAAAGCCTCGGGGCAAAAGTGATTCGCTTGAAGGGCCGCAGCGTGGCCGATAGCGTCGCGGAATTCGTCCGCACTAAGCACATTACGCAAGTGATCTTCGGCCGGGCGCCGATTCACGATTGGCGCAAGTACCTCTACCTTTCGGCGGTGCACCGCTTCCTGCGCGAATCTCCGCCGGTGGATGTTCACATAGTCACGCAAGAAGCCGAAGAGTAGCGGTTCCTACTGCGCAACAGTACCTTGAAGTGTGCCGCTCAATTCCAGCTCGATTTCTACGGCGGGATCTGCCTTTAGCAGAAATGTGTTCGGACTCTTCAATCCCCACTGGATATAGGGCACGCTGAATTTTGCCGAACCCTTCCAGCGATTGCCGTTCAGTTCTGCCTGAACTGGCACAGTCAGTTCATGCTCGGCTCCGTGCAGAAGAAACGTTCCATGCACGTGCGCGCTGGATGATCCTTGCGAGAAGATCTTCCCCTCGATTCGGTTAGGACGAAAGATCACTTCGGCGTAACGCCCGCTTTCGAGAATCTCTTGGTGCATTTTTTTGTCGCGGGAATCGTTGCCGCTCTCTCCGCTCGTGGCATCGGCGACGAATTCACCGCTGGCGATACCGCGGGCCGGATCGAATTTCACGGCGCCACGTTTCAAAGCAAATGTTCCATGCACCGTGTGGAGCGTGCTGCCAAGTGTCCAATGCAAATGACTCGTGGAGGGATCGAGATTCAGAGTTACTTCACCAGGATTCGTCTGAACTGCGGGCCGTGATGTCTGCGGCCAAGCGCATGCCGTCATCGCAACAAATAGCACGAGAACCCACACGCACCGAACCACTCTGGCGGCATACCGTCTTCGATTCATTCCGTCTCCATCGAGATTAGGCCGCCAGAAATCTCCAGCCGAAAACCGCGCCGGCTGTTGCAAGCTGCAGCGGTCGTGACTCACCAAGGTGATAGCCGAGCATGCGTTCAAATAGTTGCGGAGCTGCTTCGAGCGCACGCATGGAACGTTTCCGGAGTCCACTTCGCCGGTCCAGCAAAAGCAGCAGGTTCCCCATAAGTTGCGGCCGCCGGAACAAACGCCGATGCGCTTTCCGATAGCCTTCCAAATCGTTCCCTGCCAGAGCCTCCGCAAGCGCAGTCGCTTGCCTAAAACTGAGAGCAAGCCCTTCCCCCGTAATTGCATCCACGCTGCCAGATGCGTCTCCGATGAGCGCGACATTTCCCCGGCACACGCCCTTTAGCTGGAACATGCTTGTCACCGCTCCGCGTTCTGAGCTCGTCTGAAGCGCGCCTTTAAGCCGTCTGAGCAGTTTCGGAAATCTCCGCAGAGTTTCATCAAAGCGAGCATTCGGTTTATTGGAAATCAGCACAAGACAGATTTCATGTGCGCCCACGGGCGTAACATAGGCTTGCGCCTCCTCGCCCCAATGAATCTCCGTAAAATCCCTCCAAGGCTCCGCACGATAATGCAGTCGAAACGCGAACCGGCTTCTCTGCGGAACGGAACTCTCCAAACCACTCCATCGTCTCATCCGCGACCGGCTCCCATCGGCACCAATGACCCAGCGTGCCTGTATTATATTCCCGGCCGCCACCACGCCGCCTTCAGCAAGCCCCGTCACCGGCGTGTTCCACATTAAAGAAACTCCGCAATCTCGCGCTCGCTCCAGCATTCTTTGGTGCAAAAGTTCGCGCCGCACTCCGAGCCCGTGCCCGTCGGGAAAACGGGCGCTCACCGACGAACGTTCATCCTCAAATCGAATCCCTCGAAGAGCGTAGCCATCCATCTCACGCAGTTCCACTCCGAGCTTATCCAGCGCCGCTACGGCATCTGGTAAGAGCCCTTCTCCGCATGCTTTTGTGATGGGTGGTTTCGCGCCGTCCGCAACGATTACCCGAAAACCACGCTCGCGCGCTGCAATCGCGGCGGCCAGCCCAGCGGGGCCTCCGCCGACTATGAAAACGTCCGTGTCCTGCCCCATCTATCCCTGCTCTCTCACAGCGATCTTCTCTCGCTAAGTTCTGAAGGTTAGATGTCGTCAACGGAGAGAAGATTGCCTGGAGGTTCTTAAAACAGGCTCATGATGAAGCGTCTCTCTTCTTTTCTACATAAGTTGCACTTATTTGTAGAAGCAAAACTATTAATTTGACTGATTGACTTCCGCGCCTACATCCTGTTATCTTCATGGCGGCTAATTATGGATACTGTCGCCATCTCGAACGAGCGGCCTGCCTCTGCGGAATTTTTGCGGGGCATTGAAATTAGTGTCGTCGTGCGAATTACCCCTGTCATCGTACGGGGAGTAAGATATAGATGATGGCCGCCTAGCACAGTATCACCAGAGAGTTTCGGGGCCATCATCAAAACCAAGATGATGGCCCCAATTTTTTGGAGATGTAGGCGCAAGCGAACGACACAGAAAGCCCGCGGAGGAGAATGCAACTGTGACTGGATCTCTGCTGAAGACTCGTAGCAGCGCTTTGATCGACGGCCCGCATCGTGCCGGAGCGCGCTCCATGTTGCGCGCGTGCGGGCTTCGCGATGACGATTTTACCAAGCCTCTCATCGGCGTCGCCAATACCTGGATCGAAATCGGCCCGTGCAACTATCACCTTCGCGAACTTGCCGTGCACGTCAAGGATGGCATTCGTGCCGCCGGCGGCACTCCTCTCGAATTCAACACGATTTCAATCTCCGATGGCATCACCATGGGCACGGAGGGCATGCGTGCATCCCTCATCAGCCGCGAGGTCATTACCGACTCGATCGAACTTGTCACCCGCGGCAATCTCTTCGACGCTCTGGTCGTTTTAGTTGGCTGCGACAAGACCATCCCCGCTGGCATCATGGCTTTGGCGCGCCTGAATATTCCCGGCCTCGTTCTCTACGGCGGCTCGATCGCTCCTGGTAAATTTGAAGGTCATTCTGTCACCATTCAAGACGTTTACGAAGCCATCGGCAGCCACTCGCACGGTGACATGTCCGACGCACGGCTGAAGGCGCTAGAAGAAACCGCATGCCCCGGAGCGGGCGCCTGCGGCGGCCAGTTCACCGCCAACACCATGGCGCTCGTCTGCGAATTCCTCGGCATCGCTCCCATGGGACTTTCCAGCGTTCCCGCAACGGATGCGGGCAAGGCCCATGCAGGCCATCGCGCGGGCGAACTCGTGATGGATCTTCTTCGCGGCAATGTCACGCCATCCAAAATCATCACCAAGACCGCCATCGAAAACGCTATCGCCGGAGTCGCTGCCACGGGCGGCTCGACAAACTCTGTCTTGCACCTGCTCGCGATCGCCAACGAAGCGCACATTCCGCTGAGCATCGATGATTTCGACCGCATCAGCGCACGCGTTCCAATTATTGCCGACCTCAAACCCGGTGGCCGTTTCGTCGCCACCGATCTCTATGCGGCCGGAGGCACTGCGCTAGTCGCCAAAAGGCTCCTCGACGCGAAATTCCTTCGCGGCGACGCCATCACGGTCACAGGGCGCACGCTCGCTGAAGAAGCCGCAGCTGCAAAAGAGACTCCCAACCAGGAAGTCGTGCGAAAAATCGAAGCGCCTTTGAAGCCGACAGGCGGCCTGGTCATCTTAAAAGGCAATCTCGCTCCCGAGGGCTGCGTCATAAAAGTCGCGGGCCACAACATTCAGAATTTCCGCGGTCCGGCGCGTGTTTTTGATAGCGAAGAAGCAGCTTTCGCCACCATTGAGAAAAACGAGATCCACGCCGGCGATGTCGTCGTGATCCGCTACGAGGGTCCTAAAGGCGGGCCTGGCATGCGAGAGATGCTCGCCGTAACTGCTGCGCTAGTCGGCGCAGGTCTCGGAGATTCCGTTGCTCTTCTCACCGACGGGCGTTTTTCAGGCGCCACACACGGCTTTATGGTCGGCCACGTCGCGCCGGAAGCCGCGAACGGTGGTCCCATCGCTGCGATTGCCGATGGCGATACGGTTGTCTTCGACATTCCAAGCCGCAAACTGGCCGTCGAGCTAACGGACACCGAAATTCAAAAACGCCTCGCCTCGTGGAAAGCCCCCGCTCCGCGTTTCGTGAGCGGCGTGATGGCCAAATACGCTCTGCTCGTTTCATCTGCCTCGATCGGTGCGGTCACCGTCGTGCCCGCCTCTTTTGCATCATCAACTCAGCCACAATCGATTGCGCCGAGCCCTGCACACGCGCAATTGGGAAGGACCCTATGAAGCTCACCGGCGCAGAAATTCTCTGCGAATCGCTCACGAAGCTAGGCGTTCAGCACATTTTCGGATATCCCGGCGGCGCGATCCTTCCGGTCTACGACGCGCTGGGAAAATCCAAGCTGCATCACATTCTCGTCCGTCACGAACAGGGCGCCACGCACATGGCCGACGGTTATGCGCGTGCGACGGGCGGCATCGGTGTGGCCATGGCCACTTCCGGCCCGGGCGCAACAAACATGGTCACCGGCATCGCCACCGCCATGCTTGATTCTTCTCCCGTCGTTTGCATCACCGGACAAGTGAGCAGCAAACTGCTCGGTTCCGACGCCTTTCAGGAAATCGACATCACCGGCATCACCATGCCGATCACAAAACACAACGTAGTCGTCTCTCGTGCCGAGGACATCGCACGCACCGTTCGCGAAGCGTTCATCATTGCCAACACCGGACGTCCGGGCCCGGTCCTCGTCGATATCACCAAAGACGCGCAACAGGCGTCCTGCGAATTCGACTGGGAGGCTTCCACTCCGAAGCTTCCCCAGAAGCGCGTGCGCAACGATCACAACCAGGAACAATTCAATCGCGCCATCGAACTGCTCAACACTGCCAAGCGGCCGATCATTCTAGCGGGCCGCGGCATCATGCTTTCCGGCGCGATGCGCGCTTTCGAGCAATTCGTTCGCACCTGCAACATTCCCGTCGCCATGACCCTGCTTGGCATCGGCTGCTTCCCTGCTTCTGATCCCATGAATCTCGGGATGATGGGCATGCACGGTGAAGCGTGGGTCAATCATGCCATTCAAGAATCCGACCTGCTCATCGCTGTCGGCATGCGCTTCGATGACCGCGTCACCGGCGACCTCCGCACCTACGCCAAAGGCGCTCGCAAGATTCACATCGAAATCGACCGCGCGGAAATCAATAAGAACGTCAAAGTGGACGCGGCTCTTGTCGGCGATGCTCGCGAGACCCTCGAAAAGCTTATCCCGCACATCGTTAATCCCGACCGCGCCCCCTGGCTTGCCCATATCAAGGAGCTCAAGGGCGATTCCGCCGTCCGCGACATCCAAAGCCTTCCCGACAACGGCCATCTCTACGCCGCTCACGTGATCAATGATCTCTGGAAGGAAACGCGCGGCGAAGCCATCGTCGTCACCGACGTCGGCCAGCACCAAATGTGGGAGGCGCAGTATTACCACCACAATCAGCCGCGCACGCTCATCACTTCAGGCGGCTTGGGCACTATGGGTTTCGCCTTGCCCGCCGCCATCGGCGCAAAATTTGCAAAGCCAGACTCCGAAGTTTGGGTCGTTGTCGGCGATGGCGGCTTTCAGATGACCATGTGCGAGCTCGCCACCATCGTCCAGGAAAAAATCAACATCAAGATCGCCATTATCAACAACGGTTTTCTCGGCATGGTCCGCCAGTGGCAGGAATTTTTCTACGATAAGCGTTACGTGGCCACGCCGCTCGTAGCGCCTGATTTTGCCGCGCTAGCGAACGCTTTCGGGATCCGCGGCGAGCGCATCACTTCCCGCGGCGATGTGCTCCCTACCATTCGCTCCGCGCGCGAATCCAAGGAAACCGTTCTCATCGACTTCCGCGTCGAGCAGGAAGATTCCGTCTATCCAATGGTCCCCGCCGGCGCATCGCTTCACGAAATGATTCGCCGTCCCAATAACCCGCTCGTCGAAACGGCATCGGAGCCATAGGGCCTTGAGCAAAACCATGAGCAAAGAGGACAGCACATGCAAACACTAGTCGCTTACGTCGAAAACAAACCTGGCGTGCTCAACCGCGTCTCCTCACTCGCCCGCCGCCTCGCCATCAACATCGATTCCCTGACCGTCGGCCCGACGGACAATCCGCAGATCGCCCGCATGACCATCGTCGCCCACACCGACGAAAAAGGCGGCCATCGTCTCGAAGCCAGCCTCGAAAAGCTGGTCGACGTTCTCCTTGCGGAAAATATCTCCGAACGCTCTCTGCTCGAGCGCGATTTAGCGTTAATCAAAGTTCTCGCCGATCAGCAGTCCCGTCCGCACCTGATGGAACTAATCAAAGTTTTTCGAGCGCGCGTCGTGGATGTCGCCCCGGAATCGCTCATCATCGAAGTCTCCGGGACGGTGGACAAAATCGACGGCCTCCTCGAAGTCCTGCGCCCCTTCGGCGTTCTTGAAATGGCGCGGAGCGGCCGTATCTCGATGACTCGCGGCGGAGATCTGCTGCGTCCGCCGGGCGCCCCGACGGCTTCTGTCGAACCAGCCAATGTCACGTAACGGTAGGACAGGCACTCTTGCGTGTCCGCTTTTCGTCGAGCGAATTCAGCCAGCTGTTTATCGGTAATTTTTTTTGAGCAATCTATAATTCCCGGCCGCAAACCGGCCACAAGAGGAAAAAAATGGCAAATCTCTACTACGACGATTCCGCAGACCTAACTCTAATCCAATCCAAAAAAGTCGCCATCATAGGCTACGGCTCGCAAGGTCACGCGCATTCGCTCAATCTCCGTGACAGCGGCGTGAGCGTACGAGTCGGCCTCCCCGAGGGCAGCGCCTCCCGCGCCAAAGCCGAAAAAGAAGGCCTAACCGTCAACACTCCCGCCCAAGCCGCCGAGTGGGCCGACGTCATCATGATTCTCGCGCCCGACACAAAGCAACCCAAACTCTATCGCGACGCCATAGAGCCGCATCTCGCCAAAGGCAAAACGCTCATGTTCGCCCACGGCTTCAACATCCGTTTCGGCACCATCAAGCCCCCCGCGAGTGTCGACGTCTCCATGATCGCCCCCAAAGCCCCCGGCCATCGCGTCCGCGAAGTCTTCACCGAAGGCGGCGGCACGCCCGCGCTCATCGCCATTGAACAAGACGCCAGCGGCAACGCCAAAGCCCTCGCGCTCTCCTACGGTAAAGGTCTCGGCTGTACCCGTGCCGGCGTCCTCGAAACGACTTTCACCGAAGAAACCGAAACCGATCTTTTCGGCGAACAAGCCGTCCTCTGCGGCGGCGTCAGCGAGCTCATCAAAGCGGGCTTTGACACTCTCGTTGCCGCCGGCTATCAACCCGAAGTCGCCTATTTCGAATGCATGCACGAGCTGAAGCTCATCGTCGATCTCATCTACCGCGGCGGCCTCAGCTACATGCGCTATTCCGTCAGCGACACAGCCGAACACGGCGACTACACCGCCGGCCCACGCATCATCACCCAAAAAACGCGCGAAGAAATGCGCCAAATCCTCGCCGAAATCCGGGATGGCAGCTTCGCAAAAAAATGGATCGCGGAAAACGAAGCAGGCTGCCCGAATTTCCTAGCCACTCGCAAGCGCGAGCAAAACCATCCCGTCGAACAACTCGGTCCCAAACTTCGCGCTATGATGCCCTTTCTCCAACCCGTCATCGCCCCGGGCCTCGAAGAAAAGGCCGCCGCCTCCAAAAAATGAATCACTCGAACGCTAAACAAAGCTGAGGCACTACTCTCGAGTCACTGATCACCAGACACGAGTCACCATTTGCTTAATGCGCGTCCAGTTGACACGCCGAAGATTTTAGGCAATTCTCTGGCGCCATGAAACGACCATCGGTTCCCCCTCAAGTCTCGGCTCCTTCGCTCGCGGAGCGCATCGAACTCCTCAGCGCTAAGCGCCAGGAAATCATCCGCCCGATTCTCGAGCATCCTCGCGACTACGTCCTCCTCAGCGTCCGCGCCATGGCCAAGCGCCTTCGCACCGACCCCGCCACCGTCGTTCGCATCGTTCGCGGCCTCGGTTTTGCCAGCTACCGCGACTTCCAACGCCATCTCCACGACCTCTCCATCGCCTTCGCCACTTCGCTCGACACCATGCAGTCCGCCGGCCGCGTCACCAGCATGCCCGCCTACGTTCGCGAAGCCCTCGAGCAGGACCTCAAGAATTTGCACGGCCTCAAGAATAGTCTCGATGCTCCGCGTCTAGTCTCTCTGGCCAAACGTTTCTACGACGCCCGCCGCATCGTCCTTCTAGCCGGCGATCTAGCTGCATTTCTCGCGGATTATCTGGAGTATCAGATCACGCTGCTAGGCTTACCGGTTTTCACCGCCACGTCGGCCGGCCGCATCGCTCACCTGGTCCGCACCGTCAACCAGCGCGACCTCGTCCTGGCCATCAGCTTTCGCCGCGGCCTGCGCCAAACGGTAGAAGGCGTGCATCTGGCTCACGCCCGCAACGCCTACTGTGTTGGCATCGCAGACACCTATGTTTCTCCCCTCGCCCGCGAATGCGACGAAGTTTTCCTAGCCAGCGTCGAATCCACTTCCTTCGGCGCCTCTTATGCCGCCCCCGTCGCCCTCGTTAACGCCATCCTCGCCGCCTGCGGACAGTACCGCCGTCCGCAGACGCTGGCCATCCTTAAGGAAATAGCCGAAGAGCAGCGCAAAGGCTTCCGCTGGTACACCGTCTAATTTCCACTTGCCTCGGTGAAACAAGCGTTTCTTCAATTCTTTGCGGCAGAGCTGCATAGAATGCCCCAGCGGAACGCATCGCGGGCTCGCCCAAATCCTCAGCCTTCCGAGAGCCCCGATTCGGCAACACTTGTATCTCGCACTGAATGTCATTCTCGGCTATCATGTCTCGCGCCTTCGAGCGGATAGCTTGAGCGGCCAATGAATATACAAATGCCCCGTAGCAGACCAATTAAAGCGATGAATGCCTCGGCAAAATCGCGACTCGCGTTTCCCTTCCAACTTTTGCCTCTGCTCCTTGCTGCGCTTTTGCTCTGGGAGCCCGGCATCCTCACCGGTCAATCCGCCGCCTCGCTCACTCCCGGACCAAAGCCCGCCGACATCCCGCAAGCGTGGAAGCCCTGGATTGGTGACTACGGGTATTTTATTCCGCACACTACAACGACTATCGGCGGTGTGTACTCTCTTAGCGAAAAAGATGGCACGATCTGGATTCTGCAGCGAGAAGGCAAAGCCGACGCACCTACCTACAAGCAGATCGAGAAATTCGCCCTAAACCAGCCGCCTCCGACTGACGCTGCACACGGAATGAGATTGCATTTGAGTCCAACGGAAGGTGTGGCTCCCGATCATCGAGTACTTGTGATGGGCGACGTTGGAAGCGAGAAAATTACTTCCGACTTCAACGCTCCCCAGCAAGTTCTGATAACGCCAGTTCGCCCTGTCGCCGAACTGCGCGTAGAAGCCCTCGCCGCTTCCCCGCCGCATGAGGAGAGCAGCTTTCGTAAGCCTGAGCTGGTCGAACTGACAACGCTCGACTCTACGATCCACCTGGATATTCGCTACGCCACGACGAACGATTTTCTCGGCACGCCGGTCTACACCCAGGCTCGCGCGTTCCTACAACGCCCCGCCGCGGAGGCTCTCGTCCGCGCTCTCCACAAACTCCAGCTGCTCGGCTACGGCCTGCTAATACACGACGCCTATCGGCCCTGGTATGTCACCAAAATTTTCTGGGACGCCACCCCTCCCGAAGGCAAAATCTTCGTCGCCGATCCATCACAAGGCTCGCGCCACAATCGCGGCTGCGCCGCCGACCTCACGCTCTACGATCTCGCCACGAGTAAGCCCATCGAAATGCCCGGCACTTACGACGAGATGTCTCCGCGCTCCTTCCCCGACTATCCCGGCGGCACCTCTCTTCAGCGCTGGCACCGCGACCTTCTCCGCCGCGCCATGGAATCCGAGGGCTTCACCGTCTACGAACACGAATGGTGGCACTTCGATTACAAAGACTGGCGCGAATACCCGATTTTGAACATCAAGTTTGAAGATTTGCATTCCGGTCAAGGACTCGCCAGCGCCCAATAGCGCGCACAAGTCCTAGCCGATTTTTCGGGAGGGTTTTACCTTGCATAGCAGACGCCGTTCTTTCCAGCTCTTAGCCATACTCTGTCTCGCGATTATACTTATCGCCGCGCCGCAATCCCTACGCGCGCAGTCGAACACCTCTCTCGCCGACCGCATTCAAAAAGTAATGGACCGCCCCGAATTCGCCCGCGCGAATTTCGGCATTGAGTTCTACGACATCGCCGCCGGCAAAATCGTCTATTCCCTCAACGCCAACAAGCTCTTCGTCCCCGCCTCCACGACCAAAACCCTCACCGAAGGCACCATCCTCGCAAAACTTGGCGCCGACTTCCGCTTCCACACGCTCATCTACCGCACCGGCCCCATCGACAAAAAAGGAACCCTCAAGGGCGACCTGATCCTCGTCGCCAGCGGCGACCCCAATCTTTCCAATCGCATCCAACCCGACGGCACCCTTACCTTCGTGGATGAAGATCACGCCTACGGCGGCCCCGCAGTTGCCGGCGATCCCCTCGCCGTTATCAAAGAGCTCGCCAAAGCCGTCGCCGCCAAAGGCATTCGCAAAATCGAAGGCCGCGTCCTCGTCGACGCCAGCCTTTTTCCTGACGGCGGCCGCGAAGGCGGCACCGGCGTGATCGTCTCAAGCATCGTCGTGAACGACAACGTCATCGACCTCGTCGCCACTCCTGGCACCAAAGCCGGCGATCCTGTTTCTCTCGACGTTTCTCCAAAAACCGCCTACGCCACCTTCGTAAATCACCTCACCACGTCGGCCGCTGGTGCTAA
>Ga0209736_1000583_pt1 | contig 11732 bp, 9 predicted proteins | sample BlaSpr_A8_Ref_M3_FD_187992 | JGI IMG/M metagenome (GOLD analysis project Ga0209736, IMG submission 187992) | Forest soil microbial communities from Thunder Bay, Ontario, Canada - Black Spruce, Ontario site 2_A8_Ref_M3 (SPAdes) (version 2) | ecosystem: Environmental > Terrestrial > Soil > Boreal... | reverse complement strand
CAAACAGTGCATATCGGCAGGCATGGTTGAACAGAACGGACATCAGGTTTCGGATTTTGGCGCAGCTGCTTTTTGCTAATGGTAATCCGCGAAGCCAGGACTCGACTTGTATCGTTCTAATCTCGGCAAGTCCGTATTTCTGCCAATGAGGACGAATCCAGCAGCTCAAGTACGCCTGATAGATTTTCTTTGTGGCATGATGCCCCAAGTGTTGTCCTTCGAAAGTCCGGTTGCTCGAAGTGATCACAGAGTTGAGCAACGGTCAGGACACCGGACTTCGTTGGTCGGCCATCGGCGTTGAGTTCTGAGACCAACCCCACTACGGAGCGCCGCGCAGCATCTTCATCAGGGTATTGCTCGACTGTGCCGACAATTTTCTTGTGGTAAAGACGCTTGCCGTCAAGCCTGGTCTCAGACCAGCGAAACTGCCAGACATCGGGGCCTTCTTTGCGACTGTTTCGTTGCATACATCCACGTTGCATCCGAGCCTCCTGCGCCGCCGTTGCGGCGTAGAAGAATATTCAGGCACAGAGCCGAAGGGCAGGGGCGGGCGAAACGAGTTGAGTGAATTGCTTTGCGGCGGCAAAGTTCGATAACTTCCGGTTGGCCGACGACACGGCCAGTGACACCGGTTCGAGTGCTTAGCCAGCACAGAACTGAGCGCGGGTCCTTATCTGGTCGCACCCGAGATGGTGGCTGGCGATTGCTCCGTCGACGCTGGATTCCATACCTCTGCAAATCAGTCTTCGTCAGTTCGTGCCTCGACGACTCCCGACGTGAACCATGGCATTACGGTTTACGAATGCCAATGATCTCTCCCATTTTGAGGCTGGTCGCGCGTCCCGAATTGTCGAGAGTGAAATTGACCTCCATGCCGACAAGGCTGAAGAAGGAGGTCGCATTTGCGGGAAAGACTTCGCCTTTCGGATAAGACCCCAATCCTTTGAGCTCTGTGAACAACCGATTCCCCTCGCGCGTCACCTCGTAGGTGACCGGTGCACCGGATGGTCCCGGCGGCAGAGAATAAACCCCGACTAAAGCATCCAGTTGCACATTGCTCAGGGAAACCATGACTCGCTCCGTTTGCATTCGTGCGGGCCAGTGGTACTCACTCGCAATGGTAGTAATCAGATTTGCGATTACAAAATCTGCTCGATCTCCGTTGGCCATGATGACGGCGCCCTTCCCGACTGCCGGGAACATCACGAGAAATGCGCGGAAGCCCGCGTTGGATCCTCCATGGGAAAACTCGAGGCTCGGGCCAGTTCCCTGAAGCTCGACTCCTAAGCCGTAGGGCGCTTTCTGAACGGCAAGCATCTCGGTCGCAATCGATTTCGAGAAGAGCTTGCTCCCATTTCCCGTCCAGGCCTTGGTGATTTCCAGCGCCCATTTTGCAAGGTCCGTCGGCGTCGTCCACAGGCCGCCAGCCGCCATTTCCGGGTGAATCGGCCATTTGCCTTTTATGACGGCTCCCTCGCCATCGTGGCCGCTAGCAGCCTCGGACCATCGCGCTTTTGGAAGAGGCTGTTCGTAGGTGCTCAACGTCATTCCTGCCGGCCCCAGCACCAACCGTTTCATCAATTCGGGAAATGGTTGGCCGGTCACATCCATCAAAAGCTGCTGCATAACTTCAGCACCCCCGCCCGAATACCGGAACATCGAACCCGGAATGAAATCGACGCGAACCGGCGGGTTATTGGCCGGCTTCTCACCGTTCAGGATCTGCAAGAGAGTAGGAATCGCCTCGCCAGTTCGATACCCTGGAAAGCCGCCAACAGTCAGCCCCGAGCTATGACTGAGAATTCTCCGCAATGTCACTCTTTCGTGTGCCTGGAACTGGTTGTATGGGAGCTTCCAGGATTTCAGGTAGGTATTTGGGCTTTCATCCAGCGACAACCGCCCAGAGTTTACCAGGACCAGCGTGGCCGTCGCTGCAACTGCCTTGCTGATGGACTGTGCCTCAAACAGCGTTGAAGTAGTCACCGGTTCGTTGGTGCCTGCTTCTCTCACTCCAAATCCCCTAGCCCAAGCAATGTTGCCGTCATCAATCACCGCAATGCTGAGTCCGGGAACATGGCTATCAGCCATCCTTTCGGTCAGCTTCCATCTCACCGGAGGCTGGCCTTTAATCGCAATCGGCGGACGCAATCCGCCGAGGACGCGTTCGATCTTCAGTTTCTCTAAAGCTTCGCGGCCGGTTTGCGCTTTGGCACTCCCGGCTACAAGCAGCATTAGCATGTATGCTAAGTTTTTAGCACTTATAGGCGTACGCTTGCGATTACGATGCATAGGTTTTGCTCCTTCTGGTTGGACTGTCGTTGCTGTGAGATCGCGCGCTCGACTCGCGCTTCCTTTTACCGGCGAAGAAGTCGAATGTTGCCGTTGATTACGACCGCAGCGACGCGAGGACCGCCCGCCCCCAAGGTCGCGCGCACGATTCTAGGCGCATTCGAGGCCGGGTTAACGTCACGTGGCAATGGCGGTGTGTTGTCCTCTAGAGAGAAATCGGAGTCAATGGAACCGTCGATGACGTTCCCGCTGAAATTCGCGCCTTCCTCAGCGGCCAATTGCAATGTGACATCCCCGTCCTGGGTCGCCATGTCGATGTCAGTACCTGGATGCTCCGCCGTAATGTCTCCACTCAAGGTGCTCCCCGCAACATGCAAGCCGGCAGGTGCATGAAGAACGACGTCTGTTCGCGGCGAGTTGTCCTGATCCTGCGATGTCTGCTTACTGCCCTCGCAATCATTTCGTGTCCCATGAAGCGTCGTAACAACACTACAAAACTTCATTCCACTCGGAGTCGCTACTGCCTGAATTTTGCCCCTGCGCGGATCGTCCGTCTGCGCATCCACACGCACCGCATGATCCTCACTCGGCAGAATACGGATCGATCCCCGTGCAATGCGTACTTCGACCGTCTGGTGTTCACGCATCACCGCCGACCAATGAAACTCTACCGAGGCCGAACTCCCTATACTGTTCGCCTCAGTAGGCGCAGGCCGGGTTTTGGCTCTCGGTTCATTTGCGGAGATCAGCTCCGCGCCGCGACCATCCCGCATTACGGCAGCAGGAATCCTCATCGCCCCGGCAGGAACCTCGATCGCTGGGGCCGTAATTTGTATTGCACCGGCAGCAAGCGCCACAAACAGCACGGGCAGCGCCACCATGACCCGGCCAAGAGCCGTTGCCGAGTGTCGCGGCGTTCTCGGATTCAGGATGGCAACGAGCCTTTGTTCTAGTTGCGATCGATGAACGGCGAGTCCGATTACAAACGGCGCAGAAGCCGGGGCTGAGCCCGCGCGTGCAATCTCATAAAGATGTGTCGCATAATCGGCTCCGCTGGTGCCGCCCATAAGCACGGAGTCGTCACACGCTCGCTCACATTCAAGGCGCAGCTGATTCGCGGCAAACCACACCAGCGGATTGAACCAGTAGGCGGCGCAAGCCATCTGCGCGATGGTTTGTATGTGCACATCGTTACGCTTTATGTGCGCGAGTTCATGCAACAGAACCGCTCGAACGCGGTCCCAGGGCCATTCGGCGGCAGCCTCAGGTATGACGATGACCGGACGCCACAGGTGTAGTACGAAGGGCACTGAAACCTGTGTGGATTTAACGAAGCACAAACCCGTATTGATTCCTAACTCCCGTGCCAGCTCTTCAGCCTCGTCAATCCACGGCTCTTGCATCCTTCGTGTTGTCCGGTACAGCCGCCAGGCTGCGAGGTGCCCCATCAGCACATGGCAAGAAATCCCGGCTGTTCCCGTGATCCAGATCCAGATCGCAATCTCCCATGGAGTGAATCTTCCCGGGCGGCGATTGCTTGGCCTAACCGTTGCATCAGGCCCTATTCGTTCCGTCGTGGCAACACTCGATTGAGTAGCCGGAACAGCTTCTATTTGCGTGGGGGGCGCGAGCCGTGTCAGCGGATCGGGCGTGCCAAAACTCCAGTGGGGCATCGCAACCGTCATGATGGGTAAAAGGGCTGCAATGCCGATGGCGCAAGCCCACGTGAAATGACGCGTGGCCGCGGATGAGCGGGAGAGTAGCCGCGTGACAACCCAGGCTATGCCCATTGGGAAGCTGGCCCGGAAACCGCACGCAATCAGAAGTGGAACGACACTCGATCCGGACATTATTTATTTACCCTCCCTGCGCGCCTCTTCAATCATCACGCTGAGTCGTTGCCAGTCCCTTTCCGATAAATGCTTCGAGTCCTCGTCCAACAGGGCAGAGATAGCCTGGGTCACTGAACCTTCAAAAAAAGTGTTCAGGACATGGCGCAAAGCCGATCGGCTCGCGCGCTCTCTCTCAACCGTTGGGATGTAAACGTATCGTGCCCCATCTTCCTCGTGACGAACTAGCTCTTTCTCCTCCAATATGCGCAGAAACGTCCGAACCGCTGAATAGCTGGGCGGGTCTGTCATCGTCTTCTGCACTTCGGCACACGTCGCACGTCTGGCCCGGTAGAGAACGTCCAGAACCTGTCGTTCTCTTCGGCTTAATTGGGCAGCTGCTAAATTCTTAGCCATAACTGCTAAAAAATTAGCACCACCGTCTAAATGAGTCAACAACTAATTTCAAAATCAAGGAGCCACAATCGCGAGATCTGGACTAAGCAGCCAGCTATCGTAAACAGGCGAACGGCAGGAGGCTAGACTGACCAGCCACAGATCGTCGGCTCCTGGATGACGGGCGACTCTGACCTTACAGTCGCGGCACTACTCTGATCATCGATCGGTGGCAGGGAGGCCACCGGTCATGAAGCAGAAACCAAGTTCCAGAAGAAGACGCAGTAGCACCAAATCCATCCTACGTTTACACGTGCAGTCCCCGAGCCCAATCCTTGAGCTGGGGCGCGGTTGTGGCAGGGTTACCGACTATTCGTCCGCGATTGCACCAGCCGACCGAACAACTCTTATTTGTGCCTTCGACTACCTATAACGCGCACACCCACGCGTATGGGATTCAGAAGTTCGTTGAGTCTCCGATTCGCGCTGTCGGTCATATATATTCCACGCGGTTTCATTAGACTCGGACGGCTTCTGTGCGAAGCGGTCAGGAATGACCTTGTCCTCGGATTCCCGAACGCAGCCAATTCTCTAGCGTTGGGGTATAGGTCCGGCTTGCGCGATGTTCTGAGCCATCAAGTAATTTGACCCGATACTCCCCATTGTCCTGTCTGGTCAACTCGGCAATTTGGTCCCAGCGCACGATACGTGACCGATGAATCCGCACGAATCGATCCGGGTTTAATCGCTCTTGTAGAGCTTGCATGGTTTCGCGGACAAGAAACGTGCCAGTAGGCGTGTGCAGCTCTGCATAGTCACGTGCTGCCGAGACCCATAGCACATTCTTTTCATACACCACTTGAATTCGGGAGCCTGCCCGTACCGCAAATTGCGTTGTATATTCCTGGACCTGCCCTTGCGTCAGGGGAGCGGTCGGGATGCTTGCGGCTGGTAATGTCCATTGCTTGATGCTGATGTAAAGATTGCACCACAGGAAAATAACCACGCTGCACTGCAGAAAACTCAGCATCCAGTTGCTGCCGTTCAATCTTGCCCAACCAAATGTCCCAAGCCCGGTCGCGAAGCTGGCAAAGGTGCCAAGTAGAAGCGAAAGCGCTAATGCGCAGGCTTCCAGAGCGAGCCATGATTTTGTCCAGCGCGCAGTGGCCAACTGACAAAGAGGCCGGACAGCTAAGGTCGCGCAGAACAGAACCACGCAGCCAACCGTGTTGTAGCGCAGGATGTCCCGTTCGGAGAGGTGCGGATACGCCGCCAAAAGAAGCAGAGCATACGTGAGTGTCCAAGCGCCCGCTTGCAGCAGCCAGAATGATGGAATCCGGGTACGCACCTCTGACAACATTGGGACATTTTAGCAGGCCTGGCAATGTGCCACCATCAGTCGCTTTGTCGCTGACCAGCTTCGTTTCGTCGCAAATCCCGCGGCGTTGGCATAACTGGACTAGCGTCACAGAGTCAGTCTCGATAGTTTGTTCGTGCCGCGCGGCACTCGGTAATTACGGTAGCGACATAGGCAGGAGGAAGGGATAGATGGGGCCGACATTAGAGAGGAACGAGACTGCAGAAGCTGGGAGGATGCGGAAGCATCAGGGCTGGATTCGCCGATTTTTCTTTAGAGAAGATCCGATCTACGACCACTATGCTGCGATCGGACAAGCTAAGTCCCCCCGGGCCAAGGCCTTTTATTTGCTCATGCACCTCCTGCCCGGAATCACAGGCTGGGCCCTCATCAATGTGAGTTCTATCTACTACGCCCAATTGCGGTTTACGGGCTTGTCTGGCAGAACATTGCAGTATGTCTGGCTGCTAATCGCCACCTTCGGCTGGCACATGGTGGTACCAGTTCTGTTTCTTCGTTTTAACGACAAGCTCACATGGAAGCAGAGCTTGCAGTTCCTCGGTCTGGATCGCGTGGATCTCCGTGGATTGTTTATCGTCCTTCCCGTCTATTGCGCTATGTTTGCGTTAGCGGCGCTGCCGTACATGCAATTCATGTGGAATCCTCTGGAGAGATGGCTGCAATCAGTACCAGCATTCCAAATGCCGGCTTACACCATTTTCAAAGGCGGGCCTGAGGGTTTGTACAGCTTCCCGCCGATCGCCCTGTTATTCCTGTTCATCGGGAACTTCCTCGGCGAAGAACTCTACTTCCGCGGATACCTGATGAAGAAGATTGCATTTCTGGGCAACAGCGCTTGGATCGTCAATTCGATCCTGTTCGCCCTTTATCACCTTTGGCAGATTCCCCAAACGTGGCCGCTTGTAGGCTTAGTTCTGGCAATTGGGCTATTGATGCAGCTTCGCAAGGACCTGTACGTTCTGGTCGCCTTTCATTTCTTTATAAATATGTGGTTGACGTATGGGGATTATCCATTGGCGCGCCTCTTGCATTTAGCGAAGTAGTGTCTGCTCCCGGCCAGCGAAACCTTCCTCCGTCCAATTTTTTCGAGGATATATCTCCTTTCGATCCTGATGCACAGCTAGAAGAACGAATTTGTCAGCTTGTCGAATCAGATCATCGCGGTCGTTATCTGCGCGAGATTCAGGAATGGCCGGATGACCAGTTGGAATCCGTCCCCGACTACATCCAATGGCTCTTCCCCCTTCCCGAACCGAGCGGCTTCAACGTTGCAGCGCCAGCACTGACTCGCGAGTCGATACTGGATTTCTTGGCTCGTCCTGACCTCCAAGAAATCTTACGAGTCTCTTTCCTGCGCTTTGATGAACTTCTGTGGACTTGAGGTTCGTTCAGGTACGGTGATTCGCGCCCCGAATTTTGCGGCCAAGGCGACAGGCTGGCTATCTCCGGACAATCACAATCATCTACTGATTACGAGAATCCTGCGGTGCTTGAGCGTACTGGGACTGGAAGCAGAAGCAAAACCATACCTCGAATGTTTGGCTGAGAACAAGATTAGGAAACCAAGCACTACTGGCGAATCACCGAGTTGCTCAATCGCAACCTAGACCTTGAGGACCGCCCTTTCCAAACAAATGACGTCGCAGAGTGGTTGCGAAACACCGAGGCAACAGTATTGACGCTGTATAGGTCAAGAGCTCGTCCCCGCAAATAAGGATCATCCCGGTAGGTCCTCGCTGCCATACTCAATGACGCTGCGGACCTGGGCCCCCCAACGACTGACTAGCTGTCAGTCGAAAATCAACAACGACAGCAACTTGAAAACAGCGACTGTAACCGGCCAGCCTAACGAGTCTCGACAAACGCAACTTTTTCCTCTGCGCAACTTTTTCCTCTTGACAACCATCACGAGGCTGGTGCATAGTGCATGCGCAGATGTGGAAGCGGTTCCATACACTGCCACATAGGCAAAATACTCATGCGTGAATGCGAGTTGGAACTTCGTCGGGGGACGGGAGCAACCATCGTGACCTCAAACACTTTCGGTCTACAAGGACCGACTCACAAGTACGAAGGCCTTGCTGGACGATTTCTGGCCTTTTTGCTGTGCTTGGCGTTGATGATAATGGCCTGCAGTTCGGGGGCCTCTGCGCAGACTGGGGGAGCCGCAAGTCTCCGGGTGTCTGTTTTTGATCCCAGTCATGCTAGTCTGCCGAACGCTGAGACTACCTTGATCAACGACCGCACCGGAGAACAACGCACCGGCGCGACGAACGAAACGGGTATAGTAGTTTTCGCTGCGGTGGTTCCTGATTCCTATACCATTCGCGTCGCTAAGAGTGGCTTCAAGACATACGAGGAAAGGCATTTCATCCTCGATCCGAGCGCTACGCGGGGTCTCGATGTAAGTCTTCCGCTATCTATCGCCTCTGAAAATGTCACGGTGACAACGGAGGCGCCCTTGGTGATGACCGAGACGGGAGCCAGGGAAAATACAATCTCAGCCCGCCAGATTGAGAATCTCTCAATCATCAGCCGCAGCGCGAATGAATTGTTGCGGATTCTGCCGGGAGTCGTAGCTCCTGACGGACCAGATTTGCAGGTAGTGGGCTTCGAGACAGGTTCGAACAATAGCTCGTTGTACTCAGTCAACGGCACTCGCGGCGTAAGTAACAACACGAGTTTGGATGGCTCCCGCGTTACGGACACCGGTACGAACTCGGGCACCGCCGGCACGACCATCACACTAAATCCGGATATGGTGCAAGAAGTTACCATTCAGACCAGCAACTATGCGGCAGAATTTGGATCTAGCGGCGTTCAGATCACTGCGATTACGAAGAGCGGCAGCAAGAATTTTCACGGTGAGGTGTACGATTACCTCCGAAATTATGGACTCAACGCGAACGACAGGTCTCGCAGCATCTTGCATGTTCCACGTGCGAAGGACAAGTATAACTATCCCGGAGGCAACCTTGGTGGTCCGGTGTTCATCCCGGGCACTGACTTTAACAAGAATCATGACAAGCTATTTTTCTTCTTCGGAGCCGAGGTTCAGCGGCAGACGTATGACTCCGGAGCAATACAGTCCCGCGTGCCCACCGCGGACCAGAGAAAGGGAATTGGGTTCCAGAACATAAATACCGGTGCGCCTTTTGACCTGACCGCTAGCCAAATTGATCCAATAGGAACGGCATTAGTCAACCTCTATCCGATGCCGAATGCAACCGCGCCAGGTTACTACGGTGAGAATTACGTTTTTGCCGGTTTGGCGCCCATTAACCGTAATCAAGAGATCCTCCGGGTGGACTATAAGGTCAACGAAAAGACTTCGACGTTTATTCGGTTGGCGCGGGAATATGAGAATCATGACTATCCTCTCGGCCTATGGTGGAATACCTCGTCTTATGAACTGCCCACGCACATAGCCGGAAGCAACTTGAGCCGATCGGGGGCCTTGGATATCACCAGCGTGCTCAACCCTACCTTCACCAATGAGCTGGTTATCAGTGCCAGCAAGTTGAAACTGGACAGTGATTACGCGGACCCCAAAAAGGTTTCGCTCCAAGCGCTTGGGCTGCAAAGCCTGATCGGACCATTCGGTGCGCAAAGTCCGTATGCTCCGGTTGCGCTGCTGACGGGTGGTGATGGCTCCGTCGGCAACCTGTGGGCAAATGGGGGGCTGCCAATTTTCTCGCGGCCGGCCACTTTTTCAATCACTGAGAATCTGAGTAAAGTAAAGAGTGCTCACATTCTGAAATTTGGCGGACTCTTCGAGCGGGCCACCAGAGAGCAAAATCAGTCGGGCACGGCTGAGGGGCTCTTTAACTATGGTCCCTGGGCCTATAACTCAACTGGCGATGTCTTTGCCGACATGCTGGCAGGGAAGCTTGGTCTTTACAACCAGGCGAAGAGGCTGCCCGTCGGAGATTACCGTTATTTCAATGTGGAAGCATACGCGCAGGACAATTGGAAGGTCAGGAAGAACTTGACCCTGGAATTTGGTCTCCGCTTTGGCTATTACCCAAGCGTCGTGGATTTGAACAACCACGGCCTTCTGTTTGACCCCTCAAAATATGACCCCAATCAAGGACTGCTGATCGGTGGCGATCCAACCCGGCCGAACGGAGTCCTGACGACTGCCCGAAATCAGATCCCGCGTGGCGTCGTTGACAATCCACCGCCCCACTTTTTGCCGCGCCTCGGCTTCGCGTGGGACGTTTTCGGCAATGGCTCAACCGTTATACGCGGTGGTGGCGGCCTCTTCTTCTATCGCGTCTCTACGGTGTTCCAAGCCCAGGACCTGCAACAGCCACCCAACTCTTACAATGTGAACTTTTTCGGTTTTAACTACACTGGTCTCGATGGCGGTAAGGGCCTGGACTACAACGACATCGGGCAATTGAATCCGTACACGGTGTTGGGAGCGATTCCGATACAATCGCAAAATCCCAAGTCAGTGTTCACGCCCCGCGTTACGACCATGAGTTTCTCTGTCGCCCACCGCCTCCCCAAATCAACGGTTTTTGAGGTGGCCTACGTCGGATCGATTGGCCGTCATCTGCCTGAAAGGCATTCCATTGACTTCATTAAGCCGGGTGCGCTCTTGTCAGGCACGGTTGGCAATGCCGATCTCTCCGTACCGGTTCAACGTCTGGCTGTGGGACAAAACGGTGGGCTCCTGGTTCCGTTCACTCCTTTTCCGGCTTACCAGGATGTCCAATATGCGGACTTCGGGGGTACCTCAGCCTATCATTCGCTCCAGACTACCCTGAAGCGACAGACGGGCCACTTGACCTACCTCGTTGCGTATACATTCTCCAAGGCCCTGGGGCTGCAAAGCGTGAACGAAAGCGGAGATCTAGTTGACCCGGTAGACGCACGGCACCGCAGTTGGGGCGTTCTCCCGTATGATCGGACGCATGTCCTCAATGTTTCCTATTCTTATCAATTGCCTGACGGTGCGCGGGGAAGTTTCAGGAACCGGCTTATGGCGGGCGTCTTGAACGGATGGCAGGTTTCCGGCATCACCACTTATTCGAGTGGTATGCCTTACCGGCTCAATTTTGGGGGCGAACTTTCACAGGGTTACACTGCCATCGGGTTCTTCGGGTCGAATGCATACAGCACCTCATCGACCTCCTCATCTGCCATCGCGCCGGTCTTTACAAGCAATCCGAGCCGCAGCGGAACAGCGGTCGGCGACAAAATACTGGACATCAATTCGTTGGCCATTCCGGCTTTCGGACAGTCCGGACCCTATGTCTCGCCGTTTTATCTGCGCTCACCCAATCGCTCCAATACGGACTTCTCCATATTCAAGAACTTTCCTATTGGAGAAAGCGCGCGGGTGCAGTTCAGAGCGGGTTTCTTTAACATGTTCAACCAAGCCTATCCAATCGTTTCCGGAGCTGGCGGGGCGGATTTCAACACCTACCTGAACACTGACTGTAACGTACGCGTCAATAATGTCCCGAATGGATCCGGCGGCACTAGCAACAACGTTTGTGATCCGACGCAGGGGTACCATTTCACCCCCGATACGCTTGCAAATTTCGGCAAGATTCAAAACAAGCACGGGCACAGAATTGTGGAGTTCGCATTGAAGCTTATGTTTTGAGCGCAGCGCGGAACATTCTTGAGAATCGGGTCCCGGCCGAGGCCGAGACCCCTCCCTGTAACGTTGAATCGGCACTTTCACCTTGGCTCCGTTAGGCTATAGCTCTATATTCTCTTCTTTGGCTTGGACGGGCGAAATGCTGAGAGAGTCCGTGCGTAGTGTCGGACAGCGAGTGACCTCGGGTCAGGATGCGCTCCAGGGTTTGTCGGTCCTGAGGCGG
>Ga0209736_1000582_pt1 | contig 11733 bp, 10 predicted proteins | sample BlaSpr_A8_Ref_M3_FD_187992 | JGI IMG/M metagenome (GOLD analysis project Ga0209736, IMG submission 187992) | Forest soil microbial communities from Thunder Bay, Ontario, Canada - Black Spruce, Ontario site 2_A8_Ref_M3 (SPAdes) (version 2) | ecosystem: Environmental > Terrestrial > Soil > Boreal... | reverse complement strand
GACGCTGCAACGCGAGCGCGACAAGCTCGACCGTTCGCTGGGCGGCATCAAGGACATGGGCGGTCTTCCCGACATGATCTTCGTGATCGACACCAACAAGGAAGACATCGCGATCCAGGAAGCGCAGCGGCTCAACATTCCCGTCGCCGCGATCGTCGATACCAATTCCGATCCCAAGGGCATCACCTATGTGGTGCCGGGCAATGACGACGCCGGTCGCGCCATCTCGCTGTATTGCGATCTGGTCGCGCGCGCAGCCATCGACGGCATTTCACGCGCGCAAGGCGAAGCCGGAATCGATATCGGCGCCTCGGTACAACCGGTCCGCGAGGAAATTCCGGTGGCGCCGCAGCCCGCCGGCTTCCAGGGTCTTGCCGGGCCGCGCGGCACCGCCGACGATCTCAAGAAGCTCACCGGCGTGTCCGGCGCGATCGAGAAGAAGTTCAACGATCTCGGCATCTTCCATTATTGGCAGCTGGCCGAACTCGATCATGACACCGCCCACCAGATCGGCGAAGAAGTCGGGCTTCCGTCTCGAGCCGATGGCTGGGTGGCCCAGGCCAAGGCACTGACCGCGGAAGCCGAATAACGCGGCGGTCGGACCTTCCGGCCGCGCTTCCAAATCTACGTAAATCCTGGTGGTGGACGGCGGCGAGGGCTCAAAACCTCGCCGCGCTCGCCCTGACAGGCAAAGGATTGCAACGATGGCGACAATCACAGCGGCGATGGTCAAGGACCTGCGCGAGACCACCGGCGCCGGCATGATGGACTGCAAGCAGGCGCTGTCCGAGAATGCCGGCGACATGCAGGCGGCGATCGACTGGCTGCGCAAAAAGGGCCTGTCCAAAGCCGCGAAAAAAGCCGGCCGCGTGGCCGCCGAGGGGCTGATCGGCGCGCTGACATCTGGAACCAAGGGCGTTGTGGTCGAGGTCAATTCCGAGACCGACTTCGTTGCCCGCAACGAACAATTCCAGGGACTGGTCAAGATGATTGCGCAGATCGCGCTTGAGGTCGGCGACGATGTGGAAAAGATCAAGGCCGCCAAGGTCGGCAAGGTCACGGTCGAGACCGCGATTGCGGATGCGATTGCGACCATCGGCGAAAACATGACGCTGCGTCGCGCGGCGTCGCTCAAGGTTAGCAAGGGCGTGGTGTCGAGCTACGTGCATAACGCCGTGATCGAAGGTGCCGGCAAGATGGGCGTGATCGTGGCGCTCGAATCCGCAGGGAAGACCGACGAACTGGCGGGGCTTGGCAAGCAACTTGCGATGCATGTCGCCGCCGCCAACCCACAGGCGCTGGACCCGGCCGGGCTCGATCCCGCGGTCGTAAAGCGCGAAAAGGACGTGCTCGCCGATAAATACCGTCAGCAGGGCAAACCGGAGAACGTGATCGAAAAGATCGTCGAGTCCGGTCTGAAGACCTATTACAAGGAAGTCTGCCTGCTGGAGCAGGCTTTTATCCACGACAGCGGCAAGTCCGTAGCCCAGGCGGTCAAGGAAGCTGAGGGTAAGATCGGCGCGCCTGTGAAGATCAGCGGATTTGTGCGCTATGCTCTGGGCGAGGGAATCGACAGGCAGGACACTGATTTCGCCGCCGAGGTCGCGGCGGCCAGCGGCAAGAAATAACCGGCGGAATGCTCCTTCGGGCGCCTGACGCCGGAAGGGGCCGACGCTGATAGAAAGCGATTCGCAATGGCTGAGCCGGTCTATCGTCGTGTGGTGATCAAGATTTCGGGCGAATTCCTCGCCGGCACGCAGTCCTTCGGCATCGATCAGCCAACTGTCGACCGGATCGCCGGCGATCTGATCGCCGCCCGCCAACTGGGCGCCGAGGTCGCCGTTGTGGTCGGCGGCGGAAACATCGTCCGAGGCGTGGAAGTCTCGTCGCGCGGCGTGTCCCGTCCGACCGGCGATACCATGGGCATGCTCGCCACCGTGATGAACTGCCTTGCGCTCGAGGCTGCGATCGAACGGCGGGGAACGCCGGCGCGCTCCCTCTCGGCGTTCGTCATGCCGCAGATCTGCGAGCTGTTCACCCGCGGTGCGGCGCACAAATATCTCGCCGAAGGCCGGATCGTGCTGCTGGGCGGCGGAACCGGCAATCCGTTCTTCACCACCGATACCACGGCGGTGTTGCGGGCGGCCGAAATCGGCGCGCAGGCCGTCTTGAAGGCCACCAATGTGGATGGCGTCTACAGCGCCGATCCCAAAAAGGATCCATCCGCCAAGCGGTTCGACCGCTTGACGCATTCACAGGCGATCGAAGGCGGCTACAAGGTGATGGACGCGACCGCATTCGCGCTTGCCCGTGAGACGTCGCTGCCTATCATCGTATTCTCGATTGCCGCGCCGGGTTCGATAGGCGCGATCTTGCGCGGCACGGGCCACGGCACCATCGTCGCCGGCTGACGGGCTCGTGAAGCATCCGAATTGCGGCAGGCTTGGCGGCCTCGACGAGGAGTTTTCAAACGGGAGAGTGTTATGCCCACGGGTAATTTCGACATCAGCGAGCTGAAGCGCCGCATGCAAGGCGCCACCCAATCTCTCAAGCATGAATTGGGCGGTTTGCGAACCGGCCGAGCCGCCGCATCGATGCTGGAGCCGGTCCAGGTCGATGCCTATGGCACTCACATGCCGCTGAACCAGCTTGCGACCATCAGCGTGCCGGAGCCGCGCCTGCTTTCCGTGCAGGTGTGGGACAAGTCGATGGTCAAGGCCGTGGAGAAGGCGATCGTCGATTCGAATCTCGGCCTAAGCCCGGCCACCGAAGGACAGGTGCTTCGGCTGCGAATTCCCGAACTCAACGAAGAGCGTCGCAAGGAGCTTGTGAAAGTCGCGCACAAATATGCCGAAGCAGCGCGCGTCGCGGTCCGGCATGTCCGACGCGATGGCCTCGATACGGTTAAGAAACTTGAGAAGAACCACGAGATTTCCGAGGACGATCAGGAACGTCTGGCCAATGAGGTGCAGAAGGCGACCGACGGGACGATTTCCGAGATTGACCAGCTGCTCGCGGCCAAGGAAAAGGAAATCCTCACCGTCTAGCGCGGTGGGTCAGTCAGGATTGATCGATGTCGAATGCCGCCGCCCCCGCAACTGAAGGACCGGATCGAACCGACGGTCCCTTGCATGTGGCGATCATCATGGACGGCAACGGGCGCTGGGCGGCGGCCCGCGGTTTGCCGCGCGCCGAAGGCCATCGCCGCGGCGTCGAGGCATTGCGTCGGGTCGTTCGCGCGGCCAACGAACTTGGCATTCTCTACCTGACGATTTTCTCCTTCAGCTCGGAAAACTGGTCGCGTCCCGCGACCGAAATCGGCGACCTGTTCGGCTTGCTTCGGCGGTTCATCCGCAACGATCTTGCGACACTGCATCGCGACGGTGTTCGGGTGCGCGTGATCGGCGAGCGTGAGGGATTGGAGCCGGACATCTGCGCACTTCTGAAAGAGGCCGAAGACCTCACGCGGGACAACCGGCGGCTCAACCTGGTGGTCGCATTCAATTATGGATCGCGGCAGGAAATCGCCAACGCGGCGCAACGGCTTGCGCGCGAAGCCGCAGCAGGCAAACGCGACCCGGCCTCAATCGACGCTGACACGCTGGGCCAGTATCTCGACGCGCCCGATATTCCCGATCCCGATTTGATCATCCGCACCAGCGGAGAGCAGCGGCTGTCGAATTTCCTGATGTGGCAGGCAGCTTACAGCGAACTGGTGTTCGTGCCGATCCACTGGCCCGATTTCGACAAGGCCGCGCTTGAGGGCGCGATCGCCGAATACGCCAGACGGGAGCGGCGCTTTGGCGGTCTGGCCGCGAAAACCGGATCGTGACCGAGGGCGATGGTGCGCCGGCGGCTGTTGCCGGGCAGGGTTCGCGCAATCTCCTGATGCGCCTCATCGCCGGGGCGGTTCTGGCGCCCGTCGCAATTGCAATCGCCTATGCCGGCGGATGGCTGTGGACCACTCTGGTCACGGTGGTTGCGATCGGCCTCTATGTCGAATGGCTGACGATCGTAGGTGCGGCGCGCCAGAGGCGCGTGGTCGCGTCAGGAGCGATTGGGCTTGCGATCGCGGGCTTGTGTCTCGGTGCGGGGTGGATCGATGGGGCGCTGCTTGCATTGGGGCTCAGTTCGGCCGGGGTTGCGTTGCTTTCGCAAGAGCGACGCCGCTGGACTGTGGCGGGATTTATCTATGCCGCCGCGGCGCAGGTTGCATCGGTGCTGGTGCGCCTCGATCGGGCTGAGGGATTTGTTGCGTTGATGCTGATTCTGCTGGTGGTCTGGGTGAGCGATATCGGCGGTTATTTCGCAGGCCACAGCATCGGCGGACCGAAGCTCTGGCCCCGCATCAGTCCCAGGAAGACGTGGGCCGGAGCTGTCGGCGGCTTTGTGGCGAGCCTTGTCATATCAGGCGGTTTTGCGGCGTTGGATCTCGGCAAAAGCGGCCCGATTCTGCTGTTGGGTGCTATTCTCTCGATCGCTTCCCAACTCGGCGATCTCTTCGAGTCCGCGGTCAAACGGCGTTTCGGCGTCAAGGATTCCAGCCACATCATACCCGGACATGGCGGGTTGCTGGATCGTCTCGACGGATTCGTCGCCGCGGTCGTGCTGGCGGCATTTTTGGGCCTTTTGCGGGGCGGCGTGGATGGCGTTGGCCGCGGTCTTATGGTTTGGTGATGGCATGAGCGCAGTTCCGTTGCGTAACAACAAGGGCGCGGCATCCGGCGTACGTTCGGTGAGCGTCCTTGGCGCCACCGGCTCGATCGGCGACAGCACGATGGATCTGCTGAGGGCCTCGCGCGACCGCTACCAGGTCGAAGCGCTGACCGCGCATAGCAACGTCCAGGGGCTCGCGAAACTGGCCAAAGAATTCGGCGCCCGGTTTGCGGCTGTCGCCGATCCCGATCGCCTCGCTGAACTGAAAGACGCGCTGGCCGGCACGCGTACCGAATGCGGGGCCGGCGAAAGCGCTGTGATCGAAGCAGCGTCGCGCCCGGCGGATTGGGTCATGGCGGCGGTCAGCGGCGCCGCCGGATTGAAGCCTGCGCTCGCGGCCGTGGATCGCGGCGCAACGGTTGCGCTTGCAAACAAGGAATGCCTTGTCTGCGCCGGCGATTTCTTCATGCAGCGCGCGGCCACGGCCGGGGCCTGCATCCTGCCGGCCGACTCCGAACATAATGCGCTGTTTCAGGCGTTGGGTTCGGGCAATCGCGAGGAACTGGTCCGCGTCATCATCACCGCCTCAGGCGGGCCGTTTCGAACCTGGCCGATTGCCGATATCGAGCAGGCGACGTTGGCGCAGGCGCTGAAACATCCGAACTGGAGCATGGGACAGAAGATCACCATCGATTCCGCGTCGATGATGAACAAGGGACTCGAGGTGATCGAAGCCTCGTATCTGTTTGCACTGACCCCCGATGAGATCGATATTCTGGTGCATCCGCAGTCGATCATCCACGGCATGGTTGAATTTTCGGATTGTTCCGTTGTCGCGCAGCTGGGCGCGCCCGACATGCGCACCCCGATCGCGCATTGCCTTGGCTGGCCCGATCGCATTATTGGCCCGGCAGCCAAGCTCGATCTCGCCAGGATCGGGCAACTGACTTTCGAGGCGCCGGATTTCGATCGTTTCCCGGCGCTGCGGCTGGCTTACGAATCATTAAGGACCGGACGCGGCGCGACTACGGTATACAATGCGGCCAACGAGGTGGCGGTGGCGGCGTTCATCGCCGGCAAGATCAAGTTTGGCGCCATAGCGCGCCTCGTCGAGGCGACGCTGGAGGACTGGATCCGGTCCGGCAACCTCGCGCCGCTGACGTCCGCTGACGACGCCATCACTGTTGACCATAACGCCCGAAATAAAGCTGCCACCCTCTTGCCTCAAATTGCCTTAAAGGCATCCTAGAGGGTTGGGGACAGGGCCTCCGGCTCTGGCGAAGGGGAATCGGATGTCCGAATTTTTTCTGCATAGTTTCAATACGTTGAGCCATGGCCTGATCGGCTACATCATCCCCTTTTTGTTCGTGCTCACGATCGTTGTCTTCTTCCACGAGCTTGGTCACTTTCTGGTCGCCCGTTGGGCGGGCGTGAAGGTGCTGACATTCTCGCTCGGCTTCGGTCCGGAACTCGCCGGTTTCAACGACCGCCATGGTACGCGGTGGAAGATTTCGGCCATCCCGCTTGGCGGTTATGTGAAGTTCTTCGGCGACGACAGCGAGGCCTCGACGCCCTCGTCCGAAGTGCTCGCCAGCATGACTGAAGAAGAGCGCGCGGGCAGTTTCCATCACAAGAAAGTTGGACCGCGCGCGGCGATCGTGGCCGCCGGTCCGATTGCCAATTTCCTTCTGGCAATCGTGATCTTCACCTGCCTGTTCACGTTCTTCGGCAAGCCGAGCACGACGGCGCGCGTCGATCAGGTCGAAGCCGGGAGTGCCGCGGCGAAAGCCGGGTTCCAAGTCGGCGACGTCGTAACCGCGATCGACGGCACCAAAATCGGAGCCTTCTCCGAAATGCAGCGGATTGTCAGCATTCGCGCCGGCGAGCCGCTGACATTCACTGTTAAGCGGGGCGAGAGCACGCTGCAATTGCGGGGAACGCCGGAATTCAGAGAAGTGAAGGACCCGTTCGGAAATGCGCACCGTGTTGGCGTGCTGGGCATTACCCGCAAGACCTCAGTCGGCGATGTCACGACCGAGCGTGTCGATCCCGCGACCGCATTCTGGCTCGGCATTAAGGAAACCTGGTTCGTAGTCGATCGCACGCTGGCGTACATCGGCGGCGTCTTCACTGGACGTGAGGCTGCCGACCAGGTCGGCGGACCGCTTCGGATCGCGCAGATCTCAGGTCAGGTCGCCACTATCGGCGGTCTTGCCGCGCTCGTGCAACTGGCGGCGGTGCTCTCGATATCGATCGGGTTGTTGAACCTGTTTCCGGTACCTCTGCTCGATGGAGGTCATCTTTTGTTCTACGCGGTCGAGGCCGCGCGCGGGCGCCCTCTTTCGGACCGGGCGCAGGAGATGGGGTTCCGAATCGGATTGGGCCTGGTGCTCATGCTGATGGTGTTTGCCACCTACAACGACATCCTGCATTTGGCCGCATCGTGAATGCCTTATTTGGGTGGCGTGGCCGATAGGCAACGTCTTGCAACGAAAATGAAATTGCCCTGCAATCGGACGTTTGCCGCCTTGGCAAAATTGGCTACAAGCGGGGTAACCAATGGGAATCTGCCGGTTCGTAGGGGTACGGATCGGCATTGGAATGACAAGGGCGCGTTGCGCATGAATCTTGGAATGCGGTTGCGGGGAGGCTGGTTTGCCGCCCTGATCATGTTCGCTACGCCGGTCGCCGCCATGCTGGCGGTCATGCTTGTGTCGCCGCCCGCCACCGCCCAGACCGTCTCCTCGATCCAGGTCGAAGGCAACCGGCGCGTCGAAGTCGAGACGATCCGCTCCTATTTCAAGCCGGGCCCCGGGGGGCGGCTGGATCAGCCCGCGATCGATGACGGGTTGAAGGCGCTGATCGAGACCGGCCTGTTCCAGGACGTCAGAATCAGCACGTCGGGTGGTCGCCTGGTGGTCACCGTGGTCGAAAACCCGGTGATCGGGCGGGTAGCGTTCGAGGGCAACAAGAAGATCAAGGACGATCAGCTTTCGGCGGAAGTACAATCCAAGCCGCGCGGCACGCTGTCGCGTCCCATGGTGCAGGCCGATGCCCAGCGCATCGCCGAAATCTATCGCCGCTCCGGCCGCTATGACGTGCGCGTCAATCCCGAAATCATCGAGCAGCCGAACAACCGCGTCGATCTCGTTTTCACCATCATCGAGGGCTCGAAAACCGGCATCAAGTCGATCGAATTCATCGGCAACTACACTTATTCGTCGTATCGCCTCAAGGATATCATCAAGACGCACGAATCAAATCTGCTGAGCTTCCTCGGGGGTGGTGACACCTACGATCCGGACCGGGTCGAAGCCGACCGCGACCTGATTCGCCGCTATTATCTGAAGCACGGTTTTGCCGACGTCCAGGTGGTGGCCGCCCTGACCGAATACGATCCGGAGCGCAGGGGCTTCCTGGTGACCTTCAAGATCGAGGAAGGCCAGCAATATCGGGTCGGGTCGGTCGACTTTCAGTCCAGCATTGCTACCCTTGACGCAAATGCGCTTCGCAGCTTCTCGCGCGTCAATGTCGGATCGCTCTACAACGCCGAAGCGCTGGAAAAGTCGGTCGAGGAAATGCAGATCGAGGCCTCGCGGCGAGGTTACGCCTTTGCGATCGTGCGGCCCCGCGGCGACCGCAATTTCGAGGCCCATACCGTTTCGATCGTCTTCGCCATTGACGAGGGTCCGCGGACCTACATCGAGCGCATCAACGTGCGCGGCAATACGCGCACCCGGGACTACGTGATTCGGCGCGAATTCGATATTTCCGAGGGCGATGCCTACAATCGCGCGCTGGTCGACCGCGCCGAGCGCCGCCTGAAGAATCTCGATTTCTTCAAGAACGTGAAAATCACGACCGAGCCCGGATCCTCGAGCGATCGTGTGATTCTCATTGTCGATCTCGAAGAGAAATCCACCGGCGACTTCTCGGTATCGGGCGGTTATTCGACCTCGGACGGCGCGCTCGGCGAGGTCAGTATTTCCGAGCGTAACTTCCTCGGTCGCGGTCTATTTGCCAAGGCGGCGCTGACCTATGGCCAGTACGCGCGCGGTGTCTCGCTTTCATTCGTCGAGCCTTATCTGCTGGACTACCGTGTCGCGCTTGGCCTTGACGTGTTCTACCGTGAGCAGCTGCCTAATAATTATATTTCCTATGGCACCAAGACGCTGGGCTTCAGTCCGCGGCTTGGATTCGCTTTGCGCGAAGATCTTTCCTTGCAGCTTCGTTATTCGATCTATCAGCAGCAAATCTCGCTGCCGGGCTATCTGGCAAATTGCAACAATAATCCGGCGAACTCGCTGCTTGCCTTTAATCCGTCGCCGGCGTGGGTGAATGCGAACGGTGCTGCGGCTGCGGTAGCTCTGGGCGCGACAGACACTTCGGGCGTTGGCCTCTGGTGCTACAGCGACGGCGAGGCATCGCTGCCGGTCCGCAGGGAGCTGCAGAGCGGCAAGACGCTGACGTCGGCGATCGGTTATTCGCTGAATTACAATACGCTGGACAACAACAAGAACCCGACCGACGGCCTGCTGGTTGATTTCAAGCAGGACTTCGCCGGCGTCGGCGGCGACGTGACCTATTTGAAGTCCCAGATCGACGCCAAGTACTACACGCCGTTGGTTGCCGATATCGTCGGGCTGATCCACGTCCAGAGCGGAATTCTGAACGGGCTTGGCAACGGCGGCCTTCGCATGCTCGATCATTTCCAGATGGGCCCGAACCTCGTCCGCGGCTTTGCGCCGAACGGCATCGGTCCGCGCGACATCAATCCTTTCGGCACGATGGATGCGCTCGGAGGCACCAAATATTGGGGGGCCTCTGCGGAGCTGCAGATGCCATTCTGGTTCTTGCCGAGGGAAGTGGGGCTGAAGGGCGCTATCTATGCCGATGCGGGCGGGCTTTATGACTACAAGGGGCCGACGACCTGGATCACTACGGGCGAACTCACCACGCCCGCCAATTCCAACTGCGTTAGGCCGACGACGGTCCCTCTGTCGCCTGGCACCTGTACAGGATTGGTATACGACAACGGCAATACCGTCCGCTCGTCCGTGGGTGTCGGCCTGATCTGGGCGTCGCCGTTCGGTCCGCTTCGCTTCGATTATGCGGTCCCGCTTACCAAGGGTCCATTTGACCGGGTGCAGCAATTCAAGTTTGGCGGCGGGACATCGTTCTGAGTTCGATAACCGGCCGGACCGCGACGGGTGGAATGGCGCAGCCGATTTTTTTTGAGCAACCGCCTACGTCGACGCTGGCCGATATCGCCGCGCTGACGCAGGCGCGTTTGGTCGATCCGTCGCGGGGCGGCCAGCAGGTGAGGGGGCTCGCTTCACTCGACGAAGCCGGCCCGATGCATCTGACATTTTTCGATAACCTGAAATACGCCGACCAGCTCGCTTCGACAAAGGCCGGGGCGTGTCTGGTCAGCGAGCGGTTCGAGGCCAGCGTCCCGGCCCACGTTGCGGTTTTGCGCGCCGCCCAACCTTTCCGGGAATTCGTGAAAGTTGCGCGCGTGCTGTACAGCGACGCCCTTCGGCCGCAATCCTGGTTCGGCACCGCCGGCATCGCCGCCTCCGCCGTCATCGATCCCAGCGCGCACCTTGAGGACGGCGTAGTCGTGGATCCGTTGGCCGTGATCGGCCCCCACGTCGAAATCGGCACCGGAACGGTCGTTGGGGCGGGGGCGGTGATCGGAGCCAATGTCAGGATTGGCAGGGACTGCGACGTCGGCGCGCGTTGTTCAATTCAGTTTGCGCTTATCGGCAACAACGTCTTGATTCATCCCGGCTGCAGCATCGGACAGGATGGCTACGGCTTCGTCTTCTTCGGACCCGACGGCCATCTGAAAGTGCCGCAAACCGGCCGGGTCCTGATCCAGAACGACGTCGAGATCGGCGCCGGAACCACGATCGATCGCGGCAGCCTGCGCGACACCGTCATCGGCGAAGGCACCAAAATCGACAATCAGGTCCAGATCGGTCACAATGTGACAATCGGCCGGCATTGCCTGCTTGCGGCCCAGATAGGACTCGCGGGTAGCCTGACGATTGGCGACAATGTGGCGCTGGGTGCCAAGGTGGGTATCAATAACCATCTGCGCATCGGCGACGGTGCTCAGGTCACGGCGATGAGCGCCGTCAAGGACGACATTCCGGCTAACGGGCGCTGGGGTGGCCACTTTGCAAAGCCGACCAGGCAATGGTTCCGGGAGATCCTTGCGGTGGAGCGTCTGGTGCGCGGCAGCACGCCCGATCCGAAGGGCGAGGGGCAGGAGTAATGGACGAGGCACCGGTCAGGTTTGCGCTCGTGGATATCAACGACATCCTCAAGACGCTTCCGCACCGCTACCCGATGCTGCTGATCGATCGGGTCATCAACATCCGAAGCGATTGCAGCGGCATCGGCGTCAAGAACGTTACCTTCAACGAACTGCCGTTCCTCGGTCATTTTCCGGAGCGCCCGGTATATCCGGGCGTGATGATGATCGAAGCCATGGCGCAGACGGCGGGGGTGATCGGCATCATGTCGGTCGAAGGCACAAAGAAGCCGCGCGCGGTCTATTTTCTCACCATCGACAACTGCAAGTTCCGCAAGCCGGTGATGCCCGGCGATACCATCGAATATCACATGCGCAGCATCGGCCGACGCAAGACCATGTGGTGGTTTCACGGCGACGCCATCGTGAATGGTGTTACCGTGGCCGAAGCCGACGTCGGCGCGATGCTGACCGACTGATCTGGGCTGCATCAGACAAGCAGGCCTTGGACGCCACATCGGCGATGGGCCGAGCCGAAGTTGGTCCCGTGGCGCGTATGCCGGATACGAAACAGGACGTAACCAGACGTCACTGGACAGCATTATCGGCCCGCGCTAACCACCGGAAATCAAACAGATTCAGACGCAACGGACAGACTGGTACCGGACCATTCGATGAGCTCGATCGATCCCACCGCGCGGATTGAGGATGGCGCTGTGATCGGCGAGGGCACATCGATCGGTCCCTACTGCACCGTCGGCCCCCACGTTGTGATCGGCGCCAACTGCAAGCTGATCGCGCATGTGCATATCACG
>Ga0209736_1000581_pt1 | contig 11733 bp, 9 predicted proteins | sample BlaSpr_A8_Ref_M3_FD_187992 | JGI IMG/M metagenome (GOLD analysis project Ga0209736, IMG submission 187992) | Forest soil microbial communities from Thunder Bay, Ontario, Canada - Black Spruce, Ontario site 2_A8_Ref_M3 (SPAdes) (version 2) | ecosystem: Environmental > Terrestrial > Soil > Boreal... | reverse complement strand
AATAGGAATAGCTCGGACGAAACGTCCCAAACGCCGCGTGCAAATAACCGAGCAGGATAACTACGCAAATTCCAGCGCCCAGGCCCACCCCCGCGACGACTCCCCAGCGAGCAGCAGTCCCGCGCGACCATACCTGCGACAGCGCGAATATTGCCAGCATCGCGGAGGCCGGAGCCGCAGGATATTCCGTCACCGTCGCCCATCCCGCCGCCAGGCCCACTGCTAGCGCCCAAAGAAAATCGCGTCGCGCGTTCCCTCTCTCCCGCAGCTCTAACGCCGACGCAAATGCAAAGATCAGGCAAGCTCCCACCAGCGCATGCGCCCAGAACAAACTGGCGTATGCCCACATCGGGGTGCCGAGCGACATCACCAGAGCGCCAAACGCGGCCCCTCTAGTGCCGCTCCCGAATCGCAGCCCGAGAAAAAACAGGCATACACCTGCAAGCGCCGCCGGCAACGCAACGGCACCCGCACTCACCAGGTATGACAACGCAATCTCGCCCCGCGGCGATTCCGGATCAATTCCCCGCAGCGGCAGCGCCGATCTCGCCGTCAGCGCAAATGGGACGGCAAGAAACACCAGCCCCGGCGCCTTATCGGAATAATAGTGTCCCTGGAAGTGCGCCTTATCCTGCGTGTTCTGATGGTAGGGGTCGATCTGCAAGGTGTGCCGCTCGACGATGGCACGCAGCAAATCGAAGCGGGAGTTCTGATTCCATCCCCCACCTTCATAGAAATAGATGAACGAAAAAAAGATTACGAGACCCAGCAGGACTGCGGCCTTGCAATGATAGTGATAGTGATAGTGATAACGATTAGGAGATTGCTCTGGGAGGGCCCTCATCAAATTATCCGGGACTTAATTACGATGCGCCCTGGGTTCCTGCGGAAACAGTTTTGGAAACTGCGACGCTTTTTTAGCGCGCCCGAACCGTGCAAAATGAAGGTCGGCTTGAGCCGGGCTCGCATTCCGATTCAACGCGCTGACGGCTTGCTGCTCGACGCTAGAAGATATTCCGCAACAACCTTCTTCATTGCTTCTTGCGCCGAAGCCGACGGCTCAGTCGACCCGTTCGATACCGTCGCCAGTTTGCCCTTCACTCCGATGTAGACACCGTCATAGGTGGTATCGCCCAGATTCTCCACACGGTGCTTGAATGGAGGATACCAGCGCACTTCGCCGGCCTTGGAAAACACCTCGCGCGTTTTTCCGTTGTCATCGGTAAAGCGTAGGTGCGCTTCGGTCAGGCTCACCACCACCCCGCCCGGGTGCTCATGCAGTGCCGACTTTTCGTGCGGCCCATAGTGAACCGACACCACCTGCACCCGGTCATTCTCGAAATTCAGCTTGTAGTGCTTCGGTTCAACCTTAGTGGGATCCTGCCCCTGACTGCACGCAGTGGCCAGACACACCAACGTCCCCGCCCAGAATAGCGTCGACCGCATCCCTGCCTCCTGCCCCAATCTTTCGATTTTCTTGTGAGAACCTACGCAACTCTACTTCCCGCCTTGGAGAGTGTCAACGACCGGGACCGAAAATGCTCCACAGTGCTAAATCATTTCTGCCAACCGTCCTCGGATCCCCAGCTTCCAATACTGACCCGATTGGGCTTGCGAAGTCCGTTAAAGCGCGGGAGAGTCACCTTGGGTCGCTATTCAAGAACAACTGGATTAAAAACGACTGCGGGGTTGATCCGATTGTTGGCGGCGACGATTTGTCTGTGTCTGCCGCTGCTCGCACAGGATGCTGGGCAATCTGCGGGACTCAGCTTGAGCCCCGCCGATTCAGCGGTAGAGATACAAGCGTTACCCGTTGCGCACTGCGCGAGACAACTGGAACAACTTTGTGCACGAAACAATAAGCTCCCTGATAGTGGGCGGAGGCACGTTCAATGCCGCATTCTCCCAGGTGACCAGCACCGATCCCAAGTATGGAGTCAACCGCGAGCCAGAATTTTTTCGGAGATTTCGTGGTTGCGTCGGCCTTCCACGAAGATCCGCGCTACTTTCGCATGGGTGAAGGACACTCTCTGAAGTATCGTGCCGGCTACGCGATCAGCCGCGCGCTGGTGATCCGCAACCACAACAGCCGCAATACCTTCAATTTCGACAACGTGCTCGGCAGCGCAATGAGCGCCGGCTTTTCCAATCTTTACTATCCTGCCGCGAGCCGCACCGGCAGCGCCACCCTGATGCACTTACTCATCGAAATTGCAGACAACGGCTTCGTGAATCTCGCTCCGGAATTCTGGCCCGACTTCCGGCGCAAAGTGCTGCGGCGAAAGCAGCGAAGAGTGCTTCAGACGAATGTAGTTGACAGGAGATGGTTGATCGCTCGCAATAAAGTGTGGAGCGCGCGAAACTCGCAATTTTGGCAATCTGCCTTATTGCCATTCCACTGTCGATGGCGCAGGCCCGATTGCCCGAAGAGAATCCGGCAACCATGTTCGATCTCAAACGGCAGGGCCTTCATGGCCCGGTTAACTCATGTACTGAAACCAGCACCCCTCTCCCTGTCACAGATGCGGACGGGAAGACGCATCAGTATATTTCGGAATATACGAAGGAATACGACACTGGTGGCCGGATACTGGCTAGCCGCTCCCGTAACTCTGATGGATCACAATGGGTGACGCTCTTTACCTATGACCCTACCGGCCGGCTGCTGAAGATTGCCTCGGGAGTTGAAGGGCAGGCCATCACTGAGACCACTTACTCCTATGACCAGCAGGGCAGGCTCCAGAACATTAATCCCGGCGACAAGCCTGACAGCCCGGCTGTTTTTCGTTACGACTAGCGTCAGTCAGAAAGTAGAACATGTGACACTCGTGAAAGTGTCCTAAAACATGCCGGCATAGGTCCCGTCCCGCGCTACGCTGCATTCGTGTGAGTTGACTCTCGCGTGCGGCGGTTGTTGAGCGCTCTGAAACAGGACTCATTACCAACACTGCGTCGCTCGGATCGAGCCTATCGAATCGGGGCGATCGAGCGCAGCCGACTACCAGCTGAGATAGCCGCGCCGCCGGAACTGCAGAGCCAAGGATGTTACTTATCCTTCGCAGGGAGAGTTGGTATGGTGACGACACCGTTTCGCGGTAACCATAAGAATATGAGCGTCGCGACAGGGATCGGAGCAGTGGTTCCCACGGCTACCCTGCGCCCGGCGGTCTGGATCGTTCCACGCAAGAAAGATCCGCGTCTACCCTTCGCCTGCATTCTCACAGCGTACGCGATTCTAGGATGCACGGTGCTGGGCTTCAATCGCACACCTTTGCAGATCCTGCTGACCGTTGGGGCTGGGTGCTTGCTGGACATGGCGTTGCACTGGACGTTCTGCAACCGCGAGCGGCTGGTGCCGTTGAGCGCCTACATCAGCATGATGTCGATCGGGCTCCTTCTGAACTATTCCCATAACTACTACCTACTTTTTCTGCCGGTATTCTTCACCATCGTCTCCAAATATGTGGTGACGTTTCGCGGACGACACATTTTCAATCCGTCGCTGTTTGGGTTGGTCTGCGCGTTGGTTCTGGGTCACGGGCTCTACTCATCGGCTCCCGCTTATCAATGGGGCGGCTCGTGGGCGCTGGTGGCTTTCATGATTACGGCAGCCTGCGCGCTGTTTCTGTTTCGAATTGGGCGGACTGCCCTTATCGTTTCTTTTCTGTGCTTCTACGCGCTGCAAACCTTGCTGCGCGCCTACATTCTTCGCGACCACCTGCCGGTGGAGACTCTCATTCTCGGCACGCTGACCTCGGCGCGGTTTTACTTATTCACTTTCTACATGATGACGGATCCGAAGACTTCGCCTCCGGGCAAGTGGCAGCAAATTGCATGGAGCTTTGCTGTGGTTGTGGTCGATCTCTGGTTTCACACTCTCGAGTCTCTCAGCACGTTGTTCTATGCCTTGTTTGTCATTGCGGCGGCGCGCTTTGTCTGGCTTCATCTCAGCGCCTTCTGGAAAGAGCGGGGCAGACATCTGAAACAAGGTTTCGATTTGCAACTCGCAGGGCGTATCGCGGTTTGCGGAACGCTGGGCGCCGCTGGATTCTTCGGCTACGCGCAAGTCATCCACCCACGTTTGACGATCAACAATCCGGGCTTCGAATTAGTGGAAGTGCCTCCGTCAGTTTCTGGAATCGATTCTCAGATGAGCGACGTGATGACCCGGATCGATCCGCGAGTGCAGCACTTCGCCAAGTGGCTGATGTCGGTTGGCGACGCCATCGCGATCGGCGACTTCGACAACGACGGCTTGCCGGACGTTTTTTTGACCAATCCGCTGAAGCGCCCGGAAGATCGCAACGCCCTTTACCGCAACCTGGGAAATTTTCGTTTTGAGCGGGTCGACATTCCGGTCCTGCGAGAAATCAATCTGCATCCGGAAAAATATGGCTTCGCCAGCGGCGCGATTTTCGTCGACCATGACAACAACGGCGCCCAGTCTCTGTTGCTGACCTTCGCATACGGCAAGAATCGGCTGCTGAAGAACATGCTGCCGGTTACCGGCAAGCCGGAGTTTGTTGATGTCACAAATGAAGCTGGTATTGGAGACTACAGCACGTCGGTGGCGGCCACCTTCTTCGATTATGACCGCGACGGCAAACTCGACTTGCTCGTTGGCAACAGCTTTGCCCCGTACTTGAAGGATTACCCAACGCCAACTCGCCTCAACATTTTCAATCTGCCCCAGCCGGAGTATCCGGGCGACCGCCGCATGTTTCATTTAATGCACGAAAGCTGGAACAACGCGCAGAACGGCGGACCGAACGTGCTCTTTCACAATGCGGGCGCCGGTCATTTCGAAAAGATGGACATGGCCGCGATGGGAATGCCTCAAACTCACTTCACTCTGGCGATGGCCACCGGCGACCTGAATGGCGATGGCTATACCGACTTGTATTGTGCCAACGACTTTGGCCCTGACGATCTTTATTTGAATGACCACGGCAAGCGCTTTGTCCATGTGCAGGGAAGAATGTTCGGCAGCATCGGCAAAGATACTTACAAAGGGATGAACGCTTCGATTGGCGACCTCGACAATCGAGGTCAACTCGACATCTACGTTTCGAACGTGCACGTGCCTTTGCAGGCCGAGGGGAGCCTGCTTTGGAAAACTTACCGCAACAATTCTTTTGTGCCCGATTTTCGCGACGAGGCGACCAGTCGCGGGCTGCTCAACGAAGGCGGCTTCGGCTGGGGCGCGGCCATGGGAGACCTGAACCTCGACGGTTGGCAAGATGTGGTGCAGGTCAACGGCATGGTGGATGACAGCCTCGACCGCCGATTCCCCAAGCCCAGAAGCTACTGGTACGCCGCCGAGAAAGTGATGCTGGCGCCGCCGAACGTGCACTCCTATGTCGATCGCTGGCCCGACCTGCGGGGCTACGAGATTTTTGGTCACCAGGCGAATCGCGTCTACCTCTCGCGTGGCGATGAAACCAGCATGCAGTTTGTCGACGTCGCACCGCAGGTCGGGCTTACTCAGCTAGGAAACTCCCGTGGCGTGGCGCTCGCTGATTTCAATAATGAGGGCGTCCTGGATGTGGCCATCACTCACCAGTTCGGACGCCTGTCGCTTTACCGCAACACTCTGCACGAACAGGATCGTGCCGACGGCCGCGTTCATCACTGGATTGGTTTGGCGATGCAGGGAGACGGACAGAAAATCAGTCGTGAGGCTCTCGGCACCCAGGTGTTTGTGACCTATACGCAAAATGGCCGAAAGATCCGCCAGATGCGCGAGGTACAGATCGCGAACGGATTTTCCGCACAGAATGACCGGCGGCTGTTGCTAGGGTTTGGCGACTACGACGGGCCGGTGGAAATTGAAGTGCACTGGTACGGCGCGGAGACGCGGGTCTATCGCGATCTCGCGATCGATCAATATCACACGATCCGCTATCGAGCCGCCGCGCAGTTGGCGCAGAGGTGATACATGGGGCTGAAGGATTACTGGTATATCGCGGCTGAGTCGCGCGAGTTGAAACGCAAACCGGTCGCGGCCGCGCCTTTTGGCGAACCAATGGTGCTGTTCCGAGCCGGCGACGGACAAGTCTCTGCGCTTGAAGATCGCTGCTCGCACCGCAATATGCCTCTCTCGTTGGGCAAGGTAGCGGCAGGATGTGTGACCTGTCCTTACCATGGGTGGACATTTGATGGCGCTGGCCGTTGCGTGCAGATTCCGTCTCTCGGTTCTCACCGGCGGACGCCGAATCACGGAGTGCGAGCGTATCCGGTGCACGAGCATGATGGATTCGTATGGGTATATCCAGGCGAATCGATTCCTGAATCAACGCCCTTTCAGTTTCCCCACTACGGCGAACGCGGCTGGACCAGTTTCCGGATGCGGACACGTTTTCGCGCGTCCGTCGAAGCCTGCCTTGAAAACTTTCTGGACTGCCCGCACACCGTCTACGTTCACGGGGGCTGGTTTCGGAATCATGACACACGCGAACTTTCGGCGACGGTGCGGTCCACCAGCGAGTCCGTCGATGTCGAGTTTCGCGGAGAGCCCATCACGAAGAGCCTGGTGTCGCGGTTGTTCTTTCCGAATGGACGCGAACTCCGCCACACCGACCGGTTCCTGATGCCGAATATCAGCCGCGTCGACTATGATTTCGGTCCCGACCGCCATTTCATCATCACGTCGCAGTGCACTCCGTTGAACGAATACGAGACGGACGTGCACACGGTGATCACTTTCAGTTTCGGCCGAATTGCGGCACTGGTGCGGCTTCTGCTCGAACCGGTTTGCCGCAAGATCATCCGTCAGGATGTGGACGTTCTGTCTTTGCAAAGCGGGCAATTGCGCCGTTTCGGAGGGCCGCAGTTCTGCCACGTAGAAACAGACCTGATGGGACTGAAGATTCAATCGATGCGGCGGCGTGCCGAGCGGTCGGAGCCGGCGGCAGAGTCGACGAACCAGGGTCGCGAAATTACGATCTGCTTTTAGCAGATCTGCTCGTAGCAAGAGATGAGATACGCATGAGAGAGGCAGCAATCCAGAGCCGCATTGTTTCCGTCGCTGAGCTCGCGCCAGCTGATGCCCGCGCCATGTATGAAATTTTCGCGCGCCACTACGACTGCGTTTCTCTTGAACAGTTTCTGATAGACCTCTCCGAAAAAGATTGGGTGCTGGTCCTGCGCGGCAGCAACGGCGCGATTTGCGGATTTTCGACACAAAAAGTTTTCCGCGTGACCGTGGGAGGCACTCCCGTCCGCGCCGTTTTCTCCGGCGACACGATTGTCGACCGGGCGTACTGGGGAGAGCAGGAATTGGGCCGCTGCTGGTGCCGGTTCGTGAGTTCGGTGTACTGGGAAGAGCCGGATGCTCCGCTCTATTGGTTTCTGATTTCCAAGGGTTACCGGACGTATTTGTACCTGCCGCTGTTCTTCGAATCGTTCTATCCCAACTGCGAGTCGCCGACGCCCGCTTTCGAACAGCGGCTGCTCGATACTCTGGCAGCCGCAAAGTTTCCGGAACACTACCGGCCGGAAAGCGGTCTGATTGAATTTTCACAGTCGCACGGGCAACTCAAACCGCATCTCGCGGAAATCCCAGAGCGCCGGTTGCGAGACCCTAACGTCCAGTTTTTCCTGAAACGCAACCCCGGCTATGCGGCCGGACATGAACTCGCCTGTCTTGCCGAAATTTCGCCTCTGAACATGAAGCTCTTTGCGGGACGCATCCTGGGCCGGGGACAAGCGGCACAGGCGTTGCATCAAGGGACCGACTGATGCGCGGCCCGCTGTTTTATCGAGCCCTGAACAGCTTGCCCCTGGCCGGTTTTCGGCGGGGCGCGCATCTGTTTCACTCAGCTCTGGCCGATCCAGAGGAAGCGCAGCGACGACTGCTGTTTGATCTTTTGAGTCAGAACCGGGCGTGCGAATTCGGCAGGCAATACGGATTCGAATCGATCCGTAGCGTTCGCGAATATCAGCACCGCGTGCCTGTCGCGACATACGAGGAACTGGCGCCTTGGATCGAGCGCACCAAATCGGGAGAACGCGAGGTCCTGACGAGCGAACCTGTGCTGGCATTTGAAAAGAGCAGCGGATCGGCGAGTGCCGCCAAATACATTCCCTACACGCAAACTCTGCGAGGGCAATTTCAATCGGCGTTGGCGCCGTGGATTAGCGACATGCACCACGAATTCCCTCGCGTTTCGCGAGGTTGCGCGTATTGGGGGGTGACTCCGCTGTCGCGGGAACGAGAAGTAACCGAGGCCGGCATTCCGGTTGGTTTCGAGAGCGACACGGAATATTTCGGGTCAATGCAGCAGTGGATTCTCGGCAAGACGATGGCGGTCCCGCCCGAGTTGGCGCGAGTGCCCGAACTGGACGACTGCATTTATCTCACATTGCGGTTTTTGCTCCAGGCTCATGCTCTGGCTTTCATTTCCGTTTGGAGTCCAAGTTTCCTGTTGATTCTCCTCGACTGTCTGCAACAGAACGGAGAGAGGCTTGTGCGCGACTTGCTGAAGGGAGAAGCCGACGTAGCCAGCGGCATCTCCCCGAAGATTTCAGGTTTACTGGTGCGTGATGCGCGCCAGGCGCGGAATCTGCAGGCCATGTGGCACCGCGGGCGAATCGAACCTCTAGGTCTGTGGCCGCAGCTTGCACTGATCAGTTGCTGGACGTCGGGAGCCTCTGCCCCAATGAAACCCGAGCTCGAGCAGAGATTTCCTGGAGTATCCATTCAAGGCAAGGGACTGCTCGCGACCGAGGGAGTCGTCTCCATTCCAATCGAGGAGTATGGAGCACCCGTCGCGGCCATCACGTCGCATTTTCTTGAGTTTCTCGATGAGGATTCTGGAGAATGCGGGCTGCTCGCGGAATTGAAGGAAGGTCGAGAGTATTCCGTGGTTCTGACCACCGGGGGCGGGCTCTGGCGCTATCGGCTGGGTGATCGGGTTCGCGTGGTGGGCTTCGCAAAGAAAACGCCCTTGCTGGAATTCGTAGGTAAGGAAGACTGTGTCAGCGATCTTCGCGGAGAAAAGCTCAACGCTCTATTTGTGGCGAACGCGCTGTCGGAGTTCGAGTGTTGCCGGTGCGCAAGTTTTGCCATGCTGGCGCCATCCATTGCTGGGACTCCGCACTACTCGCTCTTCCTTGAAAGCGGCTGTTGGCGGCCCGATTTGTGCGTTCGGCTCGACCAAAAGCTGCAAGCCAATCCGCACTATGCCTATTGCCGCCGAATCGGCCAACTCGGCGAGGTACGAATCTTCCGTATCGACCACGACGCGCGGCAATCCTACGTCACTCATTGCGCAGCATTGGGGCAACGGGCCGGAAACGTCAAGATGACTGCGCTCGATAAGCGCTCCGGATGGGAACGTGTCTTCCCTGGAGCCTACGTGCAAGCCTGCAGGGCGGAGGTGTGCGCGTGATCGCCCCGGTTCTTCCTCTACTTAAGTCGCGGCCGCTCAAATCGGGATTCGAGATCGCGCTTGCGACTCCGGCCGATGACGGCGAACTGCGGGAATTGTTGCGGAAAAGTCCTGTTCCGGGCCCGATCAGCGTGACCTTCGAGCGTGAGCCCAGCTTTTTCGATTCCTGCCGCGTTCGCGGAGACTTCTTTCAGGCGTGTGTCGGACGCGATCACAGAACCGGAAAAATCATCGGACTTGGTACCCGTTCCGTTGCGCCCGGCTTCGTCAATGGCGAGCCGACACCGCTCGGTTATCTTTCTGATCTGCGTCTCGAGCAGCAGTATCGCGGTGGCACGCTGATCATCCGCGGATACCGATTCCTGCGGCGCTTGCACGAGGATCGTAGAACTCGCTTCTATACGACGGTGATCTTCAGCGAAAATCACGCCGCGCTCACAACCATCGCCAGTGGCCGCGCCGGGCTTCCGCGGTATCACGACCAGGGCACGATCCATTCTCCGGGCATCAATATTCGCCGCGCCGAGCCCCCGATTCGCGCCGATTGCGAAATTGTCCGGGGATCCGAGGACCTGCTGCCGGAAATTGTCGGATGTCTTAATCGCAATAATTCCCGCCGCCAATTCGCGCCCATTCACGCGGTGGAAATGTTTCGCGGTCGGTGGCGGAATTTTCGCATTGAAGATTTCCACGTAGCGGTGTGTGGTAGCAATGTGATCGGCGTAGTTGGTTGCTGGGATCAGGGTTCCTTCAAGCAGACCCGCGTTGCCGGTTACAGCTCCCGCCTGCGCTGGATGGTTCCGCTCGCGAACATAGTTCGTCCTATCACCCACGCGCCGCGGTACCCAAAAGTCGGAAAGGAAGTGCCTTATTTCTATCTCGGCTTTATTGCCATCGACGACGACAATCTCCAGGTTTTTCGCGCCCTGCTGCGGGGCGCCTACAACGCCGCGGTTGGCGCCGGATATTTGTACGCCATTCTCGCTTTGCACGAGCGGGATCCGCTCCTGCCCGCGCTGCGCGATTATTCTCTGACACCATTTAACGCACGGTTGTTCTGCGTAACGTTTGACGATGGCGAGGACCTGGTTCGCGAACTCGATGGACGCGTGCCCTATCCGGAGGCGTCGATTTTCTGATGGGTATTTCCAGACCGATTTCCAGACGAGGCCGAATTCTGTGGCCGCTCCGTTACCGGGCGGACCTTCGAATGCTGATGTTTCTTGGTGCGTTCAACGTGCTCCTTGCGGTTCAGTGGATGAATATCGCTCGCAGCATGGGTCTTGCGATTCTGACCTATGTTCTGGCCGTGGTAGCCCTCGTCGTAAAACACAACCACATGCATTCGCCCACCTTCCGCCGTCCAGCATGGAACAGCGCCTTCGAGTTGTGGCTGAGTGTCCTGACGGCCCATCCTTGTTCCGGAATTATCACTTCGCACAACGTGCTGCATCACGGGAAGAACAATAGCAATGCCGATTTTGTTCGTTGTTCGCTGGTGCGCTACCGTTCGAATCTGCTGAACTTTCTGGCATTCTTCTTTGCGTCGGTCGCGGTGATGTACCGCAACAAGCCGGCTGATCTCGACAACTGGCGCGAGGCGAGGCCAACTCTTTACCGGCAAGCGGTCGCCGAACGCATCGTTACTGACGGGGCGATCTTGCTACTCGTTTTGCTGAACTGGCGCGCCACACTGATGTACTGCGCCGGGCCGTGGCTGTTCGGTCAGTGGTTTCTGGTTACCATCAATCTGGTGCAACACCAGGATTGCGATTTTGAATCGCAGATGAATCACTCCCGCAACATTACCGGGCGCGTCGCGAACTGGATACTGTTGAACAATGGTTATCACACGGCCCATCACATGTTTCCTTCCGCTCACTGGAGCAAGCTGAGGATCATCCATGAACGCGTGATTGCGCCGCAACTGAGTCCCGCCTTGAATGAGCGCTCGTTGTGGCTGTGCATATGGCGGCGGTTCATTCTGGGCAAAGAATGGAAGGGAGCGCGAGCGTGAAGTTGCCCCAACAGGCGCCAGGCCCGCGTTCGAGCCTTGGTATCGGCGAAGCGATTGCGTTCCGCCGAAATCCGCTCACGTATTTGCAACAACTCGCCGCGACCTACGGGGATGTCGTCCACTTCCGCCTGGGTTGGCAACATGCGTTTCTCTTGAATCATCCTGACCTGGTGCAGGAGTTCCTCGTCGTCCATTCTTCCAAGCACTTGCGCGGGCCGGTCATGCAGCGAGGGCGCGCTGTGATGGGAAATGGCCTTCTGACCAGCGAAGAGCCACTGCACGCCACGCAGCGCCGCCTGATCCAGCCGGCGTTTCATCGTGATC
>Ga0209736_1000580_pt1 | contig 11733 bp, 14 predicted proteins | sample BlaSpr_A8_Ref_M3_FD_187992 | JGI IMG/M metagenome (GOLD analysis project Ga0209736, IMG submission 187992) | Forest soil microbial communities from Thunder Bay, Ontario, Canada - Black Spruce, Ontario site 2_A8_Ref_M3 (SPAdes) (version 2) | ecosystem: Environmental > Terrestrial > Soil > Boreal... | reverse complement strand
GGCAAACTTGTGAAATCGTTTGCACCTGACCAATGCGCCAACTATTTTCGACATGCCGGCTATAGACGTTGACCTGCATCAGGCGGAATCTGCTCTAGTAAACGATCTTGGTCGAACGTTTACGGAAGCAGGTTTCGGAAATAAATTTCGGGACTGGTGTAATCAAGCTGGCCTTCATCATTGTACCGCGCATGGTCTTCGAAAGGCAGGGGCAACGATAGCAGCGAACAATGGCGCTACTTCACGCCAACTGATGGCTATCTTTGGATGGGATTCTATACGTATGGCTGAGCACTACACACGCAGTGCGGATCAAGAGCGGCTTGCCGATGAGGCAATGCACATGATCGAAGCGCGAGATATCAAAACGTGAACGAAATGGTGTCCCACTTTCCTATCCGGTGGGACTTTTTGAGGATTTTATCTCGATTATTCATAGCTTTAATTTTGCGATGGTGCCCCTGGCCGGAATCGAACCAGCACTCCTTGCGGAACTCGATTTTGAGTCGAGCGCGTCTACCAATTCCGCCACAGGGGCCTTTCGGACATCGGCCGGAGCGGCCGGGGTCGGAAAGCCGGCGGAATATAGCGGGCGGCATCTCCCGGTCAACCCGCGTCTCGGATCACCGGCGGCGCGGATGAGCCATTTCCACCGCGGCAATGACCCGGCAAAACACCCCAGTGTGATCATGGCCGCCTCGACAGCGCCATCCGCGCAGGATACGACGCCTTTGCACAGGAGATCGACGTGACGTTGCAGACCACAGCCGGCGGCTCGCAGGCGCGCGGCGACGCCAATCCCGCGCTGATGGCGGCCCTTCTGATCACCGCCATTGCGGCGGCGACGCTGGCGGGGGCGTGGTTCTTTCAGCTGGTGCTGGATATCCGGCCCTGTCCGCTCTGTCTCGAGCAGCGCTACGCCTATTATCTGGCGATTCCGCTCGGCGCGCTCACCGCATTCGCCGCGGCCAGGGATGCTCCGCGCGCCGTCGTGCTGGCGGGACTTGCCGTGCTCGCCGCGGCTGCGCTTGCCAATGCCGGCCTTGCCGCCTATCACGCCGGCGTCGAATGGCATCTGTGGCAGGGGCCGACCGATTGCACCGGCGAGATCGGAAATCTCGGCAGCGCCGGCAATCTGCTGCAGCGGCTCGACACCGTGAAGGTGGTGCGCTGCGACGAGGTGCAGTGGACCTTTCTCGGCCTGTCGCTGGCCGGATACAACGTGCTGATCTCGCTGCTGATGGCCGCGGTCGCAGCCTGGGGCATCGTCAAGACGGCCCGGCGCTGAGCCTCATGGTGAGGAGGCGCGCTTGCGCCGTCTCGAACCATGGACTGGCACATCCTTCGAGACGCGCGCGGTGCGCGCTCCTCAGGCGGAGGAGAGGTCGGGGTTAGTCGTCGACATCTTCCTGCGGCCGTCCGAACAGATGCACGATGCCGGGTGTCGCGATGGTGACAAAGACAAAGCGCGACAGATGATGGGCGCCGACGAAGATCGGGTCGATGTGCAAGGTCAGCGCCAGCGCCAGCATGGCGTCCATCGCCCCCGGCGCGAACGCGACGATGACGTCGGCGAACCGGACATGGGTGGTGAGCGCGATCACCGCGACAAAGATCGCCGAGATGGCAACGGCAACGGCGAACGACCCCAGCGCGGCGTTGACATGGCCGAGCAGGGTTTTCGCCTTCATCCGCGCGAACCGCGCCCCGATCAGCGCGCCGATGCCGATCAGCGCCACCCCGCGCACCCAGGGCGGCAGGCCGCCTTCGACCAGCCCGGTGCCGTGCAGCACGCTGGAGCCGATCATGGCGCCGAACATCCAACTCGCCGGAAATTTGATCAGCCGCAGCAGCAATGCAGCCGCCACCGACGCCGCGATCAGCTCGGCCAGTTCGAGCGGCGAGGCGATCGCCACCGCGGCCGTCGGCGGCGGGGACGACGGGGCTATTCCGGTCAGCGCCAGCAGCATCGGCAGGGCCGCGGTGAGAATGATCACGCGCACGGTCTGCACCACGGCGATCGCCGGCACATCGGCGCCCCTCTCGGCGGCCAGCATGGTGATCTGGGATAATGCGCCGGGGCTGCCGGCCAGAAACGCCGAAGTCTGGTCCCAGCCGTGCACGCGCTGCAGGTACAGGCTGGAGCCGAAGGTCGAGCAGAAGGTGGCGAGCGCCAGCAGCGCAATGGTCAGGGGGTAGGCGCCGATATGCTGCAACAGCTGCCGCGAGACCAGCGAGCCCAGCGAGATCCCGAGCAGCACCAGCACGGTCTGGGTCAGGATCGGCGGCACGAACAGCGGCCGTCCCGCGATCGCGGCGATGCCGACCGCGATCATGGCGCCGGAAATCAGCCCGCCCGGAAGGCTGGCCCACAAGAACAGCCCGCCGCCGGCAGCGCCGATCGCGAGCGTTTCGAGCACGTTGAGGGTTTTGGCGCGGTTGGGGATGCCAGGCGCCATCGATGCGGGGATCAGGCTCACGCCGCCTTATGGCAAATCCGCAAGCTGGGGACAAATGCGCCAACGCACATGCAGCAATGCGCACTTGGGCGGCGCAGCAGTCGCCGGTCACAACCGTCATCGCCCGGGCTGCTTGACCGGGCGACACAGTATTCCAGAGGCGCTGGCGATCTCTCGAGAAGTCGCAGCGAACTGGATCATCCGGTCAAGCCGGGTGATCCAGTTGTGGGAAGGCTAGGCTCTCCGCGTCACTTCGGCTTGTCGGCGGCGCTCTTCTTGCAGTCGGACATGAACTTCTTGCGCTCCTTGCCGTGGACGCCCTTGGTATCGGCTTCCTTGGAGCATTCGAGCGAGGCTGTGGTGCGCGGCTTTTCGGCCTTCTTCTCCGCCGGTGCGGCTTTCGCTGCCGGAGCGGGGGTGGCGGCCGGGGCCGGCGTCGCGGTTTGCGCAAACGCCGAACTCATCAAAAGCAGGGACGCGAAGGCGGTCGCGGCCACGCGGGAGGAAATCGTCATCATGGGGCACCTCGGGTTGAAGAGAGGGGCAACGTCGCGCCGCGATGCTGAACCGCGGATGAATGAAACCCGGCAGGCGCATTTCCCGGGGCACGATATTTCGGCCCAAGGGCGGGTCACTCCGTTGTCAGGCGCCATCGCTGCGCTAGGATGGGGGCCCACGGATCGCTATGCCCCAAGGAGACCCAGGATGAATATTCAAGCAAAACTATTATATGCGGTTGCGCTAACGGGTTTTGCCGCGCTCGCGGCGACATCCTCGGCGCAGGCCCTGACCACGCAGGAGTGCAGCGCGAAATATCAGGCCGCCAAGGCCGCCGGCACGCTCAACGGCCAGAAATGGAACGATTTCCGCAAGGCCCAATGCGCTGCCGATGCCGCGGCCGCCCCCGTTGCGGTGCCCGCGCCCGCCGCAGCCGCACCTGCCGCGCCGGCGGCGACGAAAGAGGCGAAGAAGGAGGCCGCCCCCGCAGCGGCACCGGCTGCGCCGATGCCGGTAGGGAACGCGGTATTTCCCTCCGCCGTGGATCCAAAATACGCCCAGCAAAAACCAGGCTTGGCGCGTGAGCATACCTGTGCTGATCAATGGAAGGCCAACAAGGCCGCCAACACCACGGGAGGCATGAAATGGAATGCAAAGGGCGGCGGCTACTATAGTGAGTGCAACAAGCGTCTGAAGGGCGCCGCTTAAGGGTCTTTTCGATTCCATGGCAGGCCTGGGCCGAACATGCCCGGGCCTGCCAGCGCGGCGCGAGCCATCAATTTCACGAGGAGGGGGTGTGGGAAAAATTTGCTGGAATATAATTGCCGCAATCGGGCTTATCGTATGTTGCCAAGCAGCCTCGGCGACGCCGAACGGTCGCGCGGCGATCGCTGTCGGCGATTCGCAGCGCGGCGCAAGCGTCGAGCGCCTCGCCCAAGCTAGTGAGCCACCGGCATCTGCCACGACCTCGCCTCCGGATTCGAAGGCCCCGCAGGACCCATCGCCGCCCGCAGTTTCTTCGCCGGCTAACCCGACATCGACATCGGAAGTCGTAAAGGCCGGGCCGACAGCCACCGGATGCGCGCTGAAATTTATGGCCGCTGAAGTCGCCGGCAAACTAAAAGGTCGCAAGTGGAAAGAGTTCCGCGAGGAGGAGTGCGGCGAAAGTACCACGCAGGCGGTGTTTCCATCGGTGATTGCGCCGAAATATTCGGGAGCAAGCCCGGACAAGGCGCGGACGCTTACCTGTGCGGATCAATTCAACGCCAACAAGGCCACCAATGCAAACGGCGGCTTGAAATGGATCGAAAAGAGTGGCGGCTACTATGGCGAGTGCGTCAGCCGCCTGAAGGGTTGAGCTTGCTTCGGCCCCTGCGGCGGCGGGTGTAACGGGATGGCGGGCCTGGGTCGCGTCATTGACAAGCCAGCGCCGGATTGCCTGATAAGGGCGTTGCCGCGCGCGGATGGCCGATGATTGCAAGCTTGAGCCTGATTTTGCTGTGTCAGCTGGTCGGCGAAGTCATCGCGCGCGGTCTTTTTCTGCCGATGCCGGGTCCGGTGCTCGGTCTGTTGCTGCTGTTGCTGCTGCTATTGTTGCGCGACCGCTTCGCCGTGCTCGCGCGCGGGCCGTTGCAGGGCGATGGCGTGGAAAATGCCAGCCGGGGCCTGCTCGCCAACCTGTCGCTGCTGTTCGTCCCGGCTGGTGTCGGCGTGGTGCAGAAGCTCGATCTGATCGCCGTGCATGGCATCGCCATCGTAGCCGTGCTCGCGATCTCCGTGTTGGTGACCCTGTTGATGACGGTCGGGACGTTTCTGGTCGTGAGCCGTCTGCTATCGCGCCGGCGGAGCGCGCCATGAGCGATAATCCGTTTTCGCTCTGGGTGTATCTTTCGCAGTCGCCGCTGCTGTGGCTGACGGTGACATTGCTGACCTATGCGGTCGCCGATGCGGTATCGCAGGCGACGCACCGCAATCCGCTTGCCAACCCGGTGCTGCATTCGATGTGGATCATCGGCGCGTTCCTGCTGCTCACGGGCACCTCTTACACCACCTATTTCGGCGGGGCGCAGTTCGTGCACTTCCTGCTCGGACCGGCGACGGTGGCGCTCGCGGTGCCGCTTTATGAAAACCGCAAGCAGGTGACCGCGGCGATCCTGCCGATGCTGGCGGCCCTGCTGGTGGGCTCGGTGACGGCGATCGTCTCGGTGCTGTTGCTGGCGCAGGCCGCGGGCCTGCCGCGCGCGGTGGTGCTGTCGCTGGCGCCGAAATCGGTTACCGCAGGGGTTGCGATGGGCATCAGCGAATCGCTGCACGCCGATCCGTCGCTGACGGCGGTCGCGGTGGTGCTCACCGGCATCATGGGCGCCGTCATCGTCACGCCGTTGATGAACCGGATCGGCATTACCGATTTCCGCGCCCGCGGCTTTGCCGTCGGGATCGCGGCGCACGGCATCGGAACCGCCCGCGCGTTTCAGGTCGACGCGGTCGCGGGTGTGTTCGCCGGCATCGCCATGAGCCTCAATGCGCTGGTAACCTCGCTCCTGGTGCCGCTGGTCGTGACGTTGCTGGTGCGCTGATGTTCCTTGCGTTTTTTTGCTGTCACCCCAGACTTGGAGAAATTCGCGTCCGGGTGCGCGCTTGCGGCCAAGGTAGCTTCTTGATGATCTCCATGATGCAGGGCGGGCTGGGACCGGCATATCGTGTTTGCCGTGGTCATTGTTGCCATGGCGTTTTCGCGTAACTTATGCTTGTCCTGAACGTAGATCATGTGTGCCTCAGGCCGGTCGGGAGACCCAAGATGAAAAAATCGAACTCAACCCGGCTGGATCAGCGACCCACGCGGCGCGAAGCGCTCGGCGCCGGTGCGGCGATGCTCGGCCTCGGCCTCGCGCCAGGCGCCGCGCTGGCGCAAAGCGACGACGAGTTGGTGCTGACGGAAGCCCTGGTGCTGCGCGACCCGGATATTCCGGTGGCCGGAAATGCCGCTGGCGACATCTCCATCGTCGAATACTTCGATTACCAGTGCCCGTATTGCCGCAAGATCGACCCCGAGTTGCGCCAGGTGGTGCAGGACGATGGCAAGGTCCGCCTGGTGTTGAAGGACTGGCCGATCCTGGGGCCGGTGTCGGTGGTCGCCTCGCGAATGGCGCTGGCAAGCAAATACCAGGACAAATACCTCGCGGCACATGAGGCGATGATCGGTGTCAATTCCAAGCTGACCGAGCCGCGGATTCGTGAACTGCTCGGCGGCGCCGGCATCGATCTCGACCGTCTCGACCGCGACCTCGCCGGCAATGCGAAAGCGATCGACGCGATCCTCGCGCGCAACAACGATCAGGCCACTGCGTTCGGCTTTAAGGGCACGCCGTCCTTTATCGTCGGCAAATTCCGGGTGCCGGGTGTACTGACCATGGCGCAGTTCGATCAGGTCATTGCCGACGCGCGCAAGGCGGCGGCGAACAAATAGCGGTAATGGCGGCCAAATCGTAAAGCGCCCTCGCTGCATGGCGAGGGCGCTTTTGGTTGGTGGACGCTAATGTTGCGCGCGTTACTTGGACGACAGTTTGATCCAGTCGTCATGGGCACGCCGCTTCAGCAGGCTCCAGTCGGTGGCGGCGACGTCCCAGTTCACGATGGTGCGGTTGGCCTCGGCGACCTGGCCGTTGGCGACCGTCGAGGTCTGCATCGAATCATGGATATAGACACCTGCGACCAGCAGCAGCGCCCCCAAAATCATTCCCAGAAACACGCGCATGTCGAAGCTCTCCAATGAGAGGGCATAACGCGGTCTGGCGGCGATGGTTCCATGCCGTCGTCCGATAGGTACGTCACGATCGCGTCTTGGGTAAAGGTCCGGGTGCCGGCGCCGCACCCGTTGTCACCAGGTTGAGCGATTTCAGCTCATCCGGCCTGAAGACGAACAGCCGATCGTGCGGCGTCTCCATGGCATGCACCCAGACCTGCAGGCTGACGCCCATGTCGGCGAGGTAGCGCTGGCAGCGCGCCGAGATATTTTGTGCCACGCTCATGTCGTCGCGGGGAGCGCCATTGGCGGCCGACTTGATCGCCGCCACCTGATGGACGCCGATCGCGGCTTTTTCGCCGGCGCGCCGCTCGACGCCGCCGGCGAACACCAGCGGACACGACGAGGCGCAGGATTGTCCCGCCTCGACCTCGGTTGCGAATTTCCGGTCGCGAATAAGCCGCCCCATCGCCAGCGCGTCGGCCACCGAACCGCCCGGCGAATTCAGCACCACGGTCTTGATGTAATCGCTGTGTCTTTCGGCTTCGGCGGCGAAGCTTTTCGAAATTCCCGGCGTGATGGTGCCGGTCGCCATTAGTTTGCCGTCGTGCACCAGGTCGAACGTCATCGGCTGCGCCAGCGTGCCGCCGGGCTGCGGCAATGGCACCAGGCGCTTGTCGCCGCCCGGCAATAGCGGCGCCAGGATCGACGGCACCATGCCGGGAAGATCGAACGCCGGTGAATTCTCTCCGATCTCGGCCGGAGCCGCGGGGTCGGCGATCCATCCATTCGTGCCGGCGAGGTCGATGGTGAGCCCCGCGATCGTGACCATGAGGGCGCTGCGGAAGATCAAGCGCAAAATGGCTTCGTCGGCCTTGTCGATGAGCCAGGCGTGAAAGCGCTGCTGCATGGTCGACGACTGCGGCATGGCCGGCGACTATTTGGTCTGCCGCGCCGGCAGCGCGGTGACGTTTTCGTCCGCCGCCGCGGGCTCGGCAACGGGTTTTCCGTCCGCTTTCGCTTCGGCCGGCGGCTTTGCCTGCGCATCCCCGACCTCGCGCGCCATCTGCAATGCCGCGACCAGCTCGCCTGCGGTCATATTCGAGGCGCTGATGGCCGGAAGCCCTTCGCGCCGGATCGCGGCGTGCACCACGCAGAGAATCAGCACCAGCACCGCCGGCATCAGGTCGATCGAAATCGCGCCGGCCCAGCTCGGAATGAAATCGCCGGCGTAACGCAAAACCGCCTCAGCGGGCGACAACGTCTGAAACCGGATCGGTTCGACCTTGGGCATTGCCAGGATTTTATCGGCGGCATCCGACAGCGACGCGGCCTGCGCCGCAATCGAGGTTTCGACCTTGCCGACCACCGCGGTCTGGCGATCGGCAAGATCGGAGGTGCGGCCTCCGGCGGCAGGCGCGATGAAGCTGGAGGACAGCGACGTCGCGGCGCGCTTCACCGCCGGCGCCACGGAAGTTTGCTGCAGATTGGCGATCACGCCCATCAGCGTCAGCGATTCGGTTGCCAATGCATCGCTGCGCGCCGAAATCGGCCCGCGGTCGGAAATCAATTCGCGCATCTTCGCGAGACTTTTACTGCCCTGCTCGTACAGGGCCGAGACGCGCTTGTCCGAAGCCTGGACTTGCTGGCCGAGACTATCGAGCTGTCCGGACATTTGGGTCAGAAGCTGCACCACGGTGCCGGATCCGGCGGTGCCGGTCAGCGACCCGGCGCGCTCGGCCTCGGCGAGCTTGGCAAAGCGCGACGACGCCAGCTGGATGTCCGGCAACAACCCTTGCGCGGCGATGGCGTTGGTGTTGGCGGTATCGAGGTCGCGGGTATAGTCCTGCACGGTGATGGCGAGATGCTGCTGGATCGCGGCCGCACCGGCCAGCGCCGAGGCGTTCAGCCAGGATGACATCGCCACGATCATCAGCGATCCCAGCAGCAGGCAGCCGAACATCAGGCCACGGCCGGTACGCGCGGTGATATGCGGCATGAACTGCATCAGGAATACCCAGAACGCGTAGATGCCGACCGAGACCGCGACCGAATAGATCACCGCGGCAAACAACACCATGCCCGGGCTGCCGTTGAGCAATTCGCGGACGCCGAGAAAGGTGTAGACCCCGGCGGCGAGCGCGAGGATCGCGGTGGTGAGTTTCAGGATGCCCTCGAGCCGGCCGACGCCTTTCGACAGCTGCAGCGAAGCGGACGAGCGGGAAGGCTGGGGTTGGGACGCGAGGGTGTCATTCGAGGGCATAACGAGTTCCGTCGGGTTTGAAACGGCTGACAGCGCCCCCGCTGCTCGCTGAGTCCTTCGCTTCTGCAGTTAGATTCGGACGAGATTATGCACAACCCTTAAGCGACGGGTTTCACGAAGGCTTGAAAGTACTGCTAGCGGCGTCAATGCGCATGGGCAAAGCCGTAAGCCAGCTGTGGAAAATGGCTGCCAAATCGGCTATCATGACATATGACGACAAACGACATTTCGAGGACGATGATCGCGGAGTTCGACCGGAAATACCTTTGGTGGAGGCCGGCCGACGGAGGGCCGCATTCCGACGATCGCATTATCGCGCAGACGATGAACCTCGGCACGTATGACGACATCCTTCTGCTGGAGCAGACCGTCGGTAGGGCGCGGTTAACAGAAATCATGCTGCATGCCGAGCCGGGCTGGATCAGCGACCGCTCCTGGGAATTCTGGCGCGGGCGATTGTCGTTTGCCACGGGCGCGGCGATCCCGAACAAGGCTCCGCGGAGAGCATTTGATGCCGCTATGCCTTGAACCGAAACTTGACGTCCTGCCGGCTGCACAAAAGCAGATCTGGACCAGCCTCGCGCCTGCCCCTCATTTGAATTTTGTCCTTTATGGTGGAACGGCGATTGCGCTTCAACTTGGACACCGCGAGTCGCTGGATTTCGACTTTTTTCGAACCGACGCTCTCGACAAGGATCAGATACGCGCGAACTTTGGGTTTGTGCGCGGAGCGGCTGTCCTGCAGGACACGCCGGACACGCTCACGGTCCTTGCCAATATGCCGGCCGGCTCTGTGAAAGTTTCATTCTTCGGCGGCATCGGTTTCGGCCGTGTCCTTGACCCGCTCCTCACCTGCGATGGCACATTGCTCGTCGCATCTCTCGACGATCTGATGGCGACCAAGCTGAAGGCGACGCTGGATCGCGCCGAAGCCAAAGACTATCGGGACATCGCCGAGATGATCTCCGCGGGCATATCTTTGTCGGCAGGCCTGAGCGCTTTCAAGCAGATGTTCGACGGTGAACCGGCACAAGTATTGCGTGCCATCGGCTATTTCGAAGATGGAGATCTGAAAACGCTCAGTACCTCCGATCGGGTCGTTCTGGGGAACGCGCGAGACAAGGTAGACCGGTTGCCGGAGATCCATCTCAAGCCGGGATCTCTGGTAGGACGCTGAACTGCCGGTCGAGTCCCCAGCCTAGCTCCGTTGCTGATATGAGGGGATCGACAAAACCTGAAAGTTGAGATCGTGACCGGCGCTTCGCGCGGCATTGGTGCCGCGGTGGCGGAACGGCTCGCCGGCGATGGTTTTACCGTTGTTATCAATTATTCAGCGACTGCGGCGCCCGCCGATGCGCTTGCCCGCGACATCGAAGCCAAAGGCGGCCGTCAAGGCCGATGTCAGTGCTCCCGACGCGGTGCGCGCGTGTTCGACGCCGCGTCGCGTTCGGCGGGATCGATGTGCTCGCCAACAATGCCGGGATCATGAAGCTTGCAAAGATCGCCGAGCGACGATGCGCTGTTCGATCGGCAGACCGCGATCAATCTCAAGGGCAGTTTTAATGCGATGCGGCGAGGCCGCCGAGCCGCTTGGTGCGAGCATCACCGCTCGCCGCGCAGCCAACTCAATATCGCCGGGTTGATCTCGCGCGGATAGCTATGGCTGAGATCGTCGAGTTCGCGATAGGTGACATCGGCGCCGGCCGCCGATAGCGCCTGTTGGGTCTGCCGCGCCACCTGCACCGGGAACATCCAGTCAAGCCGGCCATGCACGAGATAGACCGGCAGGCCGCGCAATCTCTCCGCGTCCGCCATCTCCGCCATCAGCGGATGGAAGGTGGCGGCAACCGGCGCCAGATGGGTAAAGGGAGAGGCGCTCTCGAGGCCGCTGACGTAGCAGAACGTGCCGCCGTCGCTCATCCCGGTCAGCAGCAATTTTGTCGGATCGATGTTCCAGCGGTTTTGCACGGATTCGAGAATGCGGGCGAGGTTGGGGCTGTCGGTGTCCTCTCCCATCAATGCCCAAGTATTTTTAGAGGTGCCGCCGGTCGCGGTCGGCGCAACCAGGATGGCGCCAAAGCTGCGCGCATCGCGCAGCCAGCTCCACAGGAAGCCGCGGCCATTGCCGCTGCCGCCATGCAGCGCCATCACCAGCGGCCAGGCGCGGTCGGGCGTGTAATATTCCGGCACATAGAGCGAGAAGCCGCCGCGGCTGCCGGGTTCGTTATGGTCGTGAACGATGCCGGTGTTTTCGTTGGCAGGCTCGGCAAGCCGCGCCAGCAAGGCGTCATCCTCGCGCAGCCCGGGATCGACGAAAAAGCTGGAGACCGGCCGCAGTTTCGCGGCGAGCGGATACAGCGCCTCCTGCGCGCGCGGGGCGTGGCGCAATGCGCGAAATACCGCGATCAGGTCGCCATTGCCATGCTGCACCTCGCGCAAGCCCGCGAAGGCCTTCAGCGCCGCGTCGCTCGCGGTTTCGAGCGAGGCCCGGATGCCGGCGAATTCCGCCGGCCAGCCGGCGAGCACCCTCACGTTCCCTTCCCAGTCGACCAGCCGGGATGGCAGGTCGAGCCCTTCGAGCCATGCAGGGGCGGCCTCAGCGCGGACGAGCGCGGCGGTCGTCGCGATGTTCGCCTCCGTGCAGTCGGCCGCGGCCACGCTGACAGTCCGCCAGGTTCCCGCCACCGGGGCGCCCGTGTGCGGATCGATGATGTGGTGCATGGTGTGGCGATCGTGGCTCCATCGCCGGACCGCCGTGCTGGAGGTCGCCA
>Ga0209736_1000579_pt1 | contig 11734 bp, 11 predicted proteins | sample BlaSpr_A8_Ref_M3_FD_187992 | JGI IMG/M metagenome (GOLD analysis project Ga0209736, IMG submission 187992) | Forest soil microbial communities from Thunder Bay, Ontario, Canada - Black Spruce, Ontario site 2_A8_Ref_M3 (SPAdes) (version 2) | ecosystem: Environmental > Terrestrial > Soil > Boreal... | reverse complement strand
TCGACGATGGTATACGGCGCCGACATTCCGTGGCCATCGGGAGTCAACACGACGCGCTTCGGTCCCATACCCATGTGCGTGAAAAGAGAAGCGGAGCCCGGGCCGCCGTTGTAAACGAAACTCACCGGACGCTTGGCCGGATCGGCAACTCCGTCTTTCACGTAGGCCACGTAAAACATCGTGGCCTTCACGGTCCCGTCGTCCGCCTTGATGTTGTACGTCGCGGCTGTCGCAGTGTAGTTGATCGCTTGCCCGGCGATGCGCGCGGAATGATGGGTGACAACCGACTTTTCCTCAGGAACTGCAGCGCGTTCCTTTTGCCTGCCCTGAACGCCTTCACTTTGAGACGCCGCCGGTTCCGCTGGTGGGCGGGTGCGTTCACGTTGTTGTTGCGGTGGCTGTTGCCCCGGGGGAACCGTCGGCTGCTGCGCCGCTGCCGTAGCCAAACCCAATGACAAAACAAACCCTGCGAGGACGCACCAATCTCTCCGCATTAGCAAATCTCCTTTTTCCTACAAGACATTTGTCGGGCAACCGGGGGTGCAACAACATTTCGGGAGAATCCGTCCAATCGCCCGAAACATTCTGTAGGACGCGCGAGGTGCCGTTCGAGTTTCATTTTGTGGTAAGCGGCGCCCGCCGCGCTCGTTGGCGCAGGAAAGCATGCAAAACAGAAAGCGAAGAGAGCAGCTCGGAGTTCCGTGAAAAATCAGTGAAGCACTGCGCCGAGCGTTTTGATGAGCAGGGGTTCCTGCTCGGGAAAGACTGTCCGGAGATCGAGAATTAAGCGATCGTTCTCAACACGGGCAATCACGGAAATACCAGCCGGAGCGCGGCGAAGCCGCTGCTCCAGTTGCGTCGCGGAATAACGGGCGCTGGCGATACGAATGACTTTTGTAGGCAGCGCTTGTGTAGGAGTCGAGCCACCGCCAGCGAGCGACGTCCCATCCACAATTTCCATCTCCACTTCGTCGAGCGGAAGCTCCGGCCGCAGTTCCCGCAGGAAATTCTCGGAGCGGCGCTTGAGCTCCGCCGCGCTCGTCCGAATCATTCGCAACGCTGGTATCTCGTCCCAGGCCGCGCGCAGATAAGCGCCAAGAGTGACTTCCAGCGCAGCCGTGGTGAGCTTATCCACGCGTAGCGCGCGGAAGAGCGGATGCCGGCGTACGCGAGTTACGAGCTCCTTTTTCCCAGCAATGATGCCCGCCTGCGGCCCGCCCAAAAGTTTGTCGCCGCTGAACATCACGACGGATACACCGGCATCGATGCTTTCCCGCACGAGAGGTTCGGCGATTCCGCTCGCGGAAAGATCGACGATACAGCCCGAGCCAAGATCCTCGACAAGCGGAAGCCCAGTCCGCTGGCTGAGCGCCGCCAATTCTTCAAGCTCCGGTTTTTCGGCAAAGCCTGTGATACGAAAATTCGAAGGATGCACGCGCAGGAGCAATCGCGTCTTCTCATTGATTGCATTTCCGTAGTCAGCGATCCGCGTACGGTTCGTGGTGCCGATTTCGCGCAACACCGCGCCGCTTTCCGCCATGATCTCGGGAATACGAAAACCATCACCGATCTCGATCAGCTCCCCGCGCGAAACAATAACTTCGCCGCCCTTCGCCAAAGCCGCGAGCACAAGAAGCACAGCGGCAGCGCAATTGTTCACCACGACGGCCGCTTCCGCGCCAGTGAGCCGCTCCAGCAAAGAAGATGTATGCACGTCCCGCTTACCGCGCGCGCCTGCTTCCAAATCATATTCAAGATTCGTGTACTGAGTGGCGGTGCGCCGGAATTCTTCGACGACCGCCGCTGCAAGCGGAGCGCGGCCGAGATTCGTATGTAGGATCACGCCCGTGGCATTGATCACCGGCTGCAGCGAGTGCGCCAGAATGCGCTCGACCACAGAGCTAATGTGTTCTTCGAGAGAGGCAGGATCGGCGGCCAAAAGTGTCAGTTCATCTAGTAGAGCATTTTTGGCGTGATCCACTATGCGCAAACGCAGCTCGGCGAGGACCGTGCGGGTCACCTCCACGAGCAAAGTGCGATCGACGCGGCCCGCAAGCGCCGCTAGGCGCGGCTGAGCAAGCAGTTCGTCGACCGATGGTATTTGCCGCAGCAACTCCGCCTGCTCGGCGGAAAGAGCCTGTTTTGCGCCCGCTTCCATGCCCTTATTTCAACACACCCCCCCTCTGCGAGCAATGAAGCATTCTGCAGGCAGGCGCCAGATCAGTGCGCGCAAGACGTGCGGTAGCGGTGGGATACACAATCCGCAGCGCACCCAACTCCTTTGGTTGACGGCTTCGCTCTGTACTCCTAGCATGATAGTTGAGGGGCGTTTCCACCCATGGCGACCATTGACGAAGAGCTGGCCCAGCTTGAACGGGACATCCGTCAGCTCAAGATCGAATACGATCAATATTTCGGCGGCGGCCGAAAGCGCCCGCCTACCGAAATCGAGTGGCGCATTGACCTTATGGTGAAGCGTTATGCCGAGCGTGGCGGCGACCTGAAATACGGCCAGCGCTTCCGCCTGAATAACCTCACGCAGACCTACGCAAAGTACAAAGACATTTTCCGCAAGAAAACACAGCAGAAGGAAGAGGGAAAGATTCAGCGGCACTTCGGCGCGGCCGCGAAAGCGATCGAAGCGGAACGCGCGCACAAGAATCCCGAGAAGCCAGAGGAGCTTCCGGCGGGGGTGGCGGAGACCGCTGCGTCGCCGGCGCCGCAAGGTGCCTTCCGCGTGACCTGCTCCGAACCGGAACGTGAAGCCGAGAAGGTCGACCTGCTTTACCAGGCGTTTCTGCAGGCCAAACAACAAGCGGGCGAACAAACCGGAAAGCTCTCGCGCTCCAGCTTCAACGAATTTGTGCTGAAAAAGACGAAAGACCTGCGGAAGCAGAAGAATTGCCGCGATGTGGAGTACGTCGTCGAAGTCGTCGACGGCCAGGTGAAGCTCAAAGCCCTCGTCAAAGCCTGAGCGCGGTAACGCTTCCCCGTTCAGATTCTAAAATTGAAACGCCACGCGAATACGTTTTGGATCGTTGATTTCCTTCTAATTCTTCCCAATTTCAAAAGCTGAAACTGTTCCCCGCTCCCTTTCCACTTTCCGAATTTCTCCCCGGCGCATACACTATTGTGCTTTTCTTTTTCGGGAGGAATCCATGGCGGTGGAGCGCGCGCTCATCAGCGTGTTTGATAAAACAGGAATCGTCGAGTTTGCCAAGCGGCTCGCCGCTCTGCGCATCGAGATTCTTTCGACCGGTGGCACGTCGAAACTCCTGCGCGAAGCCGGCGTTGCCGTGCGCGACGTTGCCGACTTCACGGGATGGCCGGAGATGCTCGGAGGCCGCGTAAAGACCCTGCATCCAAAAGTCCACGGCGGCCTACTATATCGCCGCAAGAATGCGGAAGATCAAAAGCAAGCGGCAGAGCACGGCATCGCACCGATCGACCTGGTAGTCGTAAATCTGTATCCCTTCGAGGCAACCGCGGCGAAGCGGACTTTAACCGCGGAAGAGCTCATCGAAAACATTGACATCGGCGGACCCACGATGCTGCGCTCCGCCGCAAAAAATTTCGAAAGCGTCACGGTTGTGACCGATCCCGTCGATTACCGGCGCGTGGCGCAAGAACTGGAAACGGCGCGGGAGACTTCGCTGGCCACGCGGCTCGAGCTGGCGCGGAAGGTGTTTGCCACGACTTCCAGGTACGACGGGATGATCACCATGGAACTGGAACGGCTGAATGCCAGGGCGAGCCACGTGGAATTGGGCGAAAAGCCCGTGCTGCCAGAACGCGTGCACATCGCCCTGCAAAAGCAACAATCACTGCGCTATGGGGAAAACCCTCATCAAGCCGCGGCGCTCTACGTCCCGGCGGGAAGCGCACCGGCAGGGCTCGCCGCGGCCAAGCAGCTTCAAGGTAAAGAGCTTTCTTACAACAATTATGTAGACCTGGAAGCGGCGCGCAGCCTGGCCGCGGAATTCAGCCAGCCTGCAGCGGTGATCGTCAAGCACAACACCCCCTGCGGAACGGCCGAGCGCGAAACTCTCCTGGATGCTTACCTAAAAGCCCTCGCGACTGACCCTGTTTCGGCCTTCGGAGGCGTGCTGGCGTTCAACCGCGCCGTCGACGCACCAACCGCGGAAGAGGTGGCAAAGCTTTTCGTCGAATGCATCGCCGCGCCCGGTTTTGACGAAAAAGCCAAAGCGATCTTCTCGACAAAAAAGAATTTGCGATTACTGGAGCTTCCTGCCGGAGGTCTCGAACCCGAGAGCGAATTGCAGCTCAAGCGCATCCTCGGCGGAATGCTGGTGCAGCAGCCGGACCTCGGCGAAATCATGGAAGATCAGCTAAAAATCGTGACGAAGCGCGCCCCGACGGTTGCGGAAATGCTTACGATGCGCTTTGCCTGGAAAGTCTGCAAGCACGTCAAATCCAACGCCATCGTTTTTGCAAAAGACGGCGCGACACTCGGCGTGGGTGCCGGGCAGATGAGCCGCGTCGATTCCGTGAAGATAGCGGTTATGAAGGCGCAGTCTCCCCTCGCCGGAAGCGTCGTCGCCTCGGATGCGTTTTTTCCCTTCCCCGATGGCGTCGAAGAAGCCGCCAAAGCCGGTGCGATCGCTGTGATTCAACCGGGCGGCTCGGTCCGCGATAACGACGTGATTGCCGCTGCCGACCGCCTAGGAATGGCCATGGTTTTCACAGGCATCCGGCATTTCCTTCACTAAAGCGCCGCCAACCTATTTCGCGCGGTAACAAATTGGAAAGGCTACCTCCGTCAAATAGATACAACCCCTGCAAAGATTCCATTTCAACTCTTTTGAACTTTCTTGCATCCTAATGAAGGGCGCCTTTGGGCCTTGGAAACGGCTTACTTTTGGCTTTTGACCGCGTTCCAGCTGCATGGGATACTTTTTGTTTCCGGGGCTTCTATGAAACTACTAAGAATTAGTCTCGCCGGACTCCTGACCGGCCTTTGTGGCGCCCTCGGCGCCGCCCAATCTCCCGTCGAGGGGCAAGTCCAGAAGAATGCCCAGGCCCAATTCAAGGCCGACGCACCGCCTTCGGAAGCGCCAGTCGCTCCTTCTCCGCGCGCCGAGGCTTACTACAACTACGCGATGGGGCATCTCTTCGAGCAGCAGTATGAGACGACCAACCAGCCGGAATTCGCCACGCAGGCCATCGACGCCTACAAGAAAGCCTATGCGCTCGATCCCAAGTCTCCGGTCATCGGTGAACGCCTCGCCGAAATGTACTGGAAAGCACAACGCGTCCACGAAGCCGTAACGGAAGCGCAGGAGCTTCTCAAACGGGACCCTAACGATCTGCAAACGCGTCGTCTTCTCGGCCGCATCTATCTCCGTAGCCTGGGCGATCTGAGTTCCACTGCCCAGTCGGAGATGGCCGCACGCGCGATCGAACAGTACAAAGAAGTCTACCGGCTTGACCCCACGGACTCTGAATCGGCGCTATGGCTGGCGCGCCTGTATCGACTGCGCAATGAACACGATAAAGCCGAAGATGTTCTCCGCAGCCTCTTAAAACAAGATCCCGAGAACGAAGCCGCCGTCGAGCAACTCACCCAGCTTCTCCTCGATGAAGGCAAATCCGCGGATGCCGTATTGCTGCTCGAAGGCATCACTAACCGCACGCCTTCCCCGGCGCTGCTCGATCTTCTCGGCGATGCGTATACGCAGACGCATGACCTCCCGAAGGCGGAAGCCGCCTACCGTAAAGCCGCGGAGATGGATCCTTCCGAGCTAAGCCACACGCGTGGATTGGGCCAGACGCTACTCGCCGAAGAAAAATTCGCGGACGCGCTCAGTGTCTATCAGAAGCTTGCCGACTTGATGCCCGACGATTCCGACGTTTACCTGCGTTTGGCGCAGATTTACAGGGAACTGCACCAACTCGATCACGCCGAAGAGAATCTCTTGAAAGCCCGGCAGTATGCGCCGGGCAGCCTCGAGGTGATGTACAACGAAGCGATGCTCTACGAAGCCCAAGGCCGCTACGAAGATGCCGTTCGCGTGCTCTCCGACGCCGTCACCGGCCTGAAGTCGCAATCGACGGTTCTGCCCTCCCGGCGGCGCTCCCTTGCGATTTTGTACCAGCAGTTGGGCCAGCTCTACCGCGACATACAGAATTTTCAGGCCGCGATTTACACCTTCGAAGAGCTGGGCCGCCTGGGTGAAGAAGAAGATCGCCGTTCGCGCATGTTGATCATGGACACTTACCGCGCTGCGAAGGATTTGCCGAAGGCTCTCCAGGCGGGCAAGGACGCGCTGGCTAAATATCCCACCGATCCTGGTCTCCGGACGTCTAACGCTCTCCTGCTCGGAGAAAACGGCCAGACTGACGAAGCCGTGAAGGTTCTTCGAGGGCAGCTTAAGAGGAGCGAGACGGACCGCGAGATTTATCTCAATATCGCGCAGGTCTACGAGCGCGGCCGCCGCTACAAGGAAGCCGAAGAAGCCGCGCAGACGGCGGAGGCGATACCCGGAGAACCGCGCGATAACGACATGGTCTGGTTTCTGCTCGGAGCCATCTACGAACGGCAAAAGTTTTACGACCGCGCCGAAACGGAATTCAAAAAGGCGCTGGATGTGAATCCGCGCAACGCGCCTGTGCTCAACTACTACGGCTATATGCTTGGCGATCTCGGCATTCGGCTCGATGAGGCGGAAGCTCTCGTGCAGCGAGCGCTGAAGGAAGAGCCGCACAGCGGCGCGTATCTCGATAGCCTCGGCTGGATTTATTTCCGCGAAAACAAACTCGCGGAAGCCGAAGCGACACTGCGCAAAGCCGTCGAGCGCGAAGGACACGATGCCACGATTCGCTCGCACCTGGCCGACGTATACGCCAAGTCCGGCCGCGCCGATCTCGCAGCGATAGAATGGGAGAAGTCGCTGACCGAATGGCACCACTCTTTGCCGGCGGACATGGAAAACGACAAAATAGCGGAAATCGAAAAGAAGCTTTCCCAGGTAAAGCACCGCGTGGCGCAAAAATCCTCGCCCCAGGACGCGAAACCGCAATAAGCCGCATGCGCGAAGTCCGCATCCCCGCGTTCGCAAAAATCAATCTGCGCCTCGATATTCCAGGAAAACGTTCCGACGGCTATCACGAACTCCGGACTATTTTCCAAAGCGTTTCGCTGCATGACGAGTTGCGCTTGCGATCCTCAAAGCAGCGAGGTATTTCGCTTTCGATCCAGGGGAATGCCGTACTTTCGCAGGAGCCCTTCGAGAAAAATCTCGTGTACCGCGCCGTGGATGCGCTCCGCCACGAACTCAGGATTCGCTACGGCGTGGAGATCGAACTCAAGAAAACGATTCCGGCGGGCCGGGGTTTGGGAGGCGGTTCGAGCGACGCGGCAGCTGCCCTGCTCGGCTACCTGCGCCTGACTGGACGCAAGCTGCCAGTGCCGAAGTTGCTCGAAATGGCCTCCTCGCTTGGCGCCGATGTCCCCTTTTTCCTGTTGGGCGGCCGCGCTTTAGGCATCAGCCGAGGCGACGAAATCTACCCTCTACCCGACATTCCCAAGCTCTCTGTTCTCATCGTTTCGCCGCGAAACATTCATGTTCCCACTCCGGACGCTTATCGCTGGCTCAAGGCGCGCCCGCTGACATTGACAAAAGACGCCGCAGACCCTAAACTTTGGGGGTTCTGTGCTCTATGCTGGAGCGCGCAGGGAAGCGGCCTTTCCAACGATTTCGAAGGGCCCGTTTTTCGGCGTCACCCCCGTCTTGCTCAAATCAAGCGGGCCTTGCTCCAACGAGGGGCTGCAGAAGCCTCGCTGGCGGGTAGCGGTTCGGCGGTGTTTGGAGTTTTCCCGAGCCCAGCGATGGCGCGCCGAGCCGCTGTTGGGTTTCCGGACGATCAGACCTTTGTTTGCGAGACACTCTCGCGCGACAGGTACGTTCGTAAAATGCAGGGCACTCGTTGAAGTAGATTTGTGTCCTCCGTTTGTCCTCGGTTGATCCGCAGCGTCTCCACAGAAACGAATCGTTGGCTGTTGAAAGCGAATCCGTGCGAAGAAGTGTGCGGGCAAAAAGCTGAGCTTATGGAGCGCGAGTGTCGTGAACGACGACCGGTTTAAAATTTTCTCGGGGACTGCGAATCTGCCTCTGGCAGAGAGCATCTGCGCGCATTTGGAAGTGCCCCTGGGTAAAGCCAGGCTCGGCCGCTTCAGCGACGGCGAGATTTATTTTCAGATTCTCGAAAATGTCCGCGGCGCCGACGTCTTCGTCGTGCAACCGTGCTGCTACCCCGTGGACAACCACTTGTTCGAGTTGCTCCTGATGATTGACGCGTTCAAGCGCGCATCGGCCTGGCGTATAACAGCGGTGCTGCCTTACTACTGCTACGCCAGACAGGACCGCAAAGACAAGCCGCGCGTTCCGATATCAGCAAAACTTGTCGCCGACCTTCTCGAAACAGCCGGCGCAAGCCGCGCATTGACGCTCGATCTGCACGCGCCACAGATTCAAGGCTACTTCGACGTTCCGGTCGATCACTTGTACGGCTCTCCCGTTCTCGTGGAGCATTTTCGGCATCTTAACCTACCGAATCTGACGGTTGTTTCACCGGACGCAGGCGGCGTGGAACGCGCCCGGTTCTTTGCAAAGAAGCTGGATGCCCCGCTGGCCATCGTTGACAAACGCCGCGTCGATGTAGACGTCAGCGAAGTCATGAACCTGATTGGAGACGTCCGCGGCCGCAGCACGCTGATCGTCGATGACATAATCGACACGGCAGGAACGCTGGTGAAAACCGCCGAAGCGCTGATACGAGAAGGTGCAACACAAGTTTATGCTGCGTGTACGCACGCCGTGCTTTCCGGCCCGGCCATTGAGCGGATCGCGAACTCCCAAATCAAAGAGGTAGTCGCGACGGACTCCGTCCCGCTAGGCGAAGCCGCAAAGGGCATGGGCAAAATAAAAATCCTGAGCGTCGCGGACCTGCTGGCCCGCGGCATTCGTTCAATTCACGAAGAAACTTCGATCAGCGAGCTGTTTATTTAGATTTGGTGGGACAGACTTCAGTCTGTCGCCTTGTTGAAATGAGAAGCGAAGCTGGAGCTAGAAAGAAGTAGCCAATTTAGATTTCGAGTGCCACAAGATTTCAGGGAAGGAATGAAAGTATGGCTCAGACTCAAATCATAGTAGAAGGAGCGCCCCGCTCCGATCGGGGCAAAAACGAAGCCCGGCGCCTGCGTCAAACAGGCAAGGTTCCAGCCGTGCTCTATGGCGGCAAAGGCGATGCCATCGCGCTTGCATTGAACACCAAGCAGATTGGAGCCATCCTCCGCTCCGAGAGCGGCCACAACACACTCTTCCAAGTGGACCTGGCCGGCAAACACGAGCCCGCCATCTTGAAAGATTGGCAAGTGGATCCCGTGAGCGGCAACCTGCTCCATGTCGACCTCCTCCGCGTAGCCATGGACGTTCGCATGCGCGTGAAGGTGCCTGTTCATACGTTCGGCGAACCCGCCGGCGTCAAGCAACAGGGCGGTGTCTTCGAAGTGGTCACGCGCGAAGTGGAAATCGAATGCTTGCCCGCTGAGATTCCGACGGAATTCAAGGTGGACGTCACTGCCTTGATGCTCGGCAGTCAGCTCCGTGCTAAAGAGCTGGCGATTGACACTGCGAAGATGAAGCTGATCACCGATCCAGAACGCGTCCTGGCGCACGTTGTTGCTCTCAAGGTCGAAGAAGAGAAGCCTGTCGAAGCCGTTGCCGCGGATGCTGCAACGCCCGCCGAACCCGAAGTCATCAAGAAGGGCAAGAAGGAAGTCGAGGGCGAAGAGGGCCCCGTGGCCGAAGCCAAACCGGAAAAAGCCGAAAAGGGCGAAAAGGGCGAGAAGAAGAAGTAGTGTGGCAGTTTGCGAAACGCGGCGCCTGGCGGCAAGCGGGCTGCTGGACAGAGGCCTATGCGGCTCATCGTCGGACTTGGGAATCCTGATCCGGAGTACCAATGGACGCCGCATAATCTCGGATTTCTGGCGGTCGACGAACTGGCGAATCGCGGTTCGATTCGCATCGAGCGGCCGGAAGGCAAGGCTCTCGTAGGCAAGGGAAAGCTCGCCGGAGAAGATGTGGTTCTGGCGAAGCCACAGACGTACATGAATCTCAGTGGCATCTCGGTTCGAGAGCTACTGGAAAAGTACGAGCTGGGTCCGGACGATCTGCTGGTTCTGTGGGATGAAGTGCAGCTGCCCTTCGGAACGATTCGGATCGACCGCAAAGGCAGCGGCGGAAGCCACAACGGCGCGAACTCAGTGATTAGCGCCGTGGGGACTCAGGAGTTTTCGCGGATCCGATTGGGATGCGGACCGGATCATCCGCTGAGCAGCCGTAAAGAATTCGTGCTGCGGCCGATGAAAAAGCCAGAGCTCGAAGAGGCGGCAGCGATGGTTGGCAAAGCCGGCGACGCCGCGGAAATGATTCTCGCGAAGGGAATCGAGCAGGCTATGAATATTTTCAACCGGCGAAAGCTGCCGGAAGCGGAAGAGCCGGAAAAAGAGTGAACGGTTTTTCCGGGCTTGCACCTGGAATAGATTTTGAAGTACCGCCGATACCATCGGCGCAAAGAGGAAAGAGGTCATCATGGAAGAACGTTTGTACGATCTGATTTTCATCGCGCGGCCGGCCACGCCGGAAGACGAAATCAAGAAAGTGATTTCCGGCATCGAGCACACTTGCGCAGAAAAGGGCGCAAAGATCGAGAAGACCGAGCACTGGGGCACGCGCAAACTCGCTTATCGCGTGGCCAAGCATCGCGAAGGCATTTACGTGTACCAACAGATCCGCACGAATCACGAAGAGCTGATTGCCGAACTCGAGCGACGGCTGCGCGTTCAGGACGTGGTCATTAAGTATTTGACCGTGCGCCTCGACGAAGATTTGAAGCGCCAGAAGAAGCTTGGCGGAAAGCGCGACCAGCGCGCCGCGCGGCGTCCGCGCCGCAGTGCGCCCGCTTCGGCTCCGGCTTCTACGCCAGCTTCGACTCCGGCTCCGGAACAAACAACGGCAGCGAGCTAACAACGAAATTTTGAGTTAAGAGAGAAAGGCAGGATGGTATGGCAGAGGAACCGAAACAAGCACAGTCTCACAGTGGACCGCCGCGCCGCGAAGGCGGTTCGGGCGGCCATGGCGGGCCCGGAGGCGGGCATGGTGGTCCACGCCGCGAAGGCGGACCGGGCGGCAGTGGTCCGGGCGGTCCCGGCGGCCGTCCGCGCGGCAAGCGGCAATATTTCCGCAAGAAGAAAGTCTGCAAGTTTTGCGTCGAGAAGATGGACTTCGTCGACTATAAGCGCGCAGACATTCTTTCGCAGTTTGTCCAGGAACGCGGCAAGATTTTGCCGCGGCGCATGACCGGAGTTTGCTCGCGCCACCAGCGCTGGCTCGGCGTGGCTATCAAGCGCGCGCGCAACATCGCCCTGCTGCCGTTTGCAGGCAGCGCCGCAGGGACGCAAGCTCCGCGCCAGGTCGTTCCGCAAGCCGCTCATGGAGCATCAGCCACGCCAGCAGCCACACCAACACCAGCAGCTGCCGCTGCACCCGAGGCCCCGAAGGCTTAACGCCTGCTCGGGTCAATGGAAACAGGAGCTTAGAGAGACAACATGCAAATCATTCTTCAGGAAGACATCGAAAAGCTGGGACACCGCGGCGACGTCGTTACCGTCAAGCCCGGCTACGCCCGCAATTTCCTCTTGCCGCGCAAACTG
>Ga0209736_1000578_pt1 | contig 11745 bp, 16 predicted proteins | sample BlaSpr_A8_Ref_M3_FD_187992 | JGI IMG/M metagenome (GOLD analysis project Ga0209736, IMG submission 187992) | Forest soil microbial communities from Thunder Bay, Ontario, Canada - Black Spruce, Ontario site 2_A8_Ref_M3 (SPAdes) (version 2) | ecosystem: Environmental > Terrestrial > Soil > Boreal... | reverse complement strand
GCTCTGTTTACATCCTCGGGGAGCGGGGCGATGCCTCAACCGATAGAGGTTAAAAGCCAGTCCGAGCAACAGAGCTTGGCGCATCTGTATGAGCAAGCTGCGACCTGGTGCTTTGGCAGAGAGCTTGCGTTTGATCACCGAGAAGACGGTTTCTATTTTGGCGCGCGGCCCATACAGCTGTCGCGGAAAAGCGCGGTGCATCTGGTAGCGAAATTCTCCTTCCGGGATACCACGCCGCGGATTGGGCGGGATCACGCTGTGGGCTCCCAGCGTGCCACGAACGTGGCGGTGATGGGCTTCGGAGTCGAACTCCGCGTCCGCCAGCACCATACCAATGGGCCTAGTGCGACGGGCCGCGTCCACCAAGCCGGGCAAAGCCCGTGTGTCGCACCACGGACCTTGTCGCGCTCGTTGCGCCAGGATGATCTGGCGATCCACAGCAACCACGATCAGCCACTTCAAAAAGTGTTGGTAGCGCGTCTTCCCACCTGCATGCTGCTCGATGCGGCGTATGAAATAGGTGCTGACGGCATGCTGCGCAAGCCCGGTGCCGTCAACAGCCACGCAAGCCTGGCGTCTCCCACGGCGCGAACTGCGGCGCAATCGGCGTACCGATTCTCCCAACGCGCTCTCGATGGTATCGTCGGGCCGCCGCCGCAAGAAGCGATACACGGTGGTGTAGTCGGGCACGCTCGACAGTCGCAGCACGGCGCGCAACTCCGCATGCTCGCGCAGCCGCACCTGGGCTTCGCGGAAAGTCCAGTCTTCGTAGCGCATCAGGCAGAGTACGGCCAGCAACTGCGGCTGAGTGCATTGGTGTTTGCTGAAACGACTCCGGTAGGTGGGCAGAATCGCCGTGGCTACATCCATAGCCACGCGAGCAAAGGGCAGGAGTCCGATTTCTGGCATCGCACCTCCTGCTCTATTAGAAAACACCATCACTCTTCGCTCGTCCTCATAGAAAATCGGCCTTTGTGCCAAGGATGTAAACAGAGCCACTTTAAGTCCCGTGTTTCGTAAGTGCGGATTCCAAAGGGGTTACGGGCGCGTTTTTCGTAAGTGCGGATTCTAAAGGGGTTATGCGCGCGAGGGCAGGCATGATGGCGTGTAAGTCGAATGTGGATCTCAACACAGAGGACACAGAGTTCGCGGAGATCGAAGGGAGCCAGAGGGCGCCTGAGCAAAAGGCGAGCGAGGAGGCTTCGTTTGGCGCAGGCGGCGACAGGAACATGGGGAATGGTAGCATGGTATTGACGGATTGTCAACTAGTGCGTGAGTATACTGAGTGGGTCATTCGAATGGGCACGGCGGATTCGAACGAGAGTTGCGGAAGTTGAGAGGTTTGAAGGAGTTGGGCGGGGAGTGATTGGTTTAATACGGCTGTGGAAATGTGTGGAAAAGTCAGAAAAACTCACACGGCATGTGGCATGCAATGCGTAAGATTTCGGAAAAGCGACGTGTGGGGCTCCCGGCACCCCGTGAGGAATCAGCTGTGAACGTTTGCTCCACACGCCCAGGTGTGCTCCACCCGCCAAGTCAACACTGTACAAAAAAGGACAGCCACTCCGGTCCTCAGCCGATATTCTGCGGGGCGACTAGCCCGTTGTAACCTTTGCTTGAAAAGGAGAACAGCATGGCAGAGCCAAGAGCAATGAGATACACGGATATCGTTCCCGCGAAAAAGACGGTAATAGGCAGTAAAGTCGTCAACGCAAAAAAGGAGGACCTCGGAAAAATCGAAGACATCGTACTCGACGCTGGAGCTGGGCGGATCGCTTACGCAGTCTTATCCTTTGGAGGCTTTCTTGGGATGGGTGATAAGTATTTTGCCATTCCGTGGAACGCGCTGCACTTCAATTTGTCGGAAAAGCACGCCGTCCTGAACCTTGACAAGAAACTACTGGAGAATGCTCCGGGTTTCGATAAGGACAACTGGCCGAACATGGCTGATTCCACCTGGGGAACCAGGATTTATAAACACTATGGTTACACTCCTTACTGGGAAGAAGGGTCCAGCACAACGAGGACGTGACGAAAGACCGCCTCTGAGGATCGGGCCGCCCGGACTTAACCGGACGGCCCAATCAATTTGATTGTCCGCCGAAGACGCTGCCCCACCCCGAGTCAAAACACAACCCTCGACAGAAGCAGACAGAGAAGGTACCCACCCTTTCCGAGACCAAAGCCGTCTCTTTGAAAAACGAAGCCCCACAGGATGCGCTACCCGGTTCAAAAGGCATGGCGGAGCCTGCAAGAACGTACACCAATTCTTTAAGAAATGGTGTATGCTTTCTGTATGGGCCGAACCAACATTGAGATCGATGAGACGCTGGTGCGCAAAGCGCGCAAGCTGACGGGGCTTGCGACCAAGCGCGCAATCGTGGGCAAAGCGCTCGAAGTGCTGGTGCGCTCGGAGAGCCGGAAGGGCATCCTTTCCTATTACGGAACGGGGATCTGGAAGGGTGACGCGAAAGCCATGCGGAGGAACCGCGGTTGATCCTGGTGGATAGTTCGGTATGGATCGATTTTTTTAGTTCCGCGCCGAGCCGCGCGGGAGACGAATTGCGGCGAATGATCAGCGACGCCGAGCCTTTTGCACTCACAGGTGTGGTGATTACAGAAATCCTTCAGGGTCTAACACGCGATGCGCGCCGCATTGAACAGTATCTTTCCCAATGGGACCTGCTCGAGCCCAGCGGGTTTCGCACCTACCGCGAAGCAGCAGCGATTTTTCGCCTGGGACGCGCCAAGGGCGTGAGCCTCACAACCATCGATGTGCTTATCGCCGCTGTCGCTCTGGAGCATCGCGCTCGCGTTTTCACGCTCGACAAGGATTTTACTCGCATCGCGCGCTTGACCGGTCTCCCGCTCTATTCGCTGCCAACACCATGAGCCCAAGAAAGAGCGGAGCCTTCGCTTTTATCTCGGGCAGCGAAAATCATTTCAAGCTATTCAAAGTCTGATTCGAAGGCCTGGCCCTCTCTCGAGTTGATTTGACTCGGATTCGAGTGTCGGCCACCCGCCGTTACCGTGGCAGCATCTGATATCGTTCGCTTAGGATCGGCCTCAGCTATGTATAATTGGGGTATGGCAAAGCACGTTATTCATGTGTCGGACGCGGAGGCGGCCAGCGACTTCGCGTCGCTTCTGGAGCGGGTGAGCGCGGGCGCAGAAGTTATTATTGAGCGCGACTCGCGGCCGGTGGCTGTGGTGCGTGCGGCCGACGTGCCGCGTGGGCGTTTGCTTTCAGAATCCAGAGCGTTGGCGGAAGCACATGCCAAGGAACTTGGAACTGAGCCTACGTTGGACTCGGAGTTTGCCGCCGACCTCAAAGAGATCATTTACAGCCGAAAAGCGCGCGACCTCTCGGCATGGGACTGATTCTCGACTCTAGCATTTTCATCGCAGGTGAGCGCCGTGGCGAGAGTGTGCAGGAAATCCTCAAGCGTGTGCAGGCGAGGCACGGCGAGACGGAATCTGGCCTCTCCGCAGTGACCATCGTTGAACTGACTCACGGCATCTACAGGGCAAAAAGCGACACCGACCGCGAACAGCGACGCGCATTTACCGAGGAACTTTCTCGTGACATGGCCGTCTATCCGCTGACGCTCGAATCGCGCAACTTGCCGGCAGGGTGGAGGGCGAGCAAGCAGCCCGCGGGGTCAGCATCGCGTTCGAAGACCTTTTGATTGGAGCCACTGCGCTGCATCTCGGGTATGGTGTCGCGACTCTTAACGCCCGCCACTTTCAATTGATACCCGGTCTTTCCGTCGTTCAACCATAAAACTTAAAGACGAAGAGGGATTCCGGGCGCTAACTCTTTCCTTAGATCGGCGTCAAAGCGGACAGCAGGATGTCATCAGGCCTCGAAGTCATCCCTAATATCCTGGAGCGCGGGAGTGATTATGAAAACATTTCTGCTGGGACTTTTTGTTGGGATACTGATGGTTCCGGTGGGGGCGTTCGCGGCGGCGTGGCTGGGGTGGTTGCCGGTGAACGCGAACGAAACGCCTACGGGGCTGGAAAAGGCTTTCGCGCATCTGGCGCTCGACCGGGCGGCGGCGCGGCGCGCGCCGCATCTTGCGAATCCGATTGCGCCTACGGAAGAAAACTTGATGGCGGGGGTGAAGATTTTCAAGGGCGATTGCGCGGGCTGCCATGGCGATCCGAACAATGCCGCGAGGCGTGAAGCCGAAAGCATTCTATATCCCAGTCCTCCGGTGTTTGCGATGCATCCGCCGCGGAAGCCCGACTATCAACTGTTCTGGATCATCAAAGGCGGGGTGCGTTACACGGGGATGTTCTGGTGGGACGGGCAGTTCGGAAAAGATGCTTCCGGGAAAGACATTTCGGATGAGAAAATCTGGACGGCAGTGACGTTTCTTAAGCACCTCGATAACTTGCCTCCGGCCGTGGCCGCCGAGTGGCACAAGAAGAGCAACGATTGAGCGCCGAGCGCGGGTGCGCAGGTTTTTGGGTTGGGCACCGCTCCCTCGGGGGAATTTTCGAATTGTGCGGCTCTGTTAGCATGACCAATGTTTCGGCCTCGCCACCTGCCCGAGTCATTTACGCATGCGATGTCCGGGCCACCCGGCCGGGATTAGTGCTTTCCTCGACGTGATGTGACCGCCAGAGAAGTTTCTGCATTCGTGATGGCGTCGTTGATTCGTTCTTTTTCCTTTGTTGCGCCTTCGATGATCTTTGCGGCGAGCGTGTTTCGGTTCTCATTGAGGAGAAAACCGACTTGCCACTCCGCCTTCATGCGACCTTGCAATATACGCAATTCATTAAATGCCCGGAGGTGCGCGTTCCTCAAGGCTCCTCCGGGGTTCAGGGCGTCGATCAACACGCATAGACTGGCAACCGCGCCGCCAATGACCGCCACGCTGTCCACCTTAAAGTACGCGAAGACTCCCGATCCTGCGGACACAACAATGGCGGGAATTTTAAGTGCCCAGAATTTGACCGTATCCCACTTGGCATCGCGGCGGTTTGCTTGTGCCCAGGTTTCCAGGTCCATGAGTTGTTCTTGCAAAGCAATCGGCATCGCGTCGGCAACGTGGGACACGGGAGACCCTGCTGGTGATGGCGCTATTTCAGTTATCGCTCGCAGGGCCGTTGGCCCTGCGGCTGCCGCAGGCAACGGCCCGGGCCGCAGTGCGCTTGGCACAGCGGATGCTGGCGGTGCTGGTTTTGGCGGTTTTGGTGGTTCTGGGGGCACTGTCATGTCGGCGCTCCCTTCGGTATTTGCAACCAATCTCTCCGGGAATTATACGCCACCGCGCCGGTAGTCGAGTTCGAGTGTTGTCGGTATGTGCGTGAACAGAGGTCGCGGGCGTCAGTCTGGCGGGAAGCCGTCGGTACCGAGCCAGAGCGGGGTGATGGAATGGAGATTCTTTCTGAATGTGCGAGAAACAGGGAACTCCTTTCCTCCCTGGATTCGTAAGACATATTCACCTGTGGTCCAGCAGTGGATTTCTTCGACGTAGGCAGCGTTGACCAGGGCCGAGCGATGAATGCGGACAAATCCGTAGGGCAAGAGTTTCTCGGCGACGACGGAGAGAGACTGGCGAAGAAGGAAGGCGGAACCCGATGTGCGCTGGAAGAAAACGTAATTGCCCTGGGCTTCCACCGTCACGACCTCGGCGGGATCGATAAATAGAATTTTGCCCTGGGCTTTGATAGCGATTCTGGACGGATTTGTTCGGGGACTTTCCATTTGCGGGAGAGGCGCCAACATCGGAGGTGGAGTGTTCTCAAACATGCGGGTGATTTTCCTTTGGCAGAGCGTCGGCGAGAAGCAGCGCGGTGCCGCTGAAAAGTAGAGTATCGGCGAAATAGTTGAGACCGTTGCCGATGTCGGAGGGGATGGAGATGAGAATGGGGAGGTAGATGACGAGGACGATGAGGAGAATGGTGAGGCCTAGATAGGTGGCGGCGAGGCGGGATTTTTTGTTGATGAGGAGGCTTGCACCGGTGGCGAGAAGGACTGCGCCGGCGAGATAGGCCCAGAAAAGATGCAGAGGAATCCAGGTGGGCGTGAGTTTTTGGAGGGGCACGCCGGGGGCGAAGTCGGGATGGAGGAAGTGCTCGACGCCGAAGAAGAGTGCGGCGATGGCGATGACGTAGCGGGCGAGAGTTACGAAGAGCTGGGTGGTGTTGGCCGGAGATGCGGCTTTGCTTTGCGCGCCCGCGAAGGCGAATGCGCCGCCACTGAAGGAAAGATCTCTTAGAGCGACCGCCCAAGCGATTCTGTCGCGAGGGTTGCCAACCACCTTGGGAATATGGAGTAAGACGACGAAGAGAAAGATCATGATTCCCAAAAGGGTTGCGGCCAAGTGCGAATATTTTTTGACGACGATGCTCAGGGCAGCGGCGACGAGCGCGACGCCGACGAAATAAGTCCAAAAGAGATGTGCGGGAATCCAGGAGGGAACCATAGGGGCGATGAACTGTGCGACGGTGAAGTGTTCCCCCGCAAAGACGGCCATGGGGACGGCGTAAAACAGGCGGCCGAAGGGCATGAGCTTGTCGAGGCCGTGAGCTTGGGGAACTTCCTTCTTGAGGATTATGGGGAGGCCGACGGCGAGGAGGGCTAGGCCGAGGAAGTAGGGCCAGAAGACAGGGCCGGGGATGGAGAAGGATGCGAGTGTGAGCGCAAGTCTGACCATAACATCAAATGTCCCGCAAGAAGTGGTTTGGCACAATAACCACTTGCAGCGAAATCTCTATGACCATTACGATATCGGGATAAAAGTGGGTGGTTGAGGAGAGTGCGATGAAGATATGGGCGAAGGGGATTTGTTGGGTCGGGTTGATTATTGGGGCGGCGGTTGCGATCGGTGGTTGCGGCGGGGTGGGAGTGCATATTCCCGGGGCGACGCGGGCCGGCATTACGCAGGAAGAGTTGGTGCGGCGGACGCAGGAGTTGGTGGATTCGGTGGCGGGAGGGGACAAGGGGCCGTGGAAGAAATACTTTGCAGAGGATTGCATGTACTTTGACGAACGCGGCACAAACATGGACAAGGCGGCGCTGGTGAAGAGCGTGGAGGGTTTGCCTGCCGGTTATTCGGGGTCGATCAGAGTTGTCGGAGCACAGAGCCGAATTTTGGGTGATGTGGCGATCCTGAGCTACGACCTGGACGAGACGGAGACGGTGTTTGGGCAGGAGGAGAAGGCGCGGTATCACTCGACCGACACTTGGGTTCGGCGGAATGGGGAGTGGCGGATTTTGGGGGGGCAAGTTTTGCGGTACTACGAAGATCCGGCGGCGGGGAAGGTGGATGCCAAGAGTTATAAGGAATATGTGGGGACTTATGAGATCACCCCGGGCAATGCGATGACCGTTTCCGTGGAGGGTGAGAAATTGAATATGCAGCGTGGAAACAGGCCGAAGGGTGAGTTGATTCCCGAGGCGACTGATATTTTCTTTACAAGAGGAGTGGAAGGGCGCCAGCTTTTCCGACGCGGGATGGATGGCAAGGTGGACGCGCTGATTCAGCGGCGGAACAATGAAGACGTGGTTTGGAAGAAAGTCCGATAGCAAAATCCGAGAGCAAAGCAAGATAAGACGTTGGGATTTCAGGTTCTTGGCGGATGCTCTGCTGCCCCTGCAATGTAATTTCTGTTGAGAAACGCAGCAAAATGTGATATAATTAGTAAAGGGAATTTGTTGGATGTCGATAGATTTCCTTGCTGTGGGGCGCGACCTAGCTTAGGAGGCTGGCATGAGGACAGACGTTGTTTATGCCACGACAGATGCGGGAGTGAAGCTTGCCGTTGTTGATGTGACCAACTCGGCGTTTGCGGTGGCCGCCACCGACTCTGAACTGGCGGCTATGGCCGAGCAGTATATTCGCGAGGCGGGGGAGCAGCGGGAGATTCCGGAGGCGGTTCGGGAGGCCTTGCGGAATTCGATGCTGGGGCAGGGGCTTATGGCGGCTGGGGGGACATTTTTGGACGGGACGAGCACGTATCTCTTGAAGCTGGGTCCGGAGAATCTGGGGGAGGACGCGAGTCCGATCGACCGGAGGATTGCGGCGTCGTTTCCCGCGTTTACGGTGAGACTTCGGCTTGCGGACATGGCGCGATTGCTTGCTGACGGGCTGGCGCGTAGCGCTGCTGTTGAGCCGAGGCGGCCTGTGTGTCTTGTGAATATTGGCGGTGGGACGGGGTCTGATTCCTGGAACTCGTTGATTCATATCTACGGGGAGCACGCGGAATTGTTGCACCGGAGGAAGGTCGTGATCGCAGTATTGGATCTTGATACTCGCGGGCCCGCATTTGGCGCGAGGGCCGTTGAGGCCCTGTGTGAGCCGCGGGCGCCTCTAAGCGGGCTGGATCTCACGTTTCGGTATTTGAGCTACGAATGGTCGGACGTTGGTCGATTGCAGGTGGCGCTCGATGGGTTGAATGCTTGTGATGCTGCGTGCGGGATTTCGTCAGAGGGAGGTTTGTTTGAATATGGTTCGGACGAGGAGATCGTCGGGAACCTCAGGGTGCTGCGCGCGGGGACACCGCAGGATGCGGTCGTTGTGGGATCGGTGACGCGGGATGGCGGGCCGGTGCGCGTTTCGCTCCTCTCCAGCCGAGTCTTAACGCGGCCACGAACGATGGAGGGATTTCGATCGCTCTGTGAACAGGGAGGATGGAGGGTGGAAGAAGTCGTGGAGCGTCCGTTCAACTACAACGTCCGGCTGGTGAAGGGGTGACGTTGGATCACGCAGGGATCGAAATCACCAAGATGTGGGCAAGGGCGAGGAGGGCTCACACCGGTTCTAGATTGTTGAAGGGTTGAGAGGGGCGCGGTTGAGATAGGTGCGTAGCCTGGAGAGCAAGGCTTTGAGGCGTTGGCGATCTTCGTCGCTTACGGCGAGGAATCTCAGGCCGAGGCCGCTGCCGTCTTTTACGTGGCGGACGACGGCGTCGGCTTTGATGCGGCCTTCCTGAACGAGAAAGTCGAGTTTGGCGGGCATGCCTTCTTTGACTTTGAGGTGAGGGGTTTGGATGAACAGGCCGTCAATGCTGATGTCCAGGACGCGGGAGACATCGTCGCGGCCATTGCAGCGCAAGCAGACCCAGATGTCCTCCGAGGCTGGGAGCCGGGAGAGGGCGCGCCGGGAGTAGGACGGTTTTTGGTGCATGAGAGACTCGCTGGAGCGCGGCACGTTGTTGAGAGGGAGCGGGCTGGGAGGCCGACCCACCTAAGGTGCTTGTGCGCTTCTGATTCTAACGGCTACTAAAATCGATCAAGACCTGATTCCATTCGCTACGCAGTACATTCACAGTAAAGAGAGAGGTGCTAACGTGTAGTGCTGAAGTGCGCGCAAACGTTTCGTTGCCGCTTCGGTTATCAGGCCGCTTTTTGATTCTCGCGGCTCGCCGTGGCCAAGTTGGTGACGCTGGCTATGTTGATGACGGGGTGGCGGACGGCGGCAAGGCGCTCTACGGCGAGTTCCCAGGTTTTTTGCAGCATGTAGAAGCTCGCGACTACGAAGGCGAGCGCGGCAAAGCCAAGGGCGAAGAGGGCGAAGGCGGCCAGCAGTTCGCGGACAACGTAGAGTTGGGCCAACGCTATGACAGCCAGGAAACCCCACAACCAGATGCGACCGTTGTCCTTGCTCTTGGCTTGCTGTTGCACGACGCCCTCCTGATTTTTTACGGCGGCCCCAACCTTGGATGAAGACCGGAGCCGCCGTTCTGCTTACTTGGTGGTGGGCCAAGTAAGGTGGTGTTGGATGACGATGTGCACTTTCGCTCAGATAAGAAGAAGCGACAATGCACCGGGGGTGAACTGTGGGTGGACTGGAGGTGACTTGGCACACGGGCGCGGCGCAGCTTCGTCCAAGCGAGGGCAGGGCCGAAGGGCAGTTCGCCCGGCGGAGCTTCCGATGGGAGCTGGTTTGCCGCGACCATAGTCTACAACTGGCATACTAAGTGATTCGGGGAATCGAGGAAAAGTGGCTCACTTGGCGCGCTGCAAGGGCGAATGGAGCCGCTGGGGACCAGTGAGGAGAACGACGATGGAAGTGTTGAAGGTGAAGACGGGGCGGCGGACACAATTGGTTGATGTGACGGAACAGGTCGAGCGGGCGGTGGCTGTGGCGGGCGTGATTTCAGGCGTCTGCTACTTGTATGTGCCGCATACCACGGCGGGAGTGACGATTAACGAGCACTTTGATCCGGATGTGGCGACGGATTTGGAGGGAGTGTTTGAGCGCTTGGTGCCGCGGTCGGGGTCGTACCGGCATGGCGAGGGGAATTTGGATTCGCACGCGAAGGCGGCAATGACGGGGACCAGCCAGATGATTTTTGTGGAGGATGGAAAATTGGTCCTGGGGAGATGGCAAGGGGTGTTTTTTTGCGAGTTTGATGGGCCGAGGGAGAGGAAGATGTGGGTGAAGGTGATGGGCAATCCGAGTTGAGACTGGGGGACTTATGACACTGGCGAAGTTTGCGTGCATTTTCTTGCTGACTTTTATTGGTGGTTGGGGGCGTGTTGCGCCGAACGCGGGGTCGAATAAGGAGACCGAAGATGTGCGATCGACAATCGCGGGAGTGTGGCGTGGGCACTCCGTTTGCTTGGACAAAAATAGTGCTTGCCGTGACGAGGTGAACGTCTATCGATTTTCGCGAGTCACGGGACAACCGAATCAGTTTTCCGTGACGGCGAGCAAGGTTGTTGACGGCAAGGAAATCGTGATGGGCAGCGGAGAATGGAAGTATGACGAGAAAACAAAAGTTGTGGAATCCGAAAAGCCCCCCATCCGATTGGCTGTTCATGGAAGGAAAATGGAAGGGACGTTGAATCTCGCGGACGGAACCGCGTATCGGCGAATTTACCTGGAGAAGGAGAGTTGAGTCGGCGCGGACGTTATCACGGGTGTGCTAGAGTTTTGTCATGACAAGGCTGGGGATTTACGTACAGGTTCCGTTTTGCCAGACGAAGTGTACGTATTGCAATTTTCATACGGGGGTAGTGTCTTCGGCGCGGTTTTCGCCTTATGTTGAGGCGGTGTGTAGGGAGATTCGCGCGTACCGGGAGTTGTATCGGGCGGCGGCCGTGGAGTTGCCGGAGGGGTTTGAGAAGGCGGTTGTGGATACGGTTTATATCGGCGGCGGGACGCCTAGTTTGTTGGAGCCGGGCTTGCTGAAGGGAATGATCGGTGCGATTCGGGGGACATTTGCGACGGACTTGAGCGAGGTGACATTAGAGGCCGATCCGGAGACAGTGGAAGCGGAGAAGGCTACGGCTTGGGTGAGTGCTGGGATTAGCCGGGTTAGTTTTGGGTTGCAGTCGTTTTCGGATAGGGAATTGGTGGCGGCGGGGCGGATGCATCGGCGGGCGGATATCTATCGGGCGGTGGCGATTTTGCGGGAGGCGGGAATTCGGAATATCAGTTTTGATTTGATTGCGGGATTGCCGTTTCAGACGCGCAAGAGTTGGAGAGAATCGCTGGAGGAGTTGGGGAAGTTGGCGCCGGAGCACGTTTCGGTTTATTTGTTGGAGGTCGACGAGGGGAGCCGGTTGGGGAAGGAATTGCTGGCGGGCGGGGCTAGATATAGCGCGGGGGCTGTGCCTGGGGATGACGAGATGGCGGAGTTTTATGAGACGGCGTGCGCGTTTTTGGGCGATCTTGGTTATCACCACTATGAGATTTCCAATTGGGCTAAGCCTGGGCTTGAGTCAAAGCACAATTTGAAGTATTGGAGGCGCGCGGCGTATTTGGGATTTGGGGCGGGAGG
>Ga0209736_1000577_pt1 | contig 11754 bp, 8 predicted proteins | sample BlaSpr_A8_Ref_M3_FD_187992 | JGI IMG/M metagenome (GOLD analysis project Ga0209736, IMG submission 187992) | Forest soil microbial communities from Thunder Bay, Ontario, Canada - Black Spruce, Ontario site 2_A8_Ref_M3 (SPAdes) (version 2) | ecosystem: Environmental > Terrestrial > Soil > Boreal... | reverse complement strand
CGACAGAAAGAGGGCAGGCCAGAACGAAGCTGGGATTGAAACCGTTCAAAAAGTACCTGCTTTTCGCCGCCAACCCGAATGTCGGTGTTAAGCGGTTCCCTTTCGCTGCAGCCGTAGCGGAGTACATCGCCAAGCAAGATCCTTCCGTGGAACTCCTGGTAGCCTGCAAAGAGACTCAGGAACGCCTTGCACTTTACATGAGCGCTTGTGACGCTCTGATTTTCCCTTCCTATCAGGAAGGCTCGCCAAACATTGTCAAGCAGGCGATGGCATGCAACCTGCCCATGGTGTCCACGGATGTGGGCGACGTTCGTCAGATCATCGGCTCAACGAAAGATTGCTATGTGTGCAATCCCAGCGTCCCGGAATTCGCCGCGCGAATCAGCGAAATCCTGGCGCATCGAAATAGAACCGATGGACGGGAACACATTCGGCACTTGGAATCCTCCGCCGTGGCCCAAAAAGTCATCGAGGTCTACGAGAAGGTTCTGAGAAAGCAGGTTGCACACGCCAAGGCGAGGCGGCCACCCCTCGCTCGGTTGGTTGATCTGCTGCGTCCCCGAGGCGCCCATCAGGCACATGAAGCAGTAGAGAGAATAAATGAGAGTTAGTGTATTCGGCCTTGACCATGTCGGTTGTGTTTCTGCCGCATGCCTGGCTCGCAACGGTCACATCGTAATCGGCGTCGATGCGGAGCCTCCAAAGATGGCGCAAGCTAGCATCGGGCCCCTGCCGGTTTTGGAGCCTGGCTTGGATCGGTTGATCGCCGAATCCACAAGAGCGGAGAAATTCCGCACGACGGTTGATGCGCGGTCCGCAGTTTTAGAGAGTGATGTCAGTCTGATTTGTGCCGGACCATCGAGCAACGCCAATGGGAGCCTTAACCTGAGAGATCTCGACGGCGTTTGCATGCAAATCGGAACGGCGCTGGCTGTTAAGAAGGACTACCACCTGGTCGTGGTGCACAGTTCCGTGCTTCCAGGAACGGTCGAAGGCAGGTTCATTTTGCTCCTTGAGCAGCACTCCGATCGTAAGGCCGGCAACGATTTCGGTATGTGCATGATTCCGGCGTTAGTGAGGGGCAACAGCGGGGCCGAAGACTTTGACCATTCCAGTCAGATTGTAATTGGCGAACTGGATACCCGGAGCGGAGATATGGCCCAGCGACTTTTCAGGGCCATCGATGCTCCCATCGTCCGCACTACGATTCGGACCGCGGAGATGTTGAACTATGTGAACAACGCATTCCACGCGGTCAAAGTCACCTTTGCCAACGAAATCGGCAATTTGTGCGCGGCACATGGGATCGACGGCCAGGAAGTGATGGAGTACTTTTGTCGGGATCGACGCCTCAACATTTCTTCCGCTTATCTCCGACCGGGGTTTGCTTTTGGTGGGCCACGCCTGCCAAAGGATTTACGTGCCCTTACTTATCGCGCAAAAGAACAGGACGTAGAGTGCCCGCTATTGAACGCGGTGTTGCTAAGTAACCAAAAGCAGATCGCTCGTGTGATTGAGCTCGTCGAAAAAACCGGCAGAACAAAGGTCGCGATTCTGGGGCTCGGTTTCACAGCAGGTTTTTCTGATGTTCGTGAGAACCCCGTCGTCCGACTTGTCGAAATGCTTATGGGAAAGGGGTATCAACTAAGAATCTTCGACGAAGATCTGGATCGAACCCGATTCACGGCAACGAACAGGTTTCCCCTGGACCGAGGCCTCACCCACGTCCTGAAACTCGTCCGCCCTTCGTTGGAGGAGGTTATCAGTGAATCTGAAGTCGTGGTGATTGCAAGCCCTAGCCACGCAGTCCGCAATTTCCCGAAGCTCTTATTGAACGATCAAATTCTGATCGACCTCGCTGGGGTCACTCGGGACGTAACAATGCGTCTACCGCAAGTACCCGTAAGCCTGAATGAGGATATACGTGAAGGCCTCCGCAAATAACCGCGTACTCATGCTGCTCGAGAACCAGCCTTACCCACAGGATCATCGCGTTCGCCGCGAAGCCACTGCCCTGGTGGCCGCGGGCTACCGCGTTTCCGTCATTTGTCCCGCGTCCGCAGGACAGTGTTGGCGAGAAAATATAGGGAACGTTCAAGTTTATCGTTTCTGGGCATCTTTCCCGGTGAACAGCTTCTTAGGCTACCTTTGGGAGTACGGCTATTCCACTGCTGTGTTGTTTGCGATGTCCCTTCTCGTCTTCTTCGGCGAGGGATTCGACGTCCTGCACGCCCACAACCCCCCCGAGACCCTTGTATTTATCGGTGCGTTCTACAAGTTGCTCGGCAAGCGCTTTATCTTCGACCATCACGATCTGTCCCCTGAGATGTACCGCGCACGTTTCCCTGACGGCGGCTCCCTGATCGTTTACCACGCTCTTGTCCTCTTGGAGAAACTTACTTGTGCTGTTGCCGATCACGTAATTGCCACAAATGAGTCCTACAGAAAAGTTGAGATCGAACGCGACCACGTGCCCGAGGAACGCATCACCATCGTACGCAATGGCGTGGAAGGGCACGGGAATCGACCGATTCAGCCCGACCTGGGTCTGCGAAAAAGAGCGACCACCATCATAGGTTACGTTGGAGTGATGGGATTTCAAGATGGCTTGGACTATCTGCTGCGCGCGCTGCACCACCTGCTGCACGATGTGGGCAGAAGTGATTTCTATTGCGTTCTGATGGGCGATGGCGACGCTTGGGCTGGCTTGAAAGCGCTCACGAAGCAGTTGTGTCTTGAGGACTATGTGTGGTTTACGGGGCAGGTGCACGGCGAAGAGTTGTCTCGCTATTTGTCTGCGGCCGATATTTGCGTTGATCCCGATCCCGCCAATGCCTACAACGATCGTTCCACCATGATAAAGATTATGGAATACATGGCCTTTGAAAAGCCGATCGTTGCATTCGATTTACATGAACACCGTGTCACCGCGAAGGAAGCCGCAGTGTATGTGACTCCCAACAACGAGCACGCGTTCGCCGTGGCGCTGGCTCGACTCATGGATGACGCAGTCGCCCGAAAGACCATGGGTGCGTTCGGTCGCCATCGCGTCGAAACGGAGCTAGCTTGGCGCTTCTCTGTTTCCCATCTTCTTGAGGTTTATGGGAAAGTCCTCCCTAATTCAGGGGTGGCTAGCCGGCCAGTTGTTTCGGATGCGAACGAACTCCGTCCGCAGGCCCTCAGCTCTAGGCAAGCGGCAGTCTAAAAGCTCTGCGCGCAATAGCATTCGCGACTCCGATATGAATTCCCCTCGCGGCCTGTTTCAAGACGCCTTCCACCCAGATGCTCGATGCGTTGATGAAAGGTCAAGAAGATGAAGATCGTTCGCGTAGATCCTCGGATTGATCCGATCTGGCAAACGCTGGTCGACGTAACTCCGAGTAGTGTCTTTCATTCTCCCACTTGGATCCAAGTGCTGACCGACACGTACGGCTGGGAGGCATACGCCTATGTAGTTCTCGATGGCCATGGAGTACCACAGGCTGGCATTCCGTTCTGCCGGATCGCCGACATGATGGGAGAGCGGATCTTAGCTTTGCCTTTTTCGGATTATTGCGATGCTCTAGTCAGCGACCAGCGATGCTGGCATTTCCTGATCGACAGCCTCTTATCCGAGCGGTGTCCGATCAATTTGCGTTGCCTGCATAACAGCCTTCCTCTTGCGGACGAGCGGTTCGCTATCGTTAAGCAAGCCAGATGGCACGGCCTGGATCTGACACCTGACCTCGACGATTTGTGGAATGGCATGGAGAACTCCACACACCGGGCGATCAGAAAGTCCCAGCGGGAGGGCCTCGTTGTTCGAGTCGCCAATTCAGAACACGAACTCCGCGCATTTTTTGAAATGCATCTTAAAATCCGCAAGTACAAACTTGGCCTGCTGGCCCAGCCCTTTCACTTCTTCCAGAATATCTGGCGCCATTTCGTTGACACAAAGCATGGATTCCTTCTTTTGGCTCTCTATCAGGACAAAATTGTCGCTGGCGATTTCTTCCTGGAGTGGAAGGACACTTTGTATTACAAGTTTAACGCCTCTCTTCCCGCAGATCTCTCTCATCGCCCGAACGACCTCCTGATCTGGGAAGGCATCCAACGCGGTAAATCGCGAGGCTTCGAAGCCCTGGATTTTGGTTTAAGCGATATAGATCAAGAGGGCCTGGTACGATACAAGCGAAAGTTTGGTACGGAAGAGAAGACTATTTCTTTTCTTCGCACCCAGACCAACAGCTTACCCACGCTCGCCGAGAAGCAAACCCGCGCTCTACTAGCACAACTAACCCATCGATTCACGGACCGCATGGTCCCCGATCCAGTCACCGAACGAGCCGGAGAGGATCTATACAGATTGTTCACCTAGGTCGCTGGACCCACGCGGCGGCGATGGTCTAGCGCCCGGGAGTGCGCTGATAAGCGCCCAGATCGGGATTTCCTCCCGGCGGCCGCGCGGCTCCGTTGATATCAGTCAAGATGTACTTCTTCAAGTCCCTGATAATCGTTTCCGATAAGTTTGGCAGCGTGGCGGTATCAATACCTGCATGAAGCGCCGGACTCTTAGGATCGAGGATGAACCATTTGCCAAGCACAGCGGGCGTCAAGATTTCATCGCATTCAGTTTTTACGCTCAGCCGAAAAGATGGAGGACTGAGAAAGACAGGATTTGCCCGGATAAACTGCGTCGGATCTGACGGGCTCTTCTCAGCTGAACCGCCGAAACACATGTTCCGATAGTAGCGAATATTTTTAGTGGTGTTTTCCTCGTCGTAGCATCGGCTAGATGTGCTCCCGGGAACGGCAATGTTATTGACCACATATCCGTCGTGAGAGTTGTTGACGTTAATAGAGCTCGCGGGACCGATCGAAGGATCTAAATTATTCCCATAACACGTGTTGTTGACAATCCAGAAATTCGAGACAACATATGCTTCAACGCAACGCCCGCCATTGCCATAAACCACGTTATTGACAATCAGCGCCGGCGGCGTATTAGCCGAGCTGTAATTGTAGGTTCGATCGCTGAGATCAAGAATGATTCCGTTTCCGTCGGAATGCTTCGTGCTCTGGTCTACTTCACCGGTGACGATATTGTTGGAAATGATGTTATGAAATCCGGAGTAGGAGTCATACCACTGACTGCTGTTAAAAGAGATTCCGCTCGTCCAGCTGTAATATTTAGCGCTGCGGCCCGCATCGGACGGGACGTAGCCGTTGTGATCGACTATGTTGTGATCGGCCATGAGGTAGTCGCACTCGATCGTACCGATGCCCGACCCGCCGGTATTGCCGATAGTGTTGCCGATGAAGCGCAGATGGTGGGAACCGCGACAAAAAAAACCATCGCCCGCCTTGCCTCCGCCGTCCAGTGTCAGTCCACGGAACTCCAGGTAAGCTGGATTAGAAGGGAACTTGCCGCCGTTCATATCAAACATTGGAGACGCGTCTGCGCTACCAGCCCACGAGAATTTTGCCGGGGCGTCGCCGGAGGCTCTGTAAATGATCCAGGCTGCTGGCGTGCCGCTGGTCGGTGGCTTAAACGTGGAGTTCAGTAAATAGGTTCCACCCAGCAGACAGACTACAGACCCCGGCCGAGTAACGGCCGCCGCACCAAGAAAAGTCTTGGGAGACGTTCGAGTGGCGCCAGAATTTTTGTCGTTGCCACCGGGTGAAGCATAAAGAGAGCACGACGCCGAGATGGAAGGCTGTTGAGCGTTGCGAGTACCCGCGACGGAGGAGTCTCTCGTCCCGCACGACAACAATATCGCGAATGTCAACAATAGTCCGACGAATCTCGAATCCAAACTATCTCTCTCATTCTTACGTGGCATAGAAAGTAAACGAAACCTCCCAATGATCCTAAACTTGCGCACGGCTGGCGGCAACGCGCTTTCGATTCTGACAAGCGACGTCATGAATCGGGCGACGAGCTTCGTGATGTACGCCTTAGTCGCCCGGCACCTCGGCGCGCAGGAGTTCGGTCAACTTTCGCTGGCGTTCTCTCTTTTCTACTTGTTCCAGGTTTTTGCCGTCGCCGGTTTGAAAGTACTCATCATTCGGCAAGTGGCAAAGGATCGGTCACAAACCAATCTGTATTTCATCAACGCCTGTATGATTGTGGCCACCGCGTCCTTTACTTCTGTCGCGGCTCTTTTCGCGTTCGTTCGCTTGATGCACTACCCGCCGGGCACAACTCTGGTCGCATTGCTTCTTTCCATCGGCCTGTTTCCGACCGCAATTTCAGCGGTTTGCGAGGGCATCTTTCAAGCCTGGGAAAAAATGCACTTCATCCCTTGGGTCAACATTCCCGTAAACCTCACCAGAATCGTCTGTACCTTCCTGCTGCTCACCAAAGGGCAAGGACTTTACGCCGTCATCCTGCTTCTCTTAGGTTCTTTCTTTACGGTCGCTGGCGCCGAGACTTGGATCGTGCTCCGGCAATTCCCTATCCGGCATGCGTCGATAGACTTAGGGTTTTCGCTCAAGATCCTTCGTTCGGCCATTACTTTTATGGGCATCGACGGCACGCTGGCCATCGAAGGTAGCGTGAATGTCCTTTATCTCTCCAAGCTCGCGACAGTAAGCCAAGTGGGCTTCTACAGCGCGGCTACACAAGTCATGGTCCCTTTATTCCTGGTCTATCAAAGCATCGCCCAGAGTATCTTCCCTCTTATGTGCCGGAACATCGAGGCCGGCCTTCACACTCTAAGGCGCATTGCCGTGCAGGCCGTCGAAATATTGCTGATGTTGGCTTTGCCGGCCATCGCAGGGATTTCTTTCCTCGGCGAGTGGATACTTTCGGTTCTGTACAAGAATCCGGCATTTCTCCAGGCGGCGCCAGCACTTCGCATCGTTGCCTGGACGCTGATCTTGCAAGTCTTCTCAAATGTACTCGGCCAAGTGCTGCTGGCTACTCACCGGGAGAAGATGACCTTGAGAATTGTCATGGTGAACACCGCAATCAGCCTGGCGGTGGGCTGGCCCTTAATCAAGCTGTTTGGCTTGCGCGGCGCCGCGCTCACGTTGCTTATAAATAGAACGGCGGGATTCATTCAGCATTACATCCCTGTCTCGCGGCTTCTCTCGGGCTTCCCGCTCGCGAAAGTTGTCTGGAAGCCAATTGCAGCGGCGGCTCTTATGGCCGCTTACTTGGCGATGCCCTCGAATCAATCGGCAATATGGAGGGGCATTTCGGCAACTCTGATTTATGGTGGAGCACTATTAGCGCTCACCGTCTGGCGATCCGGGGGTCCACGACGCTTTAGGGAAAGGTATCTTGTTCCACTGTCGCAGAAGACTTAAAGAGAGACTCATGCCAACCAGGCACCGTTTGCGCGTCGCTCTGATTTCCACAAATTTCGGGGAGTATTGTATTCGCCTGGCAAACGCGCTGTCTCAATATGCCGACGTCTTGCTGGCCTCGCCTGATCGCCTTGTTGCTCCCCACGTTGACAAGCTAGATCCCGCGGTACAGCTTTTCTCGTTCCGAAGCCCCAGACTGCGGCAGCCGTTTCGCCAGCTTCAGACGATCCGGAAAGTTCTTCGCGAGATACAGACCTTCGCGCCCGACGTGGTCCACTATCAAGGATTTCACCCCTGGCTCGATTTGGCTCTGCCGTTGTGGCATCGCTATCCCTTGGTGTGCACCGTCCATGATTTCCGGCCCCATCCTGGAGATAAGCTTTCTCAGAAAACTCCTTTCTGGGTCGAGATGTTTGTCCGCCGCCGCGCTGATCAGCTCATCGTGCACTCAGAACACATCCGCACGCTGATGGTGCAACAGTTGGGCGGCGCCAGTGAAAACATTTCCCTCATTCCACACATACAGATCGGTCAGGAACTCGTGTCACCGACGCCACAAGAGGATGAGCATTTGATTCTCTTCTTTGGTCGCATTTGGGAGTACAAAGGCCTGGAATATTTGATTCGCGCCGAACCTTTGATCAGCGGTCGTGTACCGGACGTGCGCATCATGATTGCCGGTCAAGGTGAAGAATTTTCACGATACGCGCGCATAATGGTTCATCCGGAGCGCTTCATCGTCCACAATGAGTTTATTTCCGAGGAGCGTACCGCCGAATACTTTCGCCGCGCCAGCATCGTCGTGTTGCCCTACACTGAGGCTTCGCAAAGCGGAGTGATTCCGCTGGCGTATTCTGCAGCAAAACCTGTGGTTGCCACCACAGTGGGCGGACTTCCGGAAATGGTGGAACATGGCCGGACTGGGTATTTGGTTCCGCCTCGAAACGAAAAGTCTTTAGCGGACGCGCTTGTACGACTTCTCCTTGATAGGAACCTGCGGCGCGAAATGGGCGCCAATGGCAAACGTAAGGTCGAACTGGAGTGCTCGCCTGACGACATTGCCCTAAAAACTATCGAAGTCTACCGTCGAGCCGTTGCAAATTCTCAAGCCGTGCCGTGTCCAGAAATCGACTCTGCTGCCATACCACTTAGACGGGATAATGCATCAGCCGAAACCCGGCATTAGACTCCCTGTCCGCAAATACTCGTCATTTCCTCCGCCTCTTCCCTCTGATTCTCGTCCTGCCTCGCTAAAATTGGTAAGCCCCCAAATCGAAGTTCCCTCGTACCCGTGTCTTCCCATTGATGTCGGTATAAATGTACTTCTGTAAGTCCGTGACGATTGCGGCTGGTACATTCGCTAGTGTGCTGGGATCGATGCCCTTGCCTCTCGCGGGACTCACCGATAGTAAGGTCAACCCGTTGCCCAGCAAAGATGGTGCTAGTGCTGTCGTATATTGCCCGCCCGTCAAACTCGGCGGGCCGACAAATAGCGGATCAGCCTGGATGAATTGTGACGGAAAGGAAGACGCAAAGTTGACAGCACTCCCGGAATACAGATCTGCATAGTAGTGAATGTTCGCGTTTGTTCCTTCTTGAACGTACGCGCCATTGTTCCCGCTCCACGCCACAGAGATATTATTGATAAAGTAGCCATCATGAGAGTTGTTCGTGCTGAACGAGCCGGCGTTCCCTAATGTCGAATCCAAATTATTTCTGTAGCACGTATTATTCACAACCCAAAAATTCGTCACGATGAAGGCGTGAACGCATCTTCCGCCATTTCCATAAACTACGTTGTTTATGATCAGCGCCGGGGGAGTATTGGCAGTGCTGGCGGTATACGATCCGTTGCTCAGATCCAGGATGATCCCGTTGCCGTCGGTGTGATTGGAAGAGCTGTCGTATTCGCCCACAACGATGTTGTTCGAGATGACGTTGTGGAAGCCGCTATAGTTGTCGAACCACTGGTTGCTGTTCAAGGAGATCCCGCTCGTCCAGCCATACCACTGAGGCACACTCGTCGAAGCCGGCATGTAGCCGTTGTGATTGATCACGTTGTGATCAGCCGTCAGATAGTCGCAGTCCCTGGTACCAATTCCGGACCCTCCTGTATTGCTCATCGTGTTTCCGATAAAGCGCAAATGGTGCGCGCCCTGGCAAAAGAAAGCGTCACCGGCATTGCCATGGCCGTTGAGATTGAGCCCGCGGAATTCCAAATACGCGGGACCCGAAGGAAAGCTTCCGCTTCCCAACCTGAACATGGGAGATGCGTCTGCGGCTCCGGTCCAAACTAGATTGACACTACCGTCTCCGTAGTCCTTGTATGTGATCCACGACGAAGGTGTGCCGCTGTTCGGAGGGCTAAAAGACGAACTAAGGTTGTACGTCCCGCTGTGCAAGCACACCACTGAGCCCGGTCGTGTTGCCGCGGCAGCCCCCGTCAGGGTTTTTGGCGCTGTGGGAAGTGTTCCTGAATTGCCATCATTTCCGGAAGGCGAAGCGTATAGCGTGCAGTCTGTGGCAAGCGCCCCGTTCTTCACGCTAATGCCGACGGGCGAACTTGTCGCGGTGATCCCCGCTGCGTCGCTGACCCTAGCCGAGATAGTATGCGGCCCATTTGAGAGCGAATTGGTGTCGATGCCGAAAGTCCAACGACTGGTTCCAGATGCGCTGACGTAAGATCCACCATCCACTGAGACGTGCACGGATGTCAGACTCACGCTGTCAGAAGCCGTGCCCTGAACATAGACCGTGCCCGAGACAGTGGTGCCACTAGCAGGACTAACAATCACCACAGCCGGCGCAGGCGTCCCCACGTTGATCCTGAAGTTTCCAGTTGCAGAATGTCCCGCCCCATCCTTCACCTGTATGGTAAAGGAGTACGTCCCCGCAGTTTTTGCAGTGCCGGAGATTGTCCCGCTCGTGCCGAGGGCGAGTCCAGAAGGCAATCCGCCGCTGATCAGGTTCCAGGTATAAGGCACGGTGCCTCCTGTTGCTTTTAGCGCGGCCGAATACGTGCCGGCTACCGTCGCTCCAGGCAACTGGGGCGTGGTGATTTGCAAAGCCGAAGAGGCTGTTCCTGTAAATACAACGTCGACCCAGTAGTTTGACGAGCGATATGTGGTCCTGGGAAAGGCGCTCACGCTGCCGTAGGTGTAAGGGCCATCGGGACTCCCGCTGACATTTGCCAGAGCGTGTAGAGGCGTACGCGTCGCCCCCGATGTCGCGAAATAGTACCGGTTCACACTTTCGTGTCCGACCATCGTGTGGTACGACGCGACGTAAACCGTGTTGGCCTTGATTACTACGGGTTTGGAGAAATTGACCTGCTGCCAACCGGAAGCACTCTCTCCGGTGAAAGTCGCACTAGCCAATAGCACGCCCGCGCCACTCCACAGATGGGCCGTATGCATTCCAGTGTTGCGCGCGCTTTTGTAAAAACGAATTCCCGTGATGGACCCATTACTGTCGGCCTTGAAGCTGACTCCAAGTTCGACGGGTGCGTCCGGACCACCGTCCACCACGGCCGGAACCGCCGTAATTGGCCAAATGGTGCAGGGACACGCAGAAGCCCCTAAAGCGGGCAACAAGAGGAAAAGAAACGCCAATAAAACTTTGACCTTCATCGCGATTTTCTCCCGACCCTTTTTTCCCATCGCGATCGCTGTGTTTCTCAGCCTCCGCAAAATGCGGAGCTGTGTTCCTGTTCATTTCGGCAAAAGTGGCGGCAGCGGAAAGGAAACCAGAAACGACCCGCCCCGCGACAAGCGCTTGGACTTATCAGGAGCCGGCTTTAATCGATCAAATGGCTTCGCTTGCAATCCGACCTTGCCGAACAAACACGATTGACTGAACGCGTCCGCGCGATCTTACGAAGGTGTTCCCGACACGAATTTTTCTTCCGGAGTCTGGGCTGTGGGGAATTAGAACGAGGTAACCCGGAGCGGTTTCGTCAGCCAGCCCGCCTCTGGCTCGAACTCCGACCGAGTCCGAGTAATCAGGCTAGTTAAGGCAGCGGTAACCGGCTACTGGCCAAAGGGACAGAAAAGGTCTTACAGCCATTTCTGTACTAGTCCAGTCCCTCGTATTGTGCGTAAGTTTGCGGTCGCTGGGGGGTGCTGTTACCAATTGCGATGAGAATCAGGCGCGTCATCGGCCTGTCTGAACTGATTGCGTTTGCGATACACAATAAAAATCATAGCAACCGACATCAACGTGGGAGGAACGATAAGAATCAAAATCCCGCTGCGCAAAGCCTGAATCATTCGCGTACCGGCGGAAGCAGCTTGCGTATAGCAAAGCGCGCAACTTTGAGAGAATGCCGGAAGAGGGGCGGCGAGCAGGACCAGCGTAACGAGCACCATACCGAGAAGCAGCAATGGTTTCGCGGCCGTTATTTCTCCCCTGAACATGCGGTCTCCTTATTTATTGGTACTGGAGTATGGCGCGCCCACCACC
>Ga0209736_1000576_pt1 | contig 11755 bp, 9 predicted proteins | sample BlaSpr_A8_Ref_M3_FD_187992 | JGI IMG/M metagenome (GOLD analysis project Ga0209736, IMG submission 187992) | Forest soil microbial communities from Thunder Bay, Ontario, Canada - Black Spruce, Ontario site 2_A8_Ref_M3 (SPAdes) (version 2) | ecosystem: Environmental > Terrestrial > Soil > Boreal... | reverse complement strand
CGCGCGCAAGGCCGCTGGACGCGGGATTCAGGTGATCATTGCGGGGGCTGGCGGAGCGGCGCATTTGGCGGGAGTGATTGCGGCGCATACGACTTTGCCGGTGATTGGCGTGCCGATTCCTTCGACTTCGCTGCAAGGGATGGATTCCCTGCTGGCCACGGTGCAGATGCCGGCTGGGATTCCGGTGGCTACCGTGGCCATCGGAAAGCCTGGGGCCACCAACGCCGGGATTCTGGCGGCGCAGATGATCGCATTGGGAGATGTTTCTGTGGTGAAGAAGCTCGAGGCCCACAAGGAGAAGCTGGCGCGGGGCGTGGAGGAGAAGTCAAAGAAGCTACGAGAAAAATGAAATCAAAATTCCCACCCTAGCCGCAAAGAGCGCGGCTAGGATGGGGCACCCAGAGACTTTATAGTTTCAATCCCTTCAAGTACTCGCGAAACGGTGCGCCCAGGTCATTGCGCTTCAGCGCGAATTCTACAGTGGCTTTCAAGAATCCCAGCTTGTCGCCGGTATCGTAGCGGCGGCCTTCGTAGACGAAGGCATACATTTTTTCCTGCTTCAGCAAGGTGCGCATGCCGTCGGTGAGCTGCAGTTCGCCGCCGGCGCCGGTCTTGGTTTTGGCCAGACAATCGAAAATTGCCGGGGTCAAAATATAGCGGCCGATGATTGCCAGGTTCGACGGAGCTTCCTCGGGCTTGGGCTTTTCGACCATGTTGCGGATCTCGAAGAGGCGGCCGTTGAATCCCTCGGCGGGCTGTGCATCGAAGACTCCGTAGGAGGAAATCATTTTCCCTTCGATCACCTGGGCAGCGATCACCGAGCATTGCTTTTGTTCGAAGACGTCGACCATCTGCTTGAGGCAGGGAACGGGATTGTCGATGACGTCGTCGGCCAGCAGCACGGCGAAGGGTTCGTTGCCCACGAGTTCGCGCGCCATCAGCACGGCGTGGCCGAGGCCCAGCGCTTCTTTCTGGCGGACGTAGGCCACATACATCATGTCGGAAATGTTGCGCACGATCTTGAGCAGATCGGTCTTGCCGCGCTCCTCGAGCATCTTTTCCAGTTCATAGCTGACGTCGAAGTGATCTTCAATGGCCTGCTTGCCACGGCCGGTGATGATCACGATCTGGTCACACCCGGAAGCCATTGCCTCTTCGACCCCGTATTGAATAATCGGCTTGTCGACCAGCGGGAGCATTTCTTTAGGCTGAGCTTTAGTGGCGGGCAGAAAGCGAGTGCCCAGGCCGGCGGCGGGAAACACAGCTTTGCGCACTTTCATGCTCATGGGGGCAGTCGTTGGTCGTTCGTTGCTAGCTCAAATCGGAGCGGAGATAATTGTAACTGGTCGGATTTGCGGATGGCGATTCCTGACGCGCTTACTGCTGCGTCTTTCCACCCGCGTTCGAACCGACTTCAGATTCGGCTTCGTTGTTCGCCAGTTGCTCTAGAACTGTGTGCAGGGCGCGAAGGACTTCGTCCGCGGCTGTTGCCTTGAGAACGAACTTCAGCATGCCGTCTGGAGTAAACTGCGCGCCACGCTGGGCGGAGACGAAACGCGCCAGATGTTCGGGATCGACAGCAGCGTTCTGCCGGAACTTGAAAGTTACGACATCGCGCTTGCGCTCGATGGCGTTGACGCCCACGCGCATGCAAAGCAGCTTGAGCGAAGCGTAATCGAGCAGGTTGCGTACCGGCGGAGGCGGCGGGCCGTAGCGGTCTTGCAACTCCGCCCCAACGTCGCTGAGTTGTGATTCGGTTTCCACTCGGGCCACACGTTTGTACATCTGCAGGCGCTGATTTTCTTCCGGAATGTAATCCGCGTTGATGCGGATGTTGAGGCCGAGATTGAGTTGAGTTTCAGCCTCGTCGGGCGCGGCTTCGCCTTTCATTTCGCGGACGGCACGTTCGAGCATCTGCGTGTAGAGCTCGAAGCCGATGGCTTCGATGTGGCCGCTCTGCTCGCCGCCGAGAAGATTGCCCGCGCCGCGGAGTTCAAGATCGAGCGCGGCGATTTTGAATCCTGCACCCAGGTCGGAGAATTCTTTTAGCGCTGCCAAGCGGCGGCGCGCGATCGGAGTCAGCTCGACTTCCTTCGGAATCAGCAGGTAGGCGTAGGCGCGGCGGTTCGAGCGTCCAACACGTCCGCGCAGCTGATAGAGCTCCGACAGACCGAGGCGGTCGGCACGATTGATCAAGATCGTATTGCACAGCGGGATGTCGAGGCCGTTCTCGATGATGGTCGTCGAAACCAGGATATCGGCTTCGTGATGCATAAATCCGAGCATCACTTTTTCGAGTTCGGTCTCTCCCATCTGCCCGTGGCCGACCATGATGCGCGCCTTCGGAACCATCTCTTGCAACTTGGCCGCGATTTCCCAGATGCTCTCGACGCGGTTGTGGACGAAGTAAACCTGGCCTCCGCGTTCGAGTTCCTGCTCGATAGCCGACTGGATTAATTTGTCGTCCCAACTGGCGACGACCGTTTGAATCGCCATGCGGTCTTTGGGCGGCGTTTCGATCACGCTCATGTCGCGCAGTCCGACCAGCGACATGTGCAGGGTGCGCGGAATCGGCGTGGCCGACATGGTAAGGACGTCGACCTGTTTGCGCATCTGCTTGATGCGCTCTTTGTGGCGCACGCCGAAGCGCTGTTCTTCGTCGACGATGAGCAGGCCGAGGTCGGAGAACTTGAGGTCTTTCGAGAGAATGCGATGCGTGCCGATCAGAATGTCGATCTTGCCGGTTTCTGCTTTTTGTAGAATTTCTTTCTGCTGCTTCGGATTGCGGAAGCGGCTGATCATTTCAATCGTCACGGGGAACGGTCCGAAGCGCTGCTTAAAAGTTTCGTAGTGCTGGAAGGCCAGCACCGTGGTCGGAGCCAGCACAGCGACCTGCTTGTTGTCGCCGACGGCCTTGAAGGCCGCGCGCATGGCGACTTCCGTCTTGCCGTAGCCGACGTCGCCGCAGAGCAGGCGGTCCATGGGCTGCGTCGATTCCATGTCGCGCGTGACGTCGGCGATGGCCTGGGCTTGATCTTCGGTCTCGTTGAACTCGAAGGCGTCTTCGAATTCGCGGACGAACTCGTTGCCTGCGGGGAAGGAATGGCCGACGGCGGTCTTTCGTTCGGCATAAAGTTTCAGGAGTTCGTCGGCCATATCTTTCATGGCCTTGCGCACTCGGGCTTTCGTTTTGGTCCACGCTTGCGTGCCCAGATGACTGAGAGACGGCTTGGCGCCTTCGGACGAACGATATTTCTGAATGAGGTCTAGCCGCGTCAGCGGGACGTAGAGGCGCGCGCCTTCGGCATACTCGAGCAGCATGAACTCGGCGTTGCCGTCGCCCTGATTGATTTCCTTCAGCCCCTGATACTGTCCGATGCCGTGTTCCACGTGGACGACGTAATCGCCCACCTGCAGATCGCGGAAGTCAGAAAGAAATGCCGAGACTTTGGACTTCTGACGCTGCGGATGGGAAACCACCGTGTCGGATTCGTCGAACAAATCTCGGGCGCCCAAGATGGCGAGGTGCGCATCCGGAAACATCACGCCGTCGGGGACGTAGGCTTTGGCGAGCGTGGTCGTGTGGACTTCGCCGGCGAAATAACTGGTCTCATCGGCGTAGCTTTCGCCGCCGCGGGTGCGGCTGCCCAGGCGGAACGAAACGTTGTATTCGGTAAATATGTCGGCCAGGCGTTCGACTTCGCCGGTGTTGGGCACGGAGAATAAAACTTGATGGCCTTCGCCGGTGAGCTTTTTCACTTCTTCCAGCATCGTCGGAACTGCGCCGTGGAAGCGGGGAGTGGGCTGCGTGAGGAAACTGACCGCGGTATCTGCGTCCTCGCTGCGCGTGATGCCGAGATGCTCTACATCCGCTCCAGTGAGCGATTCGACTTTCTTCCACCAGTCGTCGGGCGGGATGTAAAGGTCTATGGGGCGCACGAGATTGCCGACTCCGCTGCGCTCGTGGGCGTCTTCGACGCGGCTCCAAAAGCGGTCAAACTCAGTCCGCAGCAGGTCTGGCTCATCGAGTATGACGGCAGCGTGGGGAAGCAAGTCGAAAATCGCGCGGTCGGCTCCGGCCACGGGTGCGTAAAATTCCCAGCCGGGAAAAACCGTGACTCCGCCGGAGCGCAGGGCGGCTTCTACGATTTCTTCCGATCCTGAAATGCGTCTGCCGGAAAGCCGCGTGTGGATCGCGCCCAGCAGATGATCGCTGACCGGGGTTTCGGTAAGCGGCAACAGCAAGGCTTCGTCTAAGGGATTCGAGGAACGTTGCGAGGCGGGATCGAAGCGGCGGATCGATTCCACCTCGTCGCCGAAGAACTCGATGCGGACTGGACGCTCCGCTTCAGGCGAATAGACATCGAGGATGCCGCCGCGCAGAGCGTATTCGCCGGGCATTTCGACGACATCTGTTGCGGTATAACCGACGGTGTTCAGGTGGGCGAGAAGACTATCGACATCGAAGGATTCGCCGCGCCGCAGAATGCGGGCGAGGTCGGAATAGTATTCGGCGGAGCGCTGGAGGATGGCAGTGGCCGCGACCGGGGACACTACGATCGACGCTTTGCCGGTGGCGATCTTCCAGAGGGCGGTCGCGCGCTCTTCTTGTAACTCGGGATGCGGAGAGAGATTCTGGAACGGAAGCACGTCGCGGGCCGGCAGAGCGACAATTGCCTCGGGATCGCAGGCGCTGGTGAGTTCGCAGAAGCCGCGCAGCACAGGGACGAAATCCTCAACCGCCCGATTGTCGTTGACAACGACGATGAGCGGGCGGTCGGCGTGGCGGCGCAACAGCACGAGCAACAAGGCTTTTGCCGTGGGCGACAGTCCGGAGACACGAATGCGCCCCGTGCCCTCCCGCAGGTGGGAGGCTACACGCGTGAAGGCGGGAAGCATTTCTACGTCCGCGAAGAGTTCGCGGACGAAGGGAAGCAGCATGCGGATTAATTTTAACAGGAACTAACGTGCAGCCACCGGTGAGCGCGACCCTCACTCGTACGCGATTAGCAGCAAGGCCGGGCTTATGACGGAAATGACAATTTGTCGACAACAATGTGAGGCACAGGGGTCGCTAGCCTTTCGCGAGGCAGCTTGCAGTGACAGGCCGGTTGAGGATAGCATCTAATCATGGTGCGCTATCGCTCAGTCATGATCCTGGTTTTGATTGCCCAATGGCTGGCGATCCCCGCACTCGCGTGCCTGCCAAATCGTCAAATGACGAATGCGGAGATGACGTGCTGCAAGAAGATGGCAGGAAACTGCCATATGGGGGCGGGACAGCACCCTTGCTGCAAAACCGTTGCAAGTGCCCCGCAGCCCGTCGCGTCGATCCAGTCAATTTCGCAGATTCAACCATCTGTCGCGGTCGTTGCTCGGATCGCAATTCTCTCAGCCCCTTCAATCGCTGAGGCTGAAGCGATGCAAATTGATTTCGGCCTGCCGCCTCCCGTTCTGCCCGGTCTCCACTCCATTCTCAGAATCTGAACTCCGAGTTGTTTGCTTCGAGCACACAAGGCATTGCCTACGTGTGTCAGCGCATCGCGGAGGACAATATGAAACGTGCAGTGCTGTTCGTTGTTTTCGGACTAACACCGTTTGCTGCTGCGTCCGGCCATGGCCCAGTTTTCGGGCTTGCAACGCCCACAAATTCCAAAGGCGAGTGGAGTTTCGACGAAGGGGTATTCGAGCGGAACAGCGGCCTTGGTTCGCAAGCATCGGTCAGAGGCTTGATCGGGTATGGCTTCACGCCGCACCTCACACTTTCTTTCACGCTGCCTGCTGTCGTGGGAAGCACAAGTCTTCCGCCCACGAGAATCCAGCCGGGCGACGATTTTGACTCCACGGCGGCTTGGCGATTCCAGCACAGAGCGACGAAGGTCGGCACCCGCTTTGAAAGCACAGCGTTCGCTGGGGTAGTGATGCCGGGTCCGCAATCCGGATTCAATGGAATAGCGCATACCACGAATGTTCCCGGCACGATGTTCGGCGTGGTCAGCGGCATGGCATCGCGCAGCAACTACCTCTGGTTGGGGAGTACATACACCAAGTTTTACGAACACAACGGAGACAAGCGTCCCGACGTGCTCGACTACAGTCTGGTCTACGGTTATCGCCCGCCAAAGTGGCGCAGGCCACCTGAGAAATGGGACTGGAGACTCTTTGCCGAATTAGTCGGAGAACGCTCCGACAGATTCCGGCAGGCGAATGGTAGCGTTGCGAACACACAAGCACACCAGGTTTTCCTTGGCCCTACGGCACTTGGGATTTTTCGCAACTATACCGTTAGCTTCGGTGCTCAGTTCCCCATCTATCAGGATGTCGGGGCAGTGTTTCCGAAAGAGCGCGTTCGTTTCGCCTTGAATTTCAGCTATCTGCTTTTTCAACACGGAAACTCACACTAGGAGATCTATGAGAAAACTACCTGCTCTACTCGCGTCACTCTTGATATTTGCCTCCTCTGCCCTCGCAGAGATCAAATCCATCGACATCAAGATTTTCGGCATGGATTGAGAGGTTTGTGCACACGCCGTGCGCGTGTCATTGAAATCGGTATCTGGCGTCGATTCGGTCGATGTGAGCCTCGAAAAGGGTTTGGCGGTAGTAAAGATGAAACCGGGTAACACGGCTACGCTCAAGCAACTGAATGAAGCCATCACCAAAAACGGATTCACCATGAAAGATTCGAGGGCGACTGTCGCTGGCACGGCGGTGGTTACCACAGATGGCAAGGTAGCGCTCCGTGTTTCTGGCTCGAACGACGTGCTGCAACTGGTGCCACAGTCTGCCGCCACGACGAACGTGACTTCTATGGTGGGCAAGACTGTTGTGGTCGAAGGCACGATTCCCGAAGCTGGGAAGGGTAAGGCACACGACGCTATTCAGTATCAGTCTATGACGGAAGAAAAATCACAATGAATACTGTCACAACGGCAACGGCTAAACGCTCAGCCGTGCTCAACTACTTCTCCCTGTTCACTTCGTTCAGCACTCTCCTTTGCTGTGCGCTCCCCTCGTTGCTTGTGCTATTCGGCTTGGGCGCTTCAGTCGCGTCGATGCTCTCGTTCATGCCGTGGCTGGTAACATTGTCGCGACACAAACCGTGGACGTTCGCCGTATCCGGCATCCTCATTGCGCTGAGTTTCGTGAACATGTACTACGTCTCCCCTCGCATGCGCGCGAAGCAATGCAGCGCAGACGACCCGTCAGCCTGTGGGGAGGCGAGCAAACTCAGCAAAGTTCTGCTTTGGATCTCCGCGGGCATCTACGCGATCGGGGTTTTCGTCGCCTATGTGCTCGGACCAATCCTGGCGAGGTTGGACAATTCCTGATGCCAGTTGGGCCGCCCGCCTCAACTTCGTCTTCGTCCATTTTGCCGTGCCCGTGCCCGATCAGCCGCGCTTCTCTCCAGCGGAGCCTGACTTACGGCGCGTACACCAGCACGTGGAACGTGCCCGGTATCGTCGCCGGCCGCGGATGCGGGTGCTCCTTGGTTGGTTCCGGGGTTTTGCCGAACTCGGCGGTGTCAACGAAGATGCGCTTTGTCTTGGGATCGTAGGCCATGGTCTTGGCGCCGAACTCCGTCTTTACCTTGCCAGCCTCGCTGAAGTGGTCGGGCGAATCCTCGTGAAAAATGTGGACCCATCCATCGCGAGTGGACACGAAGATCAGTCCCGTGGTCGAGTCGTACACGTCGGCGTCGGCGCCGTTGCTGATGGGGAAGGACTGAATCACCTTGCCGTCATCGGCATTCATCACCACCAGCATCGCCGGTTCCCGGCCGGCGACGAACAGGCGCCGATGTTCGCGGTCCATGGCGATCGGCGCCGGCGCTCCGGCGGGCGCGATCGGCCAATGCGCCTTCACTTTCAACCCCTGCGAATCAATCGCCAGCACTTCGCTTTTGTCTTCAAGATTGTTGTAGATGTTCCCCTTCCCGTCGGCCACGGCAAATTCCGGCCCGCCGCCCAGGTCAACCGTGCCAACGACATTTCCCGTGGAAGGATCAATCGCCGTCGCATTTTTGCTGTCGCCGTTAAAAGTAAATACGTGCTTCGACGCGGGATCGTAAATGATGCTGTCGGCGTCCGGAGCGGCATTGGCCTCGCCGACAACCTTCAGCGTCTTGAGATCGAATATGATCGCCTTACCCTGCCCGCCGTCGCTGATGAAGCCGCGTCCCGCTTCCGGTACTACTGCGACGCCGTGGCTCTGCTTCAGCCCGGAAATCTTTCCCTCTTCTTTCCCCGTGTCCGCATTTACCACCAGCACTTCGCTGCCGTGCGAGAGATACAGCCGCCGCGAGTCGGGATCGAACGTCATGTAATCGAAATACTCCCGGCCTCCGGGCGCAGCGCCGAATTTATAGGTGTTCACCAGGTGGTAGCTGCTCGCATCAGCGGCGAACGCCGCCACGCCGAGCATCATCCCTGTGGCCAGCATGACGCCAATCGTTATCGCGCCGATCATGATGCGATGGCTAAATATGGATTTCATAAGATCTTCCTTTCACTGCCGAAATGTGGGAACCTTCGTCGGTCGACCGCTTCACGGTTACAGCCATCCATGGTAACCATTCCACATGAATAGAACCTGAAGGGGCGCTGACCCACCAATCGGATCCATTGCCTAATGCTTTGACCAGGTCCAGGCAGTGATACGCCAACCAGCCTGCGTCTTCTTCAGCGCCACCGTAAAAACGGCTTGAGACTCCTTCACGGGCTTCCCATGTTGCTTGTAGGTATAGGTCGAGGGAGCCACAAAATACGCGCGATCGCCGCTAATGTCGACGGTCCACGGCGTTCCCAGCTGGGCCTCCCCATCCGTAATCCCCTCTTTATCATCGTAGGCATTCAACCCCTTCCACCAATCCGCGCACGCCGTCGCGCCATGCCATTCGTGGGGCGGAAATTCGTCGAGAATCGACACGTGCGAGTCGCACATGGCCAGGGCCGTTTCCAGCTTGTCTTTCTCCAGGTTATCGAAATACCGATGCACCGCGGCCGTTACGTCGCTCTGCTCAGAGGCAGATGCGGATCTTGGATTGATGGTGAGCGTGAACACAATGGCCAGAGCCGTCGCAGCAACGCGCTTGAAGTTCATAGCTTCCTCCGTTAGAAGTTTCGAAGTATCGTGATCGTCTGGGACTGGGCCGAATCTAACGCGCGTGAGTGTACCGCAGGCGGCCGGACAAGGGAATATGGTTGAACACGTCGCTGAGAATGGCGGTGGCGCAGCTTTTCGCAGGACAGCGCATAGCTGTGTGTGCCCCATCCGTGCGTTTTTTTGCACGGGTGGGACCCGATGCTGCCTGAAGAAGCTTCAGCCATAACGAGCTGAGCCCCACCCTCGATCCCGAACGCCGGTTCCAAGTGCCTCGGCGTGCGTCACGACTCATGTGGGGACAGCCGCCCCCACCTGTCCAGCGGCCCAGGTGTATTGGGCCGCCGGCCCGTATCGCTGCCGCAAAGACCCACCTGTTTGCATCCCGCAGCGGAAGCATCCAGGTAGGCCTGAGCCTACCGTTACTTCGTTTCCGATTTCATTGCCGATTTCACTTTGGCTGCGTGGCCTTTCATTTCGACCACGATCAGGTCCATGCCATTCTCGCCCGTGTTCTCCGGCAAGTGAGTGACGGCGGGTTCATACTGCGCGTCGCCTGCCTTGGCGGTAAACTCCTGTTTCTTGCCGGCCGGGAAAGTGAACTGTCCCTTGGAGTCGTTCAGGAATACCGCCACCAGGTTGGGATGGCTGTGCATCACCGACTTCTCGCCCGGTCCGTAGTGCACCTTAAGAATCCGTACCTGATCGTTCTCGCTCACCACCGTGTAATGCTTGGAATCCACTTTAACCGGATCCTGTGCCAGGACGATTGGCGCCAGACCGAGACACAACGCCACACTACAAAGCGCAATTTGCACTCGCATGTTGCTCTCTCCTTAAGTTTTGGGGGTTGATTTGAAAAGCCGTCCCACGCTACTCCGCGCTCCCCAACAATGTCAAATCAGGAACGGGCGAGCCACCTCGCTTGAACGAACGACTCGTCCGGCGGGGATGACGTACTCTTTTCTTGTTTTTCCTGACCGTCTCAACGTGAGGCTGCCCCTGTAAAGGATGTCATGGGACTGAACAAAATCGCGGAGGGTGGGGCAGCCTCAAGTTGTAAATGATCTAAGCGAACAACAAAATCCGAGGCGGGCCAGCCCCGGCTGTCCCTACGTGAGCCGTGGAACCGATCAATGATTCGCTCTGCCGCGGATGCTCAACTCGGCCTCGGCCGGCACGTCGGCCAGCGTCACGTGCAGCGCGCGCTGCTTCGCGTCATAGGATGTTTTCAGCGGGTACGTGCTGCTGGAAAACTTCGCTTCGGCGTGGGCGGACGGCCAGTCGTAGATCACCACTTCGACGAACTTCCACCACGGGGTGTACGAGCCTTCGCGCGCGTGAAACTTCAGGGTCATCGACTTGGCGTCCGACTGGCAGGTGAAGGTCTGGCGGAGATATTCGCCGCGCTGATAGCGGAAGGTGTGGCCGTCGTCGAGATAGATCGTGCCCCGGCACTCGGCGCCGGGATAGACCTGGAGCTGCAACGGGCCGCTGGGAATTTCGTCGGTGTTCTGGATCAGCGGCTGCAGCGGCAGGATGCTTCCGCCCCGAACATAAACCGGCATGGTGTCGAGCGGCGGATGGATTTCGCGAGGCCTGGGAGCTGTCCCGGCGGACTTGACGACGTCGACGATCGAAGGCGGTTGAGAGGACTCGCCCATCTTGAGGCCAGTCCAGAAGTCGTACCAGTCGCCCTTGGGAAACGAGACCGCATAGTTATCCATCATTTCGGCGAACGGTGGCGGAGCGATCAGCAGGCTGGGGCCAAGAAGAAATTCGGTGTCGAGATGATCGAAGCCGGTGGCGAACACGTCGGGGAATTCGAGGAAGACGGGACGCATGAGGGGAAGGCCAGTGCGCGAGGATTCGTCGGCCAGCGCGTAGATGTAAGGCAGCAGGCGGTAACGGGTTTCGATGTAGCGGCGGCGAATGGCTTCCTGCTCCGGCCCGTTGTTCCAGATTTCATGCGGCAGCGAGCCCTTGGTGGCGTGATCGCGGAAGAGGGGCGAGAATGCGGCCTGCTCGACCCAGCGCGTGAGCAGAGCCGGCGACGGCGAGCCGTTGAATCCGCCAACGTCGGCGCCGACAAAAGAAATTCCGCTGATGCCGAGATTGAGCACCATCTGCGTGGCGAGGCGGAGATGGTTCCAGGTGGCGGAATTGTCGCCGGTCCAGGTGAATCCGTAACGCTGGCCGCCCGCGTAGGTGGCGCGTGTCAGAACGAACGGGCGCTCGTCGGGACGCAGCTTGAGCAGGCCCTCGAAAGTTCCGCGGGCATTTTCCAGGCCGACGATGTTGTGAATCTCGGCGTGCGTGGCGGTTCGGGTGGCGAAGCCGGGCTCTTCGATGCGATGCACGGTGTCGAGCGGCATGGTCTTGCCGGAGCCGTCGAAGACCGAAGGCTCGTTCATGTCGTTCCAGAATCCGGCCACGCCGTCCTCAACGAATTGATGGTAGAGGCCGCCCCACCACTCGCGGCTTTGGGCGCGGGTGAAATCGGGGAAGACAGCCGGGCCGGGCCAAACGATGCCAACGAACTCCGAACCGTCAGGATTTTTCACGAAGTGGTCGCCGGCGTGACCTGTCTCGTACGGCTCGTAGTTCTGGTTGGGCAGGTGCGCGATGTGCAGGTCGGTGATGTTGACTAGAT
>Ga0209736_1000575_pt1 | contig 11761 bp, 10 predicted proteins | sample BlaSpr_A8_Ref_M3_FD_187992 | JGI IMG/M metagenome (GOLD analysis project Ga0209736, IMG submission 187992) | Forest soil microbial communities from Thunder Bay, Ontario, Canada - Black Spruce, Ontario site 2_A8_Ref_M3 (SPAdes) (version 2) | ecosystem: Environmental > Terrestrial > Soil > Boreal... | reverse complement strand
CCGCCATCGCGATCCGCTCGATCGACGCCAGCAGATGCTTGCGTACCTCGTCCTTGTATGACCGTACGGTCAACCCCATCACGACTTCATCGGGAATGATGTTGTTCTTGGTGCCCCCATGGATCGTGCCTACGGTAATCACGGCCGGGTCTTGCGGATCGATCTCTCGGGACACAATGGTCTGCCAGCTCACAATGGTTCGAGCGGCGATCACGATTGGATCGACCGTCTCCTGCGGGGCCGAACCGTGTCCGCCGACGCCGTAAATAGTGACGTTCACGGAATCGGCATTCGACGCGCTGAAGCCGGGAGTGTAGCCGACTTTGCCGGCGGGAAGTCCGTTGCTGTCGTGCACGGCGAAGACGAAGTCGGGCTTGGGAAAGCGCGTGAACAGTCCCTCTTTCATCATGGCCTTGGCGCCGCCAATACGCTCCTCGGCAGGCTGGCCGACATAGATAAAGGTCCCGTGCCAGCGGTCTTTATTCTGCGCCAGCAGCGCGGCAGTTCCGATACCGATCGCCATATGCAGGTCGTGTCCGCAAGCATGCATCACCGGCACCTCGACGCCGCGGTCATCATGCGTGGTGACGTGGCTGGCGTAAGGGAGACCCGTTTTCTCCGGGACGGGCAAGGCATCGAGTTCGGCGCGCAACATGACCACAGGACCCGAGCCGTTCTTGAAAACGCCGACCACGCCGGTGCCCCCAAATCCGGTGGTGACGTCGTATCCGAGCTTGCGAAGTTGGTCGGCGATTTTGGCCGCAGTCTTCTCCTCATGATAGGAAAGCTCGGGATTGCGATGCAGATCGAGATAGAGCGATTCGACCTGGGGATAGACAGAGTCGATCTGCGTGGATGGAGCGCGCCAGGCCTCGGCGGCCCACGACGTTACGGAGAACGATGCAGCCGTGAGCGGGAGGAGAAGAAGCAGGAGACGTTTCATATTTTTCACGTGAAAGTTTGTGGTGACGGCATTAGACCATAAACTGCCCGGAGAGCGCAGCCCGGCGGCACGCAAGCGAACGCTTAGGGACAGCCGCCCGCCGGCTGTCCGGCGGGGCGAAGCCCCGGCACGCATTTGACTACTTTAGGATGAACTCATGAAATCCCGTGCGGCCTGCGCCCGCGTGGACAGCCGGGGGCGGCTGTCCCTAGGCGAACTTAGCGCACGGCCGTCGCGACACAGTGCTGATCGAAGGCGGCTTTGAGGTCGGCAGCGATGGCGGCGGCATCGCGGGTCTCGATCTCATGGCGCTGCATCATGTAGATCGGCTTGCCGTCGCGCAGAATCGCGATGGAAGGCGACGACGGTGGATATCCGGTGAAATAGGAACGGGCGCGCTCCGTCGCTTCCGTGTCCTGTCCGGCAAATACGGTTGCGATCTTGCCGGGCTTGGTCGCATTCTGCAAGGCGAGGCGCACGGCGGGACGCATGCGTCCAGCAGCGCATCCGCAAATAGAATTCACCACTACCATAGTTGTGCCGGATTCGTTCTGCACAAAGCGGTCAACATCGGCAGCACTGCGTAGCTCTTCAATTCCCAGGCGCGTCAGTTCTTCGCGCATCGGGATCACCATAATTTCGGGGTACATGGACTCTCCTGTATTTATTCAATTGCGATTCGAAATGTAGCCGCGTTCTCAATATGCCTTCCCACGGCTACCATGAGATGCTCAACTAACCTGCTTCTCTAACTATAGAGTGAAATTAGCTTTATGACGATTCAGGAAAACGTTCCGCTGGCGCCACTGACCACCTTGCAGGTGGGCGGATCGGCCCGCTACTTTGCGGAGCTGAGGCGAGAAGACGACGTTCGCGAGGCCGCACAGTTCGCGAAAACTCGTACCCTGCCGCTGTTTGTGCTGGGCGGGGGAAGCAACCTGGTGGTCGCCGATTCGGGCTGGCCGGGACTGGTGCTCAGGGTCGCGATCGGCGGAATCACGACTCAAACTACGGACGCCTCCGCGAACTCCGTGCTCTTCAGCGTGGGCGCAGGCGTCAACTGGGATGACCTGGTCGCGCAGGCGGTGGTGCAGAATTGCGCGGGAGTCGAGTGCCTCAGCGGGATTCCGGGCAGCGTTGGAGGCACGCCCGTGCAAAACGTTGGCGCCTATGGCCAGGAAGTCTCCGACACGATCGAATCGGTGCGCGCGCTCGACTTGAAACAAGACCGCATTGTGGTTTTGCCCAACCCGGCCTGCGGATTCCGCTATCGCACCAGCATCTTTAACACTGCGGAACGCGGGCGTTACATCATCTTGCGGGTGAACTACAGGTTGAAGCGGGGTGGGGCTCCGAGTCTGAAGTATGTCGACTTGCAGAAGCACTTTGCCGAAAGAAAGACGCCGCCATCGCTCGCCGAAATCCGCGCGGCGGTGCGCGAAATCAGGCGGAGCAAGGGCATGCTGATTGTCCCCGGAGACGAAGATTGCCGCAGCGCCGGATCGTTCTTCCAAAATCCCGTGCTCAGCGAGGCGCAGTTCAAAGACCTGGCCGAGCGCGCCGAGTCCGAGGGACTCGAGATTCCCAGCTACCCCGCTCTCGATGCGCAGCACAAAGTTTCGGCAGCGTGGCTGGTGGAGCGCTCGGGATTCTCGAAGGGATATGCGGCCGGAGCGGCCGGAATCTCTCGCAAACACGCGCTGGCGCTGATCAATCGCGGAGGCGCGAAGGCAAGCGACATTATCGGATTGAAAGATGAAATTCAGCGCGGCGTCCAGGCAGCGTGGGGAATTCTGCTGGAGCCGGAGCCCGTGTTCGTAGGATTCTAAGCGACCTCTGAATCCGGTAGAGACCCAACTTGCCGTTTTCATTGGAAACGGGACAAGCCCCATCTCTACCAACAAAAAAGGGGCGGCGCATCCCAAGGCGACGGGGCCCCCATGCCGGCCCAGAGGTGTCCGCTACCGCGAGATCCGCCTCCAAATTCTCTATCGGCGGAGAGGGCAATCCTCTTTAGCTTTAGCAATTTATTCCGAGCAAAATTATTGCGAACGAATGCAACTGAGTAACGTTCTTCATGAATAGGAGCAGGCGTGATTGCAGAATCCGCAATGGCGGGCGAGGCCATAGCATTGGCGCAGCAAGAAGACGATCTGCTGGAAACGGCCGTGCGCGAGCATGCCCGCCTCGTCTATCGCATCGCTTATTCCGTTTTGCGCAATCCCGCGGACGCGGAAGATGCAACTCAGGAGATTTTTCTACGCGTACTCCGCTACGGAAAAAGGCTCGCTGCGGTCAAGGACCAGGAAGCGTGGCTGGCAACGATCGCCTGGCGCGTGGCTGTCGGGCGCCGGAAGAATACGGCCGTGGCAGCCGCTGGAGCCGAGGAGCCCGGCGAGACCCTAGTAGCACCCGGCTACGGGGCGGATCGCATTCTTCTGGAGCAGGAGCGGAATGCGGTGCTGGAGCGGCTGATTTCGGCCTTGCCGAGCCCACTGCGGGACGCGCTGGTGCTCTCGACCTTGGAGGAAATCGCACCGCGAGAAGTGGCCTCGATGCTCGGAATCAGCGAGGCGGCCGTACGTTCCCGATCATTTCGCGCACGGGAGATTCTGCGAGAAAGGCTTTTGGCCTTGACGGGGCCAAGGACATGACTATGGATCCGATTGAGAGAGAGCGTGATCGTGATGTTGAAGGGGGGCTTGACGATCAGTGGCTTGAATCGGCGCTTATCCAATTTGGCAGAGCCGAGCCGCGAGTGGGCCTTGAGAATCGACTGCGGGCGAACTTGCGGGCTGAGAGAGCTCGGGCTTACCTGCGCAAGCGCTGCTGGCGTGCCTTGGGGACGGTCGCTTCTTTGGCGGCAATTTTAGTGGCGGTACGGGTTGAGGAAAGGGATCGCGAAAGGCAGCCCGAGAGTACGGCCGCGACTTCGACGACAAATCGCGCAGAAGCGCGGGAATTGGTCCAGCCAAGGCCCATTCCGCAAATCGTTCACCCGGCAACAACTCACACGGCAAGAGAAGTGGTGCTGCGCAGACCTGCGCATCGGCCGACTCGCGATCTGGCAGTGGCGAGCACACCGAAGCTGGCGCAGTTCCCTTCACCCCAACCGCTGAGCGAGCAGGAGCGAATTCTCGCGAGCTACGTTGCAAAGTATCCGGAACACGCGGCACTGGTGGCGCAAGCCCGAGCTGAAGCGCTTCAGCAGGATCGCGAAGAGGAAGCCGCCGGTAATGTGGGCAACATTCGATGAGCAGCGCACCTGACGTATTCCGGGCATGTCGAGGAGGAGCAGAACGAATTCAGGAGAATAATTCAATGATGATGACGATGGTACTAGTCAAGAAAACAGTCGCGGCGGGCGCGCTGATTGCGGCGTTAGCGGTTTCAGGTGGGACCAGCAGAGCATTGGCCCAGGAGTCGGGCGATTCCTCAAAGAGTACGACGCTCGAGTCGTCGAAGCCGGTGGAAGCCTACCGTCTTGATTTCTCCGTCAACGAACTGGAAGACGGGAAGAAGATTAACACGCGGCAATATTCCATGAACCTGAACGCGAACGATGCCAATGAAATCAAGATTGGCACGCGTATTCCGGTTGAACCCAAGGCAGGGGAGTTCCAATACATCGATGTCGGTACGAATATCTGGAGCAGACTCGGAGTGCACAACGGCCAGCTGGAGTTAGCCGTGCGAACCGACATCAGCAACTTCGCGATTCCGGAGCAGGCATCAGGACACGAGTCCCGCCCGGTAATTCGGCAACTCCAAATCAAGGCCAGCACGGTGGCGTTGCTGGGCAAGCCGATGGTGGTGGGCAGCCTGGATGATCCAAACTCGAAGCGGCAGTTTCAAGTTGAGGTGACGGTTACGAAGCTAAGGTAGGGTGTGCCGCACCATCGCCCCTTTAGCTTCCTTGTGATCGGCGAGCCGTCGTGCTTCGAGAAAGATTTTCACGAACATCGGGCGCGTGAGCTTGCCCGTCTGCGTATTCTGGTTGGAGGGGTGATAGGACGCTAAGAGGACGCGTCCGTCGGGCAGCACGTATACAGCGCCGTGGCGAAATTCATACTCGCGCTTGCCAGCAATTAGCTTTCTTCGCTTCAGGTAGTTCAGATAGGCTTCGAATCCGATTCTTCCCAGGGCAACGATGACGCGCAGGTCTTTCAGTCCTTCGAGTTCACGTTCCAGAAATGGAGCGCAGCTGGCCAGTTCCTCGGGCAAAGGCTTGTTGTCAGGCGGCGCGCAGCGGCCGGCGGCAGTGATGTAGAGATCGTGCAGAACGAGCCCGTCGTTACGGTCGGTCGCCGTCGGCTGATTGGCAAACCCTGTCTCATGTAGCACCGGGTACATGAAGTTGCCGGAAGCGTCTCCAGTGAACGGGCGGCCGGTGCGATTGGAGCCGTGGGCGCCGGGAGCGAGTCCGAGAACGAGGACGCGTGCATGGGGATCGCCGAAGCCGGGAACGGGCTTGCCCCAGTACTCATGGTCACGGTAAGCGCGGCGCTTCTCGCGGGCGATCTGCTCGCGATACACGACCAGACGCGGACAGCGCGTGCAGCTTATCACTTCGGCATTCAGAACCTTGAGCCAGTTGGGGACGGGCATTCGCCTTCATTGTAGTTGGTCGGCGAGACGGATTCCGTGGCCTGGACGCTACTTACCGTGGCGTTGCCACTGTTCTTTGCGGATCATGCCTAAGGGAGTGTGGCAAAGGACGGAGTTAAGGCCGATCCTGTGGGGCGTGGTAAATCCGCAAGACTTCGATGCTCTGTTCTTTAACGCGATAAACCGCGATCTAGGGAGTGGGAGGGAATCACAGCTCTCGGGTTCCGTCCTCGCGTACGAGACGGCCGCGTTGGGGCAACTCTTTGAGGGAACGGATAGCCTCGCACAACTTGCGCATGGTCGGCTGCGGTAATGGGGATGGCGCTTTGAGGTAATTGCGGATGTGCTCAAGGTCAGCAGCGGAGGCCGGCGTCCAGCTGATATGCATTTATGGGCGGAGCATCTGCTCCAGGCGGGCGTGCATTTCTTCTTCCCCAATGAGCTCGCCGCGGTCCGCCTGTGCGATGCCCTCTCGGACGGCGGCACGGAAGCGGGCATCTTCCTGAAGCAGCCGCAAAGCGGCATCCTTCACCAGTCGCTCGGCATCGGTGCCTGCCTTGGTGGCAATTTGCGAAAGCTGCGCTTCCTGCTCGGGGGTGAAATGCACTTCCATCGCCTTCAGGCTACGGCAAAGCCCACATCGACGCAACACGTTGCCAAGGAGGTGTACGTTTGTGTGGCGCGGACACTCTTGTCCGCGGTTGCCTTTGCCGTTGCCTTTTGTGTGGTGCTAAGACGGTGCCTCGCGGGAGTTGTATCCGCCGCACGCTTTTCGCGGACATTTTCGCGGACAAGAGTGTCCGCGCCACACGACCAAGCATGGCCACACAGAGGTCTCGCCGGTTACTTTAGTGGGTAGGAAAAGACTCTCCGCCGTTTGACGTTGCTCTTCGAGAGTCTTTACACTCAAGCTAAGGCACAAGGCGTCGCAGGCGAGCCGCTTCCCTCCCGACTCTGCTGCCGCGACTGCTTTGGAAAGGTTACTGTGAGCCCCACTGAGACCAAGGACAGCACGGCCAAAGAAAGCGCCACCAAACGCGAGATTCAGGTGGAGATTCCGGTCGCGGATGTCAACCGGCAGACCGATTCGCTGATCCAGAAATATCAGAAGGTAGCGCGTATTCCCGGCTTCCGGCGCGGCCATGTTCCGGCGTCGATTATTCGCCAGCGTTTTTCGGAGGAGATCAAGACCGATATGGTCGAGGCGCTGATCCCGCGCTACTTCCGGCAGGAGGCCGAGAGGCTGGGCATTCATCCCGTATCGCAGCCGCGGGTGACGGACCTGCACCTGCACGATGGCGAGCCGCTGCGCTTCAAGGCCGCCTTTGAGGTGCTGCCGGAAATCAAGCTGGAAGGCTACAAAGAGCTGCGCGCCGATAAGCCGGAGATCGCGGTTTCCGAGGAGGACGTAGAGCGCGCCCTCGCCGAGCTGCGCGAACGGCATGCCATTTTCAATCCGGTCGAGGGTCGCGCCCTCGGCGATGGCGATTTTGCTCAGGTCTCGCTCGATGGCAATCCCAAGCCTGGTGAATCCGAAACCAAGTCCGGAACAACGTCCGGCGAAGGCCAGCCCGTTCACATGGATGAAGTGCTGGTCGAAATCGCGGGCAAGGACACGATGCCGGAATTCACCGAACACCTGCGGGGCGCTAATCCCGGAGATGAGCGGACGTTCGACGTGAACTATCCCGAAGATACGCAGGACAAGCGCCTGGCGGGGAAGACATTCACTTATGCGGTGAAGGTGCAGTCCATCAAACAGAAGAGCCTGCCGGAACTGAACGACGAGTTCGCGAAGCAGCTGGGCGAATTCCAGACGGCGGACGATGTGCGGAAGGCGATTCGCGAGCAAATCGAATCCGAGCGCAGGCACCAGGCGCAACACGAGGCCAAGGAAAAGTTGGTGGGCGAACTGATCGAGCGCAACGATTTTGAAGTTCCCGATTCGTTGATCGAACAACAGATTGACATCCGGCTGGAACGTGGACTGCGCGCACTCGCGGCGCAGGGTCTGACCGCCGAGCAGATGAAGAAAATGGATTTGACTCGTCTGCGCGTGGGACAACGCGAGCAGGCGATTCACGACGTAAAAGCTGCGCTGCTGCTCGAAAGAGTGGCGGAGGAAGAGAATGTACAAGTCAGCGATGAAGAGCTGAATCAGGAACTGGAGTCGCTGGCAAGGCAATCAAAACAGACATCGGAAGCAGTGCGCGCTCGTTTGACACGGGATGGGGGCCTCGATAGAATCCGGACAAGAATCCGCAACGAGAAGACCCTCGAATTTCTGTATCACCAGTCCGCATAGTCATGAAGCGGACCATTTTGATCCTCCCCTGAGCCGACGAGACTGACTTCAGGGCAGCAGTGTGGAAAGGGTGAACGTGAATACGAAAGACCCGCAAATGATGCTGGTACCGATGGTGATCGAATCGACGGGCCGGGGCGAACGGGCCTATGACATTTATTCCCGGCTGCTCCGTGACAACATCATCTTTATTGGCACGCCGATTGATGACAATATCGCCAACCTGGTCATCGCCCAGATGCTGTTCCTGGCGCAGGAAGACCCGGAGAAAGACATTCAGCTCTACATCAACTCGCCGGGTGGATCGATCACGGCGGGCATGGCGATTTACGACACGATGCAGTACGTAAAGAATGACGTGACCACGATCTGCATCGGCCAGGCCGCTTCGATGGCCGCGCTGCTGCTTTCGGCGGGAGAAGCCAAAAAGCGGCTGGCGCTGCCGAATTCGCGCATCCTGATCCACCAGCCCTCGATGGGCGGCCTTTCCGGACAGGCGACCGACATTGACATTCATGCCCGCGAAATTCTGCGTATGCGGGAGATTACCAATCAGTTACTGGCCAAGCACAGCGGCCAGAAGCTGGATAAAGTGGAGAAGGACGTGGAGCGCGACTTCATCATGAACTCGCAGCAGGCGAAGGAATACGGAATTATTGACGATATCATCTATAAGACGAGATAAAGGGCAGTCTTAAGCAATAATAATGTGAGACGCGGCTAGCCGCTTCTCAGCCCGAAGCAAGGAAGCCAGCCGCGGCTAGGCCACCAGAAAAGGAGTAAGGCCGAGTGAAAACCAGATCGGGTTCGGATGAGATGTTGCGCTGCTCGTTCTGCCACAAGTCGCAGGACGCGGTCGCGAAACTGATCTCGTCGCCAAGCGACTATCCCCGGGCATACATTTGTGACGAGTGCGTGGCGGTCTGCAACTCGATCCTCGAAGACGACCGCACCGCGACTCCTACGGCTGCGGTCCCGAACCAACTGCCGAAGCCGCAGGAAGTGAAGACGTTCCTTGACGAATACGTCATCGGGCAGGAACAGACGAAGAAGAAGCTGGCCGTCGCCGTTTATAACCATTACAAGCGCATTTACATGAACCGGCAGCGCACCGGCGATGGGGTGGAGCTGACCAAATCGAACATTCTGCTGATCGGGCCGACCGGAACCGGCAAGACGCTGCTCGCGCAAACCCTCGCCCGCATGCTCGATGTGCCCTTCGCGATCGTGGACGCGACCACGCTGACCGAGGCCGGCTACGTGGGCGAGGACGTCGAGAACATCATCCTCAAACTTCTGCAGGCGGCGGAAGGCGACGTCAGCCGCACTCAGACCGGCATCATCTATATTGACGAAATTGACAAGATCGGCCGCAAGGACGAGAACCCCTCGATCACTCGCGATGTGTCTGGCGAGGGCGTGCAACAGGCGTTACTCAAGATTCTGGAAGGCACGATCGCGAACGTGCCGCCGCAGGGCGGACGCAAGCATCCGCATCAGGAATTCACGCCCGTCGATACCACGAATATCCTCTTCATTTGCGGCGGTGCCTTCGTCGGCCTGGAGAAAATTATCGGGCGGCGCATCGGCAAGAAGGCTCTGGGTTTCCGCATGGGAGAAGATACGGAGACCGAGGCGGGCATAGCCGCGCTGCGAAACTTTGAACTTGTCTCGGAAGCGCAGCCCGAGGATCTGATCAAGTTCGGCCTGATCCCCGAGTTTGTCGGGCGCCTGCCGGTGATGGGAGTGCTCCAGCAACTGGACGAAGACGCGCTGGTGGAAATTCTGACGCGCCCGAAAAACGCAATCGTGAAACAGTACCAACGCCTGTTCGAGTTTGAAAACGTGCGGCTGAAGTTCAGCGACGACGCCAACCGGGCGATTGCGCGCCAGGCGATGGCGCGTAAAGTTGGCGCCCGCGGCCTGCGCATGATTCTGGAAGAACTCATGCTGGAATTGATGTATAGTCTGCCCAGCCAGAAGAAAGTTAAGGAATTTGAAGTGACCCGCGAGATGGTGGAGAAGCGGAACGTCTCGCTGGCCATGATCGAAAAAGCGGCAAGTTAAGACCCACCCTAGCGTCGCAAAGAGCGCGACGCTAGGATGGGGCAGCCATAAACGAGGACCAGAGACGGGAGACCGAGTTGTCGAACCCAAAGGAAAAGTTCGAGAGCAAGAAACTGCCGATGATGCCCATTCGGGATGTGGTCATCTTTCCGTACATGATGACTCCGTTCGTGGTGGGCCGCGAGTCGAGCGTTCGCGCGCTCGAAGAAGCTCTGGCCAGCGATAAGAAGATATTTCTTGCGACGCAACACGACGCCAGCATCGACGAGCCCAAGGCCGGAGACATCTTCCAGGTCGGCACCATCGTCAACATCGTGCAGAGCCTGAAGCTGCCCGACGGAAACATCAAGGTGCTGGTCGAAGGCATCGAGCGCGGCAAGATTCTGCAGGTCGTCGAAACCGATGGCTATCTGCAGGCCACCGTTCGGGTCGCCCGTTATGCCACCGAGACGACGGCGCAGATTGAAGCGGGCATGCAGCGCGTTACCGGCATGTTCGAGCAGTATGTAAAGCTTTGCCAGTCGCTGAACTACGAGACCATGATCGCCGCCGTGCGCATGGAAGATCCGGCGAAGCTTACCGACACCATCGCCGCCAATCTGCAGCTCTCCATCGAAGAAAAGCAGGGGTTGCTCGAGATCTTCGATCCTGCCGAACGCCTGAACCGCATCGGCGACGTGCTTGACGTGGAAATCGAAAAGCTCAACATGGACCGCACCATCCAGTCGCGCGTGAAGCGGCAGATGGAGAAGGCACAGAAAGAGTATTACCTCAACGAGAAGATCAAAGCGATTCAAAAAGAACTGGGCCGCGGCGAAAAGAGCGAATTCGACGAACTGAAGAAGAAGGTCGAATCCGCGGGCATGCCGAAGGAAGTGCGCGACAAGGCGATCCAGGAACTGAAAAAGCTGGAAGCAATGCCGCCCATGTCGGCCGAGTCCACCGTTTCTCGCAACTATCTCGATTGGCTGCTGGCGGTGCCGTGGAAGAAGCGCTCGAAGGAAATCCGCAACATCACACGCGCCGAAAAAACCCTGAACGAAGATCATTATGGCCTCGAGAAAATCAAGGAGCGCATCCTCGAATTTCTCGCCGTCCGCCAGTTGGTGAAAAATCCCAAAGGCTCGATTCTGTGCTTCGTCGGACCTCCCGGCGTGGGCAAGACGTCACTGGGGATGTCGATCGCCAAAGCGACCGGCCGCAAGTTCGTGCGCATGTCGCTTGGCGGCGTGCGCGATGAGGCGGAAATCCGCGGCCATCGCCGCACCTACATCGGCGCCCTGCCCGGCCAGATCATCCAGATGATGAAAAAGGCTGGCACCAAGAACCCGGTCTTCATGCTGGACGAAGTCGACAAAATGTCGATGGACTTCCGCGGCGACCCCTCGGCGGCGCTGCTCGAAGTTCTCGATCCCGAACAGAACTTCATGTTCGTGGACCATTACCTCGACGTCGAGTACGACCTCTCCCAAGTCTTCTTCGTGGCCACCGCGAACGTGCTGCATACCATTCCGCCCGCGCTGCAGGACCGCATGGAAGTGCTGCGTCTGCACGGCTACACGGAACCGGAAAAGGTCGAGATCGCGAAGCAGTTCCTGGTCAAGAAACAGATGCTGCAGGCGGGATTGACGGAGAAGAACGTGCGGTTCTCCGACGACGCGATCCAGCAGATCATTCGGGCCTATACTCGGGAAGCCGGGGTGCGCAACCTGGAGCGGGAAATTGGCAACATCTGCCGCAAAGTGGCGCGCAAAGTGGTGAAAGAAGGCGCGGACTTCTCCGCTTCGATCCAGGCCGGAAAAATCGGCGACTACCTCGGCGTCATAAAATTCCGCGAC
>Ga0209736_1000574_pt1 | contig 11764 bp, 6 predicted proteins | sample BlaSpr_A8_Ref_M3_FD_187992 | JGI IMG/M metagenome (GOLD analysis project Ga0209736, IMG submission 187992) | Forest soil microbial communities from Thunder Bay, Ontario, Canada - Black Spruce, Ontario site 2_A8_Ref_M3 (SPAdes) (version 2) | ecosystem: Environmental > Terrestrial > Soil > Boreal... | reverse complement strand
CGAGATTGAGTTGGCGAGTTTTTGGGGGCTACTGCTGAACAAATGGGCGCTTTGGCAATACGCGCACACAATGCTAGGGGCGGTACAGACGGGATGCTTCGTAATGGCGGCGGTCGGCGCGTTCTATTTGCTGACGAGCCGGCATGAGACATATGGACGCACGTTTATAAAAGGCGGCGTGCTGGTTGGCGTGGTTGCGGCGGTGTTGCAACTTTTTCCCAGCGGCGACGCGCAGGGGAAAATGATTGCTGAAAATCAGCCGGTCACGCTGGCGGCGATGGAAGGGTTGTTCGAAACGCAAGAAGGTGCGCCGCTGGCGATTCTCGGGCAGCCGGACGTGAAAAACCGCAAGCTGGACAATCCGCTAGTGGTACCCAATATGTTGAGCTTCCTTACCTACAAAAATTGGAGCGCGAATGTCCGCGGGTTGGAGGCTTTTCCCGAAGATGCATGGCCCGACCAGATTTCACTGCTGTACTTCAGCTATCACGTGATGGTGGGGCTGGGAACGATTTTCATTGCGGTGATGGTGGTCGCGGCATTTTTGTTGTGGCGCGGAAAGCTTTATGAGTCGCGATGGATGCTTTGGATTCTCATGATCAGCGTGCCTCTGCCGTACATCGCGAACACGGCGGGGTGGATGACGGCGGAGCTGGGCCGGCAGCCGTGGCTGATTTATGGATTGATGCGCACAGCGCACGGCGTTTCGCCGCGCGTCGGGGCGGGCAACGCATGGTTCACGTTGATTGGATTTATGGGCATGTATACGGTGCTGGCGATGTTGTGGTTGTTCCTGGTGTACCGCGAGATTGAAGAGGGACCTGGGCCCGGCGAAGGAGATTCGCGGCACGAAGCAAGAATCTCGGTCGCGGCGGATTGAGAGAGAGGAGGACGAGATGGGAACACTCTGGTTCTGCCTCGTAGCGATTATGATCGCGATGTATGTGTTGCTGGACGGGTTTGATCTGGGCGCGGGCGCGATTCATCTCCTCGTTGCAAAAACGGATGATGAGCGTCGGCAGGTCCTGGCGAGTATCGGGCCGGTGTGGGACGGGAATGAAGTGTGGCTGATTGCGGCAGGAGGGACGCTGTATTTTGCATTTCCTGCGTTGTATGCCAGCGGGTTCAGCGGATTTTATCTGCCGTTGATGATAGTCCTGTGGTTGCTGATTTTGCGGGGAAGCTCAATCGAGTTTCGCAATCACATAAAGAGCGCGGTGTGGGATCCGTTCTGGGATTTCTTGTTTTGCGCTTCGAGCTTGTTGCTGGCCGTGTTCTTCGGTGCCGCGCTGGCAAATGTTGTACGCGGAGTGCCGCTCGATGCCAGCGGTTATTTTTTCGAACCGTTGTGGACAAATTTCCGGCTGGGGGAAGAGACGGGCATCCTCGACTGGTACACGATTTTGGTGGGCGTGCTGGCATTGCTGGCGCTAGTGATGCATGGCTCGTTGTGGGTGCAATGGAAAACGAGTGGCGCGGTGAACGAGCGCGCTCGAAAACTTTGTGGGCATGTTTGGTGGGGCGTGGTCGCCCTAACAGCTATCGTGACGGCGGTAACATTTCAGGTGCAGCCGCAAGTGAAAGAAAATTTTCTCACCTGGCCATGGGGATTTGTATTGCCGCTGCTGGCGGTGGCGGGACTTGCGGGTGTGGCGTTCGAACTGAAGAAGCACGATGAGCGGAAAGCGTTTTTCGCTTCGTGCGCGTATCTTGCCGGGATGTTGACGAGCGTGGTGTTCGGCGTCTATCCGATGGTGCTGCCGGCGCGGAATCCGGTGTATTCGCTGACGGTCGACGGGGCAAAGGCCGGGACGTATGGATTAAAGGTTGGGATCATTTGGTGGATTGTCGGGATGATTCTTGCGGCGGGTTACTTCACGTTTGTGTACCGTTCCTTTGCCGGGAAAGTCGAAGTGGAAAGTGATTCGAACGGCCATGGGTATTAGTGCGAAAGAACTGCGCGGTAAAGAGAGAAACACAGGGGCGAGGTGAGAGTTGACGATTCTGAATCGGCGGCGTAGCGTGAAGTGGAGAGAATGAACGAAACGATTCAAGTTCGTGCCCGACCGGCAAACGCACCCGCGCTTGCCTTGTTGACAGTCCTGGCTTTGGTGATTGCCCCCGTATGCGCACCGCTCTGTGCGGCGAGCAGTTGTTCTTCAGGCGGACTTCAAGAACAATGTCACGAGATGGCAAGTATGGGAGCTCTCGGCAGTGAACATTTTGTGGCCCCCAGCAAAGCTTGCGGGTCTTCCGATTTTTCCGCAGTGCTGGTTAAGGCGGATGTGCGATCGTTGCTTTCGCGGGGAGCGTGGAGCAATGGCGCGCCAGTCCTAGCTAGTGTCTCACCAGAGAACGGTCTTGGGAGTTTGCGCCCCTCGCGAGCGTTTTGGCGCGTGCGTCGAGTGCCGTTAGTATCCTCAGGTTCCACGCTGTCGAATACAATTCTGCGCATCTGAAGTTCTGTTTCGAATCCATAAAGCAAAAGAAGTCTATTCGCGTGCATGTCTGAATCTCGCGCATTCGTGCCGCCGGAACAACGGCCAGCCTCAGAAGGCACGCCCCACCGGGTATGGCGGGCGAATTGGATTTTCGTGACAGATGACAGATGCGGAAAAGGCCGCGTAGCAAACAGATCAAGAACCACTTCGGGAGGAAAGAATGAGCGGTAATAGAAGAAGATTTTTTCAGGATGCGGCTTTTTTTGGGGCCGGGTTTCTGGGATTGGCGGAGGCTCTGCGCGGAAACACGCCGGGGAATGATCCGCAAACGGCGCGCGAGATTGAACAAGGACGCCACCATAGTCCGTACGGCAAGCACGCCAAGAAGCAGGTTGCGCCGGTGCCAGCGGGGCCGGACCCGTTTTTGCCGATGCTCACGCCAGACGTGGCGGACTTACCGCATGAAATGGATGGCGGCGTGAAAGTCTTCAAGCTGGTGGCGGAGCCGGTGAAGCGAAAAATCGCGCCCTTCAAGACCATCGACGTGTGGGGTTACAACGGGAGCTGTTCGGGGCCGACGATTCAAGTGCAGCAGGGCGACCGCGTGCGCATTATTTTCGAAAATAAATTGCCGGAATCAACGTCGATTCACTGGCACGGCCTCGAAGTGCCCATCGAGCAGGACGGAGTGCCGTGGATCAGCCAGAAACCCATCGCGCCGGGAGAAAAATACACTTACGAATTCACGGTCCATCAGGAGGGGACATTTTTCTACCACTCGCACGGAGCGATGCAGGAAATGATGGGAATGATTGGATTTTTTGTAGCGCATCCGGAAAAGAGCTACAAGCCGCGGGCGGATCATGATTATGGCGTGATTTTGCAGGAGTGGGCGGTTTTGCCGAACAACAACGTGCCGAATACGGCCGCGATGGAATACAACTGGCTGACGTTTAACGGAGTTTCTGCGCCGGCGATTACGCCGATGATTGCGCGCCTCGGCAGCCGCGTGCGTTTGCGCATCATCAACATGGGCATGGACCACCACCCGATTCACTTGCACGGAAATCAATTTGTTGTGACGGGAACGGAAGGCGGGCGCGCGCCGGAATCGACGTGGTATCCGATGAATACGGTACTGGTGGGAGTGGCGCAGGCGCGCGTGGTGGAGTTTGATGCCAAGTATCCTGGATCGTGGATGGTTCATTGCCATCTGCCGCACCACATGATGAACAGCATGATGGATCTTTTGCGCGACCGGACGATCGAGACGGTGGATACGACGGATGTGAAAGCGTTGAGCCAGATGGAAACGCTAGCAAAGAGCGTGCCGTTCGAACACGTACATCATTCTCCAATCGCGGAAAATGCGAACACCGTGCCGGGTTTCCCGCAGGATGCGTTCATGGAAATGGGAATGGATGAGGCGGTGGCAAAGCCCGAGACGCACGGTCTGCCGGCGAATTGGAGCGCGGGGATGATGGGAATGATGACGCTCGTGCGCGTGCTGCCCGATAAGGAGTACGAGGAGATGACGCAGCGAATTAAAAGTACCGGCACTGCAGAACAAAAGGAGCACTCCCATGGGTCGTAAGAAAAAGTCTTCATCCGGGCTCCGGTTCCTCTTCTCTGTGTCCTCTGTGTCCCCTGCGGCCTCTGTGTTGAAATCCCCGTTGGCCGCATCGCTATCGCAAATAAGAAAGAAAGCTTTGCCGCTCGCCGCAACGTTTCTCTGGTTGACGACGCTGGTGAATGTAGCCCAGGCGCAGGAGAAGCCTCCGCAGCAAGATACGAAGATGCCGCCGGGAATGGTGATGCAGGAGCAAATGCAGCACCACCATGGCGACGTTTCACTGGTGAAGCCGGAGTATCCGCAGATGGGACGGGCTCAGCAGCGCGCGGGTGGGCAAGTTGTGACGTTGGAGCAGGTGGAAAAGATGGCCGAGGAGACGAATCCGACATTGCGGCAGGCGGAAGCCGAAATCCGGGCGGCGAAAGCGCGGCAGCAACAGGTAGGGCTGTACCCGAATCCTTCCGTCGGATATACCGGTGATGAGATACGCGGCGGATCGGTTGGCGGCGGCAAGCAAGGATTTTTTGTGCAACAGACCATCGTGACCGGCGGAAAACTCGGGAAGAGCCGCGCGGTCTTTGGCGCGGAGGCCAAGCTTGCGGAGATTGAAGCGCAAGAGCAACGCACCCGCGTGGAAACCGCGGTGAAGATGGCGTTTTTGCGCGTGCTTGCCGCGCAGGAATGGCTCGAAGCGCGGCGGGATTTGGCGAAGATTGCGGAAGATGGCGCACAGACGCAGAGAGAATTAATGAATACCGGGCAGGCAGACGAATCGGAAGTGCTGGAAGCGGAGGTCGAAGCGCAACGGATGCGCATGGCGGCGCGGATGCAGGAGAACACTTTGCGGGAGGAATGGCGCTCTCTCGCGGCCGTCATTGGACAGCCGGGGATGCCGGTCGCGACGGTAAAGGGTGACCTCGAGAGGGGCTGGCCGGAGCTGAGTGAAGATGAGGCCGTCGAAACGATCGCGAAACAAAGTCCCGCCGTGGAAATCGCGCAAATGGCAACCGTGCGTGCTCAGGCGATTCTGGCGCGAGCGCAGCGCGAGCCCATCCCGGACATATCGTTGCGCGCCGGAATGGAATACAACCACGAGACTTTGGGAAGCGTGCCGTGGGCGAAAGGCTGGGAAGGAATCGCAGAAGCCAGCGTCCAGATACCGATTTTCAACCGCAACCAAGGCAACATCGGCGCGGCGCGCGCGGATATGGACCGCGCGGAGCAGGAAAAGACGCGCGTGGCGCTGACGCTACGCGAGCGCGCCGCCACCGTTGTCGATGAGTATGCGAACGCGAAGCTGATGGCCGGGGAGTACCGCGACGAAATTCTGCCGCATGCGAAAAAGGCGTATAGCCTGCTGGTGGACAAGTATGGGCTGATGCTGGCGTCGTATCCGCGCGTGCTAGAGGCGCAGCGCAAACTCTACGAACTACAGATCGAGTACATTGCCGCGCTGGAAGGCGTGTGGACCAACGGGCTAGCCTTGCAGGGCTATTTGCTGACGGACGGGCTGGAAGCGCCCTCGCGGCCGGGCGAAGTCGACCGGCCCATCCGGGAGACGAACGTACCGATGCCAGAGCGGAGCATGTCGCCCGGAGAAGCGATGCCGCGGCCCTAGGCGGGGCAACTTGACGTTTTTGTGTCTGGGAAACAGGACATGCGCTCTGCGCGGGATACAAATTACCCCGAGTTGTCCCGCGGTTTGCCACGTGTCGAGTGCGAAACACTGGTACCCCGGTTAGATTGACCGAACTAAAATTTAGTGGGTACTGTGCAGGATAGGGCGCCCGGGTGTCAGCAAACGTGTATCCATTGTTTTAGCGACCGGCTGACGGACCCATTTTGGCTCGGGCGGGTCCTATAGGCGCTTGGCTTGTTCTTGCGCAGGGGCTCGTATTTAACCAACTGGTTTAGTAGCACGGGCCGGCGTGAGGCTCGCGATGCGCGATGGATGTGGTGGATGGAAAGTCGAATAGGGCGATGACAACAGGTTTAAAAGCAGGACGTTACGAGATTATGGGCGAACTGGGCCGCGGCGCCATGGGTGTGGTCTATAAGGCGACGGACCCGGTGATCGGACGCACGGTCGCGGTAAAAACCATCAAATTGAGCGAAGAAGGCACCGGACTCTCGCGTCCCGAGCTGCTGACGCGGTTCCAAACGGAAGCCCGCGCGGCTGGTTTGCTGACCCATCCGAACATCGTTGTGGTTTTCGACGCGGGCGAAGAAGACGGGCTGTACTACATCACGATGGAGCTGGTAGAAGGTAAGAGTTTGCAGGCGCATCTCGATGGCGGGCAAGCCTTTGCGCTGCCTCGCGTGCTGCGCATCATGGAGCAGACGTGCAGCGCGCTGCAGTTTGCCCATGAACGGAACGTCGTTCACCGGGACATCAAGCCGGCGAACATTATGCTGACGGCCGACGATACAGTGAAGGTGACCGACTTCGGCACGGCGAAGATCTTGCAGTTCGGCACCATGCAACAGACCGCCCATGTGATGGGCACGCCGAGCTACATGTCGCCGGAACAAGTGAAGGGCCGGGCGGTCGACGGACGAAGCGACATTTTTTCGCTGGGCGTGCTGCTGTACGAGATGGTGACGGGTGAGAAGCCCTTTCCCGGGCAGAACATCACCACGGTCATTTACAAAATTGTGAACGAAGAGCCGGTCCCGCCGCGGCAGATTAACCCGTCGATTCATCCCGGGATCAGCGCAGTGGTGATGAAGGCGCTGGCGAAGGAGCCGGAAGCGCGCTACCAGAGCTGCCGCGAAATGCTCGAGGATTTGCGGAATTACCGCACCATCGCGCCAGGCGGAAGTCCCGATAAGACTATGGTTGCTGGCGGCGCGGGCATGCCGAACGCCACGCTGCCGCTGGGTGGAACCGGAGTGGGCGCTCAGGGCGGCCGAAGCTTCCACGCGGAAGATCCCATGACCGTGGCCACGACGCGGTCACTGAATGCACGAGCTTCCAGTCCTACGCAGACGCCCGCCGTGCGCCGCACTGGTCCCATAACTCCGCTCACGCCCATTGAGGAACCGAAGAAGAAGAGCGTCATCTGGACCATCTTTATCGCATTGATTCTGCTCGGCGTAATCGCCTATGGAGTGCAAAAGCTGCGGCCGGTGATTGAAGATGCACGCAAGATTAACGCCGCGCAGAAACACGCCGACAACGACGCGGCCACGGCGGGGGCGTCCCCGGTAAGAGAAGGCGGGACAGGCGCTGCTCCAGCGAATCCGCCAGGAACGGAGGGCCCGGCTGTAGCGATCCTCGAGCCAACCGCAGTGGAAAAGAAACCGGCAGAGCCTCCCGTAGAAAAACCGGTGCCGAAGAAGACCGAGCCGGTTGTGAGTGTGCAGGCCGCGGAGTACAAAGGACGAATTGAGAAAGCTATCTCGGAAAAGGGACTGAGCGGCCGGGCTAGGGTCCAAGCTATTGGAAATACGCTAGTTCTGGCGGGCAAATTGCGTCCTACGGAACATGGGGAGCTGCTGAAATTCTTGCGCAATGCTCCTTCAAGCGTGCGGGTGGTGGATCACATCGAGTATGAAGATGCGCCAGCGGCCGAGAGCGGACACGACGCCGACGGAGGACACCCCGTTCCGACAGGAGGCCGCGGTGCAATTCACGTAGTCACGGATCTGATTGGAGCCACGGCAGTTCTGCGCGGGCCTGCGGGACGCGTCGTCAGTCAGTGCCAGACGCCCTGCAGCTTCAATGAGCTTGTTCCGGAGCGCTATAGTCTGGAAGTTCAGAAGGATGGCTACCAGCCGATGCAGACCGCTTTGCAGGTGAAGCCGGGCAGCGTGGTAGATCAAAAGGTTGCGCTCGAATCGCTGGCCAAAGGCTTGCTTCTGACCAGTCACCCGGCAGGAGCGGACGTGTTTATAAACGGAGCGAAGCAGTCTGGCCAAACGCCAGTCACGTTGCCGCTCGCGCCGGGCTCGTACAACCTGGTGCTGCGTATGCCGGGTTACGATGCGTATGCCGGAAATGTGCAGGTGAAAGAAAATATTCAGACGCAACTCGACGTGCCGTTGAAGGAAAAATCAACCGTCCGAGTGGCGTGGGCTCAGGTAGAAACGACGCCCAAGGGTGCTGAAATTCTGGTGGACGGCAATTCGACGGGGCAGACCACGCCGTCCCGGGTACAGGTGCCAGCTGGCCTGCATACGGTGACCGTGAGGCTTACCGGGTACCAGCCGGTTAGGCGAACGATACAGGCCACCGAGGGCGGAACGGTCAACATCACCAACGTGACCCTGCAGCCGAAGTAGGAGCGCTTCGGGGCCGGAAGCGTGCGGGAGTGGCACCGAAGGGTTTCCTCAGGCAGGGTTTCCTCTACTAAGAACGTAACTTTTTGTAACCATCCCATCAGGCTAGTTCTGGGACGTTATAATCAACTCATTCAAAACAAACAGCTTAGTTTCAGAATAAGGGGGCAGGCAGCGTGCTTGCTTTATAGGCAAGGGTACCCTGCCCTCGCGAAGCTTTGCTGTTGGCAGTATGCAAGGCGGGGGTCCGTATTTAACCGACTGGTTAAATACGCTGGACGGAAGCAAGAGGGGAAAGCCTTGGTACTTCGGGCCATCATGCCGGTGGAGGAGCAGCGTAACGACGCTGAAGCGCGCCCTCACGCCGAGCCGCCGGTGCGGAAAGGGTCGCGGCCGCACACGGCTACAGCGCCTGCGGTAAGCACGCCAATTCCGGATGTACGGACGGCGGGGCTAATCCATTCGCTGCGGTGCCTTCATCTGCTTTTCCGGTCGGAACGCCTCTACGATAGAAATCATCCCAGGCGACTTCAGAGTTTGGACGCCTCGTATGAGACTTTGCACGATCTCGCCGGCGCGCTGAACGGGATTGAAATCCACATCGAGCGTGGCGGGCTGGTCGTGCCGAAGCTCAACGATGCGCATCTTCCCGATGTGCGCGGAGAGATGCAGTCCCTTGCGCAGGATTTGCAGCGCGCGGGAATTCAATCTCTGTCATTCGCAAGACAATTTCATGTAGGCGAACTGGACACGCTCGCGCAACTCTTCAAAGCATCGTTGTTAAGATCGGAGGAGTCTATAAAGCGCGGGGGCAGCCCCTGGTGGGCCGCGCGGTTTTTGGAGAATCGCGTGGAAGGGATTTCCATCAACACGCAAACGGAACGCAAGGTGGATACGGTGCTCGCGAGCCTGATGGGCGCGCTGGTGGCCTACGGCGGAAACTCGCCGCGCGAGGTCAACGAGACTCCGATTCTTCCGCCGGAAACCGACGACCTGATAGCCGCGCTGCGATTGATTGCGCGGCTGACGCCGCCGCTCGAAGCGGCGCGCGGACTTGCGCCCGAAGAAGCCGCGCGAGCGATTCACGGAGCGATGGAAGATGCCAGCCGCGAGACGGTGCGCATGCTGCTGAGTTCGATTTCGCAGTATGCACCGCGCGAGGGCGAGCGGCCGCAACCGTACTTGCTGCGTCTCTCCGAGAGTTTGATTCTTGAGTTCCTGGGAGCGGAGTTTTCCGCCGGGACGCTTGCGCCTCACGCCGTGCGCCAGACGTTTCATCGTTTGAGCGATGTGCTGGTCAGTTCGGGCGGATATACAGGTCCGCACTCTTCGCAACACCTGACGTTGCTGGCGACCACCTGGGCCAGCGACACGCACAGGGAACAAGTTGTCGAGAAATTCTGGCTGGAACTTCCGCCGCGAGAGAAGTCTGTGGTGCTGCGCGGGCCGGAAGTGTGGTGCGTGCCGGTGGTGGCGCTAAAGCGAACGCTCGGGCAACTGGCGGAAGCGGGAGCGGACGCACCTCGGCGTGAGGCGCGAAACATTTTGCTCAACTATTCACGGCGCGTGGAAAACGAGAACGTTTCGGCCCGGCGTGCGGTGGCGGCTGGACTAAACGAAATGACGCCGATCATCGAATCGCTCTGGCCCAATCAATTGCCCGAGGATCTGAGCCGCGGGACGATGAAGGCACTGGATAAGGAAACCATTCCGGAGACTGCGGCGCTGCTTGCGGCTTTCCTCGAAACGCTGGGACGCGTGGCGGTGATTCGCGCCGACTACGCGGGCTTCGAGAATATTTTAATCGGCCTGGAACGGGTGCCGAAGGATAAAGAGCACGATCACATGGCGGCGCTGGCCCACCGGCTGGTGGCGCAAGACCGCTGGCTGCTATTGGTGGATGCGGCTTTGGCCAACCGGCCGCTTGATCCGGTTTTGCCGCGGCTTTTGCAGCGCGATCCGGAGAGGCTGCTCGATAGATTAACGCTACTGATGACGGAACCACGCGGCGCGGAGATGGTGGCAGCGATGGCGCGGCTACTGCGAACCATCGGCGTGCCGGTGCTGAACCTTCTCGAAACGCGGCTCTATGAAGCGCGCAGGCAACGTGTGAGCGCAGCAATCAAGTTGCTGGCCGCCGCCGACCCGGAACGCCTGCTGCGCGGCCTGGCTCGGGCACTGGCGAGCTGGGAGTGGAATTTGCAGGACCTGGCGGTTAGCGAACTCTCGCGGCCGGCTAATGCCGGTTCGGCGCAAAGCGCGGCTTTCGTGTTTTCCGCGGTATTGGCGGATGCTCATCCGCTGGTCGTCCCGATGATGATCGATCAAATCGGCTTGGCGCAAGAGACGACGGCCGTGCCGCAATTGATGGAAATTGCCGCGGGCGAGCATGAAGTTCTGCGCGACCTTTTTGTGCGCATCAAGGCCATTGAAGCAATCGGGCGCATGCGCGCGGTGGAAGCGGCGGAATTGCTGCGCATGCTGGCAGAAGGCCGCGAAGGTCTGGCGTTTGCCGAGCCCTCAGGATTGCGCGCGGCGGCGGAAGATGCGCTGGCGATGATTGAGAACCGACCGTCTTCGACTCGGGCGCGGGCGGCGTTTGAAGCGGCCCCGCAGACCAACGGCAGCTATGTCGTGCCACGAAGGTATGTGCGAGTGCCACTGGAATCACCGCTGCGAGCGCAGATTGACGGCTCGCAAGCAGGCCTTGCCCGCGTGAAAACCATCAGCCTGGGCGGGGCGTACTTGGAATCGCCGAAGAAACTTGCCGTGGGAGATTCCATCAAGCTGGAAGTCCGCTCAGGGTTGCGCAGGATTCACTTCACCGCCGTGGTGCGAAATATTGGTCCGGACGGCAGCGGCGTCGAATTCGTGCACATGAAAGACGATGACCGCGAGAAGTTGCGCAAGCTGGTGCAACGTCATCTGCAGTTCTAAGTCCGTTCCTCCCCCCAAATATCTCAAGTGCTGGCGCCGAAGCACAAAAACGGCATCTCCCGGCGATGCCTTTTGCGCTAAACTACGGGAATAGGACAAACAAGATGTCACTCGATTGGTCACAATGCCCAGCCGTCGAAAGCGTTCCGGGAAAAGTGAGCGGTGCCTGGGTTCTTCGCGGCACACGTATGCCAGTCTCCGTCATTTTTGAAAATTTGGAAGCCGGCGCAAACATCGATGACATCATGGAGTGGTTTGAAGGGCTAGACCGCGAGCAGATCAAAGCTGTGATTGAATTTGCCGCCCGCAGTCTCGACGCGGCCCCCTCTACCTCCAGGCGCTGATGCTGATTCTCTTCGACCAGGGAACTCCCGTACCCATCCGCCCCTTCCTCATCGGAAACACGGTCGAAACAGCGGCACAACGAGGTTGGGACAAGCTCAAGAATGGCGAATTGCTCGAGGCCACTGAAGAAGCCGGCTTTAAGGTGCTGGTCACTCCCGACAAGAATATTCGTTACCAGCAAAATTTA
>Ga0209736_1000573_pt1 | contig 11772 bp, 11 predicted proteins | sample BlaSpr_A8_Ref_M3_FD_187992 | JGI IMG/M metagenome (GOLD analysis project Ga0209736, IMG submission 187992) | Forest soil microbial communities from Thunder Bay, Ontario, Canada - Black Spruce, Ontario site 2_A8_Ref_M3 (SPAdes) (version 2) | ecosystem: Environmental > Terrestrial > Soil > Boreal... | reverse complement strand
GTTGCTCGCGCTCTACCTATGGCGCAGCGCCAACCTCGCGCAGAAGGCACGGCTGGACGACGCCGGCGCGTGAGCGCCAATCCGCGCGTCCACTGCTTGTTTCGCGCGCACGGGAACTCCAAGATCCATCAGGTTCGCGCATGGCGCTCGACGCGCCTTGATTTCTTGCGCGTCCGGGTGTGCCCGGCCGGCTGCGCAACTTCGTCCGGATCGTGCACGCCGGCCGAGGTCAACAAGACACGCGCCGCCGCCTTCGCGGCGGCAGCCATGCCGGGATCTCCGCGGACCAGCGCCGCGATGATTGCGCCCTCCATCAAGATCGCGATCTGGGTTGCCAAACCGTCGGGGTCCGCCACATCCAGCTGACCCAAGGCATCACGCAGCCATCGGCGCCGCTGCTCCTTGAAGGCGACGGCCATCTTGGTGCCCGGATGCGTGGCGTCGCCCAGCTCGGCAATGGCATTGACGAAAGGACAACCCCGGAAGGTATCGCTCGCAAACCAGCGCTCGAGCCAGTCGAATACCCGCAGGATTTGCTCGAGCACGGGTCTGTCGGATGTTTTGGGCGGGACGAAGTGCCGCGAGAGATAGGCAACGATGAGTTCGTCCTTCGACGGATAGTAATTATAGAGCGTGCGCTTGCTGATGCCGATTTCCGCCGCGATCGTATCGACGCCGACGGCACGGATGCCCTGACCGTAGAACAGCCGGCCGGCGGTGTCGAGAATCCGCTCTTGCATGGCTTCCTTGGCGGGCCAACGGCTCATGATTGCACAGATCTGTGTAATTTTTGCTTGACAGGCAGCATGATTGACGTTTTACTTACACCGATCGGTGTAGTCAAGTGTGCGGACGTCAAGGAGCGCTGAAATGAAGCCTGTTAGCAAAGCATTGTTGGTTACGCTGTGCCTGGGGATGGGCGGAATTGGTGGGTCGACCGTGGCCTTCGCCGTCGGCGGACCCGATTCGGCGCCCCCGCCTGCGCGCGACGAGCGGGCTCCTGCGCCGCGCGACGGCTATGTTTGGGCTCCTGGCTACTGGGAATGGAGCGGCCGCGCATATTCCTGGGTTCCGGGCCGCTTCATATTCGGGCACCGGGGAGCTCATTGGGTTTCCGACCGATGGGAGCAAGTAGGCTCGCAATGGGAACATGTGAACGGCCATTGGGAACATTGAGGCTTACGGCCCGAACGGCGAGTTGACGGCATCGACCCAGATCGGGTCCGTATAGGCTTTATGACCTTGTTGGTCTTCCACAATCAGTGAATACCACGTGCGGCGCTGCGTGGTCAGCGGAAACTCTACATGCACCTCCTGCGCCGGAGCTTGAAACGATTCGGTCTTGAGCGCCACCCCAGAGCCGATCAGCTCGGCCTGCTTGACTCCGGCGACCGATTTCAGGTCGAAGCCCAGCGTAAAAGGCTCACCGGGCCGCACTTTCAACTCATCACCGAACATCACCGACGGAAAGATGAGCGGCCCAAAGGTCACATAGGCATGTCCCTCTTTGAGCGCCTGTGCGAATGCCCGCGCCGTCACTGCGCCGTCGATGTGCGCGAAGACGCGCACCGCTCCCGATTCGTCGTGCCACACATCGTGCGTATCCGTACCCGCGGTCAAGTAATAGCGGTGCCCGGCATTCCAGAAATTCCACAGGGTTTGCAGCACTCGTACATCATCGGCGGGCGCCCCCGCATTGATCTCGATGAGATCGAATGCCGGATTGAATCCGCCCGGCGCCACGCCCGCGGCAACGCTGGTGAAATAACCATACGGGATGAAGGGGTGATTCACCTGCACCACTGTCGCGCCCAGGCGCCGGCCTTCCCTGAGGATGTCATCGATGGCCGCAGTCCCGGTATCTACGTTGAGTTTCTGACCGAGCGACAACGGATACGCATTGAAATGGCCCCAGGACGCCGAGAGCTCGATGCTCGGGATAAAGGTCACGCCGCGGCGATCGGCGATTGCCTGCAATATGCCGTGATTCGCCGTCGAATCGTGATCGCTGACGAACAAAAGATCGAGTCCGGCCGCCAGCTGCGAACGCGCCAAATCCGCGGGCGGAGTCACCGCCTCCGCTTGATCGGCGTGATGATGCATGTCCGCCGAATACCAATGCCGCGCCGGGGGATCGAATAACGGCGTCAGAGCAGCGTTTGCCTGTTGAACGGCGCCCGGAACAACCGCAAGTTTAACTTGCTGCCTCTCGGCCAGAAATCCCCCGCCCGACGACACCGTGAACAGATAATCGCCCGGTGCGATCGGCACATCGGCGCGGCCCTTGCGATCGAGGTCCGTGAAAAACGTCTTTCGGCCGAGAAACTCCACGAGCGGCTTCTGGCCTTGCGCGATGCTGATGCGCGCGTCCAAGGGCTTGCCGTTGCGGGCATCCGAGACCGTCCAATGGATGCTTCCTGGGATTTGCAAATCCCGGAAATCGCGCACCGCCGCCGCACCGGCCGCGGCATGCACGGGAATCCGCTCGCTTTGTGAGTAGTTCTTGGCGGTGGCGTAAATAGTATAGTCGCCCGCCGGAAGCGTGAACTCGTACTCGCCGAGGCGGCCCAGCGCCCATGCGTAGGGCTTGCCTTGCTTTTCGACCACGACGACCGGCGTCTCGACGGCCTTCCCATCACCGCCGGTTACGACGCCGCGAATGATTCCCGATGTGAGGTGCTTGCGTGCGATTTCCGCCGCGACGATCGGCTTGAGATCCCCGCTCGAGCCGACCTGCAACCAGGCCTCGAAAATTTGGGTGTCGCCGGCTGCCAGCGCATGCGACCGGAACATGTCCATCGAGTCATGGGCGATATGGTCGGCATACGGCGCGTGCAACGCGACAGTCCATTTTTCATCATAGGCGACCACCCGTTCCGCGAGCGCCCCGTCCATCTTGCCCTGCGCGACTCCCGCGAGTCCCGGAACGCCGAAAAAATAACCTCCCTTCGGCCACAGCGTCATTCCCGACAGCAGGCCCGACAGGGCGGCGCCTCCATTGCTCATGGTCGCGCGAATTTCGATCGAGTCGGCATTCGATTCGAGTTTGTAGATCGTGGTCACCAGCACCTTGCCCCAGTCCCGCACCGTTCGCACGACCACTCGCCGGGGGCCGCGCTCGAGGATCTCGATGTGTTGAAAGGTATTGGGCCAAGCAGACCAATTGTCGGGAATAAAGTCCGCGAATACGACGCAATCGCGGCCGATCCTACCGTTCACCACCGGCGCGACATCGATAATCGCGCCGCGCGGCACCCCGTAGGGAACCGGCGATCCCACCGCCAGCGCGAACGCCAATCTCTCGTTGACGACGGTGATGTCGCCGGCCGCCTTGGCGTCGCCGTCCGGGATCGGCGTGGGTCCCACTACGACACGTACGGCCGCGCCCCCGGCCGCCGGCAGCGTCAAGGCAAGAGCGCAGGCCAGAGCCGCCGATCTCACCGCACGACGCCGAGGTACAAACGCAAAAATTCATCGGCCGCCCTGTGTTGATTGCGCTGCCAATCGTCCGCCGCCGCATGATCCGCGCCGTCGCTCACGTACTTGGCGCAGGCGAATGGCGCCTGTTCGTACCAGCATACTTTTGCGAGCGCATAGGCCTCCATGTCGACGACGGCACAGTCCAGCTCCGTTACTCCGGTGGCAAACGAATCGCCGGTGCCGCAGACCGCCGCCGGCAAGTGTTTGAACAGGGGTTCGAAGCGTAGGCAGGGCGGCGCGTCGTCATACGGCGTGGTGCCCAATGCAAATCCCAAACCACGGACGTCCATGTCTCGTTGCACGAACTCGTGGCAACCCACCAGCGTTCCTGCGGCGTGGCGACGGCTTCCCGCCGAACCGAAATTCAGCACTTGAGGCATCTTGCGACCCTGCAGCGTATAGCGGGCCAGTTCGCGCGCGAGCGCCAACGCCGCGTTGACTTTGCCGACCCCGCAATACAGCACCGGGATACCCGCCGCCTCGAATACGCCTTGGGATTCCGTCCTCAATGCAACGACAATGAGCGTTTGCTGCAGCTCGAGGCTCGATGTTGCGTGCATTAGGAGCCTGTCTGAGTATTCCGCGTGAGCCGCGTTGGCTCTGCAAGGGAGCGGATGCAAGGCGCGCGGCGCTGGGCGTGGTTGATTCCACGCCCAAGCCGCGCAACGCCGCAGACGCCCCTTGCAGAGCCAACCCGCAGGGACCGGACGGATTTGCCTTCACTCATCGTTGTCGCCTCCTCATTGGGTGATACCCAACCGCGTCGGCTCCGCCTCGACTGAAGGCAAATCCGTTCGGTCGCGGCCACGTGGAATACTCAGACAGGCTCCTAGTAATGGATGACTGCACGCAAGCGCAGGCTCCGCCACGAATAGTTCTTGACCAGGTTCAAATCAATGAGGGCCACCAATGCCCGAAGCTGGTAGCCCGCGCGTTGGCATAGATCGGCGGCGGCGGTCATCGTGCCGCCGGTGGCCAGCACATCGTCGATCAGCATCAAGCGTCCCTCGCCGCGCTGCATTTCCAATACGCCGTGTCCATACTCGAGGTCATAGGCCACATCGACCACCGGCGGCGGCAGCTTGCCTTGCTTGCGGACCAATACAAACCCCTTACCGCGGCGCACCGCGAGGGCTGCGCCCAGGATGAAGCCGCGCGACTCGATTCCCGCCAATGCGTCGATCTCGCTCCACTCCTCATCGGTCAGCAACGCATCCAAGGCCTGCACCGTGGCGCCGAAGTGATCGCGCAGCAACGGCGAAATGTCGCGAAATAGAATGCCGGGGCGCGGAAAGTCCGCTACATCGGCAATCGCCTGCCTCAACTCGAACATGATCACCACCCCCGCCTAGAAGCGGCCTATGGTAGCGTCTTTCCCCGGCGACAAAGGGATACGATTGAATTATGCCCAAGCCAATATCTCGTCAATTGCTCTCGAGGGCGGCGCTGACCATGCTCCTCTCGCTGAACGCGTCGGTCGCTGCACCGGCGCAATCCGCCGGCGCGCCCGTGGCGTCCCCGCCCGCGCCGGCCATGGTCGCGCCGATGACCGGCCGGCAGATCATCCAAGTCCTGGATCAAACGCTCGACTGGTACCGCACGCTCGGCATACAACAGCAGGCGGCGACCGAGCCGAGCGACCTGTTGATCCTTTATGGCAATCGGCAGACGGCGAACCAAGTCATCGGACTGGCCTTTGAACTGGCGAGGGCGGACGCCGAGATTCTCGCCAAGCAACCGCAGCCCAAGGATGCCGGCGACGCGCACCCCGAGGCACAAGCGCTGACTCAGCTGCAAAGTAAATTCGCGGCGCAAGGCAATGAGGTCCAGGCCGAATTGGATGCCGACAAAGCCCAGCTTGCAAAGGCACGGCCGGCGCAAAAATCTGTGCTGCAGGCAAAAATATCCGAGTTGCAGGGCGAACTCGAACTCATCAACGCGAGGAAAAACCTGGTCTCCACCATGTCGACCTTGTCCAACGAAAGCGACACGAGCGGCTTTGGCGCGGGCGCGTTGAAGGCACAAATCGACGCCATGGCCGTGGCCGCGCCTTCGTTGGTGGGCGCGACTCCCGCGTCCGGTCCCCAGGCGCCCTCTGCTGCTGCGCCGGGATCCGCTGCGCCGGGATCCGCTCCATCGTCGAATCCCGCGTCCTCCGCTGCACTGCCGGCGCTGACGGGCGTCAGCGGGGTCACCGCGGCCCGCTTCGGCATCTGGGACTTGGGTGCCAACGTGGTACGGCTTTCCGAGAAGGCCGCCACGGTCGACGCCATCGACCAGCGCACAGCGGCACTGCAAGCGACGTTCGCGCAGTTGCGCACGCCGCTCATCAACCGGTTGAAAGAGTTGGCGGCGCGCGGGGATGCATTGGCAGCGCAGGCGGATACCGCGGACAGTGCGACGCTCGCTCACGTGCGCGATCAACTGGACGCCTTGGCGAATCAGTTCAAGCAGACTTCGGCGCTCATGATCCCGTTGAGCAAAGAAGGTGTGCTGCTCAACCAGTACCGCCGCAACCTGAGCGATTGGCGCGACGCCATCAAGAGCCAATACCGCAATGCCCTTAAAACGCTCGGGGTGCGCGTCGGCGTGCTCGCGGTGCTATTGGCGATCGTGTTCGCGGCCGCGGAGGTTTGGCGGCGCGCGGTTTTGCGCTATGTACAAGACGTGCGCCGCCGCTACCAATTCCTGCTGTTGCGCCGGATCGCGCTATGGTGCCTGGTGTTCGTGATCGTGGGCTTTGCGTTTGCCAGCGAATTGGGTTCGATCGTGACCTTTGCCGGCCTCATTACCGCGGGTCTCGCCGTCGCCATGCAAAGCGTTCTCGTATCCATCGTCGGTTATTTCTTTTTGATTGGAAAATACGGAATCCGGGTCGGCGACAGAGTGCAGATCGGCGACGTCACAGGCGAAGTCATCGACTTGGGGTTGGTCAGATTGCATCTCATGGAACTCGGTGGTCGCGGCTTGTCGGGGCCTACGGGACGCGTCGTCGCATTTGCCAACTCAATCGTCTTTCAAGTGTCGAGCGGACTGTTCAAGCAAATACACGGCGTCAATTTCGTCTGGCGCGAGATGACCGTGAGTCTCCCTGCGGGTGTCGACTTTGCCGCGGCGAAGGCAAGGTTGATCGCCGCAGTGACCAACGCGCTGAAGGATGAGCGCGACGAAATCATGCGGCAATCCAAGGTAATCCAAAGAGCCACCGCGTCGAGTTCCGGCGGCGACGCTCAACCGCGGGTGCAGCTCAGCTACTCGGCGACGGGCGTCGAAGCCCACATCCGATATCCCGTACATTTGCAGAACGCGGCGGAAATCGACGAGCGGGTATCTCAAGCGGTGTTTGCCGAGGTGGCCGCACTCGGCGCCGAGTCGAAACCCGCACGGCCCACCTAAGCGACTGATTCAAGGTAGTATTCGCGATTCACGGCGCCTGAAGGCCAGCGTCTCTCGCGGGGAAATAGGATGATTTTGGTCATCGATGTGGGAAACACCCGCCTGAAGTGGGCTTGGCTCACGAGTACCGGACTGTCGGATCAGCAGGCGGTGGTGCATCGCGACGCGAAACCCGGCATTTGGACCAAGGCCTTGTTCGAGTCGGGGCAAAGACCCCGCCGTGTGCTGGTTGCGAATGTAGCAGGGCCGGCGATGGCAAAAAAGCTCGCCGGTCTCACCAAGAAGGTGTTTCGCGTCAATATCGAGTTCGTGACCGCGGCCAAGCAGTATCACGGGCTCACCAACGGCTATCTCGATCCTTCTTTGTTGGGAGCCGACCGTTGGCTCGCCTTGATCGGGGCGTGGACCAAGGCGCGCTCAGCGCTGTGCGTGGTCGACGCAGGCACTGCGGTCAAAGTCGACAGTGTGGATGCCGGCGGCCAGCACCTCGGCGGGCTGATCGTGCCGGGTATTCACATGATGCGCGAGGCCTTGATGAGCAAGACCGCCGATATTGCCGACGCGGTTGCGCACAGCACGCCCTCGCTGGCCGGTGTGCTGGCCAACAACACCATCGGCGCCGTGTCGCGCGGCGCCGTTTTTGCATTGGCAGGGCTGGCTGACCGAGCCGCCGAAGTGATTGAACAGAGCACCGGCACAAAGCCTAAATTGTTCATCACCGGCGGCGATGCCGGCGTGATCACGGGCATGATGCGCTCGCGCGGCGAGATCGTTCCGGACCTGGTTCTGCAAGGCCTTGCGGTCATCGCGGCGCAGCCGCTCTAACGGCCCAGGCAATCCCTTGTTTCGGCCCGCCGACAGAAACCTGATTACGGATATCGCGGGGCTCAAGGTGGGCCACGCGACCGACGAAAGGGTGCGCACCGGAGTGACGACGCTGCTCTGCGGCGCGGCGTGGTCGGCCGCCGTGGACGTGCGCGGCGGCGGCCCCGGCGGGCGCGAAACCGACGCGTTGTCCCCCGAGAATCTGGTCGGGCGCGCGCACGCCGTGGTATTCGCGGGAGGCTCGGTGTTTGGGTTGGCCGCGGCGGACGGTGTTGCGGCGGCTCTGTCGGCCCAGGGGATTGGATTGGAATTGCGTCCCGGATCGCCGCGGATTCCGATCGTTCCCTCGGCCGTTTTGCACGATCTTGGCAATGGCGGCGACAAGGACTGGGGGCTTGCACCGCCGTATCGCGACCTGGGGATTCGTGCGCTCAATGCCGCCGAGGGTGATTTCTCCCTGGGTGCAGTCGGTGCGGGCCGCGGCGCAATGGCCGGTTTGATCGAGGGCGGAATCGGCTCGACCTCGTTGGATTTGGGTCAGGGTCTCATCGTCGGTGCACTGGTCGCGTTGAACTCCGTCGGATCGGCGCTGATGCCCGACGGCAAGACCTATTGGGCGTGGGCGTTCGAGCTGGACCAGGAATTCGGTGGCGGGGGCGCGCCCCAAGAGCTCATGGACTTGAGCGATCCCGCACCCGAGGAATCCCGGCTTCTGGCGATCGGTCGGCTGCAATCCGGAGCCAACACCACGCTCGGCGTGGTCGCGTGCAACGCCGATCTGACGACGGCGGAATGCAAGCGCGTCGCGATGATGGCGCAGGATGGGATCGCGCGCGCGGTGCGCCCGGCACATACACCGTTCGACGGCGATACGATCTTCGCTCTGGCGAGCGGCGCGTTGCAGCTCCGCGGCAACCAGCAGCGCGCCGCGCACGTCGGCCGCATCGGCTCGGCGGCGGCGGATTGTCTGAGCCGTGCCATAGCCCGTGCCGTGCATTTCAGCAGGCCGACTCAATTCATCCTCAATCCGGATGCCGGGCGCGTGTGAGCGCAGCTCGCTCGCGCGCCCCGCGCTCGAGTTCCCGCAAACCCAGCTTTTCGTACACTTGGGCAAGCGCCAGGTTGAGCGGAACACCGTGCGGATCCGCCAAGCGCCGGACCTCCAGCATTTGTTGCGCGGTGCTCGCACGTCCGCTCTTGACGGCGGTGTCCACCAGGATTTGTTCGAAGAGATCTCGTTGCGCATGACTGCCGCCGGCCTCCGCCATGCGCGGCACACTCGACGCCAAATGGCGCCAGGCCCCGATGTAGTCGCCGCGAGCGTAGGCGTAGAGTCCCTCGCAGCCCGGCAGCGCGACCTCCCGCCATACCTCGCGCGTGAAACCGGGCGCAGAATCGGCGTGCCGCCGCACCGAGTCGAGCAGCGTATCCGCTTCGGGACGCCGTGCGCGCGCCAAACCGTACAGGTATTGGAGCGTCAGAAACGGCAGCACCGTATCGTGCCCGCGCGCAGCGAGATGGCGGCCGAGATCCTGCCAACGCGGCCCGACGTCGGCGCCCGCGATTTCGAGCCTTGCGAGCAGCGACACGGCACCGATCTGATCCTGCGAGTAATCCTTGGCGATACCCCAGCAATGCCGGTCGTAGAGTTCCAGAACTTTTTGAACGCGCCCCTGGCTCAGATAGAACAGCGCCAGGTGCCACCAAATGTGCGTGATCATGAACGAGTTCAGATCGGTCCAAGTATCCGCCGCCTGTTCGAGGAAGCGGGCTCCCTCATCGATCCGGCCGCGCGTCAAGAGCACATGCGCGAGCGCGTGCTGTGCCCACGGCTCCTTGCGCCGCATCTCGAGCGCGGTCCGAGCCTCAGCTTCCGCTTCGTTCAGCAGGTGGCATTGTTCGTAGGCAAACGCGGTCATGCCGTGCATGTAGGCGATATCCGCGTTCGCCGATGCCACCTTCAATGCCACACGCAACATTTCCGGCGGGTTGCCGCGATTGAACTCGAAATACTGGTGCGTTTTGACGATGACGAGATCGCGCGGAAATTCATCCGATATCCGGTCGCAAAGCCGCAAGCTCAGGGCCGGGTCGTCATCGACCCACGCCCGCAGCATCGCCGTGTTGAGTTGCTCGCGGCGCGTGGCGTGCGGCGCCGCGCGCTCGGCCGCAGCGAGATATTTTGCGGCGCGCTGCGCGCCCGCCGGCGCTTCGAGCAACATCCACAGCAGCCCCGAGTACACGTTGGCCATGCACGACTCCGGCTCCGCATCCGCGGCGGCGAGAATACGTTCCGCGCGGGTTTCGTACGCCAGGTAGCCTTCGATGAAATCATCGATGCCGCGCAACGTGGAGTCGTGTAGCGCGCCGACCGGATTGCTCAAATAGTCCCGCTGCATGAATCGATGATATCCCTAGTACCGCAACGCTTGTAGAAATTACACGGCGCGATCGCTGCGTTTCTTTTACCTTACCCCAGCGCGTAGACTAAGCGCTCCGATGAGGAGTTATCCGTGTTGCGTCATCTCGTGTTCGTCGTGTGCGCACTGTTGCAGACTGCCGCCGCCACGACGCTGGCGGCCGATACATCTCCGCTTCCCGCGCCGGTGTATACGGTGTCCAGAAGTTTCCCCTTGGCCGGCAACGGCGCGTGGGATTACCTGGCGCTCGAGGCAAGCGGCGCGCGGCTGTTCATCAGCCGCGGCGATCACGTCGACGTCGTCGAAACCGTAAGCGGCAAACTCGCCGGGACCATTCCCAACACCGCGGGCGTTCACGGAATCGCGTTCGCGCCGGCGCTGAAGCGCGGCTTCACCAGCAACGGCCGCAGCGACACCGTGTCAGTATTTGAACTCGACACATTGCGGATGATTCAGGAAGTGCCGGTCTCCGGCAAGAAGCCGGATGCCATCCTGTACGAGCCGCGCCGCAACTTCATCATTACCGCAAACGGCGAATCGTCGGATCTCTCGGTGCTCGATGCGGAATCCCTGCAGGTCGCGGCTACCATCCCGCTTCCCGGTCCCCCGGAATTCATGGCGACGGACGCCGCGGGCATGGTGTACGTGAATATCGAAGCGAAGCAGGGCAAGCTCGTCGCCGTCGACGCGAAATCGCTGACCGTGAAGGCGACCTGGCCTCTGCCGGAATGCACGAATCCCACGGGCCTTGCGCTCGACGTGATGCATCACCGTCTGTTCTCGGTCTGCGAGAACCAAGTCATGGCGGTGACGGATTCGCTGTCGGGCAGGCAAGTTGCCCGCGTCGTGATCGGCAGAGGACCGGACGCCGCGGCGTACGACGCCGATCTGGGTCTGGTGTTCAGCTCGAACGGTATGGACGGCACGTTGACGGTGATCCACCAAGAGACGCCGGATGACTATAAAGTGCTTGCGACCGTGACGACTCAGGTGAGCGCACGCACCATGGTGCTCGATCCGGCCACCCACAGAATTTACATCGCGGCCGCGAAATTGGGAGCCACGCCGCCGGCGACGGAGGAGCAGGCGCATCCGCGTCCAGGCATCGTCCCTGGTAGCGTTTCGATCTTGGTTGCCCAACCGAAATAAACCGGTGCTGCGATGAGCGAAGGTATGCAAGTGGTGTGTGGGCATTGTGACTCGGTGGTTCGCGTGGCCGTAGACCGATTGCAGGATGCGCCTCGCTGTCCCAAGTGCCACTTCCCTCTGTTCGAGGGAAAACCGATCGTACTGACCGAGGCCAATTTCGACCGGCATTTGACACGAAACGATTTGCCCCTCGTCGTCGACTTCTGGGCGCCTTGGTGCGGTCCCTGCATTGCCATGGCGCCTTTTTTCGAGGCGGCGGCGAGCCAATTCGAGCGCAAATTGCGGTTCGCAAAATTGAACACGCAGGATGAACCCGCGCCGGCAGCGCGTTTCGGCATCCGCAGCATTCCGACGCTGATCGTTTTCCGTGCCGGGAAGGAAATCGCCCGTCAATCGGGAGCGATGGATGCGTCTGCCTTGACTCGCTGGTTGAGCCCCGTCATCGCGGCCGCGTGAGACGGAAAACCACGACGAAGCGATCGGTCTTGCCGAGCGCGGGGCC
>Ga0209736_1000572_pt1 | contig 11774 bp, 10 predicted proteins | sample BlaSpr_A8_Ref_M3_FD_187992 | JGI IMG/M metagenome (GOLD analysis project Ga0209736, IMG submission 187992) | Forest soil microbial communities from Thunder Bay, Ontario, Canada - Black Spruce, Ontario site 2_A8_Ref_M3 (SPAdes) (version 2) | ecosystem: Environmental > Terrestrial > Soil > Boreal... | reverse complement strand
GACATTCGGGTGACCACGCGTTTCGATTTGAACGATCCGTTTTCGGGTCTCTTGGGCGCGGTACACGAGACTGGCCACGCCATGTACGACTTGGGATTGCCGCTCGAGTGGCGCGATCAGCCGGTCGGCCGCGACCGCGGGCTCGCGCTCGAAGAGAGCCAGTCCCTGCTGTTCGAGATGAATCTGTGCCGCAGCCGCTCGTTCGTGAAGTACGTGCGGCCGCTGATGGAGAAGTTTTTGCAGGTGAGCGGCCCCGAGTGGGAGGAAGCCAATTTGTACCGTCACTTGATTCGCGTGCGGCGCAGCACCATCCGCATGGATGCCGACGAGTTGACGTATCCCGTGCACATCATGCTCCGCTACGAACTCGAGAAGAAGATTCTCGAAGGTTCGCTGCCCGTTGCCGACCTGCCGGACGCCTGGAACGCCAATCTGGAGCAGCGCCTGAACATTCGTCCGGCGAACGATGTCGACGGGTGCTTGCAAGACATTCACTGGGCCGTCGGTCACTTCGGATATTTTCCGTCCTATGTATTGGGCGCCGTCATCGCCGGACAGCTCAACGAGGCCATGCGCGCCGCGCATCCTTCGCTCGATGAGGAAATCGCCGCCGGGCAGTTCGCCGGCGTGATGGACTGGCTGCGCGACAACGTGCACGGCGTCGGGGCGCGACTGCCGGTGCAGGAACTCATCAAGCAAGCCACGGGCAAGCCGCTGACCGCGGCCGCCTATCTGCGCTACTTGGAATCAAAATATCTCGAGACTCCATGAGCGCCCCCATGACACCCGCCGAGCACCGTCCTTCCAACAATTTCAAGAAACTGCAGGCCCAGCTGCGCGGCTCCGTGGGCAAGGCCATAGCCGACTTTCACATGATTGCCGACGGCGATCACGTCATGGTGTGCCTGTCCGGCGGCAAGGATTCCTATACCTTGCTCGACATCCTGTTGAGCCTGCAGCGCAGTGCGCCGGTGCGCTTTGAAATCACCGCCGTCAATCTCGACCAGAAGCAGCCGGGATTTCCGTCGGAGGTCTTGCCGCGCTACCTCGAGAAGTTGGGAGTTCGATTTCGCATCATCGAGCAGAACACCTACGCCGTCGTCAAGCGCGTCATTCCGGACGGCAAGACCATGTGCGGCTTGTGCTCCCGGCTCCGCCGCGGCGCGCTGTATCGATTTGCGGCCGAGAACGGCATCACCAAGATCGCGCTGGGCCATCACCGCGACGACATCGTCGAGACGCTGTTCCTGAACATGTTTTTCGGGGGCCGCCTGAAGGCGATGCCGCCGAAGCTTCTCAGCGAGAATCGCCGCCATATCGTGATTCGACCGCTCGCCTATGTGCCCGAGGCGCAAATCGCCCGGTATGCCGCCCACGCCAAGTTTCCGATCATTCCCTGCACGCTGTGCGGTTCGCAGACCAACATGCAGCGGCTCGCGGTGAAGCACATGCTGCGCGACTGGGAGCAGAAGTTCCCCGGCCGCATTGAATCGATCTTTTCCGGTATCTGCAACGTCGCCGGTTCCCAGCTCGCCGACCCCAATCTGTTCGACTTCGCGGGCCTCGATGGCCGGCGCGCCGTCAATGCCAGTCTCGCCGAACCGGAATTAGATACTTGAAATACCAAGATTGCGGGTCCGCTGCGGACCTGGTTTTCATGTATGCGCGGCAAAGCCAGCGCGAGCGTAAGCGGCCGCGGTCTTCCAACGCCGCCTTGTAATCGACTTGCCGCGGGCTCCAGCGGGTCTTTGCAACATCCTTGGTAGGCGAGAGATTGACGGTCTTGAAGCCCTGTGCAATCGCATACTTGATCGCTTCGGCCAAGGTGGTGGTCATCACGCTGTAGCGAGACCAAGCGGTGTCGTAACCGGAGTAGTATAAATAGAGGCTGCTGCCGACGGCGAACCCGATCCGCGAGGCGACGATGTGCGCACCTATCTTGAGCTCAAAAATGCGGACGGCGCCCCGCGCAGCCAATCGCTCGCAGACCTCGTAGAGAAAATCCCGCGAAACGTGGCTCGCAAATCGGTTCGGATGCATCACCGAGGTCTCGGCGCGCGTACGCATGATGTGCAGCGCGAGAAACCGGTCCAACGCCGCGCGAACGTCTCTCGGCTCTTCGATGACTTGCAGTTCGAAACGGTGATTGTCGCGTTTCAGGGAGTTGTAGCAGTGGCGCAGCGACTCGCGGATATTGCGCTTGAGACCGCGGCGGAACTCCTCCCACGAGGGGGGCATGTCGAGCACATAGTCCGCCAGCGCAGGCTGCCGCTGCAAGGCGCAGCCGACGTTGGTCAACGCCTCGGCGAAGGTGTCGCTGATTCCGACCCAGTGAATCCAATCCCAGTCGGGAACCTTCTCGAGCTGTGCCCTTACCGCGAGGGCGGTCAGAGATTCGTAGCCGGGCTCGATCAGCGCGGTGCGCACTTCGGTAATGGCGGGATCGGCGCCCAGCAGACTGACGGACACGATTTTGAGGGGCCCGACCCATCGCCGGCTGACGACGAAGGGAACGATCGCGACGCAGACGCGCGCGGAATTGCGCAGCACGAAGAACAGCGGCGTGTCGTGGATGCGCGGGTTGCAATTGAGGAAATGTCTGCACCAACCCACGTGCCACTCATGCAAGGCGAAGGGCAACGTGTTGGCCGTGACGCGGTTCAAGCGTTCGTAGCAGGGCCCGAGGACCGCTACGCCGTCCACGGTGGTCACCGTTTCCACCGTCACCGTTTCCCCTGTCACCGTGTCCAGGGTCACCGTGTCCACTGTCACCGTGGATTGTGGGATCAATCCCTCGGATGCGATAATTTCCGTCATTGCCCCGTCAGCATCGCATGACTCCCTTCATCCTTAAATGCGTTTGAGTGTGTATCCGCTTCACATAATGTATATGCAGCAAACCCGTAAAGACCGATCCACACCCCGCCGGCCGCGCAACCCGCGCCACGCGTGGGAAACGCTATCGGACGACCAGTTGCTGAGCCTACGTTTCTGCGACTTGAAACTCAAGGTCCAAGGCACCGAGTTGGAGCAGGCCATCGAGCGTCTGTACCGCGAATTGGAGATGCGGGGGATCCGTTTTCGGCCGCATTGCTGGCTTGCGCAAGAATGGTTCTCGCCCGATGGCATACCGGGCATTGCGATTCCGTTCTATCTCGCCCACCGGCGATTGATGAGCATCGAACGCCGCTTCATGCGCGAAGTGGAGGGCGGCAACCGCAACTGGCTGATGCGCATACTGCGCCACGAAGCGGGGCACGCCATCGATTCGGCCTACCGATTGAGGCGGCGGAGCCGCTATCGCGCCGTGTTCGGGCCGGCCTCGCTGCCGTATCCCGACACCTATCGCCCGCGGCCGGGAAGCCGCCGCTTCGTGCAGCACCTGGGCGCGTGGTACGCCCAAGCCCATCCGACCGAGGATTTCGCCGAGACCTTTGCGGTATGGCTCAAGCCTCGTTCCCCTTGGCGCCGCGAGTACTCGGGCTGGCCGGCGTATGCAAAACTGGAATTCATCGACGCGCTCGCGGGTGAAATCGGCCACAGCAAGCCGGCCGTCTTGGACCGCAGCACCATCGAGGCGGTGAATCGGGAGACCCGCACGCTGCGCGAGCACTACGAGGACAAGCTGGCGCACACACCGTTGCAGCGCCGCTCCGGCGCCGATGAATTGCTGCTCAAGGTGTTCACCGCGGCGCCGCGGATCCGCGGCCGTATGAAGGCCTCGACGCTGCTGCGTGAATTGCGCCTGCCGCTGCGCCAGCAGACCCTGCGCTCCGGTGCGTTCAGCGAATACCTCGTGCATCAGGTGCTGCGGCTCATGATCGAACGCTGTGAATCGTTGAATTTGTACGTGCGCAGTTCGCGCCGCGGACTTCGGGCGCAATTGCTGTGGGTGATTGTGCGGCTCGCCGAAGCTCACGAGGAGCGCCAATTGCCGCGGGTTTCACTGTGAGGAAGGTGCGGGCCCTGGTTCTCGTGCATGCGACGCTCGTGCCCCCGGATTCGCTGAAGGGAGCCAGCGAAAAGGAAATCGACGAATGGCGCACGGAATACGACGTCATCTCGCACTTGAAAGCCGAAGGTCATGAGGTCCGGCCGCTGGGGTTGAGCGACAGCCTGTCCGATTTGCGCCGCGCCATCACCGAGTGGAAGCCGCACATCGTGTTCAACCTGCTGGAGGAATTCGACGGTATCGTCACCTACGATCAGCACGTGGTCGCGTTTCTCGAGCTGATGCATCAGCCGTACACCGGCTGCAATCCGCGCGGGATGCTGCTGTCGCGCGACAAGGTCTTGTCGAAGCAATTGCTCTCCTACCATCGTGTGCCCACCCCGCAATTCATGGTGTTCGCCCGCGGCAAGAAGCCGCGCATTCCGAAGAAGTTGCGCTTTCCCCTGTTCGTGAAGTCCTCGACGGAGGATGCGTCGCTCGGGATCGCGCATGCGTCGGTGGTCGCGGACGAAAAGCAATTGACGGAACGGATAGCCTTCATCCACGACCAGACGCATTCGGACGCCCTGGTCGAGGAGTACATCGAGGGCCGGGAGCTGTACGTCGGCGTCATGGGCAACGACCGCCTCAAAGTGTTGCCGGTATGGGAAATGACGTTCGGCTCCTTGCCGGAAAATTTACCCGCGATCGCGACGCGCAAGGTGAAGTGGGATCGGCGCTACCAGCAGAAGTACGGCATCACCACGGCGGCGGCCGAGAACCTGCCGGAAGGCACTGTGGCGCGGCTCGAGCAACTGTCGAAGCGTATTTTCCGCGCACTGCATTTGACGGGTTACGCGCGCATGGATTTTCGCCTGCGTGCCGACGGTGAGCTGTTCGTGCTGGAGGCGAACGCCAACCCCAACGTCTCCGCCGCCGAGGACTTCGCCCAATCCGCGCGGACCGCGGGCATGAGCTACGACGATCTGCTGCAGCGGATCATGCAGCTCGGCGAGAATTACCCGGCCGCCTGGCGGGCCGTCGCGCCCTGACGGCCGGATCCCAAGCTCCTAGGGATGAGTCCAGCGATTCATCCACGCGAGCACGGTGTCGTACCATTGAATGCTGTCGGCGGGTTTGAGCACCCAATGGTTCTCGGTCGGGAAGTACAAGAGCTCGCTCGGTATTCCCTGCCGCTGCAGCGCTGTGAACACCGCGAGACCCTGGGAGTCGGGCACGCGATAGTCCTGCTGTCCATGGATCACCAGCGTCGGCGTCTTCCACTTGGTCACGTAGTCGACGGGATTGTGCTTGGCATAGGCGGATGGATTGCGGTATTCGGGCCCGCCGTTTTCCCACTCGGGGAACCATAATTCCTCGGTGGAGTAGTACATGGTGCGATTGTCGAAAATGCCGTCGTGGCTCACGATGCACTTGAAGCGGTCGGGCCATTGGCCCGCGATCCAATTCATCATGTAGCCCCCGTAAGAGCCGCCCAACGCGCAAACATGTTCGCCGTCGAGCCAGGGATGCTTGGCGAGCGCCGCCGCAAGCCCCCGCTTCAGATCTTCGAACGGCTTGCCGCCCCAGTCGCCGCTGATGGAATCGGTGAACGCCTGACCATACCCGGTGGAACCGTGGAAATCGATCATCACGACGCCGTAACCTGCGCCGGCGAAAGCCTGCGCATTCCAGCGCCAATTCCAGGAGTTCGCGAAACTGCCCTGCGGGCCGCCGTGCACCAGGAATGCCACGGGATATTTCTGATCGCGTTTGAAATCCGGCGGCTTCACGACATAGCCGAAGACATTCTCGCCGTTCCAGCCGGCGAAGGAGAATTGCTCATACTCGCCGAATTTTCGCTGCGCGAGCGCGGCTTGGTTCACGTGCGTCAGCTGTGCGGGCTTGCCGCCGGCGAATCCAACCGAGTACAGGTCGGCGGGGCCCGCTAGGTTGCTGGAGGCGTAATACACTTGTCGAGTTCCGACGCCGAACCCCTCCACCTCTCCGGATCCGGTGATCGCGGATGCGCGGCCGGATTGCGCATCGATGGCCCAGAGCGGCCGCTGTCCCAAGTGGTCGGTGGTGGCAAACAAGCTTTTGCCGTCGCGCGCCCAGGCAAAACTCACGATCGAGCGGTCCCAATTCTGGGTGAGCGGGCGCTTCGCGCCGGATTTCAGATTCAGCAACACCAGATGAAAGCGATCGGCTTCGAAGCCCGGCCGGTCCATGGCTGCGTAGGCGAGCTGGGTGCCGTCGGGGGAGAAGGCCGGCTGCGCATCCCAGGCGGGATTGTCCGCGGTCAAATTCACCGGTGTTCCACCCTCCGCGGCGACCTCGTAGATATCGAAGTTCGTGGACCACGGCTCTCCCGCCATAGTCCGCACGGAAAACGCCACTTGGGTGCCGTCCGGGCTGAACGCATAGTCCTCGCGCCCGCCGAAGGGCTTGCCCGGCACATCGCCGATCCCGCCGCTCACGTTCACCGGAGCGCCCCGCGCCACATCGTCGAGCCCAATGGCAAACAGCTGCGAGCGGCGGCCGTCGCTCCAGGTGTCCCAGTGCCTGACGAACAGCTGGCTGTACAGCAATCCGCCGGCCTTGGAATGCGCCGCCGCGTCCAGCCGCTGCTTGGTGCACGTGAGATCCGCGCAATCCAAAAAAACCTCGGCGCTCACCAAAATCCGGTTCCCCTTGGGAGAGACGCGAAAGCTCCCGACGTCGAGCGGCAAGTCCGTGATCTGCACCACGTCGGTTCCCGGTGCATCCATATTCCGAGCCTCGCGGCGCGGCCCGCCGCCGCCCGCGGCAACCCGCCAAACCTGCGTCGAACCGCTGCGATTCGACAGAAAATAAATAAAGCGCCCGTCCGCGCTCCACTCCGCGGAACTCGCGTTCGCGGCGATGTCGGTGAGGCGGAGTGTGGTGGGGGGGCGCTTGCCGGAATCCACCAGCCAAACGCCGGTGCGCGCCTTGTTGGCCTCCATATCGGTGCTGCGCAGGGTGTAGGCCGCACGCCGGCCGTCGGGCGAGACGGCTACTTCCGAAATGCGCTCGAGACGCACCAGGTCTTGCACGCTGAAAGGCTGCGCATGGTCCGCGGCCGTATTTCCGGGAGCGGTGGCCGCGGCTGCGGCGGCGCTCGCGGCGAGCAACACCAGGGCGAATGAAAATCGGTCGGCAGCCATTGTGACGTTCTCTTTATAAGCTTGCGTAGGGACGATTGTAGCCCGAGATAAGGCGAATTGACCCGAAATCGCGTGCCGCTTTGCGCAAGAATAGGCCGATGATCGCGCCGCTCGTCTTGAGTTTCGATTTGGACGACACCCTGTGGCCGGTGGGCCCGGTCATCGCCGCCGCCGAGAGCGCGCTCCTGTCGTGGCTGCGCGAGCGCTATCCGCTCACGTTAAGCGGCCACGATCTCGAATCGCTGCGTGCGCTGCGCGCCGGCGTTGCGCAGCGGTTTCCGGAGCGCGGCCACGATCTCACCTTCCTGCGCCACCGCACGCTCAAAGATCTGTTCGGCGCGGCGGGCCACGCGGAGTCGCTCGCCGACGAAGCGCTCGAAGTGTTCTTCAGCGCGCGCAATCGCGTCGAGTTCTATGACGATGTGCGTCCGGCGCTGGCGCGGCTGCGTTCGCGCTACCGGCTGTTCGCGGTCAGCAACGGCAATGCGGACCTGCAGCGCTGCGGCCTCGGCGATCTATTCGCCGGCCACGTCACCGCGAGCGCGGCAGGGGCGGCCAAACCGGACGCGCGAATATACGCCGCGCTTCTCAAGATGGCCGGCGTCGGGGCCGCGCGGGTGCTGCACATCGGCGATGATCCTCTGGCCGACGTCGTGGGTGCGACGCAGGCCGGAATGCAGGCGGTCTGGCTCAATCGCGATGGCCGCGAGTGGCCGAAGTCATTGGCCGCGCCGGCGCGCACCGTTTCGACGCTCGCGGAGATTATTTAGCACCAGTGAGATGCACGACACACTTAGCAGCCTACGGGCTCGATTGCTGATTACGAAATGCCTATAAAAATAGGTAATTTCCGACACTGGTTCGCGCTTTTACCCTTCACTTCGACTTTACTTTGTCGTTAGGATGGTATCAGCCGAAAAAGGATGCTAAGCATGCAAGCAGTGTCTGAAAACTCTCTTGTGGCGGTCAGTTCCTTACGCGAATTCTTTCGTGACGCATTTCACGCTGCGAGCGAACGCCAGCATCTCGACATCGACGAGCAGGCGGAGCAGTACGTGGTCAACCTGCTCACCATGTTCTCCCGTGCCGACGCGCTGTACGAGCGCACCCCGGACGGCCTGCGCATCCGGCCGCTGGCGCGAATGCTGGCGGACGCGCTCGAGGCGCCCACGGCCGCCGCCCGGCAGCGGGGCCTGCAGCGTCTCGGCGACGTCTCCTTGTTCATCGCCGGATTTTTCGCGCGCAGTTTCGCGCGCAAATTGATCGACATCGACTACCACATCGCGATGGGCGGTAACGCCTACAGTTCGCTGGCGGACACCATGGAGCGCTCCGTCTCCGGGCGCTGCGTCGCGGCCATCTATGCCCAACTCGCGCGGAAATTTCAGCCGCTGGTCGACGCCCTGAATGAGGTGAGCGAAATGTCGTACCGGCATACCGATGCGGACATCTTGCGGCTGTATGAAATATGGATGAAGACCGGCAGTCCGAGGGCGCACGGCCTATTGAAGCAGCTCGGGGTGCAGCCGGTCATGGCAGGCGGCGCACGCCGCGAGCACTGACCCAAGATGGTTCTGCGCGGCCTGCAGTCGCTTCTCGGGCGCCTCTACGATGTTGAGCTCAACTACGATGTCTACGATTTCTTGATCACCGACCGGAGCGCGCTGCCGCGGGCCGCGCCCGCTGCGGCCGCGGGCGGCGTAGAAGAGGAATTGCTGTTGGCGGAATCGCCGGACGGCGCCGGCGTCGCGCTGTACCTGGACCCGGAATTGCTGCGGCGGCTGGAGGACGCGGATCCCGTCGGCGCGTTGACGGAAAATAACCTGGCCGATTACTGCACGGCGCTCGAAGGCGTCAGCCACTTCGTGTATTCGACCTGGCGATTGGACCGGGACTTGCCGGTGTCGCTGCTGGAGCTCGAGACTCAAGCCGAAGTCGACAAATACGCGGTGACCGTGTTCTTGCTGGCCGACCAGCAAGGGGGCGGCTATCCTGCACAGGTGCACGCGCGGCTTTTCGACCGGGTGAGTTTCGACGCACGCCTGGAGCCGGATCAGTATCATCGCTATCGGACGGCGCACCGCTGCGCCGCGCGCTATTGCCGCAGATTGGAGCACCGCTTCGTGAGCCGGGGCCAGGCTCGGATCGAGGCAATGGTGCGCGAATTGCGCAGGTTCTATCGACTGGGAAGCACCGCGAAATTGAGTCACGCGCTGGCGTGACGGCCGGGATCGTTGTCTCGCGCTACTCTTCGTCGGGCTTGTTGCCGGCGGCTTGCTTCTTCAGCTTCAGAAACTCGCCGAGCTTGCGCAAATCCTTCTTGACCGGCGCCTGCCGCTTGCCGAGCTTGCCGCTGTCGTACGGGTCGTAGCCCTTTTTGGCGCCGAGCGGGTTGCCCCGCACGGTGCCCTGCGCCGGCGGCGAATCATCCGCGATCGACAGGGCGGGATGCTCGAGTTTCCGCAGCCGCTCGGTCGACACTTCATTGCCGAACGCGCCGGTGGCAAGCGACCATTCCCACACGGCATTGCCGCGGTCGTCGAATTTGACCCGCCCGGTGTTCCGTTCACCCGCATTCTCGTCCGGCACGGACGGGCTGCCCGCGTCGTCGGCGCCGGGTTTGGCGGAAGGCTTTGAATTGATTGCGCTCACAGTACTGTTTTAGTCGAGGATTCACCTAAGTCAACCGGGACAGCTCAAAAGTCGGCGCAACGTCACAATTGGAGGTGATATTGCGCCCGCCAGAGGGCCAGCGCCGTCTTGCCGTCGTCCCACTCGCCGCGCAGCACCTTGCCCGCAGCATCGGCCATCGGCAGCCACTCGATTTCGAGCTCTTCGTCGGCGTCCGGCGCGGGCGCACCCACGTCAAGATCGCGCGCCAGGTAGAGGTAGATGACCTCTGTGAAAATGCCCGGCGCCGGGAGGTACTTTCCTAAGGATGTCCAGCGCCGTGCCGTTACGCCGGTTTCCTCGGCCAGTTCGCGCGCGGCGCAGGCCTGCGGCGCCTCGCCGGTGTCGAGCTTGCCGGCGGGAATCTCCCACAGAAAATCTGTGACGCCGTGCCGGTACTGGCGCACCAGGCAGACGCGGCCCGCGCCGTCCACCGCAACCACCGCCGCGGCGCCCGGGTGGCGAACGAAGTCCAGATCGTATTCGCGGCCGTTTCCGTAGCGCAGGCGCTCGGTGGAGACGTCGATGATGCGGCCGCTGTGAATGTGATGGCTGCCAATGGCTGTGGGCTTGTGCATTCCGTCAAGTCTATATCACGCTTGTGATCTGCCTCCTCGCGCGCGGCGCCTGGAATACGCGATCCTGTCTCGCAGATTCCGAGCTTATTGCGTTGCGTTCTGGATATACGTACAGTATCGGCACAATTTTATATGATGAAAACCAAGCCCACTGCCTTCGATTCGCTCAACCCGCCTCAGCGCCGGGCAGCCACCTTCGGCACGCCGATTCCCGACAAGGGAGTCAATGCGGGCCCGCTGCTCATATTGGCCGGCGCGGGTACCGGCAAGACCAACACGCTGGCGCACCGCACTGCCCATCTCGTGCTGAACGGCGTGGACCCGGCGCGCATCCTGATGCTGACGTTCACTCGGCGCGCGGCGCAGGAAATGATCCGGCGCACCCAACTCATCGTCGCGCAAGTGCTGGCGGATCGCGGCAAGGCCGGCGATCGCAGTGTGGTATCGCGGTTGCTGTGGTCGGGGACCTTTCATTCGGTGGGCAATCGGATCTTGCGCCTCTACGCCAAGCATCTGGCTCTGGACCCGAACTTCACGGTGCTCGACCGCGCGGATGCGGCCGACTTGATGGACGTGGTCCGTCACGAGTTGGGATTCTCGTCCAAGGATAAGCGCTTTCCGCGCAAGGACGCGTGTGTCGCGATCTATTCCTACCGGGTCAACACCCGGCTGTCGCTGAAGCAGACGCTCGAAGAACAATATCCCTGGGCGCGCGAGTGGGAAGCGGATCTCACGCTGCTCTATCGTGAATACGTCGCGCGCAAGCAGAAACACCGCGTCCTGGATTTCGACGATTTGCTGCTGTATTGGCACGCCATGATGCAAAACCCGGCGTTGGCGCAGAGCTTGTCGAAGAATTTCGATCACGTGCTGGTCGACGAGTACCAGGACACCAGTAGCTTGCAGGGCGAAATCATCCACGCGCTCAAACCGGACGGCCAAGGGGTCACGGTGGTCGGCGACGACGCCCAGGCCATCTACTCCTTCCGCGCCGCCGCGGTCGAGAACATTCTGGGATTTGCCGATCGCTACAAGCCGAAGGCCGAGATCGTGGTGCTGGCGCAGAACTACCGGTCGACGCAGCAGATACTGGATTCGACCAATGCGCTGATGGCGGACGGCGCGCGCCAGCATCGCAAGACCTTGCTCGGCAACCGCCAATCCGCCCAGAAGCCGCTCTACATCGCCCTGGACGATGCGCAAGCGCAAGCGGAGTACATCGCGGGCAAGATATTGCAGACGCGTGAAATCGGCGGATCGCTGCGCCGCCACGCCATCCTGTTTCGCAGCTCGCATCACAGCGACGTGCTGGAAGTCGAGTTCAGCAAGCGCAACATTCCCTATGTGAAATACGGCGGGCTCAAATTCTTGGAAGCGGCGCACGTCAAGGACATGATGTCGGTGCTG
>Ga0209736_1000571_pt1 | contig 11776 bp, 11 predicted proteins | sample BlaSpr_A8_Ref_M3_FD_187992 | JGI IMG/M metagenome (GOLD analysis project Ga0209736, IMG submission 187992) | Forest soil microbial communities from Thunder Bay, Ontario, Canada - Black Spruce, Ontario site 2_A8_Ref_M3 (SPAdes) (version 2) | ecosystem: Environmental > Terrestrial > Soil > Boreal... | reverse complement strand
TGCAACTGCTTGCATACCACGTCGCCGTGCTGAAAGGCACCGACGTCGATCAGCCGCGCAATCTCGCGAAGAGCGTGACGGTTGAATGAGCGCCACCGGCGCCGTAGTCCGTAGCCAATTCTCGACGGGCTCGGGTTATAGTCACCCCGGGATTCGCCATGAAGGACAAACCAAAATACCGCAGAGCCCCGGCGGCAGCCTTCGACTCCGCGTATTTTCGCAAGTACTATTTCGACGCGGCGACCCGGGTCACGACCACGGCTGAAATGCGCGGCCGCGCGCTTCTTATCGCCGCGATTCTGCGCCACGCCGGCATACCGGTCCGCAGCATCCTCGATACCGGCTGCGGCATTGGGTTATTGCGCAAGCCCTTCGCCGCGGCACTGCCGCGTGCGCGTTATCAGGGTCTCGAGACCAGCGATTATCTATGCGCCCGCTACCCGTGGACCCAGGGCTCGGTGGTCGACTTCGCGCCGCGCTCGCCCAGCGATCTCGTGGTCTGCTATGACGTGCTGCAATATCTCGATGATCGCGATGCCGCGCGCGCCATTGCGAATCTGGCAACTCTGACGAGGTCCGCGTTGTATGTTTCCGCGTTGACCAAGGAGGATTGGCGCGCGAACTGCGACCGCACCCGCACCGACCGATCCGTCCATTTGAGATCCGGGGACTGGTATCGGCGGCGATTGCAAAAGAGATTCAGCTATTTGGGGTTTGGCGTCTGGTTGCGCAAGAACGTGGCTGCAATCGTCTGGGATATGGAGCGGCCGTGGCCGCCGCAGACGGCCTAGGAGACTCCTAGAGATTGTCCAGCATCCACGATACCAGCGCGGCGTGCACGGGTTCGCCGGCGCCAATGTCCGCGCGGCTGTGGTTGATCAGCGAGACGAGCACATAGGTTTTCCCGCTGCCGGCCGTGACGTAGCCTGCGACTCCGCTGACGCCGTCGAGGTGCCCGGTCTTCAAGCGCACGGCGCCGCGCGGGCTCGTCGTCATGCGCGACCGCAATGTGCCGTCGATGCCGGCCAGCGGCAAGGATGCGAGAAATTCCGGCGCATAACGGCTGTGATAGGCCCCACTTAAGATCTGCGCCATTTGCATCGCCGAAACACGGGTGCTGCGGGACAATCCCGAACCGTTGTCGATCTCCATGGATCGAATGTCGAACCCGCGTTCGCGGCTCCAATCCGCGATCGCGTCTGCGCCCTTTTCGAGCGTCGCGGGGCCGCCGAATCGCTCCTCGCCCATCGTCAACAGCAGATGCCGTGCCATCAGATTGCTGCTGTATTTGTTGGTCAGGCGCACGATCTCGCTTAAGGTCAGGGAGTCGAACGTGAGAAGCACCTGGGCATCCGCCGGCGCGGCCTCGACGCGCAGCGAACCTGAAAGTTGGCCGCCCAGCTCATGCCACAGTTCGACGAATGTACCGAACGCATACGTGGCAGGTTGCAGCAGTACGCGGGTAAAGCTGCGTTCGGCACAATGCGCCGACAATGCGCCGCTGAATACCACCCGATCCCAACGCGCAGAGGCCACTTTGAAGTCGACTCTGCCGGCCGCGCCGCCGCATCGGCCGGCGGCAAAGCGCACATGATTGTCAATCGCCAGATTAACGGGCGCCGGGCTCGCAATGACGTCGACCCGCCGGGCCTCGACGTCAGGCTGCACCCGAAACTCGATGGATTGGAAATTCACCATCAGTGCATCGGGGACCACGTTGTATGGGCGATTCGGCCGGCCGTCGAATTCCCCTGGGTCCTCCGGAGGCAAGGAGAAGGCGGTGTTGTCTATGACGATATCGCCGTGAATGGTCTTGAGCCCCTTGGCTCGCAAGGCGCGAGCGAAGCTCCACCATCGTTCCAGGGTCATGTAAGGATCGCCGCCGCCCTGCAGGATCAGGTCGCCGTCGAGCACCCCGTCGTTGAGTGCACCGCGAATCGACGCTCGCGTATGCCAGGTGTACGAGGGCCCCAGCAAATCCAAAGCGGCAAAGGTCGTGATTACTTTGATGGTGGAGGCGGGACTGCGCGGTGTGTCCGGGTTCTGGCTGAATATGAGGCGGCCGGAGTCCGGATCGACGATGGCAAAGCTCACCGCGCCCGGCGGCAGCCGCTGCGCGGCGATGACCTGCGTCACCGCCGCCGGCACTTCCGCGGGGGCGGCTGCCCAGCCCCACGCCGGCATGCACGCAAGCAACGCGAGCGCGGCTCGCTCGGCCATTTTCACCGGCCTCTCCAATGCATCAGTATCCTCACGTGAGCGGCAGTGCGATTCGTTGCCATGCCCCGGACCACCATCGCAGAAAAAGCGCCAATCCCAAGCAACACACATAGGTCAAGGCCGCAAACCAGCCGCCCAGCGCGCCCATGCCGAACTGCGGCAGCCAATTCACCCAGCCGGTGCCCGGTGCAAATGACAGGCTATGCGCAAGCGGCACGAAAAGCAGCCAGGATAACGCAAGCACCATCATGGCCGGAAGGCGCACATCCCCCGCGCCGCGCAGACACGCGCTGCTGCTGATGTTCAATCCATCGAACAATTGATAGCCGGCGGCGATCCAAAGCAGCCCGCACGCCCGGGTCGCCACTTCCGCGGCCTGGGGATCCGAGCGATTGGTAAAATACGGCAACACCCAGGGTCCGGCGGCGGCGAGAAGCACGCCGATCGCGCCCATGTAGAGCACGGCCATCAGAATGATTCCGTTGCCCATCTTGAACGCCCAATCGCGGCGGTGTGCACCGATGGCCTGTCCGACCAATGTCGTCCCTGCCATGGCGATGCCCACAGCGGGCATGTAGCAAAAGGATGTGAGCATCATGACGATCTGTGTGGACGCACCGTCCACGGTGCCGAGCCGCACCTGCATCAGCTGAAACAGCGCGAAACCAAGAATGTCCGCGGCAATCAGCAGTCCCATGGGGAATCCCAGCTTGAGCTGGCGAAGCAGCGCCCGCACGTGAAGCCGCGTGGTGAGGCGCACCCGGTAGCGCCGACTATTCGCGCGGCTTGTGAACAAACCGGCCGCCGCCGCCAGGCCGATGAACTGTGCGACATCGGTTGCCCAGCCGGATCCGGCAATGCCCATTCCCAAGTCGAACATGAACAGCTGATTCAGCAGTGCATTCGCCACGGCGACGCTGACCGTCACCCACAGCGTAATGGTCGGACGGCCGACGCCGTTGAAGAAGCCGAGGAGCGACCACAGCGCGATGCCGAGCGGTCCTCCGAGCATGCGCGGAAACCAGTATTCGAGAGCGAGGCGCAGGGTGTCCGGGGGAATGTCGAAGGGCGCGAAAATCCACGCGCCGGTGAGGCTCAGCAAAACAAACAAGGGCGCGGTGAGGAGCGATGCCCAAAGGGCGGTCCAGGTCGCCTGCGAGGCGCGCGTATACCGGTGACCGCCATACGCCTGCGCCACGAGTGTCTGGACCGTCAAAGCGACGCCGCCAAACAGCAGCATGCATACCAGAATCGGCCAGTACACCGCGCCGATGGCCGATGTCGCCGCCGGAGACAATCGTCCGATGAACCAGGTATCCGTCGCGTTCAGCACGGCTTGCACCGCGCTGTTCAACATGTACGGAAAAGCCAGCGTGGCCACCGCTTTGGCGTCGAGTCGCGGGCGGCCGCTCGAACTCAAGCAGAGTCCAGGGAGTAGTTTCATCGGCTCGTCCATCCCGGGTAGGATGCAGCAATGAAACCAAAGATGCGACGCAAATTGCCCGGGACATTTCTGACGCGTCACCTCGGCGAAAGCGCATGGCGGCTGTCGCGCAGCGAACCACAGCCCATCGACGTGTTTGTGCTTGGCGCTGATCTTCCGGCAGCTGAATTTTTTCGGGCGCTCAATGTCCGCGATATTGAGGTCGAATGGCGCACAGAGGCAGTGTGGTTGACCATGATCTCGAACGGACGACCCACCACCGTCAAGACGCAAAGTGCAATCGTGCATGAACCCCTGCCGCACCTCTACACCGCCTTGCCGCTGGCCGGTCTCGACGAGAAAGCGCGGCGCTTTTGGCGCCGGGTGTTTCGCCTGGTCCGCATCCCGGGCGGCCGGCATCTCCTCGGCGTATTGGCGCGCCGTTCGCGCGGGCGGCATTGAATACGCGATCTGCGTCACAAGAATCCGCGGCTATTGTTAAGGCGCCGGGGAAAACCTCAACCGGTTGCGTTGAATTGCGACTCTCGTCAAGGATGCGCCCGGACGATTGCCGCACATTGATCTGTGAGATCCAACCTTTGCAACCGTTAGGATATGGCCGCAGTGCTGGAAGTTAAATCTACCGTCGGTGAGCACCCTGCCGCGGAAGCCTCGTTCGACCCTTATGGGCGTTTGTTTCGAATGCTCATGCCGAGTTTGCGCGGCGTCGTCGTGCACGACGGCTTCGCCAATCTGGTATGGGCATCGGACGAATGGGATCTCGCCGATGAGCCCGATATAGTCAAGGAGACAATCGCGAACGCTTTGTCGGACACCGCGGAATATGCCGGAATCGTGCGAACCCTCGATGCCGACCGCGCCGTGTACTCCTTCGCGATTCGCGAACACATCGAGCTGCTGGGCGTCGTCAGCCTGATCGCGCGATTGTCGGGAAAGCAGGCGCAGACGCGCCCTCTGCAGACCGTGCGCCAGCTGGTGCAGCCGGCATTGGAGTGCTTGCGGCGCGAACTTTCGCTGCGCTCGAAATTAGGCTCTCGCGAACGCGATCTCGATGTGCGCGAGCGCGACCTCGATCTCATGCAGGAAATCTCGTCGCATCAGTCGGCTGCTACGAGCGATGCCGACGAATTCGGGCTCATCATGAAGACCGGCCTCGAGCGCATGGGCTGTGCGCTGGCGGCATTGTGGGTGCCCGACAAAAATATCGCTCTTTCGTTGACGCGGAGCGGCCAGCCCATGTCGACGGAATCGCTGCAGCGGGCGCAGCAACATCTGATGGCATGGATGCAGCTGCAGCAGCGCACCATCGTCGTCAATCATATATCCAAGGTCGCGAGCGACGTCGCCGCTCCGTACAAGATATTGGCTTGCCCCGTGCGGCACCCCTCGGAACGCGTCATGGGCGTGCTCGCCCTGTTCAATCCGCCGAGCGCACCGGATTTCGATTTGCATCAGACGCGTATCGCCGAGGCGCTTGCGAAGAGAGCGACCAGCATCATCCAGGGTCAATACGATTCCAGCACCGGGCTGATGACCCGCCAGGCGTTCGAACGGCAGGCCTCGGCGCTGCTCGGGTCGACGGCGTCCGCGACCCACATTATTCTCTATCTCGACATCGACCGGCTGCATGTCATCAACGAAACCTTCGGCATGCACGTGGGCGACGACGTGATCGTCAACGTCGCCGAATGCATGGCCAAGTCCTTGCCTGCGGGAGCCTTGTCGGCGCGGATTTCCGGGGACCGGCTCGCCGCGCTCATCCCGAATTCGAACATGGACAAAGCGGCGATTGTCGCGGAAAAAATTCGTGCGGCCGCCGCCGCCATCGTGCCGCGTGCGGGGCAGGGTCCCTTCGAAGTGTCCGTGTGTCTCGGCGTCGCGCCGATTGACCGCTCGGATAACACCCTGGCCCACGCGTTGGCGACCGCGGAGATCGCCTGTAAAGCGGCCAAAGATCGCGGCCGCAATCGCGTCGAAATGTTCCAGGATTCCGATCAGAGCATCATTCGGCGCCATACCGACATATTGGTGATCGGCAAGCTGCGCGAAGCGCTCGGAAACGACAGTTTTCGCCTCGATGCGCAGCCCATTCTTCCGCTGCGCGGCAACTATGGCCGTCCGCGCTTTGAATTGCTGATCCGTATGCTGGGCGATCGCGGCGAAATCATTCCACCCGGCAAATTTCTTTCCGCGGCGGAGCGCTATCAGCTCATGCCTACGGTGGATCGCTGGGTGGTGCGCCGCGCTTGCGAACTGCTCGGCAAGCACAGCGCGTCGGTCGGCGAGGATATTGCGCGCTTCGCCATCAATCTTTCCGGCCAATCGCTGCAGGACGACTCGTTCCTGCAGTTCGTGATCGATCAGATCAAGGCGAGCGGCTTGCCGCCGGGAGTCTTGTGCTTTGAACTCACCGAAACCGCGACCATCGGCAATCTGGTCAATGCGCAGAATTTCATGCGCAGTCTGCAGGATATCGGTTGTCAGTTCGCGCTCGACGATTTTGGCACCGGCGTAAGTTCTTTGGCATACCTCAAGGATCTGTCGGTCAACTATTTGAAGATCGACGGCACCTTCGTCCGTGATGCGATCACCAATTCGCGTTCGGAATCCATGATCAAAGCCATCGCTCAGCTGGCTAAAGTCATGTGCATGGAAACAATCGCAGAATACGTAGAAACCGACGTATTGCGTGCGCGCATGGCGGATTTAGGAGTCGATTACGGACAAGGCTTTGCGATGGGCAAGGCGCAGCCTCTCGAGGATCTGCTGCGGGAGCTCGCGATCTACGAAGCCACCGTCAATGATTGGGCAGCACAGCCCTAGTCAGCGCAGTCCTACAGAGACTCGCAGTAAAACGCCCACAGCGTGCAAGCTCTCGGCGTGAGTCAATGGGGGCCCAAGTCAGCCAGCCGGAGCTTCCACATGCTGATACTCACTCGCCGCACCGGTGAGAGTTTGCGCATTGGCGACGATGTTGAGGTGACCGTGATGGCGGTGAACGGCTCCCAAGTTCGCATCGGCATCAAGGCGCCCCGCAACGTCGCCGTCGACCGCGAGGAAATTGCGGAACGCAAACAGCGTGAACGCGAGCCTGGGTTGCAACGTGAGCCTGCGTCGCAACGTGAGACTGCGCTGCAACGTGAGACTGCGCCGCAGCGCGAACCTGCGCCGCAACGCCAACCCGCGCCGCAGCGCTGAAGCTGCCCGCGCCGCAGCGCTGAAGCTGCCGGCATCAATCGGCCAGAACGAAGCGGATTCGAATGCGGGCGCGCTGCGCGCTGGGTGCGGCATCGCGCAGTATCGGCTTGTAGCGCCATTTCGAGAGCGCGCTGATCGCGGCCTCCTCGAACACGCCGGGAGCGCTGGTGGCGTGAATCGCAATATCCTTTACCGCGCCGCTTTCGGCGACGGTAAAATCCAATTCCACCCAACCTTCGGTCTTGCTTAAGGAAGCCTTTTTGGGATAGGCCGGCTTCACCGACTTGAGGAGCGTGAGGTCGCCGGCGGCGACGACGTTCGCCAAGAATTTTCGCACCAAGACGGCGGCGTCCAATTCATGCTGCGCTGAACTCGTTTCCGGCGAGGCGAAGCCGATCGCGGCTGCCTCCTCCAGCCAGCTTCGCGCGGCTTCGTATTGCTCGAGGACGAGCGCGCGCCGCGCCTTGGCCACCAGCCGGGTGCCGAGATCCTGCATCGCGGCAGCCAGACCCAAGTTGCCCGGATCCACGCCTCGCAAGGTCAGCAGGTAGTACTTGGCGCTGTCGTTGTTGGGTTCGATGAGCCGATCCTGCTGCAAGCGTTGCGTGCCGTTGTTCAGCAGCTGGGTGTAGGCAGCGGCATCCGCCTCTAGGCGCGCGCCTGCGAGCAAGCCTCGCGCGGCCTCGACGTCTGTCGCCGCCGCGATTCCTTTGGCGGCCTCGATCAAATCGGACGCACGCGCAAAATCCCGGGCGTCGATGGCGGCGTGCGCGCCGGTAAGAAGCCGCGCCCCCAGCACTTTTTCGGCTTCCAGCGCGGCACCGCTATTGGGATCTAGCCGCAATGCCTCCTGTACGTAAAAACGCGCGCTGTCGCGCGCTGGGTCGATGAGATGTGCGTCGTTGATGCGTTCCGCGGCCAGGCCGACCAATTTGGCGAGTTTGTCCGCGTCGGCCTTAAGGTCATTATGCACGCGCACCGCGGCCAGCGCCGTTTTCACTTGTTCGCGCGATTTGGCGAGCTGCGCAGTCAAGAATGTAATGCGGCCGGCGTCAGCGCCCGCGTTGCGCGCCGTCGCGATCGCGGCCGACGCCTCATCGAGGCGTTCTTCGAGCATCGCGTTTTCGGCTCTGGCCAACAGACGCTCGCGGACTTCGGCGAGGCCGGAGCGGGCCGCGGCGTCGGCGGGGTTCTGCGCCTGCGCTTGGCTGTACAGATCGAACGCGCTGCCGCCGGCAGGCTCGGTCAATCGATTCGCTGCGAGCGCCGCGGCCGCCTGCGCGAGAATCGGTGATGCCTCCGATGGACGGGCGACGCCTGCGGTTTGCGGCGGACCCAAGTCCTCCTCGGAACTTCTGTGCAGGGCCCACGTGGCGAGCACGATCGCACCCAAGGCGCCGACCGCGCCACCGATCAGCACACCGCGATTTGATTGCGATCGGCGATTGATCGGAGGCGGTGCAGGGGCGCGCTTGCGTTGTTCCTCATATTTCTTGACCGCGGCACCGGCGAACAACTTGGCCCGAGCCGGCGACATGGGTTTGTGGATGAATCGATAGACGGTGCCTGCGCTGATCAACCCGGCAAGCGCGGTTTCCGCTTCCCGACTTCCGGCAACCATGACCACGAGATCGGGGAATTGCCGTTTGATCTGTCCGATGAACATGGGCGGACCCTCGTGCAGGGTATCCACATCGAGCACGAAGATGCCCACACCACCCGCAACCAAGAGATCGCTGACCTTGTCGGTCGAAGGCACATGCCAGAGTCGGCGCGCGCCGCCCACGGCCTCGCGCAGAGTCTGCAAAAATATCTCGTCAGCGGTCAGCACCACGAGCTCGACGATGTCGCTAGCGAGGCTGAACCGCAGCGCATCCAGCGTGGCGCCTTCTTCGTCGGAAGCTAGCACCGGTAATATCCTTTCATTGAGACCTTTGAAGGTGTGGCTTGCCCGCGGCTGACCGCGCTGCAGCAACCAATGGACGACCGCTAGGCTAGTGTCATTCCATGGGCGACGCTATACGATACGGAGTCTGTAGAAGCAGACAATGTCTGTTGCACCGCGACAAGTTAATTCTGTGACCGGACACTCATTGGTAGGGCGGCAGGCGCTCATGGCGGGGGAGCATTGAGCGGATCAATCGGGATTACGTCAAAATTGCCGGTGGACCAGCGCGCCGCGCTGGAGCAACTGCTGTTCTTCAACGTCAACCAACATCGGGTGCGGGTCGGCATCCAGCAATCCATAGAAACCTATGGAGTGCCGGAGATCCACGAACAAGACGGTAGCTTGCGTGTCCGTGTCGGTGATATCGCCGGAGTGCAGACTCTGTTCGCGGTATCCGAATTCGGGAGACCTTTGGGCGTTGCCGTTTTCGTACGCGCGGCGCATGAACGATTCGCAGTCCTGCATCTTGGCGTGGAGCCTCGCTTGAGCGCGACCCCTGAGTTCAATACCCGAGTGCTGCTCAAACTGATGCACGAAATCCGCAGCACCGCGCGCCGCACGCGCGGAGTCGATTGCATCGAGCTGGTATACAAGGACTGCCACGCCGTGCGCCTGCACTGTTGAACCGGCGAGAGCGCTCGATGCCGACAAAACCCGATCGGCGCAAATTGGGAGCGCAGCGTCATAGCGACGGCAAGCTGCGCTGCGCGTGGTGCCCGGCGGACCCGTTGTACATCGCCTATCACGACGCCGAGTGGGGAGTGCCCGTGCATTCCGACCGGCAGCTCTTCGAGATGCTGTGTCTCGAAGGCGCACAGGCCGGCTTGAGCTGGCTCACCATTTTGCGCAAGCGCGCGACTTACCGCAAAGCATTCGACGGTTTCGACGCGGAGAAGATGGCCCGCTACGGCAACCTTAAGCGCCGGCGCCTGTTGCTGGATCCCGGCATCGTCAGAAATCGACTTAAAATCGAAGCGTTCGTTTCCAACGCCCGAGCGTATCTTGAGATCCAGGCTTCCGCGGGTTCCTTCGACGGCTACATTTGGCAGTTTACCGAAGGTTGTACGCTGCGCCGGCGGCCACTGTACCTAGGCGGCATAGCCCAATCCACCCCCGAGAGTGATGCGATGAGCAAGGATTTGAAGCGTCGAGGCTTCCGCTTCGTCGGATCCACTATTTGCTACGCCTTCATGCAGGCAGTGGGAATCGTCGATGAGCACCAACGTTACTGCTGGGTGGCATCCAGAGGAAGCCGGCATGCATGATTACGATTTATCGATTGTCTGTGCCGTCTGGCCGTATAGAATTTTTCGCGACTCTTCATTGACGGTCGGGTTGCTGTTGAGCGCCGCACCGCGCTCATAAGCGCGCAGGGTGGCAGGACGGCTTTTGACGGCCTCGAACCAACGCAAAAGGTGCGGGAAGTCATCAAGATTCTGACCCTGTGCTTCGTGCGGAACGATCCATGGATAGGCCGCCATGTCGGCAATGGAGTAGGCGCCGGCGATGTATTCGCGGTCGGCGAGACGCCTATTCAACACCCCGTACAGGCGATTCGTTTCTTTGACATAGCGCTCGATGGCATACGGAATCTTCTCGGGGGCATACCGCGCGAAATGATGATTCTGGCCGGCCATGGGTCCTAGTCCGCCCACTTGCCAGAACAGCCACTGCGTAACTTCGACCCGGCCGCGCAAATCCTGCGCCATGAATTGTTCGCTCTTCTCCGCCAAATACAGCAAAATCGCACCGGACTCAAAAACGGAGATCGGCGCGCCGCGCTCCATCGGTGTGTGGTCGACGATGGCCGGCATGCGATTGTTCGGCGAGATGGCCAGGAATTTCGGGTGGAATTGCTCGCCCTTTCCGATGTCCACCGGGATGATCGTATACGGCATGCCCGTCTCCTCCAGGAAGAGAGTGATCTTGTGGCCATTGGGCGTCGGCCAATAATACAAGTCGATCACGGGTGCGCCTCCGGCGGGTCGAGTGCCATTTTGTGTTCCCGCAATATTGCTATGCAGACGTCCTCTTCTCGCGGCATGGCGCGCATCTGCGCGAGCCGTGCGCGCGCACGCGCATTCTTCGTCCAGGGCAGCAGGGGACTGTCGAATTTGGCGGCAGCCGTCACGCGCCACTCCAATACGTGCCGCCGCTCTGCGATCGCCCGCACCTCCTTGCTGTCGGGCGCGAGCAGACGCTTCTCGATGCCGAAACCCATCAGCTGCGCGATGATGGTGTCGCCTCGCTGCATGGTTTTGGAAAGCCTCAAACAGAGGTCGCGCCGTTCGGGATGTGCGGCCGATTCCCGGCAAGCATCGACCAACGGTGCAAAGGGCGGAATGACCTTGCCGCTTGCGATACCGCTGACGGCGGTATACCTCGTGGAATCGGAGGCCGCATAACCGCCCGACAATTCGTTGCGTGCGGCATCGAGAGCATCGAACATCAAAACCACGATGCGATTCCAATAGAAATCGAAGCGCGCTTCGCGGGCCATGTCCGCGAGAACCCGGTCGACTTCGGTCGTATCCTTGTCCCGCTGTGCGGCAGCGAGAGTCGGCAGCCACGCCGCAGCGTTGTCCGGGTCGACCCAACGCATGACGGTTGCGGTGTCACGAATGTCGCACGCCGTGGCCTGCGCGCAAAGCTGCAGGCGCATCCAGCCGATGGCCGAATTCTGCGGCGCGAGTTCGCTGGCGCGGGCGGCGAGTTCCAGCGCCGCCTGCTCCGATTTCTGGGGACTGATACTGAGAGCCGCGGCTGTCGCCAGCGAATTTGCATCCGCGCGCGCGATGAGGATCTGCGCAGCCTGGGAGGCCCATGCAGCGTATTTGTCCGACGCTGCACGGGTGTTCGCTTTGGGCGCGGAAGCAGCCGCGGAGTGAGTCGCCGCGAGCGCAAGGAGCAGCACAAAGTGCTTGACCATGCGGGGAGCCTGTCTGAGTATTCCACGTGGCCGCGAC
>Ga0209736_1000569_pt1 | contig 11782 bp, 11 predicted proteins | sample BlaSpr_A8_Ref_M3_FD_187992 | JGI IMG/M metagenome (GOLD analysis project Ga0209736, IMG submission 187992) | Forest soil microbial communities from Thunder Bay, Ontario, Canada - Black Spruce, Ontario site 2_A8_Ref_M3 (SPAdes) (version 2) | ecosystem: Environmental > Terrestrial > Soil > Boreal... | reverse complement strand
GGTATTTTTTCGCGGCAATCTTGATCGCCTCGGCAAGGCTGACTTTTGCTGTTTCGAAGGATTTTAATTCCTTCTCAGTGGGAACGACGTCAGGTTCCGGCGTGCGTTGTGCAAAAACCGACGTCGCGGCGCATAGAATGAGGAGCGAAAGGATCATCGTCTTGCGCACTTCGAGCTTCCTTCTGTAAGCCCCCGAACTGGCGCGCGAAGCTGGGCTAAATCTGGGCGTGCCATATTTTTGTCCGCATCATGGCAAACGTTCCGCCCAGCCCAAGCCTGTGTCCCTGCCGTCACAGGATAGCACAAGCTCGCAACCCATGCGGGGAACCCACTGGTTTTCGGGGGGTGACAAGCCGGCCGATAATGGCAACAATTGGTGGAAACTGCGTCGTGTGGAACTCAAAGGAAAATCATCTGTGATGGCGTCACGCCTATCGGCCCTTTTGATTGCCGCGCTCGCCGTCGGCGTCGTGCTGCAGCCTACGCGCGCGCCTGCGCAATGGTGGTCGCGCGCGCCCGCCGATTTCGAGGAATGCGCCGACAAGGCCGAAAAGGCGGCGAGCAAGGAAGACCGGACGTTCCAGCTCAAGGAGTGCAACGCGAAATTCGCCGGCCGACGCAAGCCGGGCGGCGGCTACACCTATTTCGATTTCATGCAGAACCGCAGTTTCGATATCGCCGGCCCGAATCCGACGCCGGAAGAACAAAAGCAAATCGACGAACATTATACCGCCTTTCTCGACCGCGAGCGGCAAAGCCAGATCGCGGCGGCCTTCGCGGCCAAGCAGCAACTGCTGCAGCAGGCCTCATTGCGGAGCGAGAAGGTGCCGCTGCCGGTGCAGGCGCCGAACAAGCAACCGGTCGCCGCCGCCAGCGATTTGCGGTTGCGCGCCAAGGACGCCAATTGCGCGCGGCATTCCTTCTCCTGCGATTGGCCGCGGCTCTCCGAAGGCATCAAGGATCTGAAGAAGCTGTTCGGCGCATCGCCGGCCAAGCCGAAGCGGGGCTGAGCATCCAACCGTCATTCCGGGGCGCGAGTGAAACGAGCGAGCCCGGAATCCATAACCACCATTCGTGAGTATGGATTCCGGGCCTGCGCCAAGAGGCGCATCCCGGAATGACGCTGTCGGATGAACTCCAGATTCCGGGTTCGCGCTCGCGCGCGCCCCGGAATGACGCTAACGCGTCAGTTCGTGATCACCATCGCCGGGGGCGGCGACCCCACACCAAGCGACCGCGCAAGAACAGACAGCCTGATGCAGGACGTCAGCACGAGCGGCGTATCAATGCGCGCCGTCGTTAGCCCGCTTCGGGTGACGGCGGTGAACGGGCACCGGCGCCGGCGCCACCGGTTGATAAATCACCGGGGCGGTGCGCTGCTCCTGGAGCCGCGCATCATATCCCGGCGACGGCGTGACGGTCGGCGGCGCGGCAGTTGCGGGAACAGTTAGCGCAAAACCGCCGAGAGCTACGACTGCAGCCATAGCAACGCTTGTGTAAAATCGTGTCATTTCATTCCTCCCGGCGCCGCCGCGGCTACTCTGCGCGTCGCCGCTTGACCCAAACTCGCTCCCGAACATTGCCTTTTCAAGGCAGGCTTGCGGGCATCGGGCGATGCTACGGCCGGATCTCGTCCGGCGTCAGCTTCGGCGCGCGTTTGCCCGAAATTTCCGCGTTCTTGATCAGCGCCACGATGCGGCGCGACAGCGGCACCTTGAGGCCGTGGCGGTCGGCGATCTCGGTGATGACACCTTGCAGATAATCGATCTCGGTAGCCCGGCCGCGCTGCAGGTCTTCCCACATCGAGGAGCGTGCCCTGGGATCGATCTTCACCGTACCTCCCAGCAACACGCCGAACACGGCGTCGGGCAGCCGCAGCAGATGCGGCATCAACCCTGCCGGGATCGGCGTCGAGGACACCGGCTTGATGCCGTCGGCCCTGATCGCCGCCAGCCCTTCCGCCATCTGGTCGGCGAACAGCCGGCGCCAGGCGCGCTGCGCCAGCTGCTGGCGCAGCGGAATGTCGGCCAGCGCATTGAGTGCGTTGTTGAGATTGAGCAGGAGCTTGCCCCATTGCACCCCGGCAATGTCGGCGGTGGCGCGCAGCTTCAGTCCCGGCACCGAAAGCTGATCGGCGGTGTGGGCTTCGTCCTGTTCGATGACGATGTCGCCCGAGGTGGCGCGATGATATCGCCCTTCGCCAGCTGCGATCACATTGAACGGCACCATGGCCGCCAGCACCCGCCGCCCCGGCAGGCGCTGACGCAGCACCGGCACGTTGCCGACCCCGTTCTGCAAGGAGACGATGACGGCATCGGGCGGCGCATGCTTGGCAATGAGATCGGCGATCTCGGGCGTATCGGCGCTCTTCACGGTTACCAGCACCGCACCGACGTCGCTAAAAATCGAGGGATCTTCCGACAGCGTCAACAGGCTTGACGCAATGGTCCGATCGAGCCCCTCAAAACTCGTCAGCCGCAGCCCGTGCCTTTCGATTTCGCCGATCACGCGCGGACGCGCCAATAGCGCGACGCGGCGGCCGGCCAGCGCAGACATGCCGCCGACAAAGCAGCCGATGCTGCCGGCGCCGGCGATGCCGATCGGTTTGCCATGGATCATGCCGCCATTCCCTCGCTCAAGCTCTGGCGGCCTCGATAGCAGACTTTCGGCCTCGCTGCCTGTCGAACCGCGGTTTGCGCTCTTCTCCCTCGCCCCGCTCTTCGCCGGGAGGGGTGAAGAGGCCCCTTGCCTTGTAACCGTCATGGCGCGCCGTTATGTTTTCGGCCGGGCAGGCGTTCTGTAGGAGAGAACAATGGGTTTACTCGACGTACTCAACGGGATGCAGAATGGTCCGCGCGGCCCGAGCAATCCCAGCGCCCAATCCAGCGGAGGAATGTCGCCGATGACCATGGCGATCCTGGCGCTGCTGGCCTGGAAGGCCGTCAAGCATCTCAGTGGCAACCAGCCCGGCGCAACGCCGGCGCCAGCACCCGGCAATGTCAATACGGGTGGCGGATCAGGCGGCGGTCTCGGTGACGTGCTCAAGGGCGGGTTGGGCGGCCTGTTGGCCGGCGGCGCCGCCGGCAGCGTGATCTCAGGCGGGCTCGGCGACCTGCTCAAGCAATTCCAGCAGAACGGCCATGGCGACACCGTCAATTCATGGGTCAGCCAGGGCCCCAACAAGCAGATTTCGCCCGACGATCTCGGCCGTGCGTTGGGCACCGATCAGATCAATGCCTTGTCCTCGCAGAGCGGGATGTCGCGCGAGGAACTGCTCGCCGGTCTCAGCCAGCAATTGCCCGATGTCATCAATCATCTGACGCCGGACGGGCGGCTGCCGACCGAAAACGAGGTAGCGGGCCGGCTTTGAGGGCCGGCCGGCGCGGCATCGGATGTTCGAAACTGTTTGACAAAAGGACGACTGACATGAGCGGCATTCTCTGGATCATCATCGTCGGCTTTGTTGCGGGAATCATCGCGCGATTGCTTTCGCCGGGTCCGAACAATCCGAGCGGATTCATCCTGACCACCGTGCTCGGCATTGCCGGGGCGTTTCTGGCGACCTTTATCGGCCAGGCCATCGGCCATTACGGCCCGGACCAGGGCGCGGGCTTCATCACCGCAACCATCGGCGCGCTGGTGGTGCTGTTCATCTGGAACCGGCTGGTGGCGAGCCGGGTGATTTCCGATCCGGGATCGAAGTAGAAAGTTATGCAGTCGTCCCGGCCTCCGAGCCGGGACCCATAAGCCGTGCCGTAGCAATCGGGCACGAGGGCAGACACCTTGCGCACAATAAACGCCGGTGGCTATGGATCCCGGCTCGGAGGCCGGGACGACGAAGTGAGAAAGAGCGCGCCCGCGCTCACGAAATCAGATGCAGCCCGGCGTCCATCCGCACCAGTTCCCCGGTCATGTTGCTCGACGCCGGCGTCGCGAGAAAGCACACCAATGCGGCGATGTCGTCGGCCGATGAAGCGACCTTGAGCGGCACTTTCGCGACCACGGAATCGCGCACCTGCTTGGCGCCTTCCTCGCCGCGGCCCTTGGTGAACCAGGGTGTGTCGATATAGCCGGGACACACCGTGTTGACGCGGATCAAGGGCGCCAGCGCGCGCGCCAGCGAATAGGTGATGGTGTTGAGCGCGCCCTTGCTCGCGGCGTAGGCGATCGAGGAACCGACGCCGCTGATGCCGGCGACCGAGGAGACGTTGACGACCGCCGAAGCCCGCCCCGACGCCTTGGCGCCCGCCTCCAGCAGGCTTCTTGCCGCCCGCACCATCTGGAACGGGCCGATGGTGTTGACGCCGAACAGCCGCTGAAAATCCTCCGCCGACAATCCGTCGAGATTGCCGTGCGGCACGTGCTTGGTAATGCCCGCATTGTTGATCAGCGCGTCGAGACGCCCCCATGGGGCTGCTGCCGCGACGATCCTCTTGCAATCCTCGTCGCGCGACACATCGCCCTGGACCACGACCACCTCGCCGCCGGCGGCGCGGCAGAGATCGGCGGTCTGTTCGGCTTCCTTCTGGCTGGAGGAATAGTTGATGACGATACGGGCGCCGTCCTTGGCCAGGATGGCTGCGGTGGCGGCCCCGAGGCCTGACGCCGAACCCGTGACAATCGCGCACACACCATCCTTCGACATCCGCATTTCCCCTGATTGATCTTGAGCCCTACCCTATCGTGTAGCGAAATGCCTGCAAATCCGCGAAAAGTCCATTGCGCGGAATTAAATCTTGCCTCCGGCGTGCTTCATGTCGCCCGTGCAGGGGCACTTGCGGACATCAGCGCTTGTCATGGCGATGGCTTTTCCTCATCATGCGGCGCAAGAAAACATCGCATCGAGCACCCGGCGGAATCGCCGGCCGCGATGCGCCAATTCAAAACGGGGAACGCTGTGGCGGAGAGTGAGAACATTGTCGCCGAGACCGCGGAGAAGATATTTTCCGATCTCGCCGACGCGCAGACCATCAACCGCGACAAGGACGGCAGCTGGAACGCGCCGTTGTGGCAGGCGCTGACCGAAGCCGGCCTGCCGCTGTCGTGGGTGCCGGAGGATTGCAACGGCTCCGGCGCCAGCTTGGCCGAAGGTTTTAGCGTGCTGAGCGCGGCCGGGCGTTTTGCGATTTCCGTGCCGCTCGCCGAAACCATGCTGGCGGGTTGGCTATTGGCGCAGGCCAAGATCGCCTCGCCCGATGGCATGATGACAGTCGCGCCGGCGAGCCCGAAGGATCGCATCGAGAACAACCACGGCAAGCTGTCCGGACGGTCGCGCGGCGTTCCCTTCGCACGCGACACCAAACATATCGCTGCGCTGGTGTATGGCTCCCACACCATGTCGATCGCGCTGTTCGAGACGGCGCGATGCCGGATCGAGCCAGGCCTGAATCTCGCCGGTGACGGCAATGATATCGTAACCTTCGACAATGTGGAGCCTCTAGCCTTCCAGCCGGTGCCGAAGGGTTTCGATCAGACCCGGCTGATGCTGATGGGCGCGGTGGCGCGCAGCCTGCAGATCGCAGGCGCCCTGGAATCCATGCTCGACATCAGCGTGCGCTACTCCAACGAGCGCGTCGCGTTCGAAAAGAAGATTTCCAAATTCCAGGCGGTGCAGCACAATCTGGCAAAGCTCGCCGGCGAGTCGGCGGCAGCGCTGGCGGCCGCAACCTCGGCCGCGGATACCATCGCGAACAGCACTTCATTCGACGATGCGGTATTTCTCGAAGCGGCGTCGGCAAAAATCCGCTGTTCGGAAGCCGCCGAAAAGGGTGCGGCGATCGCCCACCAGGTCCACGGCGCGATCGGCTTCACCATCGAGCACATCCTGCACCGCTACAGCCTGCGCGCGCTGGCCTGGCGCGACGATTTCGGAAGCGAGAGTTTTTGGGCCGTGGAACTCGGCAAGATGGTCGCCGCGCGCGGCGCCGACGAATTGTGGCCGCTGGTGGCATCGCGCTGAGGACGGTTCAGAAATGTTCGATCGGAGCACACGATTTGCTTCACCTCTCCCAAAGGGAGAGGTCGGCGCGGAGCGCCGGGTGAGGGGTTACAGCCTCTCGATAGACCGTAACCCCTCACCCCAACCCTCTCCCGCAAGGGGAGAGGGGGCTCACTTCCGCTGTTGCAACATTTGGACTCTCGCTCTCAAAGACACATCTGGATCCGGGACTAGATTGACATGACCGCAGCCCTTCGTTTCGATCCGATCCGCCTGCCGCCCGAATGCGAGCAACTGCGCAAGGAAGTGCGCGCCTTTCTCGCCGAGGAAATCGCCGCCGGCACCTTCGATCCACACAAGCCCAACCGCGAAGACACCGATGCGCCGGAATTCTCCCGCCGGGTCGGCGAGCGCGGCTGGCTCGGCATGACCTGGCCGAAGAAATATGGCGGCCACGAGCGCTCATTCCTCGAGCGCTATGTGGTGACCGAGGAAATGCGCGTCGCCAACGCGCCGACGCGGCGCTTCTTCGTGGCCGACCGGCAGAGCGGGCCGGTGCTGCTGAAATACGCCCCCGAGCACATCAAGATGGACATCCTGCCGCGGATCTGCCGCGGCGAAGTCTGTTTTGCCATCGGCATGAGCGAGCCGAATTCCGGCTCCGACCTGTTCGCCGCCAAAACCAAGGCGACCAAGACCGACGGCGGCTGGCTGATCAACGGCACCAAGATCTGGACTTCGTCGGCGCATATCGCCGACTACATGATCGCGATCTTCCGCACCTCGCCCTCGACCAAGGAAAACCGCCGCCACGGCCTCACGCAATTTCTGGTCGACATGAAGACGCCGGGCATCAAGGTCAACCCGATCGGCCAGATCACCGGCCAGTTCGAATTCAACGAGGTGGTGTTCACCGACGCCTTCATGCCCGACGATCACGTGCTGGGCGAAATCGACGGCGCCTGGAAGCAGGCGACCAGCGAACTCGCCTATGAGCGCTCGGGGCCGGAACGGTTTCTCGAAACCTACTACGTCCTGACCGAACTGGTTCGCGCGGTGGGCCCCAAGCCCGATACCCGCAGCGCCGAAGGCATCGGACGGCTGGTGGCGCAGCTTCACACCATGCGGCGGATGTCGGTCTCGGTCGCCGGCATGCTGCAGGCCGGCAAGGAGCCGGTGGTGGAAGCCTCCATCGTCAAGGACATCGGCACGGTCTGGGAGCAGCAATTGCCGCACCGGGTCCGCGATCTGGCGGCCTTCGTCGATACCGAGGCGTCGAATCACGAAACGCTGGAAAATCAGCTGGCCTTCGCCATCAAGACCGCGCCCAAACTCACCATCCAGGGCGGCACCACCGAGGTGCTGCGCGGCATCATCGCGCGCGGGCTGGGCCTGCGCTAACTCAAATCATTTCAATCGAGGACGACCTCATGAGCAAATTCACCGATATCGGCGTCGAGAAATCAGGCCACGTCACCACCATCGAGATCCAGCGGCCGCCGTTGAACTTCTTCGACGTGTCGCTGATCAACCAGATTGCCGACGCGCTGACCGACATCGACAACGATCCGGAGGCGCGTGCGGTGGTGCTGGCGGCGCAAGGCAAGGCGTTCTGCGCCGGCGCCAATTTCAACGATCCGGCACGACAGGAGCAGGAGGCGCGCGAAAAACTCGATCCGGCGTCGAACCTGCCGATCAACCATCTCTATGTCCAGGCGGTGCGGATTTTCCGCAACAAGAAACCGATCGTCGCCGCCATCCACGGTGCGGCGATCGGCGGCGGGCTCGGGCTGGCGGTGGCGGCGGATTTTCGCGTCACCTGCCCCGAAGCGCGTTTCGCCGCCAACTTTACAAAACTCGGCTTTCATCCCGGCTTCGGGCTGACCGCGACGCTTCCCGAACTGGTCGGCAAAAACAATGCCGAACTGATCTTCTACACCAGCCGCCGCGTCACCGGCGAAGAGGCCTTGAGGATGGGCCTTGCCAATGAATGCGTGCCGCAGGACCAGGTTCGATCAGCCGCCATGAAGCTCGCCGCGGAAATCGCCGAATGTTCGCCGCTCGGCCTGCTCTCGACCCGCGCCACCATGCGCGCCGGCCTCGCCGACCGCGTGCTGGCCGCCACCAACCACGAACTGGTCGAACAAAACCGCCTGCGCACCACCGAGGATTTCAAGGAAGGCATCAAGGCCACCGCCGAGCGCCGGGTTGCCAATTTCAGGGGGCGGTAGGGCTTCTTCCCTCTCCCGCTTGCGGGGGAGGGTGCCGAGCAAAGCGAGGCGGGTGGGGGCTCTCTCCGCGAGTCCCAATGCTGAGAGAGCCCCCACCCCAACCCTCCCCCGCAAAGCGCGGGAGAGGGGGCGCACCAAGCCTCGGGCTGGCTTCACGTCATTACTACAAAGACAGCAATCTACTTCCTTCGCACCACCAGCGCATCGACGACGGTAACACCCTGCCCTTGTGGATGAACCAGCACGGGGTTGATCTCGATCTCGGCAATCTGCGCACGGTGTTGCGCCGCCAGCAGCGAGACCTGCGCGATCAATTGTGCCAATGCCGCAACATCAGCTTTTGCCGCGCCTCGAAACCCATTGAGCAACGGTGCGGCCTTGAGTTCGCCGAGCATAGCGGCAGCCTCATCCGCGATGACCGGTGCCGGCCGGTAGATCACATCGCGAAAAAGTTCCGTGGTGATGCCGCCAAAGCCGACCATGATCATCGCCCCGAAGACAGCGTCACACATCGTGCCTATGATGATCTCGACGCCCTTTTTCGCCATCGGTCCGACCAGCACGCCCTGGATCGCCGCCTCCGGCCGATGCCGTCGCGCGTTGTCGAGCAGCGCCTCATAGGCCAAAAACACCTCGCCCTTGGTCGCGATATTGACGCGCACGCCGCCGACTTCGCTCTTGTGCGGGATGTCGCGCGACTGAATTTTTGCCACCAGCGGAAATCCGACGCGGGCGATCGCGCCGTCGAGCTCGCCCTTTTCCGTCACCAGCACTTCGTCGGGCAGCGCAATGCCGGCATCGCGCAACAGCGCCTTGCTGTCGGCCTCGGAAAGCGTCGCGGCTTTCAGATGCGCGGAGATATCGCGCGGCGGTGTCGCCGCGATCGCAACCTCCGGCGCCATCTTGAATTTCGAACGCGCCACCATCTGGCGCAGCGCGACGCCGACATGGGTCAGGCCCGACAGCACCACGGCGCCCGACGCCGCCAGCGCGGTGCGCGCGAAATGCGAAGGCAGCGTGTAGGAGTAGAATACGATCGGCTTGTTCTGCGCATTGAGCACAGGCTTCAGTTCCGCCTGCTTGAACGGCATCCGCGTGTCGCTCGACAGCGACAGCACCACCAGGATGGCGTCGACCTCGTCGGAGGCGTCGAGCAGATCGATGCTCTTCTGCAGGCCGCCGGAATGCACGCCCTGGGCCGTGACATCGATCGGGTTGCGCGTCGCCCCATAGGACGGCAGCAGTTTTGCAATTTCGGCCTGAATGGGGGCCGATAATTCCGGCACCTGCAGGCCCTGCATCGAGACCGTGTCGGCGCCCCAGATGCCCGCGCCGCCCGACACGGTGAGCACCGCGACACGATCGCCCTTCGGCATCGGATTGGTGGTCAGCACCGCGGCAATGGTGACCGCCTCGTCCAGATCGTTGGAAATGACAAAACCGTATTTTGCGAATACCGCGTCATAGGCCGCCGACCAGCCGGCCATGCTGGCGGTATGCGAGGCGGCGGCGCGCTCGCCGGCGCCGGAGCGGCCGACCTTTGTGACGATGACAGGTTTTCCGATTTCGGCGGCGCGGCGGGCCGCGGCGAGGAATTTGTCGACGTCGCGAATGCCCTCGATGAACAGCAGGATCACGTCGGTCGAAGCATCCTGCACCATAAAGTCGAAAAATTCGCCGGCACCGAGATCGGACTCGTTGCCGGCGCTGACGACGTAGCTGAGGGCGATGCCGAGCGCCTTGGCGCGGTGATAGATCGCAAAGCCGATGCCGCCGCTTTGCGCGACGATGCCGATCCGCCGCCGGCTCGCGACCAGCTTCGGCTCATTGGGCTTGATGTCAACGGTCGGGCTGAAGGTGGCGGCGACGCGCTGGATCTGGCTGTAAAACCCTTCGGCATTGGGACCGGAAATCCGCATCCCGGTCTTTTTCGCCAGGGCCGCGATGGCGTCCTGCATCGCCGCACTGTCGCCGCCCTCCTCGGCAAAACCGGACGAGATGATGACCGCGTTCTTGACGCCGACGGCGGCGCATTGCTCGAGCGCGCCGAGCACCGCGCGCGCCGGAATGATGATGATGGCGAGATCGATCGGCTGCCCGACCTCGGCGATCGTGGAAAAACATTTCAAGCCGTCGATATCGCCGTAATTGGGATTGATCGGATAGAGTTTTCCGGGGAATTCGTTCTTGCGCAGCATCGACAACAGCCGGCCCGGGATTTTCTCCAGGTCACGCGAGGCGCCGATCAGCGCGATACTGTCGGGGGAAAAGAACGTGTCGAGCGGATGCGGCATGCGGCGGGTGATCCTTTTTATTCTTGATTGGAATGAGTTTAGGTGGAGCGCCACTTCTCCCTCGCCCCGCTTGCGGGGAGAGGTGACGGCAAAAATCGAGGCGCCACGCTCATGCCGCGAGACTGAACGTCACGCCGCCGAGCAGAAACGAATCGCCCGACACGGCGCAGCCCTTTGTCTTGGCGGCGGCGCGCACGGTGGCGACGTCGGCGACCCGAAACGTCAACCCGCTCATGATGTCGCTAGGCCCTTTGACGAAGCGGAAAGTGCAATTGGGCAACTGAAGTTCAGGTTCGCCGTCCGGCCCTTTGCCGACGGGAATCTCGATGATCCGTCCCCAGTGCTCGGCGAGACCTTGCGGATCCGGGCTTTGCATCTCCACGCCGATCAGCGCCTGCGTCACATCCTTGGCGATCGATTTCTGCCAGTCTGGTCCAGCCGGCGGATAGGGCCCCAAAATATCGTCGCTGCCGTCGGTGTGGTTGAATTCGATGAACGCCGCGCGGCAGTCGCGCGGATGCAGCTGCACGCCGCGATAGGGCGCATGATCGATGACGTTGGCGATCCGCACGCCGATCTTCTCGGCGTGTTTTGCGCGGCCGTCGGGGTCATCGCAGCAGAAGATCGCCATGTAGCCGCCACGGCCGCCGGTCCTCTGCAGAAAGCGGTCCGCCGCGGTGCCCTCCTGGAATGGCGCGACCACTTCGAGCAAAATGGTATCGACCGGCAGCAGCGCGTTCTCGAGGCCGTATTTGGCGACGTTGCCGTCGCGGTAGCAGACCTTCAGCCCCATGATGGCGGCGATGTCGCCGACCACAGGTTCGAGATGCGGCGCCACCAAGCAGATCTGCCGCAGCCTGAGATAGCCGGCCATCTCCATGGCTTCGGTCATTTTCAATGGCCCTGGAATACGGGCTTGCGCTTTTCGACAAACGCCTTGGCGGCCTCCTTGTGATCGGCGGTCTCGCCCGCGCGCGAGTGATGGATCGCCTCGGCATCAAAACAGGCTTCCAGCGACAAATGCTCGGCGTTGTTGATGTTGCGCTTGATGTAGCCGAGCGTGATCGAAGGCCCCTGCGCCAGCGACATCGCAAGCTCGTGCGCCGCCGCCTCGACCTCGGCATCGGGCACCACGCGCGTCACCATGCCGAGCGCGAAAGCTTCCTGCGCCGTCAGCACCGGCGAGGTCAGATAGAGTTCCCGCGCCTTGGCACTGCCGAGCAGATGCGTCAGAAAATAGGTGCCGCCGTAATCGCCTGACAACGCGACCTTGGCAAAGGCGGTGGTGATCTTGGCGGAGGCCGAGGCGATACGGAGAT
>Ga0209736_1000568_pt1 | contig 11785 bp, 10 predicted proteins | sample BlaSpr_A8_Ref_M3_FD_187992 | JGI IMG/M metagenome (GOLD analysis project Ga0209736, IMG submission 187992) | Forest soil microbial communities from Thunder Bay, Ontario, Canada - Black Spruce, Ontario site 2_A8_Ref_M3 (SPAdes) (version 2) | ecosystem: Environmental > Terrestrial > Soil > Boreal... | reverse complement strand
CGGCGGGCGCGTGACGTCGCCGAGGCTGGCGTAAAGCGTTCGTTCGTCACCGGCACCCGCCGGCGCATTCAACGCCATCAGGACGGCGACGACCGCCATTCCTGTTCCCTGTCCCCTGAACCCAAACATTGTGGCCCCCGCTTCTTGTTGGGACCACGTTTCGCACAAAGTTTTTTCGCGGCTGCTAAGCGAGCCAAGTAAAATTGAGACGAATACAAGTAAAAACTGCCGACAGATCGAACTATACTTGAATAAAATTCGATTATCATTTGAAACAACTGCAATTGATTCAAATTTTACGTATTAAGACGCTGCGCTCTGCAATCCCGGCGGTTTGTGGCGCAAAGCCGGGCCGCGTTAACCGATGTGCGGCCCGCGCCAAACGCGCGAAGGCGGCATCCGGCAATGCGGACACCGCCTTCAGGCTTCGGAAAAGGGGGGAATTGCGGGCGGTTTGGCTTTACCGCGCGGTAACGCTGTCTTCGAGCGTTTCGACCGTCTGCTCGTGGACGAACTCCAGCGCAAAACCTTCCTCGAGGTTTCGCACCACGCGGGCCTGCACCTTGCCGAGCATGACCAGCGATTTCAGCGGCGGGCGGTTTTCCGCGGCAATCGCGGCGCCCGACAGCGACATGTCGATGATCCGGCAGGTCATCTTGGTGCCGTCCTCGAGCGTCAAGAGCGAGATCGGATTGCGCGGGATGATGCGGTCGTGGCGGCGGTCTTCCGGCAGGTTGAGGATGTCGCGGTTGGCGAGCCAGGTCAGCTGCGCGGCGAGCTTGTCGCGCTTCCGGGCGGTGGCGCCCACGCTCATGGCAAAGCCGTTGTCGATGATGCGGGTGATCTTGCCCTCGACCCGGCCGATATGGTCGAGATAGGCGATCACGCGGTCGCCGACATTGCCGATGCCGGGCGCCAGCAGCGCCAGCCCCCCCGGCGACATATTGATGATCTGGCAGGGAAACTCGCGCCGGTCGGGCAGCATGTAGCGGCCGAGCAGATGCACCTTCACCCGCTGAAAGCGCCGGCGCTCCTCGGCGGCCGGAAGGATCGTTTTTTTGTGCGACAACGCCATCTTCGCCACCCGACAACCGGCATTTCGGTGTCATAGAGACCCTACGGCGGACAAGGTTAACGAGCCGTTAGCGGCGGTTGCGTCAAGTGTGGGCAGTCACTCTGGGCGGGGAATCGCCACCGGTATCCGATTGAACCCCCACAGCAGCACCGGGCACGCCAATAGCACCACCGCGCCGAAGTCGAAGGCCGCTGCCGCGCTGCCGGTCCATTTGGCGCAGGCGCCGCCGACGGCGGGCCCGAGCATCATGGTGGCGTAATAGAGGGTGTAGAAAATGCCCATGCCGATGGCGCGGGTCTCGGGCTTCAGCACGCGCGCGGGCAGGCTCAGGATCGGTCCGGCCGGCTGGCCGCTGATCAATCCGAGCGCTATCACCGTCAGCACCGCCGCACTGCTGCGGGGCAGCGCGATCATCAAAAGCGCGAATACAATGCAACCGGCGACCAGAACGAACTCGGGCCGCCCGGTGCGGTCGGCGAAAATGCCGCCGAGCGGCACCGAAACCACCGCCAGCCATAACACGATGCTGATCACCGATCCCGCCGCCGAGATCGACCAGCCGCGTTCGACCAGCATCGTTGGCCCGAACGAGAAGATCATCGCGAAGCCGACATTGTAGAGGCCCCAGATCAGGCCCGCCACGATCACGGCGAACGCGGCGTTGCGATCGAGCCGCGCGGATGTCGCGGCCGCGGTCGCGGCATTCGCCGGCGTCCGGTATCCGGCGGCAAGAAGCACAAAGCCCAGCCCGATCAGCGCCGCGACCGCGAGGTACACCGCGCTCACCCCGTGGGCGGTGCCGATCAGCGGCAGCGTCAACAGCGCAATCGCAACGCCAGCCGGCCATGAATTGACGAAGATCGCCATCGCGGTGGCGATCTCACGGCCGGCAAACCAGTCGGCGACCATTTTTGTCATCTGCACATTGAGCAGAACGCCGCCGGCGCCGCCGACCAATCGTCCTGCGATCTGCACGGTCCACGAATCCGACAGCGCCATCGCAAGGCTGCCGGCCAGCATCAGCGCCAGCGCGATCAGCACCGTCTGCTTGTCGCCGAACCATTGCCCGATCGCGCCGCCGGGCAGCGCCAGCGCGATGCCCGGCGTGAAATACAGGCCGATCAGGATTCCGATATCAGCGAGGCTGACGCCGAAGTCGCGGCCCAGCAACGGCGCGACCGCGGCGACGCTTTGAAACTGGAAGGCCATGGTGAGGCGAACCACGAACAGAACGGCAAGAATAAACCAGCGATTGCGCAAACCTTAAGCCTCCGCATAACCTCGCGGCGCAACCTGAGATGCCGCGATGCGCCTGTCAATCGCGCGCGCCGGTTCGATGGCGCGCGCCGCGCATTGGCATCGCGGCCTGTCCAGATTGGCGGAGTGATCCGGACTCAGCTCATCATCACTTGATGAAACAGTCCGGTGTCGGCGGGATCTCACCCATGACGGGAGGTTTCGGGAAATACTGGGTGAAGACCTGGACCTCCTTGGCGCTGTCCTCGCCGAATAGCAGGAGAATGAGTTCCAGCGCCTCGTCCAGGCCCGAGGAGATGCCGCCGCCGGTCAGCCGGTTGCCTGAAACGACAAAACGCTGATGGGTGGTGTCGACCGTGATGGCGGGAAAGCTTTGCAGGCATTTGACGAAGGCCCAGTGCGTGGTCGCGGCGTGGCCGTCGAGCAGGCCGGCGCGCGCCAGCAGCATCGCGCCTTCGCACATCGAGCAAACCCATTGCGCGCCGGCCGCGACCTGCTTGATGTATTGCAGGTACGGCGAATTTGGATCCCTCATGATCGTTTCGAGCGCAGTGGGGCTTCCACCGGGAACCCACAGCACGTCGAGCGCCGGGGTCTGGGCAAAACTCGCCTGTGCCTCGAAACGGACGCCGTTCATGGAGGTCACGGGGCCGCCGTCGGAAGAAACCAGCACCGGCTGCAGATCGTTACTCTCGGCCGCCCTCGAGAACATCTCGAGCGGGCCGGCGACGTCGAGGAGATTGACGCCCTGGTAAACCGGAATTCCGAGCTTCATGGCAAGGCTTCCTCGAATGAGCGCCGTGGCGCCAGTCGCATACGCGCCTGCGCCGTGACGATACGCAGCGCCTTGCCGGCGCCGCGGAGGCGCCAGGCGAGCGGGGCGGGGTTTTCGAGCCGCTCGACAAACACGAACAGCGTCACGGCGATCATCGCCGCAAAGTGGCCGCTTCCCATCAGGAGCATCAGCAACATCAGCGCCCAGCATGTCCCCACGCAGGCGGCGCCGTTGGTCAGCCCGAAGGTTGCAGCGTCAACATCCGCCGCGACACCGAACGCGGCAAGCCGCGGCCGGCGATGGCAGCGGTTCAGGCACCATTGCTTGGCGGGCGAGACCTGCCACCCCATCGCGGCGGCGGCCACGAGTCCGAGGCCGATCGCGGGTGCCGGCATCGCCCACAGCGCGGTGAGCGCTATGGCCTGCAGTAAAATGCCCGCCATCATCCAGGCCGCCGCATAGCCGGAGACGAAAAGCAGCGTCGCCCGCGTACGTCGCCGCGCGAAGCTGCGGTCGCAAGCATGCCGAAGCGGCGTAAACAGCAGCGGCGACATCATGGCGGCGACCATCAGCGCCCAGTCCGCGGCGAGTTTGGCCGGCGAGTTGAAGGCGAGCGCATGGTTGAGCGATGACAGCTCCAGCCACGACGTTCCACTGGCACAAAAGGCCGGTGGCGTCAGGCCGCCCGCGTCGAGCGCCAGCATCGACCAGCCGAACAGCCCGATCACGGCGGGGATGACGAACCAGGCTTCGAACCGGCGCGCTGCGGCCCACATCGAGCGGCTCCGTCAGTTGCTCTGCCGGAATATGCTGATGCGGCCGATGCTGATTTGCGCCGCCTCCGGCACCGGTCTGGTCGGCACCAGCCGGACGTGAAGCTGGTCGGTGTTCAACGCGCCGGCCAGATGCAGGGTGTCGATGACGTGGGTGATCTCCAGCACGAGGGTGAGGCCGTTGCCGGCATGCGTGGCGTCGGCCATGGTCGCCTTGCGCACGCCGAACAGCGCGATGCTTCCCGCCAGATGGTCGGGAAATTTCGCCGGATCCTCGCCATCGGGCACGTTGATGTAGACGGCGAAGGCGGTCGCGTCGTTGAGGCCGCGGACATTTTCAAGATTCAGGAAGATGCGATCGGGCAGGGCCGGCGCCGCGCCGGCGGCGGCCGATTGCAGGCTCGCCGATACCTTGCGCTGCACCGAGCTGTCGAGCGCCACCGAGGCCCTCGCATCCGTGCCGGTGACGCTGAGGCTTCCCGTGCTTGCGCCGAGCAATTCAACCGTCTTGGGTCCAGGCATGGCCAACCTCCCCGCGACCGCGCTCGCCATCGTCGCGTTCATCCCGAGCCGCCGCAGCCGCGAGGCCACTTGCGGCGTGCCGGCTGGCGGCGACAGATCATCATAGGTGTAACCAAGGGTGGAAAGATCAACCATCTGGCCGGGGGTGTAGGTGAAAGTGACCCCGCCGGGCATCGGCAGCATGAAGGCGTGCTGCCCGACGGCCGCCGGTCCATTGATCCAGTTCGGGTCGACCGGATTGACATGCGTGGTCGGGTTCTCGCGCCAGACCTCCCACAGCCGGTCGATATTGGCGTGGTGCAGCCAGAAGATCGGATCGAGCGCCGCCGTATCGGGATCGGACATCAGCCCCGGCAAGTTCGATTGCGGGTCGCCGCCGCCGACCAGGCCGTGCACCCAGTCGTGCGGCTGGGTCTCGATACCGCCATGGACCTGGCCGCCGTGGCTGAAGCCGGTGTTGACGCCGCCAAAGCCGGGGCTGCCGCCGTTGGCGTCTCCGGTGAAGTCGGGATCGCCGAGTGCGTTCAGGTTGATCTGGTCCACCGGCACGAAGACGTTGCCATCGCTGTTCGGCCCATAGCGCTGCGGGACAAACAGCGGGTTGTTGCCGGTTCCGTCCGGCCAGTCCGCGGACGCGAAAGCGGGTGGCAGCGCGTTCTGGCCCGGCTTGAGGTAATTCCAGTAGGGCAGCGTCCAGTCGGCGGGGCCGCCGGCCTTCACCACCGCGTCCCGCACCACCGCTTCGAGGGCGATCAGGTAGCCGCGGTGCCAGGGCAGGAAATACCAGCTGCCGTGCTGGCATTGATTCCAGAAGTTATTGATATTGGCGCTGCTCGGCATCGGCTCCTGCGGATCCAGATAGCCGAGCTGCTGCCACAGCCCCTGATCGATCCCGTGGATGGCGCCGTAGAACCGCCATGCCGTCGGTTCGCTCAGGGCGCGTGATTTCATGGCGTTGACGCCGCGCGCGTACCAGAGGATCGGGTCGGCCCAGTCGCCGCCCAGCTCCCAGACATTCTTGCGTGTTGAGGCCATAGCATCACCCCTTCGATGCCGCGCAGGCACTCGCCGCGGCGTCAAAAGTATATGCTACCACACAGGGAAAACCAGAAGAATGCTACCTGGCCGAGACAATTAAAAAAGCTGTGGTCACGGGATTGTCTTGCTGTCGCCGCAGATCGGCGCGGGCAGCGGCGTTGAATGAAGGGTTGGCAGGGTACCCGAAGCCGCATCGATCGAACGCCGCGGCCGGCATTCGATGTTATCGCGGCGTGTCCTGGCCGAGGCCTTCATAGACCATGAAGCCGCGCGCGACCCTGAGTTTCCGCAGCGCGCGAGGAACCAGCCTCTCGCGGGGCTGTTCGAGATAGCGCCACGACGTCACCTTGAAATCGGCCAGCAGGCCGAGTTCGCTTTCGAACGGCGCCAGCAGTCCGGTCAGGCTGATCGGCGCGTGGGCGCGGGCGTTGAACGGCAACAGCAGCAATTCCAGATGCGCCACTGATCCATCATGCGAGGTTGCGGTGATGCCGGCGACGGCCGCCAGCATTTCCTCGGCGACGACGGCGATGATCTGCTCGATCTCGCGACGGGCGTCGCCGGAGAACAGCGCGGCAAAGCTCCGGTCCTTGAGATCGCGGCCGAGCAGCGCGCAGACGCGGGTGCCGGCGACGCGAAACGGATAGCCGGATGCGGCGTCATAGGACAATACGAAGATGTCGCCGAGCAGCGCGCGCACCGCGCTGGGTTCGATCTCGCTGCGGTCCGGCGCCCGCGCGCCAGCGCGCTTTTCGTCCCAATAGGCGTAGAATGCGCGGGTTGACGGATGTTTCATGACGCGACCCTGCCCGGCGTCCGCTTCGGCGGGACACTTCTGTCCCGCTTTCGCGCACGCGCTTTCCCTTCTCTGTTTTGCAGGAGGTGCTTTGCAGCGTCCATGCCGCAGCCCGATCTCGGGGCGGCCGGCGGCGACTTTGCGTCGTTAAGGTTAAATTAACGATGTCGCCCGGGGTCGCGCCGGCGCTTGATTTTCGCCGCTATCGCCGGTGCGGCTTCGTCAGGTCTCGTTGAGGAATTCACGGACGTCGGCAAGGATCCGGTCGGACAGATGCGGGTCTTCCACGGCGCGCGCGATAATGAGTCCGCCGATCATCGCGGCGTAGGTGCCGGTCGCCGCTCGCATCTTTTCCGCGGCGTTCGATCCCGGAGCAAACTGTGCGAGCGTTTCAAGCCAGCCCTTGACGTTCTCGCTCATCTGGTGGCGGGCGGCGCTGTTTTCGCGCGCCAACTCGCTGCCGAGCGTCGCGACCGAGCAACCGCTTTCCGGATGCTCGCGATGACGCGAATTCACATGGGAATCGACCGCAAGGGCGATGGCGGATTTGTCCGGTGACTGGCTGACCACGTGGGCGGGGCGCCGAGCGCCGAAGCGGACGAAGTCTGTGCGAAGGCCGGGCTCGATCAGATTCGCAAGCGGTTGAAGTAGGGCGACGGCCGCGCCGCCCCGCGGCATTAAGGTTAAGTTAACGATCCGGTTTCCGTTTGGTGCGGGGCCGACTAGGGTCCGCGCACGCGATCGCCTCGTCGTTTTCTCCAGGTTCCGGCGAGGTCGTTACACAGGCAGGCGACAAACAGTTTGGTCGTCGCGCGGGGAGAGGTGGGGATGTCACCCGGGTATCCCTGGCGCGAAAAGGCCGGCACAACGAGGGAGGGCGTTCTCAGCGCCCTCCCTTATTGTTTTCGTCGGTCCTTTTTAGATCTCGGAGCGTTATTGGGGAGTCGTTTGCCCATCGTCGTTCCCATCCAGGTAACGAACTAAAACAGCAGACAGCATCCACCTTGGGGCACAAGCTGGACCAGCCGAAGTTCCTGCTCACGTTATGAGTTAGGCCTTTGGCCGCGAAACTTTCTTGGCCTGCTGCGAGCGCTTGTTCTCAGCCTCGGTATTGCGGACAGCCTCAGTCAGCATTTCGCGCAACTCGGCCTTGGTCTTCGCGGGTTCCCGCTTGGGTGGTTGCCATTGGGTCATGAACAGCATATGGGGATGCGCGAGGGAGAATTAAACCCCCGCCGGGACCGCCTGCACCCTCCCTTTTTTCTTTGTCCCGCTGAAACGGCTGCGCGCGGCTATTCGGCGGCGGTACGGAAATCCGGGCTGGGTTCGGAATCGACGCTCGCTTGCCGCGGGGGCCCCATCAGTACCGGCTGGAAAAACACCGCGGCGGTCATCGTGCAGAGCAGCGACAGCGCCATCAGCTTGCCCATGCTCGACATGCCGGGATAGCTCGATGCCCACATGCTTCCGAACGCGATCGCGGTGGTCATGGCGCTGAACATCACCGCCCGGGTCAGCGTCGACTGCAGCAAGTGGGTTTTTCCGGCGCGCCACGCCATGGTGTAGTAGATCTTGAAGGCGACGCCGACGCCGAGCAGCAGCGGCAGCGCAATGATGTTTGCGAAATTGAGCGAAAAACCGTCCAGCACGCAAATCTCAAGCGTAACCACGCCGGCAAGGAGCAGAGGGACGAGCGTCAGGAGTACGTCCGTCAAACGCCGCAACGCGATCAGGAGCAGAACGGCGATCGCAACGATCGCCAGAACACCTGCTTCGACAAAGGCGGTGGTGACGGTCTTTGCGGCTTCATAGAGGCTGATCGCACCGCCCGCGGCCGACGGCTCGGCGCGCAGCACCGCGGTGGCGAAATTCCGCAGCACGTTGGTGTCGTTCGGATCGCCCTTTGGCGACGCCTGCACGCGGGCCCGACCGTCGGGCAACAGCCACTCGCGCACCAGATCGGCCGGAAGCGTCCTGATCGTCACGGTTTCGGGGGCGAGACTCTTGCGAAGCAGCTCGAGGTCGTAAATCAGCGGCGGCACGATCGCGGCTTCGGCCTTGGCCCGGATGCCGGCATCCGCACTTGCAAGCTGCTTGAGCAAATCGGCAACATGCCGCGCCGCTTCAGCGCCCGCGCCGCTTGCATTGCCGGCGGCCCCGGAAAGGGCGTCGGCTGCGCCTTGAATGGCAGCAATATTCTCTTGATCGGTCGGGGCAGGCCGGGTCTGCGGAGGATTGAGGGCCCGGCCAAGGCGTTGCGCCGTGGCCTTCAATGCGGCGATTTTCTCGCCTTGGTCCGTCGGAATAAGGCTGCTCAGCGTCAGCGTGCGCGAGACCTCGGGCAGGGCGGCGAGACGTCTGCCGGTTTCGTTGGCCTTCTCGAGCGACGGCGTCATTACTTCGGCGGCGTTGCCGCTGGTTTCGGGATCGTTCTGCAATTCGCGATAGGTCACCACCGAGGGCGAGTTCGGGCTTTGCAGGTCGACCGGATTGAAGTCGAACTGCAGATGCCACAACAGCGGCGTACCGGCCAGCACGACCAGGAAGGTGGCGACGATCACCGGGATGCGATGCCGTTGCAGAAAATCGTCGAGCGGCGCGAGGCTTCGAAAGCCGACCGGCGCGGGCTCGCCCGGAGGCTTGAGCCATGCCAGCATCGCCGGCACGAATATAATGCTGCAGGCGAATGCGATCAGCATGCCGCAACCGGCGATCAGGCCCAGCTCCGAAAGGCCGCGATAGCTGGTCGGCAGGAAAGCAAAGAAACCCACGGCGGTGGCCGCGGCGGCCAGTGAAAGCGGGTCACCCACTTTGCGGGCGGTCCATCGCAGCGCCTCGTACAGATCGGCGTGGTCGTGGCGTTCGGCGCGGTAGCGCACGCTGAATTGAATGCCGAAGTCCACCCCGAGGCCGATGAACAGCACAAAGAACGCGATCGAGATCAGGTTGAAGGAGCCGACCATGGCAATGCCGATGGCGGCCGTTACCGCAAGGCCGACCATCAGGCTGAAGAACACCGCCGCGATGGTCTTCCAGGAGCGAAGCGCCAGCCAGAGAACGATCAGGACGCCGAACAGCGCCGTCAGCGTGTCGCGCACGGCGCTATAGCGGATCACCGAGAACTGGTCGTCATTCATCGGCACCGCACCGGTCAGCGCGACGCTCGCGCCGAATTTGTTCTGCAGGTCCAGCTCAGTGGCCGCGCGCCTGATCCCTTCTTCCGCCTTGCGTCCGGGCTGCAGCTCGGCGAAATCGAGCGTCGGCTGAACGCCGACGAGGTGCCGCAGCTGCTTTGCGGTTGGCGGCTGGCCTTGCAGGAACTCCTGCCAGGAAAATGTCGCGGGCCTGGCGGACAGAACGTCAGTCAGCGTTCGATCCGCCAGCGACAGGGGCCAAGCCAGCTGATCCAGCTTGATCCTGCCGGCCTGGACGGCCTGGCTCGCAAATGTCAGCGTCGTCATGACGCCCCGCAGACTGGGATCGCCGGCGAGCGGTGCGAGGAAGGGCTGGGCTCTTGTCAGTCCCTCTGCGCTTTTCCTGACCTCGGCGGGAGTCTGATACAACAGCCCGTTGCGGTCGAAAAAATCCCCGCTGTCGAATTGCTCGACCGCGGGAAACAGACTGTGATTCGTGGATAGCACTTGCGCCAGCGCAATGGTCGCCTGTCCGGCAGCCTCGGCCGTCGGCGCTTTCACGACAGCCAAGATGCCCTTTTTCGGAAAAGCCCTGGACAACTCCAGTTGACGCTGATGCCAGGGCAGATCTTCCGAAATCAAACCCTCGATATCGGTGTTGATCGAGAACCGGACGGCGCCGTAGGCGGCGGCCCCGATCGCCAGCAGCGCGCCGGCAATCATCAAAGTCCTGCGATGACGGGCACAGAAGTCGACGATACGGACGATCGCGGAGTTCATTATCATGGCAAGAACTTTCGGACTTGCTGCGCCAAGCCAAACCCTATTGGGGCTCGCTGTCTCCGAACCATGCGCGATATCAATTTTGTTGGCCGTTCTTCCGGGCGAACGGCGAGGGCCTAACAAGTCCAGATGGACGACAAATTTGCCGGGACAACCCGCCAGGACTTCCCAGCCTTGGGGAGGATTCCGCAGGCTGTTGTTTTCCGCGGGATTTTCCGACCGTGCTCACAGATTTTTTACTCGCCGGCGCGACCCGCCATCGCTCGTCCGGCGGGTGCGCGGCGAAACGCTTCGCCGGATGCCCGATTTTCCCGCCCGCGACCGCACTCGGGAATGGGCCGTCGTCCCTGCCGATCCCTTCGATCTTTCTGCCTGCGACCGCGTCAGGCGAATGCGGGCCGGCGGGGCGCCTTATTCCGCAGCAAACGAAATCGTGGAGCGGTCGTAATCTCCGGATCCCATTCGGCCCTCGGCGAAAATCTCGTGCTTTGCGATCCAGTCAAAGGACTGTTCGAATACTTCTTTCGAATATGGCTCAAATACAATCCGCTCCCCGGGACCCCAGCGTCGCGGATCCATCAGCGCATGGAAGCGCTCGGGGAATTCGTTCCGGTAATAATGCGTGTAGAGTTCAGGCCGCAGATCGATGTCTCGCTGTGCCGATCTCAAGGCGCGGAAATATCGTCGGATGTCTTCCCGGTCCGGCGTGCCCTTGATCATGGCGGCGATCATGAAGGTGGTGTCGATCACCTTGCGGAACCCGAGCTGCTCCGCCAGATAATAAGGACCGCTGAAAAGCGCGGCCGCGGCACTTTTCCCCTCGATCAAAAGCTCCATGCGGTGAAACAGCATGCCATCTTCGAACGTCAGGTTGATTCTATCGGCTGGGATGTACTGCTCCAGCGCCTGGATCGTCGAATAGTGGCTGCCGGACTGGAACCCGACTGAAATCGGCACGCCCGCAAGATCGGCGGGTGTCCGCACCGGTGAATCCGCCGGAACGAAAATCCCGGACGGCGCGATCGAGTAGACGTCGGCGAAAAGCTTTGCGTGACCGTTCGAGGCTGCCACGTTCACCGTCCAGTGGCACGCGCAGCTTACGTTTGCTTCGCGTCCCTGTTCGATGCTCTGGAAGGCGCCCTGATTGGCCTTGTTGTGATGCTGTCCATCGGTCGAACGGATCAGTTCGCGAAACTCATAATCAAGACCCTCGGCGCGGAAATATCCCTTTTCCTCGGCCACCCATTCCTGCAGGCGAAAATGGGGTTCGACGATGAATTTGCCCATGGCCCTTCCTTCCTGAAATGGCGGTGCGCCCGGACATCGCCGCCGGTTTCCGCATTTTCCATTTGACATCAGCCTATCCCGCGGTCGTCACTGGCGCCATGTCGAAATCGGAATGAGCGATATGGATGGATCGGCATACTCGGAATTGAGCCTGAGGGAGTTGCGGATCCTCAATGTCTTGTTGAGGGAGCGCAGCATCACACGAACCGCGCAGTTGCTGGAAACGACCCAGCCGGCCATCAGCAAGTCGCTGAGACACCTTCGGGAGCAGTTCGCCGATCCGCTGTTCGTCCGCAACGGGCATGCGATGCAGCCGACGGCCAGGGCGCTCGACATCGCCGGCCA
>Ga0209736_1000567_pt1 | contig 11788 bp, 13 predicted proteins | sample BlaSpr_A8_Ref_M3_FD_187992 | JGI IMG/M metagenome (GOLD analysis project Ga0209736, IMG submission 187992) | Forest soil microbial communities from Thunder Bay, Ontario, Canada - Black Spruce, Ontario site 2_A8_Ref_M3 (SPAdes) (version 2) | ecosystem: Environmental > Terrestrial > Soil > Boreal... | reverse complement strand
GCGTGCCCTGCGCGATCAACTTGCGATGATGGACAAGGCGTTCTGCAAGTTGCTGGCAAGCGCCGCCATAGGTATCGCCGAAGGAAAGAATGCCTCCCGCCACGGCGGCCTGGATCGGGGTGCCGGAGGAGGCAAGGTATCGCGTCACGATGCTCGACGGCACGATGCCGTGGTCGAGCACCGAAACCAGCATGGCCTCGAATGTGCGGGCATGGCCGGGAGGCGGCAACTCGCCCAGCGCCAGCAGCAGGAAAGCTTCGGCAAAAGATACTTTGCCCACCAGCTCGCCGAGGCTGTAGCCCCGGATCACCACCGAATCGTCATCGCCATAGGCGAGAGCTGTTTTCCACCGGCCTTTGGTTGCCATGACCTAGTCCTCTTCCTCGTAAATCAGCTGGATGGCCGAGACCGGGCAAAGCTCCGCCGCGTCGAGCGCCGAGCTTTCGTCCACCGTCTCGGCGACGTAAAAGGCGTGCCCGTCAGAGCCCATCCGGAACGAGTCGGGATAGGAGCTGACGCACATGGCGGAACCAACGCACAGCGAGGTATCGACATAGGCCCGGAGCAATTTGCGCTGTGGCATCGGCTCCCTCAATCCAGCCGGAGGTTGATCGGCGGCACGATACTGCGTCCGAGAATGCGCGGATCCCATTGAATGGGGCTGGTCAATTCCATTCTGGGAAAGCGCCGAAGCAATTCATTGAACGCGATCTCCATCTCCATCCGCGCCAGCGGAGCCCCCAGACAAAAGTGGATTCCGTGGCTGAACGACAAATGCAGGTTCGGGTAACGCGTCGCGTCGAACCGCTCCGGATCTTCGAATTTGGCCGGATCGCGGTTTGCGGCTCCCATCAGCAGAAGGATACGATCGCCCCCACGTACCTGCTTGTCGGCGATCGCCATATCTTCGCCGGCCACCCGCATCGTGCCCTTGAGCGGACCATTGAAGCGCAGCCCCTCCTCGATCGCGGTTTTCATGTGCTGCGGCTTTTGGCGCAGCAGTTCGAGCTGGTCGGGGGTCTGCAGCAGCGTGGTCAGCGTGTTGCAAATCAGATCCTGCGTGGTCTCGTGACCGGCATTGACCAGCAGGATGCAGGAATGCAGCACGTCATCCGGCGTCAGCGTCGGGTCGTTGCGCTGGACTTCCATCAGCCAGCTCATCATGTCGTCGCGCGGATTCTTGACGCGTTCATCGTACAGGCCGCGCAGGTAGGCCTTGAACTCGATCAATGCATTCTGGGCCCGGTCCATGCGTTGCTCCTCACCGACCCCGGCGAGCAATAACGTGGTGAGAGCGTCGGCCCAGCCGTGGAAACGGTGAACGTCTTCCCGGGGAGCACCGATGATCGAAGCGATGACGTTGGCCGGAAAAGGGTAAGCGAAGTCGCGGTTCAGATCGACGCTGCTGCGGCCCTCCCACTGGTCGAAGAAGTCCCTGACGTAACCTTCCACCACGCCCCGCATCGTCGCTACCGCCCTTGGCATGAATGCCCGGCTGAAAATGCGGCGCAGATGGGTATGCTCGGGCGGATCGAGGAAGACCACGAAGGAATGGAGCACCTGGTAGGTCAGCGCGAAACGCTCGCGCTCCTCATCGCTCAGACGCGTCTTGAAAAACGGCGTGATGCGATCGGCCAGCATCTTCGGGTTGTGCAGCGCACCGTAGACGTCCTCGTAGCGGGTCAGGACCCAGCCGCGCCAGCGTTCGTTCCAGTAACACGGATGTTGTTCGCGCAGCATCTTGTAATAGGGCGAAGGGTTCTGGATGATCTCGGGATCGAGCAGATCATCATTCACCGTGAGCATGGCTTCCTCCTCGCGCGCAGCATCCATCTAAGCATTCGCTTAGTCTTTACTAAGCATGCGCTTATATGGTAGGCTTGCATTGCGGTCAACACCCTTGTACGACCGCTGCGGCCGCGCCGAGGTTGCGGCGCGCCGAACAGGATCTCGCTCAGGTTTTCCTGGCCAACGCCCCCGGAAAGGCACCCCCATGTCCGACAGCCTCTACAGCAACTACCAGCGCCTGCGCTTCGACCGGCCGCACCCCAGGGTGCTGCGGGTCACCATCGACAATCCGGGCAAGAAGAATTCGATCGACGAGGTGATGCATCCCGAGATGGTCCGGGTCTGGCACGACATCTCCTACGACGACAGTGTCGCAGCGGTGATCCTGACGGGGGCGGGTGACGCGTTCTGCGCCGGCGGCAATTTCGAGATGGTTCAAGAGATGGTCGAGAACCACGAGGTGCGCATGAAGAACCTGCGCGAGGCCCGCGACGTCGTCTACAACATGATCAACTGCACCAAGCCGATCATCAGCGCGGTACGTGGACCCGCGGTTGGCGGCGGTTTGGTCTGCGCGCTGATGTCGGATATCTCGATCGTGAGCAAGACGGCCAAGCTGATCGATGGTCACACCCGTCTCGGCCTCGCGGCCGGCGACCATGCGGCGATCATCTGGCCTCTTTTGTGCGGCATGGCGCGCGCCAAGTACCACCTGCTGATGTGCACCACCATCACCGGCGAGGAAGCCGAGCGCATAGGTCTGGTCTCGATGGCCGTCGAGGATGCCGAACTGGACGCCAAGGCGGTCGAAATCGCCTCGACCCTTGCCGAGGGACCGCCGACCGCAATCCGCCTGACCAAGTATACGATGAACCACTGGCTGCGGATGGCGGGGCCGATTTTCGACGCTTCGCTCGCGTTCGAATTTCATGCCTTTACCGGGCCCGAGTTGAAGGAGGGCATGGCCGCGATCAAGGAAAAGCGAAAGCCGGTTTTCCCGGTCCACAGCGCCTTCTGAGACGGCGCCCCAAACAGCCCGCGGCGCGAATTTGTGCTAGGAAGGCGAATCGGCCTGCAAATCAAAGAAAGTGCATGACATCCAGCCTCAGAGACGCCGCGTCGAGGACTCTATCCTTCGAGCCTTCCACTGTCGGCCGCTCCACCGAGTCAACGCTCCCCGACCTGTTCCAGCGTCGCGTTGAAAGCCCCTCGATTCGCAGGCTCTTGCTGGCGGCGGTCGACAGCTTCTGGAAGAGCGGCTTTCATGCTTCCAGCACCCGCGACATCGCCAAGCGCGCAAAGCTGAGCCCGGCGGCGGTCTATGTGCATTTCAAGTCGAAGGAAGAACTGCTGTTCACCATTATCGTCGTGGTGGCCGAGCGGCTGCACGAGCGGCTAGCCGCCACGTCGCAGGAGGCCGGCGATCCGACCGAGCGTCTCAAGCGCATCGTTCAGGACTATGTCGCCTTCCCGCTAAAGATGTTCAAGGCCGCCAGTGTGGCCAACACCGAATTCAACTTTCTCAATGCCGCCCAGCGCAAGGATATCGTGAAGATTCGCGATGCGCTCGAGCTTATCGTGGCGGACTGCCTGAAGGAGGGTTGCGCGACCGGAGAGTTCAGGATCAAGGATATCGACATGATGAAGACGGCTATCGTCGCCCTGTGCCGGTCGGTGCTGAGGTGGTATTCACCGCGCGGCCGCCGCTCACCCGAACAAATCGGCGAGTATTATGCCGAGCTTGTCGTCTCAATGGTCAAACCGGCAAAATAAGCATCCATTCGCGCAGCGTTGCGGCCATAGCCGAGCAATGGCTTGATCTCAGTGCGCCATGATGGCGGCAGCTACCCGCTCGCGGCTCTTGAGGGCAGCCTTGTCGCCGGCATCGACAATCGCTCCGCCCTGCAGCGCGATGAAGCGGTCGGCGAGACCGCTTGCAAATTGGTGGTTCTGTTCCGCCAGCAACAGCGTGAGGCCGAAAGCGCGCAGTCGCTTGATTGCAAGCGCAATTTCCTCAAGCACGATCGGCGCCAGGCCCTGCGATGGCTCATCGAGCAACAACAATGACGGCTCTCGCGCCACCGCAACGGCCATCGCAAGCATTTGCTGCTCGCCGCCGCTCAGCATGCCGCTCAATTGTTGGCCGCGCCGGCCCAGAATCGGGAAAAGTTCGATGATCCGGTCCCGGATCGACCCGCGTCGGGAGGCCGGGCTCAAGCGCAGCCCAAGTTGCAGGTTCTCATTCACGGTCAGAGGCCCGAACAGGTTGCGCCGCCCCTCGGGCACGAATGCGATGCCGGCGCGTGCGCGTTGGTGCGATGAGAGCTGGTCGATGCGTCGTCCGGCGAGCAGGATGCCGCCCTTGGCGGAAACCGTGCCGGCGACGGCTCCGAGCAGGCTGCTCTTGCCGGCGCCGTTGGCGCCGAGGATGGCCAGGAATTCGCCGTTTCCGACCTCAAAGCTGATGTCATGGCAAACTTCGATGCGGGAATAACGCGCGGATAATTTGGATACCTCGAACGTCATTCTGCGGCCATCCCGGACGAATATTCGGCTGCGGCACCAAGATAGGAGCGCAGAACGCCGGGATCACGCGCAACCTCATCCGGCGTGCCGACGAAGATCACCGCCCCTTCATCGAGCACGGTCACCTGTTCGCAGAGCTCATGGATCAGAAAGAAGTTGTGCTCGACCAGCAGCACGCCGATGCCCTGCTTGGCCAGTTCGCGAATCTGGCGACAAAGCACCAGCTGCTCCTCGCGCGTCAATCCGGCGGCGGGCTCGTCCAGCAATACGAACTTCGCATCGGCCGCAAGACAACGTGCGACTTCGACCAGACGGACCTGCCCCATCGACAGGGTGCCAAGCGGCTGGTCGCGCTGCGCGCCAAGCCCGAGCCGCTCGATCAGGTGATCGGCTTTCTCCAGAAGCCTTTGCTCCTCGCGGCGAACGCCCGGAAGGCCCAAAAGCGCGCCGGCAAAGGTCGAGCATCTGGCCGGGTAGAAACCGCAGAGCACGGCTGCAAGCACATTGGCATCGAAATCCAGACGCGGGGTTTGAAATGTGCGAACGATGCCGTGTTCGACGATACGGTGCGGCGCAACGCCGGTGATGTCGCGTCCGGACAGGGTGATCTTGCCGGCCTGCGGACAAAAGTAACCCGTGATGCAATTGAAGAGGGTACTTTTGCCCGAACCGTTACGGCCGATGAGTCCAATGATGGCGCCCGCCGCCACCTCGATGGTGCCGCTTTTCAATGCGGTAAGGCCGCCGAACGACATACGAATGCCGGTGGCTGCGAGCACGCCGGTCACTGCGCCGCCTCCGGTTTGACCGCGGCCGCCTTTGTGGCGCCGCGGAGACCGCGATTGGCGCCGAACTTCACCAACAAGGCCGGCACCAGCCCGAGCAATCCGGTCGGCGCCAGGATCAAGATGAGAATTAACGCGCCGCCATAGAACATCCCCTGCAGCTCCTGCGCCGGCAAATGACGAACCAGAACGTCAAGGAATACGGTTCCCGCGAGCGGTCCGAGGATGATACCGGAACCGCCGACCACGGTCATCAGCAGAGCCGAGATCGACGTGTGGGTGTCGAGCGAGTTCGGACTGATGTAGCTGATGTAGTGCGCATAGAGCCAGCCGGCCGATCCGGCCATTGCTGCCGAGAAAGCGAACGCGGCGCTAAGCAGCTGCGGAACATTGACCCCGTCGGCCTGCGCGCGCATGCGGTCGTGCCTGATCACGTTGAGCGCACGGCCGAACGGCGAATTCACCAGGTTTTCGTACATCAGCACGCACACGCAGATCATTGCCCACACCAGCACGCAGTATTTCAGCGGTGAGTCGATCATGCCGATGCCAGGTATTCCGGCAAGGCCGATGTAGCCCCCGGTAATGTCGTCCATGTTGCGCAATGCGATCTCGATGACGCTGCCGAGCGCAAGCGTGGCGAGCGCGGTCGCCAGCGGCGTCAAGCGGGTGACGAGGCGCGCGAGCCCATAGGCGAGCAATGCCGGCAGCACGGCCGCAATCAGGAGGTCGACTCCGGGGGGCAACTTGAAACGCAAGGTGCTGACGGCCGCGGCATAGCCGCCGATCGCCGCGAAGGCGCCTTGCGACATCGACAGGATTCCGGCCTGTCCGTAGCTGATGCCGGTCGACAGCGCGATCAGAACATAGACACCGACGATAACCCAGGTGTCGGTCCAGACCGGATCGCGGGCAGCCAGAGCGACGCTCGCGATCGCCAACCCCAGCACGATCATCGTGTTCGGGCGACTCGCGAGGCCTCTCATGGCCGGTCCCCGGCCATGGCGCCGCCACGAATATTGCTCAGCGAGAGCACGATCAGGACGAACAGGAACGGCACCATCGCGGTCACCATTCCCGAGGTGTAGCCAGCCGCAAGGGCCTCTGCGACGCCCATGGCGATGCCTCCCACCAGGCATCGCAACGGACTGGCAATGCCGAAGATGATGGCGGCGCCGAAGCCGCTGAGCGTGAGGCTGAGCGAGGCGGTAAAATCGAGCCCGGCGCTGTAGAGGATCATGATCCCGGCAAGGCCGCCGAGCAGTCCGCCTGCCAGGTAAGTACCAAACTGGATCCGCGCGACGGGAATGCCGGCCAGCTCGGCGCCTCGCGGATTTGCGGCGGCTGCACGCATCATGCGGCCGAGGTCCGACCAGTAGAGCAGCAGGTACAGCAGCAGCGTGACCAGCACGCCGAGCCCAAGATTGATCACCCCTTGCGGGCTGATCCGAATGCCGCCGAGCGACCAGAACCGCGAGAACGAAGCCCTGACGAAGGCCTGGGTTCCGAATTGCCAGAGAATATACGAGGCGATCGCCACGGCGAGACCGAAGCTTGCGAGCGCAAACACGATATGGTCTTTGGTTCCGGTGCGCGCGAGGATCAGAAAGATCCCTCCCATCGCCGCAGCCGCGGTGATCGCCGCCGCAAGGCCGAAGGCTATTCCAAGGGGGCCCGCGACGATCGTGGCGACGGCGGCAGCGAGCAAGGCATAGGCGCCGACCGCGAAGTCGATTGTACCCGCGGTCGCAAACAGCAGGCTCATCGGCAGAGCCAACAGCCCGTAGATCGAGCCGGCCTGGACGCCGCGTACAACGTACTCCGTCAAAACGTACAATGCCGTCTCCGCGGGTTAACGCATGGTTCTCAGCTCTTTGTTGCGCAACTCGGTAATGACCAGAGAATCCTCCGCCCAGCCGTCGTGGCTGTCCTTGGAGAAGCAGGGTTTGCCGCGGGCGAACGCCTGATAACCGCACAAGCCTTCAATGGCATCTCGCATCGAGGTGCCGGTGATTTCCTTGTCGCCCTGGGCATTCACCGCCGCGACGACGGTCATCAATCCGTTGGTGCCGACCAGTTCACCCCAGCCTTGCGGTACCTTGCCGGCCTGTTTCAGCAGTTTGGCAAGCTCAGCCTCGCCCTCCGACGGGTCATAAGGCAGATTGCCGATGCTGAGCACACGCAGGCCGTCGACGTCGCTGCCCACCGACTCGGCAAACGAACGCTGGGCGAGACCGGCATTGGTATAGGCCGGTGCCGTGAGGCCGACCTGCTTGGCTGCCTTGACGAACGAGGCGCCGAGCGAGGAGATGGAAACCTGGAGGAACACCGCGTCAACGCCGGCATTGCGCAGCCGTGTTGCCTGAGCCGTGAGATCGGTCGCGGCGTAGGGAGCGCTGACGGTTTCGACGACTTCCATGCCGAGCGCCGGGCCGATCTCCTTGGCGAAGTCGACACCGGTTTTGCCATAGGCGTCTTCCTGAAAGAAGACGCCGATCTTTTTGGCCTTGCTCTTGGCCATATCCTCGAGGATGACCTTGACGTCGACGCGGTCGCTCGGCGCCACGCGGAACACCCATGGATAGAACTCGTTCTTGCGGTCGGTGATCGCCATTGTTCCCGCCGGCCCAAGCAACGGCACCTGCATGCGCAGCGCAAGCGGCCCGGCCGCCAGGATGTTGCCGCCGGTGCCCGGGCCGATAATGGCGACGGCCTTGTCGTTGTTGATGGCCTGCGTAACCATGCGCGTCGCTTCGGTTGGATTGGTCTTGTCATCGTAAACGACAAGTTCGATTCCCCGCTTGAGCTTGCCGTCCGCCTTCAACTTTTCCATTGCCGCCTGGATGGCGTCACGCTCGGGGATGCCGAACACGGCGGCCGGCCCGCTCAAACTCAGGACCACCCCGATTTTGACAGCTTCCGCCGACAGGGCACCGCTTGACAGCATTGCGGCAGCGACCGCCGACAAGACGAGCGAAACTAATCTGCGCATGGCTTCCCTCCCAGGAAATTATTTGTGTTTTCCGATTCCGGTCTTTTTAAAGAGCTATCTCAATCCGCCGGCGACCCTCATCACCTCTCCACTGATCTGATCCGACTCCGGCTGCAACAGGAACTCGATCAACGCGGCGACGTCGTTCGGACCCGGCATTCGTCGCAGCGGAATACGCGCGATCTGCGCGTCGAGAAATTCCTGGCTGAAGACCTCGCGCACCCGCTCGGTATAGATCGAGCCGGGCGCGACCACGTTGACGCGGATGCCATCGCTGCCGAGGCTACGCGACAGCGTGCGGGTGAGCCCGATGACGGCGGCCTTGGCGGCGTCGTAGGCGGCGTTGCCCATGTGGTCGAAATTACCGAAAGCGGCCAACGACGCGACGTTGACGATCTTGCCGTACCGCCCTGCCCTGAACGCAGGAACCAGCGCCTTGGTGAGCAGGAACGCACTGTCGACGTTAAGCCGAAAGGTTTGGCGCATTTCCTCCAGACCGATGCGCTCGATGGCCCGGTCGATCACGTCCTCGCCAATTCCCGCGATGCCTCCGGCCACGTTGGCAAGTCCGTGCACGGTACCGAAGTGCTCAAGGGCGAGCTCGGCGATACGGTTGGCGGACGCCTCATCCGCAACGTCGGCCTTGTGGGTCACCAACGCATTTCGATACGCATCGAAGCGCCCGGATAGCGCGGCCAGCCGCCTTGAACTGATGTCGCAGGCGAGCACGCGATGACCGGCAGCCAGCAAACGCCCGACCAATTCACCGCCGATGCCGCCTGCCGCGGCCGACACCACGAACGCACGCTGGGCCCCGCTCACGTCGAGTTGCCTGGCAAGGACAATCCGCCGCCGCACATGCCGCAAAACTTGTGGTCCTCCGGCAGGTAGGTTGCGCCGCACGATTTGCAATTGATGCTGAAGCCGCCATATGGCGCCACCGTCACATGACCGGTGTCGGTGGCCTTCCAGCTCGGTTCGGAATTGACGGCCCGCTTCTCGAAGAAGGCGCCGAAACCTTCGCGGGATTCCATCGACGGGAAATGCAAGGAGAGCCATTCGCGCGCCTGGGTCATCTCGCGGAACGCAAGTTCCTTCGGCGCGTTGACGGCGACCTTGGTGTAGCGCATCGCGTCAGGAAAACCCTTCGCCAGCTTGTCGACATAGGCCTGCACGGTCTCATCGAGCTTGTCATAGGGCGCGATGGCGTTGACCGCCCCCCATTGCAGCGCCAGTTCGGCGCTGACCGGCTTGCAGCACAACAGGATTTCCCGCGCGCGCTTGTCGCCGACCACCTGCGGCCACCATTGCGTAGGCCCGAAGCCGCCGACACTGCCGATCATGGTCCCGACCTGCTGAAGCTTGGCATTGGTCGACATCACCGCAATGTCGGCAGCCAGATGAAAGGCGTTGGCCCCGCCTACGCAGTCGCCGTTGATGCGATGGATGATCGGCTTTGGGCAATGGATCATCTCGGCGAAGGTTTTTTCCAATGCGCGTTCGTAGGCGCGCATCCCGACCATGTCGTCGCGATAGCGCGTCCAGTAGTCGCCGACATCGCCGCCGGTCGAAAAGAAGCGACTCCCGGCGGATGTGATAACGACGGCACGAACGTCAGGTGCATCAGCGATGCGTTCCAAAGCATCGATGATTTCGTCCAGCGTCTGGCGCCGGAATGAATTGCCGCGGCTGGCGCGGTCGATGGTAATCCAGGCAGCGAGGCCGCGCCGCTCCAGTTTCAGGTCCTCATAGCTGACGTCGAGAATTGCTTCACGCATGATTTTTTACCTGTTTGGCAGATGAATGGGCGCGCACCCATCCACGAAGTTCCGATTTAATGAGTTTGCCAAGCGCATTGCGCGGCAGTTCGTCGATGAACTCGACGGCATCGGGGCACTTGATGCCGGCGAGCTTGTCGCGGCAGAACGCGATCAACTCCACCTGCGTCAGCCGGGTGTCGGGCTGCAGCACGACGAAGGCATGCACCTTCTCGCCCCATTCCTGGTCCGGTCGCGCCACCACCGCCGCCTCCTTCACGCTGGGGTGCCAGCCGATGATTTCCTCGACTTCCTTGCTGGAGACGTTGAAGCCGCCGCTGATGATGATGTCGCTCTTGCGGTCGACGATGTAGATGTAGCCCTCGGAATCCACGGTCGCGAGATCGCCGGAATGCAGCCAGTCGTGCTGAATGGCGGCCTGGGTGCGCTCGGTATCGCGCCAGTAGCCGCTGGCGACCTGGGCGCTCCGGAACACGATCTCCCCAATCTCTCCGTTTCGGACCGCGCGACCATTCTCGTCCACAACCCTCAATTCGCAACCGAACACCGGCCGCCCGCATGCCGATAACTGCCGGCCGTCGCCCGCCAGCGCTCTCTCGTGATCCGCCTTGGTCAGCACGGCGGCGAGCGAACTTACCTCGGTCATGCCGTAGCCCTGCACCAGGATGCTGCCGAAGGTCCTGTGCAACTGCTCGATGCGCTCGCGCGGCATCGCCGCCGAACCGTAGCCGAGCGTTTGCAGGCTCGACAGATCGAAGCGCGCCGCAGCCCCGCTGTCCAGCACGCGGATCAGCATCGTCGGCACCAGATGGCAGTGCGTTATTTTTTCGGCTTCCACTTGCGACAGCCATCGCTCGGCTACGAATCCTCGCGCATCCGCCATCACTACGGTCGCGCCGACCGCCCAGGCCGGGATGTAGAACATATTGATCGATGCAACGGAGTTGTGCGGATAAACCATCAGTAACCGGCTATCGGCGCCAATGTCGTAGTAAAGCAGGGGGACCGGAGCATGTGCGATGGATTGGCGCTGCTGGAACAGCACCCCCTTGGCCGATCCGGTGGTCCCGCTGGTGTAGACGATCAGAAAATTGTCGTTGGCCAGCGGATCGACATCGGGTTCGCCGTCCGCCTGCGCGGCGAGCCAGGCCTCGAATGGCGACGCGGCGAGGTTGCCGGGATCGAAGCGGATGATCGTTTCGAGATCGGGGCAATCGCCGATTTCGCCGAGTTTCTCGGCGAATTCGGCCTCGATAATCAGGATGCGTGCGCCGCTGTGTTGCAGAATCTGATGGACTTCGCGGTTGGAGAGCCTGAAGCTGATCGGCACATGGACGAAAGCGCCCTTGGCTGCGGCCGCGGTGCATTCGACCGCTTCCGCGTTGTTGTTGCCGAGGTAGGCGATCCGATCGCCTCGCTGCATCCCGCCTGAAATCAGGCCGTTCGCCTGACGGTTCACGCGCGCATTGAATTGCGCGTAGGTATAGCGCCGGTCGCCGGCCACGAGCGCGAGTTTGTCCGGGTACCATTGGCTGCTGCGAACGATCCATTCGCCGATGCTCATCAGCTCGCTCCGCCTCTCGGTGGCAACGGACGCGCCGGCGGCCGATCATAGACCACCTCGGCGTTCGGTACATGCCGCCAGCCCGACTCCCTCGTCATCTCTTCCGCCTCGCCTTCCGTCGGCAATTCACCGCGGGCCATCAGCAGGATGCCCTCGGCGAAGCTGATACGGCCGACGAGATCGTGCAGATCGTAGCCACGAATGCGCAAGCCGTCGTCGGTCGCCTCAGTCAGTGCGGTGCGCCAGGAGGCCGGTGCGCTCATGTGCCCTCCCCGGATTCGAGCCTGATGGCGGCTTGCGGACAGAGCTCGGCGGCCTCCTCGGCCAGATCGACATCGATGGTCTCAGAGCAATA
>Ga0209736_1000566_pt1 | contig 11798 bp, 10 predicted proteins | sample BlaSpr_A8_Ref_M3_FD_187992 | JGI IMG/M metagenome (GOLD analysis project Ga0209736, IMG submission 187992) | Forest soil microbial communities from Thunder Bay, Ontario, Canada - Black Spruce, Ontario site 2_A8_Ref_M3 (SPAdes) (version 2) | ecosystem: Environmental > Terrestrial > Soil > Boreal... | reverse complement strand
AGATAGATCGCGGGCAGACCGGCGCGCGCCTGCTGCATCGCCTGGTTGCCGGTGACGGCGCCGAGCGAATTGACGTAGGGCTCGGTCTTCAGCGATTCCCAAAGCCGGTTGGCGCCCTTCTCGGCCAGCGTGTAGGCGATCGGCACCGAGCCGCGCAGCTTCTCCACCTCGGCCGGGCTGTAGGGACGGCTGATGCCGTCGAAACGCCCCTTGGGCGCGGGAACCAGCTGTTCAAAGGTCTTCGCCATCGTCATTCTCCAATCGACATTCGTGACAGTGCATTGCGATACGTGGCGGGAGATAAACGCCAAAGCCGGGAATTCGTACAGACACCTTGCATCCTATTGGTGATGTCATGTAACATCCAAACATGTCACAGGTGTCATCTTGTCACTTTTGTCGTAAACGAGGCGGCCATGGCCGGCGATTCCGGTAAAAAACTGTTTGTCGGCCCGCGGTTCCGGCGGATCCGTCAGCAATTGGGGCTGTCGCAGACCCAGATGGCCGAGGGGCTCGGCATTTCGCCGAGCTACATCAACCTGATCGAGCGCAACCAGCGCCCGGTGACGGCGCAGATCCTGCTGCGGCTGGCGGAAACCTACGACCTCGATCTGCGCGATCTCGCCACCGCCGACGAGGACCGCTTCTTCGCCGAATTGAACGAGATCTTTTCCGATCCGCTGTTCCGGCAGATCGACCTGCCGAAACAGGAATTGCGCGATCTCGCCGAACTTTGCCCCGGCGTCACCCATTCGCTGCAGCGGCTGTACGCCGCCTACACCGAAGCCCGCCGCGGCGAGACCCTGGTCGCCGCGCAAATGGCCGACCGCGACGAGGGCAGCCGCTTCGAGGCCAACCCGATCGAGCGCGTCCGCGACCTGATCGAGGCCAACCGCAATTATTTCCCGGAGCTGGAGCAGGCGGCGGAAAATCTGCGCGACGAATTGAACGTGCCATCCGAGGCGCTGTTCGCAGCGCTGGGCGCGCGGCTGCGTGAAAAGCATTCGATCGTCACCCGCATCATGCCGGTCGATGTGATGCGCGAGACCTTGCGGCGGTTCGACCGCCACCGCCGGCAACTGCTGATCTCGGAACTGGTCGATGGACCCGGCCGCGCGTTCCAGCTCGCGTTTCAGATCGGCCTCAGTGAAAGCGGCAGCAGCATTGATGCGATCGTCGGTCGCGCCGGGCCGCTCGACGACACCCCTCGCCGGCTCTACCGGATTACACTGGCGAATTACTTCGCCGCCGCCGTGATGATGCCCTACCAGGCTTTCCATGCCGCGGCGGAAAGCCTGAGCTACGATGTCCATGTGCTGGCGCAGCGCTTCAATTCCGGTTTCGAGCAGGTCTGCCACCGCCTGACCACGCTGCAGCGGCCCAATGCCCGCGGCGTGCCGTTCTTCCTGCTGCGCGTCGACAATGCCGGCAACGTCTCCAAACGATTTTCCTCGGGCACATTTCCGTTCTCGAAATTCGGCGGCACCTGTCCGTTGTGGAACGTGCATTCGACCTTCGATACGCCGGACCGCCTGCTGAAACAGGTGATCGAGCTGCCCGACGGCACGCGCTATTTTTCGATCGCGCAGATGGTGCGCCGGCCGGTGGCGCCGCATCCGCAAGCCCAACCGCGCTTTGCGATCGGGCTCGGGTGTGAAATCCGCCATGCCGCGCGCCTGATCTACGCCACCGGCATGGATCTGGAAAAAACCGAAGGCACGCCGATCGGCGTCAACTGCCGGCTGTGCGAGCGCGAAAACTGCAGCCAGCGCGCCGAGCCGCCGATCACGCGCACGTTGATCCTCGACGAGAACACCCGGCGGGTGTCGTCGTTCGCATTCAGCAATGCGCGGGAGGTGTGATTGGCTCATCGCCACCAAGAGCCACAGCTCGTCGTCCCTGCTCAAGGCCGGGACGACGGATGCGCGGGGCGGTGCCGGCGCGCCTGAAGCACCGACATCTCGTCATTTGCCGTTGACGAACTGCTCCCATCGCTGCTGCTGCGACTTCTGCAGGCCATTTCTTTCTTGTTCCAGTTCAGCGACGCGCTTTGTCGCAGCGGTCATGGCAAAGGCCGCGTCATTGTAACGGTTCACGGTGCGTTGAAACGGGAAGATGAACTGACCGTTCACCACCTTGTAGGTACCGAATTCCCCGGCCAGAACCGCGACATAGTTTTCGTAAGCGCGATAAAATTCGGCGCGCGCCGACAACATTTTTGCCGTGAAAGCGGTGATTTCCGCGTGCCGCTTGTCGATGTTGTCCAAAAACCTGCGGATGGTATCCTTGTCGACATTAAGCGAGAGCGCGTATTTTTCCACATTGTCACGTTCGGCGTTGAACAGAGCGATGTAGCGCGGCATGAAGGTCGTGGCGTTGGCTTCCGCGGTTTTCAGATCGCGGCGGAGCGCCTCGAGATCGCTGCGGCTCGCAGCACCCAGATTGATATCTCTTGGAATCGCCGGGCGCTCGACTTCATTCGACAATTTTTCGGCTGCCGTGCTGGTTTGATCCGCAGCCCTGGTCGCCATCGCCGTCAGCTGCAGCAATTTATTCGAGGGATGCTGCCTCAGCGCCTGGTCTATTTTCGCGGCATCGGTGCCGCCTTGCAATGCCGCCTGACTTTCCCGGGCAGCAATGCGCTCCTGAAGTTTGCTCAAGTCGGCGACGTAATAGGCCCCGACCGCAAAAACGATCATGAAAACGAACAGGCACAGGAAGGCTATCCGTACCCGCGTTTTCGCCTTCGGATCTGAAGGCATTTCAATCGGCCTCTCATCGCGATACGCCCCTTTAAGGGGGACGGGACCAAGAACTATAGATTTGGTTCGCGCCGATGGGAACGGGCAACTTCTTGAAACGAGGGCGGCGGGAAAATCACCGGGATCAATGTCGACGCCAGCAAGCTGTAAGGCCGGCCGCTCCCGGAGCGCATCAGCGCGTGCTCCAATCATAGATACCGCGCCTCATGGGCGGTTAGCCCGGCGGGCTTGTTGAGCTTGATCGTCAGCCACGAGCAGACAAAGCCCGGGATCGCGCCCAGCAAACCGACGGCGACAAACCATCCCGGCAAATCCGGCAGTGCCAGATAGCCGCGCAGCAGGATGAAGGCCAATAACCAGCCGGCGATCGCGAATACGGCAAATCGTCTCATGGCGTCCTCCCCCGATCCCTCTTGGTCGGAGTTGCCGAGGTTTTCGTTCAAAGGCGCATTCGCCCGCCGCATGATTGCAAAGCCCCTCAGGCAATTGCATACTTGAGGATATCGAATGTTTGGATGGCAGTTGAGGAATCAAAAAAGATGGCGGACGCCGATCTGGATGTCGTAATCCGGCAGCTTGCGAAGCAACAGAACAAGGGGCTGATGGCCGCCGCAAAGAGCCGGCGCGATCGATTGATCGGTCTCGCGGCCAAGGCGAAGAACAAGGAGACCCGGGAAAAATACAGGCAGATCGCCAAAAACACCATGTTGCAGGGGGCCGCCGCCGCCAAGCGGTTGCAGATTTCGGCCGACAACGCCGCCGACAGCTACGCAAGGTCGATGCGAAGTGCCGCAGAGGCCGGCCCTGCCAAAAAACCGGTCAAGAAGAGTTAGCCCAACGGGTCCGCGCGAGACGCGGCCCGATCATTCCGCAAAACAACTTTACGAGTGGGAGATGCAAGATGTTTTCGCATGTCATGATTGGCACCAACGACCTGGAAAAAGCCAAGTCCTTCTATGACGCCTTGCTGGGCACGCTCGGGGTGCCGCCCGGGAGGGTCGACCGCCACCGCATTTTCTATCGAACGAAGACCGGCACTTTCTCGGTGTCGAAGCCGATCGACGGCAAGCCTGCGACCCCGGCCAATGGCGGCACCATCGGCTTTGCCGCTGAAACCACCGAGCAGGTCGACGCGTGGCACGCGGCCGGCATCGCCCATGGCGGAAAGACCTGCGAAGACCCGCCGGGCGTGCGCGAGAGTTCCGGGGTCAAACTCTATATCGCCTATTTGCGCGATGCCGACGGCAACAAGCTCTGCGCCTTGCATCGGGTCGGCTGACCGCCAAAGACTGTAAAAAAGACCTTAGAAAAAAGACTTCTAAAAAGAAGACGTCCAAATCAGGAGGGCTTCCATGCGTATTGCGGTTGTCGGCGCCGGCGGGGTCGGCGGCGGATTCGGCGCGGCGCTGGCCAAGGCGGGCGCCGATGTCGGCTTCATCGCGCGCGGCCCCCATCTTGCCGCCATGAAGAGCCAGGGATTGAAAGTCCAGGGCCCTCGCGGCGACACCCATCTGGTGCCGACCCGGGCCACCGACGATCCCGCCGAGATCGGCAAGGTCGATATCGTGCTGTTTTGCGTCAAGCTGTGGGACGTCGAAAGCGCAGGCGCGCACATCAAGCCGCTGATCGGCGCCGACACCGCGGTGATCCCGCTGCAGAACGGCATCGATGCCGCCGAGCGGCTGATCCCGATCCTGGGCGAGCGCGCCGTGATGGGCGGGGTGGCGCAGATCAGCGCCTCGATTACCGCTCCCGGCGTGATCCAGCAGGTCGGCACCTTCATGCGCATGATTTTTGGCGAGTTCGACGGCAAGCCGAGCCAACGGGGCAAGGATTTTCTCGCGCTGTGCCTGAAAGCCGGCTTTGACGCGACGCTGAGCGAGCAGATCCAGACCGAACTGTGGATGAAGTTCATCCTGCTCGCCAGCAACGCCAGCATCATGGCGCTGGCGCGCCAGCCGATCGGCAGACTGCGCGAAGATCCCGACCTGCGTCCGATTTTCCTGGCGGCCTGGCAGGAAACCATCGACGTCGGCCGCGCCAGGGGCGTCGCCCTGCCGGCCGATGCGCTCGACAAGATTCTCGATTTTACCAGCCACGCGCCGCCGGCCATGAAGGCGTCGATGGCGCTCGATCTCGACCGCGGCAACCGGCTGGAGCTGCCCTGGCTCGGCGGCAAGGTCGCCGAACTCGGCCGCCAGCTCGGCGTCCCGACGCCGACGCACAGCATGATGTATGCGATGCTGAAGCCGTACATCATGGGAGCGCCGGGCTGAGCCAGTCCTGCTGTGGTCGTCGGCGGTGAGGGAGAGTGATTTCATGAATGTCGCGATCCTGTTGCTCGGGCTTGGCCTTGTGCCGCCGCAACGCAGATCGGACAGCCTATCGCGATTGGGTCGGCCGCTGTGCGAGCCTATTCCTAGGGCGGATGTTTTGTTTTAAGAGTGGCGGTAGCCTGCAACGTAATGTGCCATGGTAAAATGCAGCTGTGACAGTTCCGCCAGTTCGCCATTTCCAGGGCATCATTGCTGGAAAGCTTGCCGTGCCCGCCTGCACCGAACTGCCGCCTTTGCCGGGATGAGATGACCGATACCGTAACCGAGGCAAAGCTGGGTGGAGAGTGCACTGCCGGTATCGCGGCGAAAGCTTCGCGCTGGAGCAAGGCCAACCGATGGATCGCGCGCATCGACGCCTGTGATATCGCCACCGTCGTCCTGATCGCGGCACTTGTCGTCCTCGCGCTGTGCACCTTCAAGGACTACGCGATCTCCAATGATGAAGGTGTTCAAAATCACTACGGTGAATTGATCATTGCCTATTATGCCAGCGGCTTCACCGCCCAGGACGTCTTCAGCTTCCAGAACCTTTATCTCTATGGCGGCCTGTTCGACATCGCCGCCACCCTGCTCAGCCATCTGATCCCGATCGATCCGTATGACCTGCGCCATATCCTGTGCGCGCTGATCGGCATCGGCGGGATCGGCGCCGCGGCGGCGACGGCGCGGCTGGTCGCGGGTCCGCGCGCAGCCCTGATCGCCGCGGCCGGGCTCAGCGTCTGCGGCGCGTGGTACGGCAGCATGTTCAACCACACCAAGGATATTCCCTTCGCCGCCGCGATGATGGGCGCGACCCTGTTCCTGATCCGCGCCGCGCGCGCGCTGCCGTCGCCCCGCGCCGGCGATATCGCAGCGTTCGGCCTGCTGGCCGGAGCTGCGCTCGGCATTCGGGTGCTCGGTTTGCTGTTATTGATCTACGCCGCTGCCGCGATCGTCATGTACCTGCCTCGGCCGTCGCCCGGCCACCGTGCGCGACGGCGCTTCGCGATCGAGGCGTCAATGCGGCTGCTGCCCGCGCTGCTGCTCGCCTATGTCATCATGATCCTGGGCTGGCCGTGGGCGGCGCTGGAGCCGCTCAACCCGATTCGCGGCCTGCTCGCATTCTCGCAGTTTCAGTACGGCATCCGCACCGTGCTCGCCGGCCACGTCTATGAGATGGCGGACGTGCCGCGATCATATGTGCCGATCTATATTCTGATCCGTGTGCCGCTCGTGATGCTGCTCGGCGCGGCACTGGCGATGCTGTTCGCGATGCTGCCGCGTCTCGCCGCCGGTTCGACGCAGTTGCAGCGCCGCGATATCGCGCTGCTCTCGCTGACGGTGATTTTTCCGTTGCTCTGCCAGGTGATCTGCGACGGCCCAGCCTTCACCGGAATGCGCCATTTCCTGTTCGTGATTCCCGCCCTTATGACCCTCGCCGGCATTGGTCTCGACGCTGCGGTGACGGCGCTCGCAACCCGCGGTCGCCTGCTCGCCTCCGGCGGCCTCGCGGTGGTGACCGCATGCCTGCTCGCGGACGCCGTGACCCTGGTCAGGCTGCACCCCTACGAATACCTGTCCTACAACCCTTTGGTCGGTGGTCTTGAGGGCGCATCGCGGCGCTACGATCTCGACTACTGGTTCGCCAGCATGCCCGAGGCGATCCAGCAGCTCGAAGCCTATCTCCGCCGCACCGAGCCGGCCGATCCGCGCCGACCTGCGCCAGTCTATTCCGTCGCCGTGTGCGGCGAACGGCTCGCCTTCGACAAGACGGTGACGCTGCCGCAACTGCGCTTCGACTTCAAGCCGAAGTGGACCCAATCCGAGTTCTTCCTCGCGCCGACCCATATGAATTGCGACGGCGATCTCGACGGCAAGGTGATCGGCACCGTCAGGCGGCTCGGCGTCACCATTGCCTACATCAAGGACCGCCGCGCACTGATCGAGCCCACGGCAACGGCAGCGCGGTGAACACAGCTTGCGATTGCGGCCGTCACCGCAGACCCGCGGGGCTGGACTTCATCCGCCCCCTCCCGCGATATCGGCGTTGATCCCTATCCGTATCTTGCCGTCCGTGCGCTTGTACCATCCGTTCAGCCACGCCACGGCCGACATGATCAGGATCCCGAGAATACCGACGAGGAAATGCAGGGCTGCGCCGGCGGAACTCTCGGTGAGCACGGAATATCCGCCGAATGCCAGGAACAAGCCTAGGCAGAAAATCTCCAGCGAATGTTGTCCGCACAGGATCATAGGCCGCAGCCAGGGCGATTTCAGTCCAGGCCAGCCCTGCGGCACGAATCGCACGGTGATCGCCGCCAGCGCCAGAAAGTGCGCGAACCGGAGCACGTCGAGATCGGTCTTGTCGATCGGATACATCCATTGTTCGAGCCAGCGCGGCACCAGAAAGCTCAACTGCGGGAAATCCCAAGTCAGCGTGACGCAGAACGCCGCAAACAGATAACCGATCGAAGTCCACAGCGTGACCCGCGACGAAAGAATCCGCGACATTCGCCTGGCGCCGCCGAGCGCGCACCAAGCGCCGAACACGAACAGCAATTGCCAGGCGAACGGGTTGAAGGCCCAATAGCCGCCCGGAAAGGCGCTCAGATACCAGTCGTAACGCCAGGTGAGCGCATACAGCGCAACCGACAGCGCCAGCGTGACGTCCGCGCGCCACTTCATCAGCAACAGGATCACGGGAAGAAAGAACATCAGCACGACATAGAGCGGCAACACGTCGATGTTCAGCGGACGAAATCTCAAGAGCAGGGTCTGAAGCAGGACGACGCCGGGCTGCTTGAGAAAGTCGAGGACGCGCATTTCTTCCGAGTAAAACGGGTTCGCCGAACTGGTCGTGACGAATGATATTTCCGCAAGCAGCATGATGACGATGAATACATGCGCAACATAGATCTGCCAGACCCGCCGCAGCACGCGCGCGCTCGCGACCAGGAAGCCTGACCCAAGCATCGCACGGCCGTAAACGAACGCCGCGGTATAGCCCGAAATGAAAATGAAGATTTCGGCGGCGTCGCTGAATCCGTAACTGCGGATCGTAAACCAGGTCAACAGATCGGGCGACACGTGATCGATGAAGATCAGCCACAGCGCCAGCCCGCGGAACAGGTCGATGCGCAATTCCCGTTCGCCGGCGGCAACCGCCGGCGTCGGGACGGCCGTCGGCGCGGGTTGCGCGATCGCACCCGCAACGTCCGCAAGGGACGGTGCGGCAACTCGATCCGTAATCGACACCATTCAGCCCCGTCTTGAGAATACCGGCTCCGCCTCTCGCCCCGACGAGGGATCATATAGGTCCGCTGCTCGTGCGCAAGTTGTGGGGGGTATCCTTGCGCCCCTCTTCCTGCCCGAGCTGGTGCTGGTCGGAGCCCGGCAAGCTCGAATGAGCCGACAGGTCGGCGCCGGCGGCTCATCCGGGCAACGCTTGCTTTAAAGGCCCTAGCGTCCCTTGAACACCGCCTTGCGCTTTTCCTTCACCGCCGACTTTGCCTCATTGGCGTCTTCGCTTTCCTTGACCTCGTGCAGGGCGCGCTGGGCCCGGCCGGATTGCTCGGACGGTCCCTGTGCCAAAACAGTTTCGGTCACGAACCGCTTCAAGGTCTTCAGCACCAAGGGCGAAAACTCGGCCATTTCGCGCGCCATTTTCAGCGCGGCCGGGACCTGCTGTCCGGTCGGCACCACCTCGTTGACGAGGCCGATCATGTAGGCGCGTTGCGGATCGAGAATCCGGCAGAGCAGCATCATTTCCATCGCAACCTTGTGCGGAATCCGCGCCGCAAGGCCGGCAATGATGCCGCCGGTAAAGCCCAGCCGCGCTTCGGGATAGGAAAATTTGGCATTCTCCGCGGCCACCGTGAGATCGCACATCATCGAGAGCACCACCGCGCCGCCGACGCACCAGCCCCCTACCGCTGAAATAATCGGCTTGGTGGTCTCAAAGCCGACGGTCGGAATGCAGCGCCACAGCTCCGGAAAATTGCCGGTGTCGGCGCCGCCGGAAAACGCGTCGTTGCCGGCGCCGGTGACGACCGCGGCCCTCTGCGTGCCGGAGCGCTCGAACTCCTGAAACGCCGTTTGCAGCAGCAGCGCCGTCTCGGCGCAAATCGCATTGCGGCGTTCCGGCCGGTTGATCGTGATCAGCGTGGTGCCGTCGGCGTTGTTCTCGACCAGGACCTTTTGCATGGGTATTCCCTTTGTATGGACCGTACGTTGGGGTTTAATTCTCGCTCGGGCATCCCCACATAGTGACCATGGCTCACTGGCAAGCATCTATCACGCGGGCACCACCGAAGACGAAGGCTGAGCTGCGCCAGATGCTGACGGAAGCCGTCCGCAACACGCAGTCAAGCACGGACCCCAAGCCAAAGCTGTCGCCGAAGGCCAAAAAAGATCAGCCATAGCTGTGCTCATCTCGCAAGCGCCATCCACCGTTCCGTTGCGTCGATCGCCGGCGCCCACAGGCGATCTGCGGCCTGGCCGCGATGCAGCGCTTTTCCGATTTCGCAGATGGCCACAAAGGCGCGGGATCGCGCTTCTTCGACTTCCAGCGGCTGTTCGCCGTCGCCCTGAACCAGGGCGACGAGTCCGTTCAGGATCGGCAACGCCATTTGCGCCGGCTCGCGTTCGGCTGCCTTCAAGGCTTCGATGACTTTTGCGGCCTTCTCCGAATCGGTCATGGGCGTCGGCTTACTCCCGCAGGTCGTGGGAATGCGGATTACGCTTCCGTCTTCGCTCTTTGAGCCACGGCGGACGGGTCGCTAACCCGCCCCACGCAGTATCATTCCGCCGCCTGCAGCGCCTCCCCGTCAATCACCTCCAACACCTTCGGCGGCGACATCGGCAAACTGTAAAAACGTTTGCCGAGCGCGTTGTGGATGGCGTTGGCGACGGCGGCCATCACCGGCACCAGCGGCACTTCGCCGACGCCCTTGACGCCCTGCGGATGTTTTGGATTGGGGACTTCGACCATCACCGTATCCAGCATCGGAAGATCCGAACAGACAGGCATGCGGTAGTCGAGGAAGCCGGGATTATCGACCTTGCCGTCCTTGTTGTAGATATATTCCTCGTTCAGCGCCCAGCCGATGCCCTGGGCCACGCCGCCCTGCATCTGGCCCTCGACATAGCCCGGGTGGATGGCGCGGCCGACGTCCTGCACCGCGGTGTAGCGGATGACGCGCACGATGCCGAGTTCGGGATCCACTTCGACGTCGCAGATGTGGGTGCCAAAACCGCCCTCGGCGCCTTCGGTGTTGAGCTGCACGCCGGCGCCGATCGGCCCGCCCATCTGCGGGGCTTTTGCGGCGAGCTGGGCCAACGTCAGCGGCTCGAACTGGCCGGCGTTGGGGCTCGCCGGATGCGCCGCGCCGTTTTCCCATTTCACGGCCTCCGGGTCGATCTCCCAGATTTTTGCGGCGCGCTCGCGCAAGGTGGTGATGATCTTGTCGGTGGATTGCGTCACCACCATTGCGGAAGCAAACAGCACGCGGCTGCCGCCGGTGAGATTCGAAAAGCCGATGGTCGCGGTGTCTCCGATCAACACCGATACCCGGCGGTAGTCGATGCCGAGCAGCTCCGCGCAGATGTTGGCGATCGCGGCGCGCGAGCCGCCGATATCCGGATGGCCCGTGGTGACGACGACGTTGCCATCCTCGGTGATGTTGACTTGCGCGGAGGATTCGCCGCCGGCGTTGAACCAGAAGCCGGAGGCCACGCCCCTGCCCTGCAACTTGCCGAGCGGTGCCGAGTAGTGCGGATGCGCTTTCGCGGCCTCCAGCGTCTCGACATAGCCGATGCGCGGAAACACCGGGCCGTGCGCGGCCTTTGTCCCTTGCTTGGCGGCGTTCTTCAAGCGCAGCTCCAGGGGATCCATCTTTAACGCTTCGGCGAGCTCATCGAGCACGCATTCCACCGCATAGGCGCCGATCGGCGCGCCCGGCGCGCGATAGGCCGCGACCTTGGAGCGGTTGGAGAGCACGTCGAATCCCACCGAAAGCACGTGCGGGATATCGTAAGGCGCAAAGCTGCAGCCCACCGCGCCGCGGATCGGCGAACCCGGCAGCGCGCCGGCCTGCAGATAAAACGTGCCTTGGGCGGCGACGATGGTACCGTCCTTTTTCGCGCCGATCTTGACCGTGCTCTTCGAGGCCGAGGTCGGCCCGGTCGCCCGCATCACGTCCTCGCGGGTCATCACCATCTTCACCGGTCGGCCGGACTTCTTGGAAAGCATGGTCGCCAGCGGCTCGAGATAGACGATGGTCTTGCCGCCAAAGCCGCCGCCGATTTCCGCCGGAATGGCGCGGATGTCGCTCTGCGGAATGCCGGTCAGATACGCCGTCATGGCGCGCACCATGAACTGGCCCTGGCTCGAGCTCCAGATCGTGGTCTTGTTGTCGGCGCCGACGCCAACCAGGCAGGCTTGCGGCTCGATATAGCCCTGATGCACGGTGCGGGTGGTGAAGGTCCGCTCGACGACGATCTCGGCGTCGGCAAAACCCTGCGCGATGTCGCCCTTCTTGACCTCGATGCGGGCGGCGATGTTGGACGGCTTGCCCTCGAACTTCATGAATTCGTGCAGGATCGGGGCGTCGGGCTTCAGCGCATCGTCGATCTCGATCGACCACGGCAGCACCTCGTAGTTGACCTCGATCAGTTCGCAGGCTTGCGCCGCGATCGCCTCGGTGGTGGCGGCCACCGCCGC